>WBZL01001774.1_pt1 | contig 21911 bp, 14 predicted proteins | sample 5204291 | NCBI WGS metagenome assembly WBZL01 (sample SAMN12344345, study PRJNA552823) | activated sludge metagenome | biome: Activated sludge suspended growth; feature: Nitrification reactor; material: Wastewater; isolation source: activated sludge from nitrification reactor of wastewater...
CCGAGGGCGGGGCGTGGGAGGGCGAGGGGGGCGGGGGGCGGGGCCGGGCGAGGCCGGCTGGGGGCGACCGGGCGGACGCGGGCGACGAAGGGGAGGCGGGCGATCGCGGCGAGGGCGCGCGCGTCGGCGTCGACGCTGACGGCGTTGAGCCAGCGCGAGCGGGCGCGGACGCGGGCGCCGGCGGCGAGGATCGCGTCGACGTAGGCGGGCGCGGCGGCGAGATCGCGGCGATCGACGCCGCCGTCGCGGCGGGCGCGGACGCGGCGAGCGAGGGCGCGGGGGGCGAGGGCGCGGCGCTCCGCGTCGAGGGCGGCGTCGAGGTCGGCGTCGGCGACGTGCTTGTCGGTGAAGAAGACCCAGTGCGGCGGCGGCGACGCGGCGGGCGTCGGCTCGGTGGCGAGGGTGAGGGTGAGGGCGAGGAGTGATGCGTGCACGGGCGCCTTCCTGCCGGCCGACGCGCGGGCGTGCTCGTCCGACGGCCGCACTATCGCGCGGCGGCGTCGGGTCGGCCAGGGGGCGGCCTTCGACGGCGACGCCACGCGCGGCGGCGTCGGGTCGGCCAGGGGCGGCCTGCGAGGGCGACGCCACGCGCGGCGGCCGAGGCGCGGCGGCCGAGGCGCGGGAGGGCGCGGGAGGGCGCGGGCGCTTCGCTCGGCGGCGGGCGTCGATGTGTCCGAAGGGACATGAGGTCGATCGACCCCGGCGCGTTGACGGCCTGCGGGCCTCGGTCTGCAATGGTCCCAGAGAGATCCCATGAACATGACGAAAGCTACCAAGCGCGGCGCCCTCACGGCCGCCCTCCTCCTGGCCGCTTGCGGCGACGACGGGACCGACACCACCGCTGGCAGCAGCGGCGACGCGACCGCGACGACCTCGAGCGGGGCGACCACGACGGCGACCACGGCGACGACGGCGACCACCGACACGACCAGCGGGGGCGGCAGCGGGAGCGCGACCGAGACCGGCACGTCGACCGGCAGCACCAGCACCACGAGCGCGACGGACACGTCGACGACGGGGGTGATCCCGCCGGCCTGCGGCGACGGCAAGGTCGACGCGGGGGAGGAGTGCGACGACGGCAACGACGTCGACACCGACGCGTGCACGAACGCGTGCACGAGCGCGGCCTGCGGCGACGGGATCGTCGGGCCGGGCGAGGCCTGCGACGACGGCAACGACGTCGACGACGACGGGTGCACCAACGCGTGCGCGGCGGCCTCGTGCGGGGACGGGGTGGTGCAGGCGGGCGTCGAGGAGTGCGACGACGGCAACGACATCGACGGCGACGCGTGCCTGAACACCTGCGTGGCGGCGGCGTGCGGCGACGGGGTGACCTACGAGGGGGTGGAGGGGTGTGACGACGCGAACGACGTCGACTCGGACGCGTGCCTGAACACCTGCGAGGCGGCGGCGTGCGGCGATGGGGTGGTCTACGAGGGGGTGGAGGGGTGCGACGACGGCAACGACGTCGACGCCGACGCGTGCTCGAACGCCTGCGTGGCGGCGACCTGCATGGACAAGGTGAAGAACGGCGCGGAGATCGACACCGACTGCGGCGGGCCGGATTGCCCGAAGTGCGGGCTCGGCCAGGCCTGCGGCGGCGACGCCGACTGCGGGGTGGGGGTCTGCCTGAAGAACAAGTGCGTGAGCGCGAAGAGCTGCAAGAGCCTCTTCGACGGCGACAACACGCTGAAGGACGGCCCCTACACGCTCGACCCCGACGACGGCGGGCCGCTCCAGCCCTTCATGGCCCACTGCGACATGACCCACGACGGCGGCGGCTGGACGCTGATCATGAAGTCGATCAACTCCAACTTCCTCTACGACGACGCGCTCTGGGAGAACGACATGGTGCTGAACCCGGCGGACTTCGACTTCGCCACTGACGGCAAGAGGTCGAAGTACGCGACCTTCTTGAGCGTGGGCTTCGGCGAGATCCGGACCACGAACGCCGACAACTTCGCGGTCTCGTACATCTACAAGCTGGCGGCGCCGGTCGCCAACGCGAAGGCGCTCTTCGCGGGGCCGGCGATCGAGGTGTCGAAGAACGCGCTGGTGCCGGCCTTCGAGAACATGCACGTGGCGTACGACAAGCACGCGACCTACTGCAACCCGTCGACCAAGTACGTGAACCACGGGATCAACCTGAAGAAGCTGAACGGGACCACGTTCCTGCCGGACGGCGGGTTCTGCGACTGGAACGGCGGGGCGCGCTTCGGCATGCGGGTGAACGGCAACCACAACAGCACGGGGAACCACGCCGGGCAGGGCTGGGGCACCTACACGACGGTCGACACCAACTATGTGGCGCCGATGAAGCAGCTGCTCTGGGTGCGTTGAGGCGCGGAGGTGATGACGCGGGCCCGCCCGTCGTCGTCTGTCCTTTTGGGCATCCGACGACGGGCGCCTGGTCAATCGGCCAGGTACTCGGCGAGGGCGACGGCGGGGCTGTAGCGCCGGCGGCTGACGTGGGCGCCGGCGCAGGTGAGGAGGGCCTCCCAGCGGGCGCCCCAGAGGTCGGCGTCGATGCCGTCGGTGTGGGTCTGGAGGAGGACGATCTGGAGGCCGGCGAGGCCGCGGGGGAGCCACTCGAGCTCGGGGCAGGCCTCGCCGCCGGCCTTGTAGGCGCGGTGGAAGGCCTCGATCTGGCGGCGCCCCTGGGTCTTGGCCTCCTCGAGGTCGGAGAGGACGACGACGGTGGTGCGGCCGGGGGCGCGGCGGACGGCCGGGAGGTCGGCGACCTTGGCGAAGAAGGAGAGGAGGGAGGTGCCGGGGCGGGGCTCGTAGTCGGCGACGCGGGCGCGCCAGGCGTCGACGCGCTCGGCTCGCTGGTCGCGGAGGGCCTGGGCCTGGGCCTGGGCCGCGGCGTCGCGCTCGCCGACGCGGGCGTCCAGGGCGTCGCCGAGGCGCTCGAGGCACTGCTGCTCGAAGAGGGAGCGCGGGCGGCAATCGGGGGCGCAGGGGAGCTCGGGGGCGCGGTGGCGGCCGACGGCGTGACCTGGCTCGAGGGGCATGTCGGGGGTGGACGAGCGGTCGCTGCGGTCGGAGATGAGGAGGACGCCGAAGGCGTCGCTGAGCGGCATGGCGCGGGCGAAGTCGACGACCGCGTCGAGCTGGGGGTCGGCGACGACCTGGTTGGAGGCGGTGCGGTCGATCCCGAAGAGGTAGGTGCGGGCGGGCTCGGCGGCGGCGTCGTCGGCGACGACGTCGAGCTCCTGGTAGGCCTTGCCGAGGCTGCGGACGCAGGGCGGGCGCCAGTCGCCGGCGCGGGCCTCGGCGGCGGTGGCCTCCATGGTGCCGTGGAGCGCCCAGAGGCCGCCGAGGCCGCCGAGGGCGAGGGCGAGGCCGCCGAGGGCGGCGAGGACGGGGGTGCGGCTCATCGCCCACCTCCCGCGCGGACGATCGCCATCTCGACGCCGCCCTCGCGCGCCGGCGGGGGCGCGCTCGGGGACGAGGCCTCGGCGAGGGTGAAGGCGGTGCCGTCGGGGTCGTCGTGGCCGAGGATGGTGACGAGGAGCTCGTCGAGGGCCGACCAGACGACCATCAGGGCGCCGACGGCGATGACGGCGAGGACGACCGGCGCGCCGAGGACGATCGCGGCGCCCCAGAGGGCGGCGAGGAGGGCGAGGCGGGGGAGGGCGGCGAGGAGGCGGAGGAGGCCGAAGCGGGCGAGGAGCGGGTCGGCGGCGTCGACGAGGAGGCCGCCGGTGTGGGCGACGACCCAGGGGACGGCGACGCCGAAGCCGACGAAGACGATGTTGGAGACGAGGACGGTGGCGCCGGCGAGGCCCTGCTCGGCGAGGAGGAGGCCGCGGGCGACCGCGAGGGCGGCGTCGAAGGCGGAGGCGAGGCCGAGGACGAACCAGCGGAGGGCGCGGGTGTCGCCGCCGGCGCGGGCGCGGAGGCGGTCGACGACGCCGAGCCAGAGCTCGAGGATCGCCTTGAAGGAGGCGACGACGACGTAGAAGGACCACTCGCCGAGGGCGGGCGAGAGCTCGTCGAGGAGGGCGAAGCGGTAGGGGGGCTCGGGGAAGACGTCGCGGAGGAGGAGGGTGGTGAGGACGACGTCGAGGGCGCAGAGGAAGGCGCCGGCGCAGAGGGCGACCCGCTCGCCGGCGCGGAGGGGCGGGGCGTCGTCGGCGTTCTTCGGGTCGGAAGACCATGGCCAAAGGGACAGGGAGAAGCGGCCGAGGCGATCGCCGACCCGCTGGAGGGCGGCGCGGAGGCCCTCCTCCCAGAGGCGGCGGAGGCGGGTGAGGAGGGCGCCGGTGACGAGGACGCCGGCGGCGACGGCGACGGCGACGGCGAGCTGGCGGGGGAGGGGCGGGGGCGCGTCGGCGCCGAGGATGACGGCGGTGGTGGTGAGGATCGCGGCGGCGGCGGCGAGGACGAGCATGCGGGTGCGTCGAGCCGCGCGGGCGCGGCGGGGCGCGGGCGAGGGGTCGTCTCCGCGGTGCTGCCGGCGAGGCGGCGGATCGTGGGAGAGGACCTCGCGGCGCTCGAGGCTCGGGGTGTGCGGTGGATGGGGCGGGGGAAGGGGATCTCGGGGTTCCATGGACATGCCTCCGGCGAGGGCCGCCCTGCCGCCGCGGCGCCGCTCCCCCGCGCGCACGAGGGTGAGGCGCCGGCGCACGCGGAGCGCGGCCCGGGTGTGGTGCGAGCGACTCCTCTCACGCGCGGGTGGGGGGAGCGCATTCCCGGGGCGGGCGCGCGGCGGGGGAATGCGGCGCGGGGCCGATGCGTGTGAGCGGTGGTCGGCGGGTGGACGCGATCGTGGGCGATGTGTCGCCAGGGCGACGGGTTTGGCCACGCGCGGCGGGGTCGACGAGTTGGGTCGACGAGCCGGGTCGATGAGCCGGGTCGATGAGCGGGGTCGACGAGCGGGGTCGATGAGCCGGTCGATGAGCCGGGTCGATGAGCCGGGTCGCGCGGCCGCAGGCGGCCGCTTCGGGCGTGGGCTCGGCGTCGCGGCGTCGCGTGGCCGCGGTGGGTGGGCGTGCGGTGGGGCGAGTCGATCGGCGGCGGCGCGCTCAGCTGGCGGTGAGGCGGGCGAGGCGGCGGAAGGCCATGGTCAGGTGGCGGCCGAGGGGGGAGGCGCCGCCGTCGGCGAGCCAGGCGTCGGCGGCGGCCTCGAGGGTCGCCGCGATCGCGCCGGCGAAGACGGCGGCCTCGAGGTCGTCGCGGGCGCCGCCGTGCTCGCGGAGGACGGCGGCGAGGCCCCGGCGGAGGGCGGCCTGGCCCGCGGCGTTGGCCTGGGTGAGGGCGGGGGTGGCGGCGATGAGGCGGGCGCGGCGGAGGATCCGCTCGCGGTCGCGGGCGTAGAGGTCGCTGAGGGCCTTGCCGAGGGCGCGCTGGACGGCGACGAGGGGGGGCGCGTCGGCGAGCGCGTCGGCGAGGCCGGCGAAGAGGAGGGGGTCGTACTCGTCCCAGAGGACGATCGCCTCCTTGCCGCCGAAGTGGCGGTAGACGGTGGCGGGGCCGACCTCGGCGGCGGCGGCGATCGCCTCGACGCTGACCGCCTCGAAGCCGTGGGCCTCGAAGAGGTCGAGCGCGGCCGCCTGCACCCGCAGCATCGCGGCGCGGCGGCGCGCGCCCCGGCCGTCGGCCTGATTTGTGAGAGTGACTCTCATGTGATAGCTACTATCACATGTCCGACGAGACCTCCAGGTCGCCCCGCTCCCGCCTCCGCGACGCCCTCCTCGCGGCCGAGTCGACGGTGCCGACGTCGACGCTGGGCCGGCTCTGGCGGGGAGGCAAGAGCGCGATCGGGGTAGGGGCGGCCCTCGCCCGCGCGCGCCGGGGAGAGGCGCTGGAGCCCGGCGACCTGGCGGCGCTGGTCGGCGAGTTCGGCGAGCTCAAGGGGGTGGCGATGAAGGCGGGGCAGATGCTCGGCTACCTCGACGCGAGCCTGCCGGAGGAGCTGCGCTCGGCGCTCGCGCTCTTGCAGACGGCGGCGCCGCGCTCGTCGGCGGCCGAGGTGGCGGCGGTGATCCGCGGGGCGCTGGGTGAGCGCGGGGAGGCGCTGCTGGCGGGGATGGAGGCCGAGCCGGTGGCGGTCGCCAGCATCGGCCAGGTCCACCGCGCGCGGCTGCCGGACGGGGCGGTGGTCGCGGTGAAGGTGCGGCACCCGGGGATCGAGGCGGCGATCCGGGCGGACTTCCGGGCGGCGTCGGTGGGCGGCACGCTGGGGGCGCTGATCGGCGGCGGGGCGGTGCCGGGGATGATCGAGGAGGCGCGCCAGACCTTCCTGGAGGAGTGCGACTTCGTCCTCGAGGCGGAGCGTCAGCGCCGCTTCGCCGCCTTCTTCGCGGGGGACCCGGAGATCGTGGTGCCGGAGGTTGTGGGCGAGTGGTCGGGCGCGGGGGTGCTGGTGAGCCGGTGGAACGCGGGGCAGGGCTTCGAGGAGTACCTCGCCGGTGCGCCGCCGCAGGCGGAGCGCGATCGGCTGGGGGCGGCGATCTTCCGCTTCTGGGTGCGTTCGCTCCACCAGGCGGGGCTCTTCCACGCCGATCCGCACCCGGGGAACTTCGCGATCGCGGCCGACGGGCGGCTCATCGTCTACGACTACGGCTGCGTCCGCGAGCTGGAGCCGGCGCTCCGCCGGGGCTTCGCGGGGCTCGCGGCCGCGACCCGGGCGGACGACGTCGAGGCGATGGCGGCGGCGATCACGACGCTGGGCGGTCAGCCGCCGACGTCGAGGCGGGGACGCGACGACCTGCGGCGGCTCCTCCGCGGCTTCTTTGGGCCGCTCTGCACGCCGGGGCCGCGGGCGATCGCGCCGGACGAGGGCTTCGAGGCCCGCGGGGTGCTCCACGACAAGCGGACGGTGCTGGCGCTCCGGCTGCCGCCGCGCCTCCTCTTCCTCTTCCGGCTCCGCTTCGGCCTCTACGCGGTGCTCGCCCGCCTCGGCGCGCGCGTCGACTGGGCGCGGCTCGAGGGGGCGTGGGCGGCGGAGGGGTGATGTGAGGGGCCCGGGAGGGGGCAGGGCCCAGCTGGCCCGCTGGACCTGTCCCGGAGGACCTGCGTGGAGGGACCGGCTCAGCGGTCGACGTCGACGACGCGGCCGGTGGTGAGGGTCCAGGTGGTGCGCTCGATCGGGTACTTGGTGCGGAAGACGACCTGCCGCGAGTCGGCGGTGAAGAGGGGGGTGTGGTCGTCGAGGTCGTTCTTGGTGAGGAGGCGGGCGCCGCCCTCGCCGTCGATGCGGACGAGGCCGATCTCGTCGTCGCCGCCGGGCTCGCTGTCGAGGCGGGAGACCGCGTAGGCGACGCGGGCGCCGTCGGGCGAGACGACGGGCTCGGAGGCGGCGCCCTCGGTGGTGAGCTCGACGGCGACGAGGCGGGCGGGGTCGACGGCGACGAGGGTGAGGTCGGCGTCGTCGCGCCGGGCGGCGCTGGCGTCGGTGAAGAGCTGGGCGAGGGGGCCGGGGAGGTCGACGCGGTAGAGGCGGTGGAGGTGGGGGCCGGCGCCGGTGACGACCAGGCGAGGGGCGTCGGCGTCGACGGAGGCGGCGGCGACCTCGTAGGCGTCGTAGGAGCCGCCGAGGACCTGCGGGCCGATCTCGAGGGCGAAGCCGGGGTGGTTTCGGCTGACGAGGAGGACGCCCTGGCCGCCGACGCCGGTGCGGCTGCGGGCGACGACGGCGAGGTGATCGTCGTCGAGCCAGACGGGCGCGCCGAGGGTGATCTGGTCGCTGCGGACGAGGTCGAGGGGGGGCTCGTCGCCGGGGCGGACGAGCTCGAGGACGGCGTCGCCGGCGAGCTCCTGGCGGGCGCGGGCGACCCAGCCGGAGCGGTGCGGGACGCCGGGGTCGTCGCCCGGCTGGGCGAGGCGCGGGACCTCGCCGAGGGCGGCGAAGCCACACGGGCCGCCGGCGCGGTCGAGGCGGAAGAGGCTGGCCGCGCCGCCGCTGTCGATGAGGAGGGCGTCGCCGGCGGGGGAGGAGCGGAAGCGCGGGCGCCGGCCGCCCTGGGCGAGGGAGCCGCCGAGGAGGGTGGTGCAGGTGCTGCGATCGGCCGGGCTCGTGCCGGCGGGCTGGTAGAGGAAGCGCCAGGTGTCGTCGAGCTCGAGGTCGGCGCTGAGGCCGTTCTTGGAGGTGAAGTGGATCTCGCGGCTCGGTGTCAGCACGCCGCCGTCGGCGAGGGGGATCGGGTGGATGCTCTCGGCGACGGTGGCGAGGAGGCGGGGCTTCGGTTCGCCGCGCTCCTTGTCGACGAGGAGCTCGCGGGTGGTCTCCTGGATCTTGCCGACGGTGCGCTCGGCCTCGGCGATGGTCTTGACCCGCTCGATCGCCCGCTCGAGGCGGCCGCGGAGGATGAGGACCTCGGGGGTGGCCTTCTTGGGGTCGGCCTCGTCGAGGGCGCGGGCGAGGACGTCCTGGGCGAAGAGGGCGGTGAGGAGGTCGAGGTCGACGCCAGGGACGAGCTCGGAGCGCGGCTGGGTGACGGTGAGGCGGTGGGGGAAGGCGTAGTCGCCGGCGGAGACGACGGCGAAGCGCTGCTCGGGGGTGAAGGTCGGGACCCCGCCCAGGATCTCGACGCCGGTGAAGTCGACGTCCTGCGGGCCCTCGAAGGCGACGTAGGCGTAGCCGCCGTAGTCGGCGAGGCGGAGGATCGCGGCGACGCCGGCGCCCTCGTAGTCGGGCATGGTCTCCTTGGCCTTGGTCTCGAAGGCGGTCTGGGTGCCCTCGAGGACCTTGAAGCCGAGCTCCTCCATGGCGTAGCGGTAGCGGTAGTCGCCGCGCGTGACCACGAGGATCGACGAGCCCTCCTCGGGCGCGCCGATCGGCCCGCCGCGGGTGTACCACCACGCGCCGGCGGCCGCCGCGACGAGGGCGGCGATCACCACCAGCTTCGAGCGGTGGCCGCTCTGGAGGACCTCGAGATCGGAGCGATCGGAGCGATCGGTGGCGGCGGACATGGGGCCTAGAGTGGCACAAGTGAGCGCGCAGAGGGGGCGGTCGATCGGGGAGCGGCGGCCGGCGCGAGGGGGCGGCGGCGGCGGTGTCGGCAAGTCCCCGTCATCACAGGCGCCGAAGGGGTCCGTCCGGGCGCCTGTCGAGGGCCGGCCGGGGGGCCCGCCCCGTTTGCGCGGGGTGCGGGGCGATGGGCGGATGGCCACGAGGTCGTGGCCCGGAGGTCACGGCCACGAGGTCGCGGCCGCGGCCGGGGGGCCGGGCCCCGTAGTAGTCTCCTCGCGTGGCGAGCGACCACGAGGGGGAGGGCGACGCGTCGCCGCGGGTGCGTGTCTGCCGTGAGGCCCGGATCCCGGATCCCGCGCGCCTCGATCGCTACGCGAGGGCGCCCGAGGTCGGGCCGCAGGTGCTCTTCTTCAGCGGCGGCTCGGCGCTGCGGCGGGCGAGCCGATGCCTGACGCGCTTCACCCACCGATCGCGCCACTTGATCACGCCCTTCGACTCCGGCGGCTCGTCGGCCAAGCTCCGCGACGCGTTCGGGATGCTCTCGGTGGGCGATCTGCGGAACCGGATGATGGCGCTCGCGGACGAGGGGGCGCCGGGCGGCGAGGCGGTGCAGCGCCTCTTCGCGCGGCGTCTGCCCGAGGGGGCGGCGCCGGCCGAGCTCGCGCTGGCGCTCGCGCGCCTGACCGGCGTCGACGCCCCGGATCTCCACGAGCTCCCGCCGGCGCTCGCGGGGCCGATCGGCGCTCATCTGCGCGAGGTCGCGGCGGCGATGCCGGCGGCCTTCGATCTCCGCGGCGCGAGCGTCGGCAACCTGGTGCTCGTGGGGGCCTTCCTGCGCCACGAGCGACGCATCGACGCGGCGATCGAGGAGGTGGCGCGCCTGCTCGGGGTGCGCGGGCACGTGCAGGCGGTGGTCGCCGACGATCTCCACCTGGTGGCCGAGCTCGTCGACGGGTCGTGGGTCGCCGCGCAGCACCGGATCACGGACCCCGCTGGGGCCGGGCGGCGGCCGCCGATCGCGAGGGTGATGCTGAGCCGCAGCAAGGAGCGGCTCGAGCCGGCGAGCGCGACGATCGACGCGGGGACGGCCGCGGCGATCGCCGACGCGGAGCTCATCTGCTTCCCGATCGGCTCGTTCTTCACCAGCGTGATCGCGTGCTTGCTGCCGCGGGGCGTCGGCGCGGCGGTCGCGAGGAGCGGCGCGCCCAAGGTCTTCGTCCCGAACCTCGGCGAGGATCCCGAGCTCTGCGGGGTCGGCCTCCGCGCGCAGGTCGAGGCGCTCCTCGCCGCGCTCCGGGCCGACGCGGGCGAGGTGCCGGCGGCTCGCCTCCTCGACCTCGTCCTCGTCGATCGAGGTCTCGCTGGCCGTGTCGGCGCCGCCGAGATCACGGGGATCCGCGGGCTCGGGGTCCGGGTGCTGGAGGTCCCGCTGGCGATGCCGGGCTCCGCTCCGCTCGTCGACGGGGAGCGCCTGGTCGCCGCGCTCCTCTCGCTGGTGTGAGCGCGTGCGCCCCTCCGCCGCGATTGCGCGGCTCCGCCGGCCGGGCTACGTTCGACGCGGTGGCCGACGACCCCTCCGACGACGACGCGCGCTGGGACGAGCTCCTCGCCGATCCGGCCCGCGCCGCGGGGCTCCTCGCCGATCCGGCGGCCCGCGTCGCCTTCGCCGAGCGGGCCGCCGCGCTCGCGCGCGAGCACGGCGACCTCGAGCTCCTCCACGACGCCACCCTCGATCACGCCAACGAGATCGAGGAGGAGCTGGCGCTCAAGATCGAGGAGATCGAGTCGCTGGTCCGTGACCTCGAGCTCCGCAATTCGTTCATCCGCGCGATCTTCGGCCGCTACCTGAGCGACGAGGTGGTGACCACCCTGCTGGAGTCGCCGGAGGCGCTCCGCCTCGGCGGCGAGCGCCGCAAGGTGACGATCCTCTTCACGGACCTCCGCGGCTTCTCGGCGATCTCCGAGCGCCTCTCGCCCGAGCAGGTCGTCGCCCTCTTGAACATCTACCTCGGCGGGATGGCGGCGGTGATCGAGGGCTACGGCGGGTCGATCAACGAGTTCATCGGCGACGCGATCCTCTCGGTCTTCGGCGCGCCGCTCCGCCTCGAGGACGCGGCCGAGCGCGCGGTCGCCTGCGCGCTGGCGATGCAGCGGGCGATGGTCGAGGTCAACGCCGCGTGCGTGGCCCAGGGGCTGCCGGAGCTGGAGATGGGGATCGGCGTCCACACCGGCGAGGTGATCGTCGGCAACATCGGCTCGAAGCGGCGGGCGAAGTACGGCCTGGTCGGTCGGAACGTCAACCTGGCGAGCCGGGTCGAGACCTACACGGTCGGCGGCCAGGTGCTGATCTCGGAGGCGACCGCCAACGAGCTGGGCGAGCTCCTGCAGATCGCCGACACCTTCCGGGTCAAGCCCAAGGGCTTCAAGGACGAGCTGGTGATCCACGACGTGGTCGGCATCCGCGGCGCGCACGCGGTCGCCCTCGACGCCTCGCCCGACGAGCTCGGGCCCCTGGCGGCGCCGGTGGGGACGCGCTTCACCGTCCTCGAGGGCAAGGACGTCGGCGGCCCCGAGGAGGCGGGCGAGCTGATCGCGGTCGGTGAGACGTCGGCGCTCCTGCGGGCGAGCGCGGCGGTCGAGCCGCTGACCAACCTCAAGCTGGACTTCCCGCCGACGATCCACCGCGAGAGCGTGTACGCCAAGGTCCTCGCGGTGGCCGAGCCCGGGGTCCTGCGGATCCGCTTCGCCCCGGCCCCGCCCGGCCTGGCGGCGTCGATCCGCGGGGCTGCCTCCTGAACCGCGGGGCTGCCTCCTGAACCTCGGGGCTGCCTCCTGAACCTCGGGGCTGCCTCCTGAACCTCGGGACATGGCCAGGGGTCGATCGCGTGGATCCGCGCGCCGACGGGCGTCGATCGGCGTCGACGGGCGCGGCCGCGCGGCCCCGTGGGCCGGCGAAAAGTGGTATGAGCGAGGGAGGCTCCGATGGACAAGGGCTCCCCACCAACGCCGCCGGCCGGCGCTGCAGCGACGGTCGAGGCCCTGATCCGTGAGCTCTTCGCCGACGGCGCGACCCGCCTGGTCTACGAGGGGGAGATCGGGCGCGGCGGGATCGGTGCGGTGTCGATCGTCTTCGACCGCGCGCTGCGGCGGCGGGCGGCGATGAAGACGCTCCACCCGCGCACGTACAACGAGGAGCTGCTGGTCCGCGGCTTCATCCGCGAGGCGCAAATCACCGGCCAGCTCGGCCACCCGCACATCGTCCCGGTCTTCGACTTCGGCGTCGAGGGCGGCCAGCTCTTCTTCACGATGAAGCTGGTCGAGGGCCGCGGCCTCAACAAGCTGATCAGCAAGCGGCACGACGGGGGCGACCTCTCGTACGACTACGAGCGGGTGCTGAACCAGGTCGAGATCCTGATCAAGGTGTGCGACGCGGTGGCCTTCGCGCACAGCCGCGGCGTGCTCCACTGCGACCTGAAGGCCGAGAACGTGATGGTCGGCGACTTCGGCGAGGTCTACCTGATGGACTGGGGCGGCGCCCAGCTCCTGCGGCCCCGCGAGGGCGTGGACCAGGGCCGGTGGGTGCAGGGGATCCTGGACGAGCTGCCGGGCGAGAGCACCGAGGGGCTGGTCTTCGGGACGCCCGCGTACATGTCGCCCGAGCAGGCCTTCGGCCGGCGCTCGCAGATGGACGAGCGCGCCGACATCTTCTCGCTGGGGGCGATCCTCTACGAGATCCTCTGCGGCCGCGCCCCCTACCGCGCGGGCAACAACCTGGAGGCGCTGCGCCTGGCCCAGCGCTACGAGATCCCGCCGCTCGACGACCTGGTCAACCGGGCGGTGATCCCCCGCGAGCTCGTGCGGATCGCCATGAAGGCGATGGCCCGCGCGCCCGCCGACCGCTACGCGACGGTCGAGGCGATGAAGCTCGACCTCCTCCGGCTGATGCGGGGCGGCTCGTCGTTCCCGACCGTGCGCTTCCCGGCGGGCGCGCAGATCATCCGCGAGGGCGAGGTCGGGGACGCCGCGTACAGCATCCTCTCCGGCCGGGTCGAGGCCTACCGCGAGGCCGACGGCGAGCGGGTGTCGCTGCGGGTGATGGGGCCCGGCGAGGTCTTCGGCGAGACCGCGATCTTCGCGTCGTCGCCGCGGACCGCCAGCGTGGTCGCGCTCGAGGACTCGGCGCTGATCATCATCACCGGCGAGGTGATCCATCAGGAGATGGACGCGATGAAGCCGTGGATGGGCGCGTTCATCCGCGCGCTCGCCACCCGCTTCGCCAGCGCCGAGGCCCGCGCGCGGCGGGGGAGCCCGCCGGCGCCGCTCCGCCGCGAGCCGCCGGTGCAGCCGAGCGAGCAGCAGCGGATCGGCGGCGAGAGCATCCTGATCGAGGTCGACGAGCAGGCGACCAGCACGGAGCTGACGCGGAGCCCGATCCCCGAGCGCGAGGTCACCATCCTGGCCGACGTCGGTGACGGCGAGGACGAGGGCGAGGACGAGGGCGACGACGAGGCCGAGGTCGACCTCGACTTCTGAGACGAGGTCGACCGACCGGGGCGGCGGCGGTTGGATCAGCGGAGGGGGACGCCGCGCGGACCCTTCACCCAGATCCCGACCTTCACCTTGATCCACTGCCCCTTGGCCCAGAGGGTGCCGCGCACGCGGTAGTCGATGCTGGCGCCGTCGGAGAGGTTCTTGCCGTCGGGGGCGGGCGGCTTCGGCACCGGGCCGAAGATGGTGGAGTCGGCGCCGTTGTCCTGCCAGAAGCTGGAGCGCGAGTAGACCCAGCCGTTCTTCAGGCTGGTCTTGAAGTGGATCTCGTAGTCGCCGCCGGGGATCACGAGCGGGTTCGCGGGGTCGACCTTCCACTGGAAGCAGGCGGTGCGCAGGCAGGGGGCGCCGTCGAAGGTCTCGGCGCCGGAGGCGGCCTCGTCGACCACCCACTCGGGCTTGGTGAGGTCGTACTTGCCGAGGAGGAGCTCGACCTCGGCGGCGACGAAGTGGATGGTCTTCTTGGTGGATCGAGGCTCGAGGCCGACGGGGTCGATCCAGATCGTCGCGCTCTGGTCGGCGGCGCCGGAGTAGTCGGCGGGGAGGGTGACGGTGATCGACTCGCGGGTCCACTCCTCGACGGTCAGGATCGCGGCCCCGTCCGGGAAGTCGCCGACGAGCGAGATCCCGCCCTTCTTGTCGCCGAAGCCGCAGCCGGTGAGGGTGAGCGTGTCGCCGGGGCCGATCGAGTTGCGGTCGAGCTGCTCGACCTGCGGCAGCATGCACTTGAACTTGAGGGCAGGTGCGGCGGCCGGCTCGCGGCGGCCCTCGCTGTCGAGGGCGCCAGCGGCGAGCGCGGCGAGGAGGAGATGGGTGACGACGGACATGGTCGATCGAGCAGTGATCGCGGGCGGTGTATCGATCGCCTCGGCCTTGCGGACGTCGCCGGCGGCGATCCCGCCGGCGGCGCGGGTCGCGGCCTCCCTCGCGCGCCGCGGGCGGTCCGTGTCAGGATGAGCGCATGCGCTCGCCCCTCCGTGCCCCGCTCCTGGCCCTCCTCGCCGCCGCCGCCGCCGCGCCGGCGTCCGCTCGCGCCGAGGAGTCTGCGTCGGGTTCGACGACGACGCTCTTCGGGCGGCCGGTGCAGCCGCGGGCGCCGATGGACGCGGCCGCGATCGCGGCGCGGCGCGCCTCGTTCCGCCAGCACCTCGCCGAGCGGGGCCTGACGATCGCGGGCGACCGCGTGATCCCGATCGACGGCTTCGCCAGCGCGGGCCAGGTGCCCGGCCTCGAGGCGTGGGATGAGCCGGCCCACCGCGCGACCATCTTCCTCAACTTCTTCGGCGGGCCGATGAGCTACGGGACGAACGCGGCGCTGATGCAGTCGGCGTGCATCGACGGCGAGTACGACTATCCGGGCTTCGCCGGCGGCACCACCAAGGCGATGGCGATCATCCAGGTCTTCCAGACCAAGCTCGCGCCCTACGGCGTGCGGGTGGCCTACGAGGAGGCGCCGCCGCCGGAGCTGCCCTACAGCATGGTGATGATGGGCGGGGCGCCGGAGGACGTGGGGATGGACCCGGGCACCCTCGGCGTGTCGTGCTCGAGCGACTGCGGCGACCTCTGGTGGCGTGACACCACGCTCGCGTTCACCGAGAACGTCTACAGCGCCAACACGATCGCCTACACGGCGCTGCAGGAGGCCGCCCACGCCTTCGGCCTCGATCACATCGCCGGCACCAGCCACATCATGTACCCCTACGACACCGGCGGCGGCGACAAGATCTGGGCCGACGGCTGCACCAACTACGACGACGCGACCGGGCCGATCGGCTGCACCTACGTCCACGAGGTGTTCTGTCCCGAAGGCCAGCAGGACGATGTCGCCGAGCTCCTCGCCTTCTTCGGCCCCGACTCGCCGGACAGCGTGGCGCCGTCGGTGGAGATCGTCGCGCCGGTCGATGGCCTCGAGACCGCGGCGCCCGGCACGTTCACGGTCGAGGCGACGGTGGACGACGACTACGAGGGGTTCGGGTGGAAGCTGGTGATCGAGAAGGACGGGGAGGTGCTGCAGGAGATCCCGGCGTTCAAGTCCGAGACCTCGTGGAAGCTGCAGGGGCTCCCGGCGGGCGCCTACGCGATCCGGGTGGAGGCGGTCGACCACGACCGCAACGTCGGCACCGACGAGGTGCTGGTCTACGTCGGGGTCCCCTCCGGGAGCGGCACCGATGGCACGGGCACCGACGCGGGGACGGGCGGCAGCGAGGGGACGGGGGCCGGGACCTCGGGGACCGACGGGACCGGCGCTTCGGGCGACGCGGCGACCGCCACCGGCGGCGAGATGGGCGACGACGGCTGCTCCTGCGACGCGGCGGCGGGTCAGACGCTCGCGCCGCTCCTCGTCGGCTTCCTCGCCGCGTTCGGGCGTCGTCGGCGCGGGCGCTCGCGCTGAGCTCGCTCTTCGCGGGCAGGGGCCCGGCGCTCAGCGCTCGGTGTCGACGGCGAGCTCGCCGGAGGCGGCGGCGGTGACGACGACGGTGCCCTCCCAGCCGGTCGCGTAGATGGCCTTCGAGATCGTCCTGCGCTCGAAGACCTCCTTGCGCTCGTCCTTCCAGGCGCCCTTGATCCCCACCCACGCCTCGATCGGCTCCTCGCGCCAGCCGGTCACGCCGGTCTTCGGGTGGACCAGGTGCTCGAGGGCGATGAGGTTCGGGTGGCCGTACTTCCGCGCGGTCCAGTCGTGCACCCGATCGTAGGGGCCCATCGAGATCACCGCGAGCTTCGGGCTCATCGCCTCCATCTGGTAGTGGATGGTCGCGTTCTTCGAGCCGTGGTGGCCGACCTGGTAGATGTCGACGTCGAAGAGCTCGGGGTGGTCCTTGTACTTGGTGAAGAGGCGGGAGAGGCCGATGATCTCGAGGTCGCCGGTGAAGAGCGCCGACGCCTTGCCGTAGTCGACCCGGAGCACCAGCGAGTGGTTGTTGGGGTCGTGGCCGTAGGAGTCGAGCTCCTCGGTGACGGCGCCCCAGAGGAGGGTGAGGCGCGGGTCGACGCGCGAGGCCTCGCAGGCGCCGATCGGGTCGATGAGGCCCTCGGTGAGGCCGACCGGGCCGATGTCGCCGACCTTCACGTCCTGGTGCGCGACCTCGGGGTGGGCGGCGAGCCACTCGTGCATCCGCGCCTGCTGCTCGGGGCCGGGGTCGTGCTCGCTCTCCGCCTCGGTCTTGCCGTCGTCGATCACGGCGCGGACCTTGTAGCGCTCGAGGACGTCGATCACCGAGCGCATGTGATCGATGTGCGGGTGGGTGATGACCACCAGATCGAGGGTGCGGCCGAGGTCGGGGCGGCGATCGAAGAAGGCGTCGAGGTAGCCGAGGAGCGCCTTGGTGCTGTCGAAGCTGGCGTTCTGCTCGCCGCCGGTGTCGATGAGCACGGCGCCGCAGGGGAACTCGAGGAGGGTCGCGTCGCCCTGACCCACGTCGATGAAGTGGTAGCGCATCGCGTCGCCGAAGTCGGCGCCCTGACGCGTGTGGCTGACGATCCCCGCGGCGCGGGTGCTCGCGTAGAGGTGGGGGGGGAGTGCGTCGGCCTCCAGCGGCGGGGCGCTCTGCTCACGGCTGCCGCCGCAAGCGGCGAGGGAGAGCGCCAGGGCCAGGAGGGGCCGACAGGGGTGCACGACCCACGATACCAGGGCGGGCGCTCGCTCGTGTGACAAACTTGCGACGGCGCGCCGATCGTGCATCGGCCTGCGCGCGCGGTCCTGCGCACAAAATGCGGCCCGCCGCCCGGAATCCGCGCGCTGGTGCTCGTGCGGGCGCGGGTCGCCCTGGGGACGGCGAGCGGGGGTGCTGGCATCCTCCCGGCATCGCGGATCTCCTCCCTTCGCTGCCGCCCGCGGTGGTCCTCGTCCTCGTCGCGGTCGTCGCCCTCGCCACCACGGTGGAGGCGGTCACCGGCTTCGGCGCGACGATCCTCGCGCTCACCCTCGGCGCCCAGGTGGTGCCGCTGCCGGTCCTCCTGCCGGCGCTCGTGCCCCTCAACATCGCGCTCTCGGCCTACCTGGTGCTGCGTCACCACGACGCGGTCGATCGCCGGGAGCTCGGCCGGCGGATCCTCCCGCTGGCGGCGCTCGGCCTCCCGCTCGGCTTCGGCCTCTTCGTCCTCGCGCCGGGGCCCTGGCTCCTGGTCAGCTACGGCGCCTTCGTCGTGATCCTCGCGCTCCTCCGCCTCGTCGGCGCGCTGCGGCCGGGCGAGGGGCCGCCGCCGCGGCGCTCGCCGCTCTGGCTGGTCGCGGGCGGGGTGATGCAGGGGCTCCTCGCCTCCGGCGGGCCGCTCGTGGTCCTCTACACCGCCGGCGCGCTGCCGGAGAAGCGCCGCTTCCGGTCGACGATGAGCGCGCTCTGGCTCGTCCTCAACCTCGCGCTGGCGAGCGCGCACCTGGCCCATGGGACACTCGATGGTCCTTCGCTGCGGCTCACGCTCGCGCTCGTGCCGGCGCTGGTGGTCGGCGCCTTGATCGGCGAGTGGCTGCACGCGCGGGTGAGCGATCGCAGCTTCCGGATCGGCGTGTACGCGCTCCTGGGCATCGCCGGCGCGGCTCTGATCAGCCGGGCGTGACGGGCCTGCTGGCCGGATGGTGGGGGGCCGCCCCTGCGCGCTTGAGGGAGCCGCGGAACGACCCTCATGGGCCCGTGGTAGCGTCGCCGCGTGGAGGTCTTCATGGGGATGCGGCGGAATTGGCGAGTGGTTGCGGTGTTGGGTCTCTTCGCGTGGGCGGGGTGCGGCGACTCCGGGACCGGGGCGACGGCGAGCGCGAGCGGGACGAGCAGCGGCACGACGGGGACGACGGTGGGCACGACCGCCCAGGAGTCGACCTCGGTTGGTCCGACCTCGAACGACTCGAACGACTCGAACGACACGACGATGATCGACACCACGGGGGGGGACCCCTTCTGCGGTGACGGCAAGGTCGATCCGGGCGAGGCCTGCGACGACGGGCGCGACAACGGCCTCGGGAAGGCGTGCTCGGCGACCTGCGAGCTCGCCGCCTGCGGCGACGGACAGGTCGGCCCGGGCGAGGAGTGCGACGACGGCGCCAACAACGGCGACATGAACTCGTGCAAGTCCGACTGCACCAACGCCTTCTGCGGCGACGGGCTGGTCGGCCCGGGCGAGGGCTGCGACGACGGCAACCAGGTGGACGGCGACGATTGCACCAACGCCTGCGCGCTGGCGAGCTGCGGCGACGGGGCGGTCGCGCCGACCGAGCAGTGTGACGACGGCAACCAGGTGAACGAGGACGCGTGCACCAACGCGTGCACCAACGCGGCCTGCAACGACGGCTTCGTCCAGGCGGGCGAGGAGTGCGACGTCGGGGTCGAGAACTCGGACAACGGCGCCTGCACGACCGTGTGTACGAACAACGTCTGCGGCGACGGCAAGGTCTTCAACACCGGCGGCGGCACCGAGGAGTGCGACAGCGGGGCGGACAACGGCCCGGGCAAGCTCTGCAACGCGATGTGCGTGCTGAACGTCTGCGGCGACGGCGATCCGAGCCCGGACGAGGAGTGCGATGACGGCAACGCCGACGCGGCCGACGGCTGCTCGCCGACCTGCAAGCTCGAGTTCTGCGGCAACGGCCTGATCGACCCGGGTGAGGCCTGCGACGACGGGAAGAACGGCGACATGGACGACGGCTGCACCGACTCGTGCCAGCTCCCGGCCTGCGGCGACGGCTATGTCCAGCCGAGCGAGGGCGAGGAGTGCGACGAGGGCGGCGCCAACAGCGACAGCGGCTCGTGCACGCTCGCCTGCAAGGACGCGTTCTGCGGCGACGGCCTGATCCAGGCCAACGTCGAGCAGTGCGACGACGGGGCCAACAACGGGCCCGGCCAGTCGTGCAACGGGATGTGCAAGCTCAACGTCTGCGGCGACGGCGACAAGGGCCCCTTCGAGGCCTGCGACGACGGCAACTCGAACAACAACGACTCGTGCACCAACGTCTGCAAGCTGGCGACCTGCGGCGACGGCTTCACGCAGCCGCCCGAGGAGTGCGACGAGGGGGCGAACAACTCGAACACCGCCGCGTGCACGCTCTCCTGCAAGGGCGCGGTCTGCGGCGACACCTTCGTCCAGCCGAGCAACGGTGAGGAGTGCGACGACGGCAACCAGAGCAACGGCGACGCGTGCGTGATGGGCTGCAAGAACGCGAAGTGCGGCGACGGCTACACCCAGCAGGGCGTCGAGCTCTGCGACGACGGCAACATGGTGCAGACGGACGCGTGCACCAACGCGTGCAAGGCCGCGGCCTGCGGCGACGGCTTCGTCCAGCCGAGCAACAACGAGGCCTGCGACGACGGCAACATGATCAACACCGACGGCTGCGTCGGCGCGTGCAAGGTTGCCGCCTGCGGCGACGGCTACGTGCAGGCGGGCGTCGAGCAGTGCGACGACGGCAACGCGAGCAACACGGACTCGTGCGTCGCCGGCTGCAAGACCGCGTCCTGCGGCGACGGCTACGTGCAGGCGGGCGTCGAGCAGTGCGACGACGGCAACCAGAACAACAACGACTCCTGCAACAACATGTGCAAGGCGCCGGCCTGCGGCAACGGCGTGGTCGACGGCGGCGAGGAGTGCGACGACGGCAACCAGAACAACAACGACGGCTGCGACACCAAGTGCATCGCGCTGCGCTCGAAGGTGATGGTCTGCGGCTCCACCTCGCGGCCGGTGTCGCAGTTCTTCCCGGCCGGCTACACCTTCACGGTGGTCAACGGCTGCGCCCCGGACGCGACCATCCAGGCGCTCTTCGTCACCCGCTCCTTCGGCAACCAGATCAACGCGAACACGCTGAAGAACTACGTGAACGGCGGCGGGATCGTCCTCACCGAGCACAACATCTCGGACGAGGTGTGGACCCTCGCGTTCACGCCGACCTCGCAGGGCGGCAACTTCACCGGCGCCTGCTGGGACACGGCGCCGACGGTGGTGCAGTTCAGCGCGGGCGACAAGGTGTGGCAGAACGTGCCCTTCCAGGCGATCCCGTACGGCCAGTCGGGGTGCGGCTACTGGGTGAACGCCTACGCCGGCATCACCCTCCTCGCCGGCTGGGCGGCGAACCAGGCGTCGATCGGCTACCGCGACCTCGGCCTCGGCCGCGTCTACGCCACCGACTTCGACTGGCAGGACAACGAGAACTACCCCTACGCGTACACGGCCCAGCTCATGGGCTACTTCATGACCCACCGCAAGTAGCGGGGCGAGCGATGGGGGGGCCGCGGCGCCGACGAGGCGTTCGCGGCCCCCGCCGTTCGCGCTCAGCCCGATGCGCCGAGGTCGTCGGCGTCGCGGCGCCAGCCGTAGCCGATGGTGCCGACCGCGAGCGGGGCGAAGAAGAGGAGGGCGCTCGGGAAGGCGTCGGGGCGGAGGTAGGCGAGGACGATCGCGGCGCTTCGTGCCAGGGCGAGCTCGTCCGCGTCCAGCCCAGGCTCACTCGCGGTCGCGCGGCGAGGAGGCGCCCTCGGGGAGCTGCACGCGGCCGCGGCGGCGGCCGTGGACGCGGGCGATGAGCGCCTCGGCGGCGGCGGGGTCGAGGGGCACGGAGAAGAGGTAGCCCTGGCCGAACTCGCAGCCCATGTCGAGGAGGAGCTGGCGCTGGTCCTCGGTCTCGACCCCCTCGGCGATGACCTTCATGCCGAGGTTGTGGGCGAGGTTGACGATCGTGCGGACGATCGCGGCGTTCTCGCCGCGCGGGCCGATGTTGGTGATGAAGGAGCGGTCGATCTTCACCGCCGAGGTCGGGAAGCGGTGGAGGTAGCTCAGCGACGAGTAGCCGGTGCCGAAGTCGTCGACGTACGACTGGACCTGCTGGCCCTGGAGCTCCTTGAGGAGGCTGGAGGCGGCCTGCGGGTCCTCCATGATCACGCTCTCGGTGATCTCGAGCTTGAGGCTGGCGGGGTCGAGGGCGGTGTCGCGGAGGGCGCGGGTGATCAGCGCGGGCTGGGCGAACTGCTTGCCCGAGAGGTTGACCGAGATCGTGAGGCGGGGGTCGATCGGGTAGAGGGTCTGCCAGCGCTGCATCTGCCGGCAGGCCTCGCGGAGCACCCACTCGCCGATCGGGACGATGATGCCGGTCTCCTCGGCGAAGGCGATGAAGTCGCCGGGCATCACGAGGCCGCGGGTCGGGTGCACCCAGCGGAGGAGCGCCTCGAAGCCGGCGAGCTCGCGGGTGTGGAGGTCGACGACGGGCTGGTAGTAGAGGCGGAACTCGCCGTGGGCGACCGCGCGGCGGAGGTCGTTCTCGAGGACGAGGAGCTCGAGCGCCTCGGCGTGCATCGCCTTGTCGAAGATCTCGTAGCGGTTCTTGCCGCGGCTCTTCGCCCGGAACATCGCGGTGTCGGCGTCGCGGAGGATGTCGTCGGCGCGCTCGTAGGCGGTCGACCAGAAGGCGACGCCGATGCTGGTGGGGGTGTGGATCGCCTGGCCGCGGATGGTGATCGGCCGC
>WBZL01001776.1_pt1 | contig 21903 bp, 17 predicted proteins | sample 5204291 | NCBI WGS metagenome assembly WBZL01 (sample SAMN12344345, study PRJNA552823) | activated sludge metagenome | biome: Activated sludge suspended growth; feature: Nitrification reactor; material: Wastewater; isolation source: activated sludge from nitrification reactor of wastewater...
CCGCCGCCGAATCGTTGGGCGCCGAGCCACGGGTGGCGCCGGCGCAGGTCGGCCATCAACTCGCTTCCGCTGCGGTGGCGGCCATCGGCGATCGAGCCCGTGAGCAGCGAGGCCTCGTCAAGGTCGCCGGCGACGTGGATGCTCTGGATCGAGAAGCCACCGTCGGGCGCCATCCAGCTCACGATGTCGCCGGGTCGGGCACCGTGTTCGGCGAGGAAGGCACGAGCGCCGTCGGGATCGTCGACGTCGAGCACCAACTGTTGCGCCGAGCACAGATCGGCGCCCTCCACGGGAGGCGCCGCCGCAGCGAGCGCGGGCACGGCGTCGCGCACGACACCGGCGCGGCCCGAGGCGTCGACAACCAGATCGGCGGCGATGTCGATGACCTCGCCGTGCCATGTGGCGTGCACCCCGCGAACGCGCCGGTCCGTCGGGACGGCTTCCACTGCGTCGTCGAGTCGGGGGCGAACATCGGTGACGTCCCACAGCACCTCGACCCCGGCGCCGTGTGCCCGGTCGAGCAGCCGCTGCACGAGCGCTCGCATGTCGGCGTCGAGCACCGGGCTGGAGGTGATGCTCACCCGCGTGGTGCCCGACGGGCTCAGCAGGTGCGTGACCCCACCGCGGGCGCGCAGTTCGGGGGCCACGGGCGGCGCGAGTCCGGCTCGCTCGAATTGCCACGCGACGATGCCGTTGCACCAGCGGGCTCCGCTGTGGCCCTCGGGCCGGCGTTCGAGCACGACGACCCGTCGGCCCGACTCCGCCAGGCACGTCGCGGCATAGAGGCCGGCCGTTCCGGCTCCGACCACCACGACATCCGCGCTGCGCCGCATACGAGGTTCCGCCCGGTGCCTTCGCCCCGTCCGGTGCTCAGGCCGCGGTGGCGGCCGCGGCCTCGACGGAGTCGACCAGGTGCTTCGCGGCGGCGCTCAGGCCGTCGATGCCGATGCTGTCGGGCAGGCCGGCCAACGCGTTCGACGCATCGGCGGCAAACGTGCGCGCCCGCTCGATGGAGCCGTCGATCCAACCGCCGCCGCGGATGATCGCCACGGCCTCGTCGCGCTGTTCGGGCGTCATCGCGTCGGTGAGCAGCGGCCGCAGGCGGTCGCCGTCGGGGCCGAGCAACGCGGCGATGACGGGCAGCGTGTACACGCCCTCCTCCAGGTCGTGACCCGTCGGCTTGCCGAGCTCCGCCTCGGTCGAGACGAGGTCGAGCACGTCGTCGACCACTTGGAAGGCCATGCCGTAGGAGTATCCGAACGTGGTGAGGGCATCGCGGTGGGCCGCGTCGACGCCTCCGACGATGCCGCCGATGCGACAGGCGGCGGCGAGCAGTGCGGCGGTCTTGCCGCCGATCGAGCGCAGGTATTGCTGTTCCGTGCGGGCCGCGTCGTACGTGTACTGCAGTTCGAGAACCTGGCCTTCGCACAGGCGGGCGATCGTTGCGGCGAGGAGCCCGGCGACCTCGACCCCGAGCCCGGCGGCGATCTCGGATGCCCGGGCGAGCAGGAAGTCGCCGGCGAGGATCGCCTTGAGGTTGCCCCACTTCGCGTTGACGCTGGCGACGGTGCGGCGCGTCGTCGCGTCGTCCATCACGTCGTCGTGGTAGAGCGAGCCGAGGTGGACCAGTTCGATCGATACGCCGGCGAGGATCGACTCCGGCGTCGCTGCGCCACCGCCGTCGGGGGCGGTCGCGGCGGCAGCCAGGCAGAACCCGGGCCGGACGCGTTTCCCGCCCGCCTTGATCAGGTGCGCGGCGATCTCGGTGAGATACGGATCGTCGGACATGGCCGACTTCAGCAGCTCCGACTCCAGTCGATCGAGGTCGTCGACGAGGGTGGGCATGACGCTCAGGGGGTTGGCGGAGGCCACGGCCGGAGGTTACTTCGGGGGCTGCGAGCCTCCCGCATCGAGCCGGGCGCGCCCCGGGAAGGTTCGGCCCGCGATCGGCGTTGCAGCTACCCGGAACCGGCGTTGCCCTGCTGCACAGATCGCGAAGGGGCACGGTTACACTGGCTCCACGAGTCCCCGAGGAGGCACTCAGTGTTCGAACGTTTCACAGACCGAGCTCGCCGAGTTGTGGTGTTGGCCCAAGAGGAAGCGCGTCTCCTCAACCACAACTACATCGGTACCGAGCACATCCTGCTGGGTCTGATTCACGAGGGCGAAGGCGTTGCCGCGAAGGCGTTGGAGTCGCTCGGCATTTCCCTCGAAGCCGTGCGCCAGCAGGTCGAGGAGATCATCGGCCAAGGCGGCTCGTCGCCGTCGGGCCACATCCCGTTCACGCCCCGGGCCAAGAAGGTGCTCGAGCTGTCGCTGCGCGAGGCGCTGCAGTTGGGCCACAACTACATCGGCACCGAACACATCCTGCTCGGTCTCATCCGTGAGGGCGAAGGTGTCGCGGCGCAGGTGCTCGTGAAGCTCGGCGCCGATCTCTCGCGAGTGCGTCAGCAGGTCATCCAGCTCCTGTCCGGCTACCCCGGCCCCACGAGCTCCGGCGGCAACACGCCGCAGCAGCCCGGTCAGGGTGAGAAGGCCGCGACCGGTGGCGGTTCGGGCGATGCCGCGTCCGGCTCGCTCGTGCTCGACCAGTTCGGCCGCAACTTCACCCAGCTCGCCCGCGAGAAGAAGCTCGACCCGGTGATCGGACGCGAGCGCGAGACCGAGCGGATGATGCAGATCCTCAGCCGCCGCACCAAGAACAACCCGGTGCTCGTCGGCGAACCCGGCGTCGGCAAGACAGCGATCGTGGAAGGCCTCGCCCAGGCGATCGCCGCGGGCAACGTGCCCGAGACGCTGCTCAACAAGCAGCTCTACACCCTCGACCTCGGCGCACTCGTCGCCGGCTCGCGATACCGCGGCGACTTCGAGGAGCGCCTGAAGAAGGTGCTCAAGGAGATCAAGACCCGCGGCGACATCATCCTGTTCATCGACGAGATCCACACGCTCGTCGGTGCCGGCGCGGCCGAGGGCGCTATCGATGCCGCGTCGATCCTGAAGCCGATGCTCGCCCGCGGCGAGCTGCAGACCATCGGTGCGACCACGCTCGACGAGTACCGCAAGCACCTCGAGAAGGACGCAGCGCTCGAGCGCCGGTTCCAGAAGGTCGTCGTGGAAGAGCCGTCCGTGGCTCACACGATCGAGATCCTCAAGGGCCTGCGCGAGCGCTACGAGAACCACCACCGCGTGACGATCACCGATCAGGCGCTCGTCGCCGCGGCGAACCTGGCCGATCGCTACATCTCCGACCGTCACCTTCCCGACAAGGCGATCGACCTGATCGACGAGGCTGGCTCGCGCCTGCGTATCCGTCGCATGCAGACACCGCCCGACTATCGCGAGCTCGAGAACGAGATCGCCGAGGTCACCCGCAAGAAGAAGGAAGCGGTCGAGAAGCAGGACTTCGAAGAGGCCGGTCGCCTGCGCGACCGTGAGAAGGAGCTGCTCGCCGCCAAGGAAGCGCGCGACCTGGAGATGAAGGCCGCCGGCGTCGACCTTTTCGACGAGGTCGACGAGGAGTCCATCGCCGAGGTGCTGTCGCTGTGGACCGGGATCCCGGTGTACAAGCTGACCGAGGAGGAGACGGCCAAGCTTCTGCGCATGGAGGACGAGCTGCACAAGCGCGTCATCGGCCAGCACGAGGCGATCAAGGCCGTCAGCCAGGCCATTCGCCGTACCCGAGCCGGCCTCAAGGACCCGAAGCGTCCGTCGGGCTCGTTCATCTTCCTGGGCCCCTCGGGCGTGGGCAAGACCGAGCTGGCCAAGACGCTCGCCGAGTTCCTGTTCGGCGACGAGAACTCGATGATCACGCTCGACATGAGCGAGTACATGGAGAAGCACACGGTGTCGCGGCTGGTGGGCTCGCCCCCCGGCTATGTCGGCTACGAGGAGGGCGGTCAGCTCACCGAGGCGGTGCGTCGCAAGCCGTTCTCGGTCGTGTTGTTCGACGAGATCGAGAAGGCCCACGCCGATGTGTTCAACACGCTGCTGCAGATTCTCGAAGAGGGTCGCCTGACCGACGCGCAGGGTCGCTCGGTCGACTTCCGCAACACGGTGTTGATCATGACCTCCAACCTGGGCACGGCCGACCTCCGCAAGGCGGTCGTCGGTTTCTCCAAGCGCGACGAGGCCGTCTCGTACGAGAAGATGAAGGAGAAGGTCAACGATGCGCTGAAGGCGCATTTCCGGCCCGAGTTCCTCAACCGCATCGACGAGACGATCGTCTTCTCCGAGCTCTCCAAGCCCGAGGTCACCCAGATCGTCGACTTCATGGTCGCCCGGGTGGGTGTGCAGCTCGCCGGTCAGGGCATGGGGCTCGAGGTCACGACCGCGGCCAAGCTCCATCTCGCCGACAAGGGCTACGACCCGACTCTGGGCGCCCGGCCGTTGCGTCGTGCGATCCAGCGCCTCGTCGAGGATCCGCTGTCGGAGCGGCTGCTGTGGAAGGAGTTCCGCGCCGGGCAGATCATCCGGGTGGATGTCGCCCCCGACCCGGAGGACCCGAACGCCACGATCGTCACCTTCGAGGGTCTCGAAGGCTTCGAACCTCCCACGGGCGAGCCCGAGCTCGCCGCGACCGGCGGCGGCTCCGAGCCCACCGCCGACTGACCGGCCCCCGCCGGTTCACTTCCCCACATGTCGTGGTTGCGCGCCGATCGTGTGACGCGCCCGGGCCGGTTGTTCGGCGCGGCGCTCGCGGTCGGCGCCTCCGCGCTGCTGTCCGCCTGCCAGGTCGACACCACGGTGCGAATCGCGGTGGAAGACAACGGATCGGGCACGGTTGGGCTCCGCACGGTGCTCGACGCCGAGGCGGCCAACGAGCTGGGAGCCGACCCGGTGGCCGCGATCTCGGTGGACGACCTGCGAAACGCCGGCTGGGAGGTGAGCGTGCGGCGCGTCGAGGGGGGTGGCGTGCAGGTCGATGCGTCCAAGCCCTTCTCGAACCCCCGACGTCTCGGCTCGGTGATCGACGAGCTGAGCGGACCGGCCGGCCCGCTGCGCGACTGGTCGCTGTCGGTCGACTCGGGGTTCGCAACCGCTACCTATCGCCTCGGTGGGACCGTCGAGCTCACCGGATCGCTCGACCAGTTCAGCGACGCCGAGGTGGCTGCGGCGCTCGACGGCTTCGCCACCGGTCGTTCGCCGGACGAACTCGCGGCGGCGCTTGCGGCGCATCCCGACGGGGTGACGCTCCGGGTCGAGACCGAGCTTCCCGCCGAGATCACGGCGGCGACGGGCGCCGACCGGTCCGACGACGAGCCCGAGACGGCGAGTGCGCGCTGGGTGCTCGGCGACGGCAAGGCAACGACCGCGCACGTGCGGGTCGATGCGAGCGAACGGTCGCAGACGCCGGTGGTGTGGATGGCGGGCGGCGCGGTCGCCGTGCTCGCCGCTGTCGCCGTTGCCCTTTCGGGTCGCGGCCGCCGCCGGCGTCGCTGATCGTTGCGGAGTTCGGTCCGACTGGTCGGTTCAGCGCCGAGGCGAGCGGCCGTTCCAGAGCGTCGAAATGGGGACGGCCCACACGCCGGGAACGAGTTCCCAGGTGGCGGTCCCGCGGTGCAACACGACGGTGGCCTCGATGGTGGCGCCGAGATGCGCGCGAAGCCATTCGAGGTGCGCGGCGTGCGCCGGGGTGGGACGCGTGGTCGCCTTGACTTCGATGGCGACGACCCTGCCGCCGAGCTCGATCACGATGTCGACTTCGTGCTTGCCGGCCGTGTCGCGCAGGTGGTGCAGGCTGCCGCGGAACCGATCGACCTCGGGCCTGAGTTGGCAGGCGACGAAGGACTCCAGGAAACCGCCGGCGATCGTGGGGTCGGACGTGAGGTGGTCCGCTGTGAGCCCGGAGATGGCGAGGGCGAGCGCTGTGTCTGCGTAGAACTGTTTGGGTCGTGCGGTCAGGCGTTTCAGCCGATTGGTCTGCCACGCCGGCGCAGGCTCGATGACGTGGGTCCGCTCGAGTAGCGCGTAGTAGCGCGCCAACGTGAGCCGGTTGAGGTCGGCGGCCCGCCAGATCCGCTCCATCGGGACCGCCTGGCCGTCGAGTTCGGCGAGGACGCGCATTGCCCGGCCGATGCCAACCGGATCGCGCCGTTCATCGCCCCCGCGCTGAGCGATGCTGTCGGCATAGGCGAGCAGTTGTGGGACGGCGTTGGTTGCGCGCAGCGAGCCCGGGAATCCGGACTGGGTGAGGAGGTCGAAGTTCGCCGAGGCTTCACCGTTGTGCGGAACGAAGAGCGAGCCGTCGCGGAGTTGCTCCAGCCACGCTGGCCCGTCTCCGTTGCCGAGCCGCTCCCGCCTGCTCATCGGTCGCCATGTGACCGTTGCCGCGCGGCCGGTCAGCGGGTACGTGGGTCCGTAGGCCTCCGGTTCGACGGAGCCGGTGAGGATGAACGCTCCCGGCGAGGGGTCGTCGTCGACGACCTCCTTGAGCGCCCACAGCACGTCGGTTCCGGCGAGTTGCCATTCGTCGATGAGCGCGGGGGGTGAGAGACTGCGCAGGACCGTGGCGGGGTCGGAGAGCAGGAGCGGAAGGTCCCGTGGAAGGCGGAGCTGCGAGGTGGCGCGCCGTGCACAGCTCGTGGTCTTGCCGGTGGCGCGCGCTCCAGCGACCATGACGATCGGACTGGATGCGAGGGCTTCGTCGAGCGCAGTGTCGGCGATCCTGGGCAGGTAGTCCACAGGCGTACGATATCGGATTTCTCACGACCTGAGTATCGGATTTCTCACGGACCGGGTGTCGGATTTCTCATCGGTGCGTCAAGCTCGGCTCCAATTGGTGGCCGACATCGTGACTGTCGGTGGTCGTCCGTAGGGTTCGCCGCATGGCCGCAACCAGAACCCGTTCGTCGTCACGCTTCGTCTGCGTCGAGTGCGCGACGGCGGCGCCGAAATGGGCGGGCCGGTGCGACGGGTGCGGCGAGTGGAACACGATGGTGGAGGAGCCCGAGGCGTCGGCGTCGCCCTTGGGTGCGGCGCTCGCGCCACGGGTGCCGGCGGTGCCGATCACCGAGATCGCCTCGCTTGAGTGCGTACCGCAATCGACTGGGTCCGCCGAGGTCGACCGGGTGCTCGGCGGTGGTCTCGTGCCCGGGTCGGTCACACTCGTGGGCGGCGAGCCCGGCGTCGGCAAGTCGACGCTGTTACTTCAGGTGCTCGGCGGCCTCGCGGCGCGCGGCGCGCGTGTGCTCTACGTGACGGGCGAGGAGTCCGCGGCGCAGGTGCGCAGGCGGGCGGAGCGCCTCGACGCCGTGCACCCCGGACTCCTGCTCGCGGGCGAGACCAACCTGGCGCACATCCTCGGCCACGTCGCCGAGTCGGCTCCGAGCGTCATGGTGGTCGACTCGATCCAGACCACGTTCGATCCCGACCTCGCGTCGGCGCCCGGGTCGGTCGGGCAGGTCCGTCAGTGCGCGCACCGGCTCACGTCGGTCGCCAAGCACACCGACACATCGGTGCTGCTCGTCGGCCACGTCACGAAAGACGGCGGGCTCGCCGGGCCTCGCACACTCGAACACGTCGTCGACACGGTGCTCTCCTTCGACGGCGACCGCGATCACTCGCTCCGGCTCCTGCGCGCCACGAAACACCGCTTCGGCTCCACACAGGAGCTCGGGGTGTTCTCGATGGAGCACACGGGGCTCGCGCCGGTGACCGACCCCTCGGGGGTGTTCCTGGCCGACCGCCGACCGGGGGTTGCCGGCTCGGTGGTGGTGCCGGTGCTCGACGGCCATCGCCCATTGCTGGTGGAGCTGCAAGCGCTCGTGGTCGACGGGCGCACGGCCGTACCGCGACGCTCGGTCAGCGGCGTCGACCCCGGCCGTGTGGGGCTACTCATGGCGGTGCTCGAACGGCGGGTTCAGCTGAGCGTGCTTCATCTCGAAACGTACGCGCTGGCCGTGGGCGGGGTCCGGGTGACCGAGCCGGGGGCCGATCTCGGGATCGGCCTCGCGATCGCCTCATCGGCGACCGGTCGCCCCGTGCCGGCCGACGTGGTTGCCTGCGGCGAGGTCGGCCTGGGAGGAGAACTGCGCTCGGTCGGCGGCCTCGAACGGCGCCTCGCCGAGGCCGCCCGGTTCGGGTTCCGCCGGGCGTTGGTGCCGCGCAGCACGCCCGAGCTCGCGGTCGACCTCGAATTGGTGCGCGTTCCCACGCTCGGCGCGGCGGTGGCGCTGCTCGGCCTGGCCGAGTGACCAAGAAGGCGATGCCTTGATCGCGAGGGCGATGCCACGGATCGGACGAACCAGTCGGTCCGGATCTGATTCCGGCTCGGCCTGCGCCGACAATCGGAATGCAAGCATCAGGGCGTCGCATCCGGCTCCTCACCGCGCCGATAGACTGCCCCGATGGCCGCTCGCCGCAACAAGGTGCTCTTGGAGGCACTCGCCATCGTTGCGCCGGGGCGGCCGTTGCGTGAGGGGCTCGACCGCATCATCAAGGCGCAGATGGGCGCCCTCATCGTGGTCGGCGACGGCCCCGAAGTGTTGAACATCTGCTCGGGCGGGTTCCTGCTCGATGCCGCGTTCAGCCCGCAGCGACTCTCCGAACTCGCCAAGACCGACGGTGCGATCATCCTGGCGGCCGATGCCAGCCGCATCGCCCGTGCGAACGTGCACCTGGTGCCCAACCCCAACACGCCGACCACCGAGACGGGCACCCGGCACCGCACCGCGGAGCGCGTCGCCCGGTCGATCGGGGTTCCGGTGATTTCCGTGTCCGAGGACATGGCCGTGCTCACCGTGTACATGCACGACACCAAGCACCAGCTCGAACCGATCCCGGCGGTGCTCAGCCGCTGCAATCAGGCGCTCCAGACGCTCGAGCGGTACAAGCAACGCCTCAACGAGGTCGCCTCCAACCTGTTCACGCTCGAGGTCGAGGACCTGGTTGCGGTGCGCGATGTGGTCACGCTGCTGCAGCGCACCGAGATCGTCGCCCGCATCGCCGAGGAGATCGAGCGCTACCTGGTCGAGCTCGGCGCCGATGGTCGACTGGTCGAGCTGCAGCTCCGTGAGCTGATGGCGGGGGTCGAGGACGACCGTCGACTGGTGGTGCTCGACTACTTCCAACCCGACGCATCGTGGAACCTCGAACAGGCCATGGAGACGTTGTCGGATCTCGAGATGGAAGAGCTGCTCGACACGGAGGCCGTCGCCGAGGCGCTCCACCTGTCGGGCGGCGCCAAGGACACCGACGGCAGCCTGTCGCCCCGCGGTCATCGGATGCTGGCCAAGGTGCCGCGCCTTCCCGAGGCGATCGCGACCAACGTGGTCGAGCGCTTCGGCACGCTCGACCGCCTGCTGCGCGCGAGCGCGGCCGACCTCGCTGCGGTCGACGGCGTCGGCGACACATGGGCGAGCACCATCAAGGACTCGCTCAACCACCTCGCCGAGACCTCGATCCTCGACCGGTTCAACTGACCCGCCGCTCGGCGAACCCTGGGGGCCACATGCGCATCACGCTCGCGACCGGAACGCCGGCCTTCGTCGCCCGCCCCGCGTCCGGCGATGCCGTGCGCGCCGTCGTTCTCTGGCCCGACATCTTCGGGCTCCGTCCGCTGTTCGAGGCCCACGCCCAGCGGCTGGCCGACGATCACGGGTGGGTCGTGGTGGTCCCGGAGCCGTATCCGGGTCGGGAGCACCTCGACATCGGCGAGCGACAGGCGGCCGCCGCGTCGCTGTCCGATGCCGACAAGGTCGCCGATGCCGAGGCCGCGGCCGACGCGGCAGCGGTCGCTCCGGTCGGGCTCCTCGGCTTCTGCATGGGCGGCATGTACGCCATGAAATGTCTCGCGTCCGACCGATTCGACCGCGCGGTCGCGTTCTACGGCATGGTCCGCGTGCCCGAGCAGTGGCGGGGTGGTGGCCAGGGCGATGCGATCGACGTGGTGGCGGCGCGCCGTGAGCGGGGCGACCTGGCGTTGCTCGCGTTGTTCGGCACCGATGACCCGTGGTGCCCGCTGGACCAGATCGACGAGCTCGAAGGGGCCGGAGCCACCGTGGTGCGCTACGAGGGTGCCGACCACGGCTGGGCGCAGGACCCGGACCGCGAGAACTATCGGCCGGACGAGGCAACCGATGCCTGGGCGCGCGCCGAGGCGTTCCTCGACCGAGTCGACTGACGCGGGCGGCCCCGCGGCTCCTACATCGCCCGAATCTCGAGCTCGCGTCGCTTGAGAATGCGGTAGGCGCGGTCGTTCTGCTCGATCCAGCCGAGCCGCATGAAGCTCGACAGCGCCTTGTTCACCCGCTCCCGGGACGCACCGACCAGACCGGCGAGTTCCTCCTGGGTGATCGGAATCTCGAACTCGTCCGCACCGCCGGCCATCTCCAACAGGTGCTTGGCGGTCCGGCCCGTGACATCGAGGAAGAACGAGTCGGCCAGCGCCTGGTCCATCGCTCGCACACGCCGGGTGAGCAGGCTCACCACCCGCCAGAGCAACGCCGGCTGGGCGTCCCAGAGCTCGCGCAAGGGCCCGTAGGGCATCGCGACAACGGCGGAGGACTCGAGCGCCCGCGCATCGGCGGACCGGCCGAGGTCGTCGAACAGGCTCATCTCGCCGAACAAGTCGCCGGGCTCCATGAGGGCAACGACCGATTCGCGCCCGTCGAACGACTTGTTGGCGATGGCGATGCGGCCCGACACGACGATGTAGAGCGAGTCGGCCTGATCGCCCTCGGCGAAGATCGTGTCGCCGCGGACCAGGTCGAGGTGCACCGCCCGTGCGATCAGCGAGTCGATCACGGTGTCGTCGAGCGGAGCGAACAACTCGATCGAGCGGAGCAGATCACGGTCGATCACGGGTGCCAATGTAGCGCCCGGTAGTCTGGCGCGGTCATGGCACGCCGGATCTGGACCATCGTCGTCGCAGCCGGCTCGGGGAGCCGGTTCGGGCGTCCGAAGCAGTTCGAGTTGGTCGCCGGTCGCCGGGTCCTCGATCATGCGGTCGCCACGGCGGCTCGAAACAGCGACGGTGTGGTGGTGGTGGTACCCGCCACGATGCTCGCTCAACACGGTTCGGTCGAGGGGGCCGCTGCGGTGGTCGCAGGTGGAGCGAGCCGATCGGAGTCGGTGCGGTGCGGCCTGGCCGCTGTGCCCGACGATGTCGAGGTGGTACTCGTGCACGACGCGGCGCGACCCCTCGCGTCGGACGAGCTGTTCCGCCGCGTCGCGCAGGCCGTCGGTTCGGCCGCTGCGGTCGTCCCGGTGGTCGCCGTGGTCGACACGATCCGCGATCGCTCGGGAGGCGTGGTCGACCGCGACCGGCTCGCCGCGGTGCAGACGCCGCAGGGCTTCGACGCCCGCCTGTTGCGCGCCGCCCACGCCTCGGGTCCCGAGGCGACCGACGACGCCACGCTGGTGGAAGCGGCCGGCGGCACCGTCGCCCTGGTGGACGGGGAGCGCACCAACCTCAAGATCACCGAGCCGGGCGACCTGGCGACGGTGGAGCGATCCCTGGGCGGGCAGAGTGAACTGGGCGGGCGGAGTGCCCTGGGCGGGCAGAGTGAACTGGGCGGGCAGAGTGAAGGAGCTTCGATGCAGCTTCGCGTCGGCAATGGGTTCGATGTTCACCGATTCAGCGACGACCCCGATCGCCCGCTGGTACTCGGCGGCGTGCGCTTCGACGGCGAACGCGGACTGCACGGTCACAGCGACGCCGATGTGGTGGCGCACGCGGTGGCCGAGGCGGTGCTCGGCGCGGCGGGGCTCGGCGACCTCGGCTCGCACTTCCCCGACACCGATGAACGATGGCGAGGCGCCGACAGCCTCCGGCTGCTTGCCGAGGTCATCCGACTCGTGGCCGAGCAGGGATGGAGCGTCGGCAACGTCGACTGCTCGGTGATCGCCGAGGCACCGAAGATGGCGCCTCGGCGTGCGGAGATGGAGTCGGCGCTCACGGCGATCGTGGGTGGTCCGGTCACGATCAAGGGGCGTCGCGCCGAGGGCATCGGCGGGCTGGGCCGCCGCGAGGGCATCGCCGCGCTCGCGACGGCGCTGCTCACCGGCACGCGGAGTTCCGCATGCGGCGACGCCCGCGACGATCAGGAGGCCGGCGGCGACGTCGGCCATGAGGAGGTGCGGCCGTGAGCGGTCGGAGTCCACAACGTAAGGGTGCGGCGGGATCGACGCGACGTTCGGGTCCGGGGGCGCCGAGTCGCCCGGCCACGGGCGGCCGTCCCGCCGGGCCCGGTCGATCCGGTCCCGCGGCGGGTCGATCCGGTCCAGCGGCGGGTCGCGGTGGTCCCGCGGGGGGTCGATCCGGTCCTGCAGCGGGTCGCGGTGGTCCCGCGGCGGGTCGCGGTGGCAGCGGACCTGCTGCCCGGGCGAGCCAGCCCGGCGGTCGAAGCGGCCCGCGTTCGGCGGCGGCATCCGGCCCGGCGAGCACGTCCCGTGGGCCCGGCGCGCCGGTACGCCGAAGTGCTCCGAGCGGCCTGGGCGGCGACCAGGTCGAGGGTCGTCAGGCCGTTCGCGAGTTGTTGCTGGCCGGGACTCGTCGGGTGCGCGAGGTGATCGTCGCCGAGGAGATGGATCGATCCGAGATCGTCGACGACATCGTCGACCTGGCGAACGATCTGAAGGTGACGGTGCGGTCGCTCCCGCGCCGGCGCTTCGACGGCGAGGCCCGAACCGAGTCGAGCCAGGGCGTCATCGCCCGTGCCGTTCCACTCGCCGAGGCCGACCTCGACGAGCTGGTTCGCGGGACCCGCCGCCGCAGCGACGGCGAGCGGGTACCGCCGTTGCTCATCGCTCTCGACGGCGTGACGGATCCCGGCAACTTGGGGGCGATCCTTCGCACCGCAGAGTGCGCTGGCGTCACCGGGGTCATCCTGCCGAGGCATCGCGCGGTGCACGTCACCCCCACGGTCACCAAGGCGGCTGCGGGAGCGATCGAGCATCTGCCCATCGCCGTCGTGGGCGGGCTTGCAGCGACGATCGAACGGCTGCGCTCGGCCGGTGTGTGGGTGCTCGGACTCGACGCCGGCGGCGACGCCACGATCCACTCGATGAACGTCGGAACGGAGCCCGTCTGCCTGGTGCTCGGCGCCGAGGGAGCGGGCCTGTCGCGGCTGGTGCGCCAGCGGTGCGATCAGATCGTGTCGATCCCGATGCACGGCACGCTCGGTTCGTTGAACGTGTCGAACGCTGCGGCCGTCGCCATCTACGAGGTGGTCCGCCGCCGCTCCTGATCGGTGGAGAACGCCTCGTTGTCGTGGGCCGGGCATAGAGTTCGCCCATGTACATGGGGGAACGGGTTGGACGTCTTCGGACGCGTGGTGTGTTGGGCGCGCTCGTCGCGACGCTGGCGATCGTCGGGGCGGGGTGTCCGCCGCCGCCGCCGACCGACCTGAGCGGTGGACGTATCGCCGTCGCCTCCGGTGCGACCGCGGTCAACACCATGTCGGTGGCGATCGATGTGTTCGCGCCGCCGGCAGCGTTGGACATGCAGCTCTCGGTCGAGGGCGAGCCAGCGGGCGAATGGCGCGCCGTCGGGCCGGCCGCGACGGTCGTGCTTGGGTCGGGTGACGGGGTGAAGGTGATCACCGCGACGTTCCGGGCCGGAACGATCGTGTCGGCGCCGGTGACGACGTCGGTCGTGCTCGACACGGTCGCACCCGAGATCGCCGTGACCTCACATCACGACGGCGACACGATCGACGTGTCCACCGGCGCGCTCGCGAAGATCGCGGGCACGAGCGGTGACGGCGGATCGGGCGTTGCACACGTCACGCTCAGCGCTCTCGGCCACAGCTCCGACGCGGCGATCGCGCCGGACGGGCGATGGGCCCACCCGGTGGACTCGAATGCCGACCGGGCGCTCGACTTCACCATCGTCGCCGCGGACGTCGCGGGGAACACGGCGTCGACCACCTTGTCGGTCGGCATCCTGGGCCTCACCTCGACCGAGCCGAACGTGGTCCGACCGACCACGCAGACCGTGGCGCCCGACGACCTCGCCGCGCCGGTCACCGACGATGTCGTGCTCCACGGCGATCACCGTGATCTCGAGCCCGGCGTGTCGGTGCTGGCGTCCGGACGGGTGCCCGGCCTGGCTCCCGAAGGACTGCTCGCCGCGGTCGACACCGTGCGCTACGACGCGTCCACCGATACGACCACGGTGGCGACCGTGCCGGCGTCGTTGCTCGATGCGTTCGCCCGGTTCGACATGACCGAGGCCGACCCGGGGCTCGTCCCGTCCGGCGGCTTCCGCAGCGGTGGGCTCACCTCGGATACCTGCTCGGACGAGCTCGATCGGTACGACATCGGCTGGTCGAGCCCGTGGATCGCGAGCGCCTCGCATCCCGGCGTCGAATTCCAGACCGATTCGTCGATCGGGCTGTTCGCCGATTCGTCGCTGAGCGTCGACGTCGGCTGGTGGGACATCGACGTGACGGGCGGCATGAGCGCCGGGGTCCTCCTGTGCTCGTCCACCTCCGTTCAGGTCACCGCCGAGGTGCGGGCAGATCTGTCCGACGGCAAGCTGGCCGAGCTGTTCGACCGCTTCAGCGAGCTCGCATGCTTCCCGGTCGCCGGCATTCCCGTGTGCCTCGACTGGAAGCCCGAGATTCGGGTGTCGACCAAGGGAACAGGAACGTTCGACTTCAGCGGCTACGTGGGATTTCGCGTCGGCGCTGGCACCGACGACGATCCCGACGCCGATCTCCATGAGACGGGGGTGATCGGTGATGTCGGACTCGACGGGGCGGCGCCCGGCCTGTCGGTCTCGCTGTCGCTGCCGTACATCGGCGCCGGGTTGAAGATCGCCCGGGCGCTGCGGCTGAACCTGTTCAGCGCGTCCTTCGGGCCGGTGCTCACCGCCACCGCAACGGGCGGCAAGTTCTGCATCGTCGCGTCGGCCGATGTGAAGATCGAGCTCCAGCTCGACCTGAAGATCGTGACCTTCAAGGTCAAAGTGGCCTCGGCGAAACTCGCGGAAGCCGAGTTCCTGTGTCGGTCGTGGAACGGTCCGCCGCCCACGACGTCGACAACAACATCGACGACCTCGACGACGTCGACATCGACGTCCACGACCTCCACGTCGACGACGAGCACGACGACGACTATCCCGGTCGAGTCCCGACCGGTGCGCTTCAAGATCGTCGATTGGTTCTGGTTCCCCGAGACCCCGCAGTCGGTGCGCGACGCCATGGTCGCGAACAAGCCGTACGAGGTCTGGACCGAAACCGAGGACATCTGGGGTTTCGACGGCGCGACCCGCCTGGCCGAAGGAACCACGGATGCCTCCGGGCGTGCGTGGATCCCCGACTCGATCGTCGGGCCGGTCACCGTGCACCTCTGGCAGGACTGCGTCTACAACTTCGCCGGACCGGCCACGATCGACGACACCGGAAATGAGCAGCTCATCGAGGTGGAACTCGCGCAACTCTGCTTGTGAGCGATGCTCGGTACCATCGAGACGGTGCAGGACTCCGGGGTGATTCTGATTTCGCCCGACGATCGCGACGCGGGTCGGCGCAGCTTCGACGATGCGATCTGGCGAGTCCTGGCCTGGATCGTGCTGGCCGCTCCCGGCGCGCTGGCCGCGAACGACTGGATCGGTGATCGTTCCTGGCATGCCGGCGCCGTGACGAGCGCGATCGTCGGTTGCGGGTTGGTGGCCGCAGCGGCGCGTGCATGGAAGGTGATGGTCGATGCGATCCCGCCGTCGACGCGGATTCGCGAGATCGCGTGGCGCGACGGCACGATCAGGGCGACGGTGGTCAACGGGGACGAGCTGCGTTCGACGACCGTCGGCTGCGATGAGGTGCGCGACCTGGTGCTGGCCGAGGGCACGACCGAGATCGGATCACGGTTCGCAGGGGAGGTCTCGTTCGATACGCCGACAGGGATCGACACGTGGTGCCTGATCGGGCCCGGCGCGCCCCAGGCGGTGGCGGTGGTCTCGTCGCTCACCGGGGTGCCGGTTCGCACCGATATGTACCAACGCGTCGCCCGCCCGGGCGCCGGGTTGGGGGCGCGGGAGGGGTGGTCGACAGCGCTGGTCGGGCCGCTACGAGCGCTCGCCGTCTGCGCGCTGTGTTGTGCCCTGTCGGGGCTGGCCGTGGGCGCCGCGATCGCGTGGGTGTGATCTCACCGGGCGGAGGCTCGGATACGGTGCAGGGCGTGACACCCACCCTTCGCGTTCGTTCGTGGCGCTGGCTGCTGATCGGTGCCGCCGCGACGCTCGGTTCCGTCGGCTGTTCGGTGCCGAAGGCGATCACGTCCAGCGCCACTACCACCGCACCCCCGGACCGCGACGGCGCGATCGGGGCGCCGTTCGAGATCGACGGCATCGAGACCGTGGTGTTGGGCGTCGAGGCATACGACCAGTCGTCGCTCGGGTTTCCCCGGTTGCGCGTGCTGGTGCGGACCGAGAACATGAGCGGCCGGTCGAGCGACAACCCTGAGGTCGAACTGCGCTGCGACGAGCCCTCGGCCCCGAGCGATTGGTACGCGGGCACCTCCTGGGAGCCCGGCGGTGCGATCGGCGCGGCCGAGGTTCGCCAAGGCGAGGTGATCGTCGGGTTCCCGCACAAGCCCGCGATCACGGCACGGCAATACCCGCTTGCGACGTGCACGTCGCCGATCTTGCGGTTCACCCCCGGCGGCCCGGCCGTGCTCGGGACGACCGAGGCGTCGAAGGGTGCGTCCGGCTCGAAGGCTGCGCCCGCGGGGCGGGCATCGACGACCGATCGAAGTGCGGTCGCCGTGCCGGTCGATCCATCGCTCATCACCGCGGCGATCAACCGGCCCCGCGGCGCCGACCCGCTCAACGAACAGGCGGGCTGACCCGCAGCGGCATCTCCGCCGGTCGGCGTCCGCCTCACACCGGTCGGCCGTGGCGCGTGCCCGGGCCGAGTTGTTCGAGTTCGATCGGTGGCCGCAGCGTCAGACGCGGACGTGCATCGGCCACGGCAGCTCGCGCTCGGCCGCAAGGCCCACGTCGAGCACGAGCGCGTCCTCGTGGTGGCGGCCCAGCACCTGCAATCCCACGGGCAGCCCGCCCACGGTCCCGGCGGGGATCGATGCCGCGGGGTTGCCGTAGACGTTCGACACGATCGTCAGCCCGCCCATGTTGACCAGGTCGGGGATGCGCTTCGTCGTCGCGTTCAGCAGGTTCTTCGGCAGGTTCGGCGCGAACCCGGCGCCGATGCGGGCCGTTGCGAGCGCGCCCCGGATCACCGCGCGCGAGGCGGGGTGGGTCATCACCGTGTCGATCACCTTGTGGGGCGGGCTACTCATCTGCTGCTCGGCCGGGAACGCCGGGCCGGGGTTAGTGGCAGCGAAGACCAGATCGACCTCTTCGAACAGCCGACCCAAGCGCCGCGTCACGGTCAGCCGCTTGGCTTCGGCCTCGGCGGCCATGCGCAGGTTGTAGAGCGACTGGCTCAGCCGCAGGCCGTCCTCGATTGCGTCGGTCAGGTCCTCGGCGCAGTCGGGCCAGCGATCGCCCAGCTCGGCGATGAGCGTCGACACGTTGCCCATCATCCACTCGGCCGCCAGGTTCGGCAGCTCGACCGATGCCTCGACCTGGCGCATGCCGGTCGCCGCGATGAGCGCCTCGGCGTGAGCCCGAAGGCGATCCTCCACCCCGGGTTCGAGCTCGACATCGCCGAGGTTCGGCAGGAAGGCGACGCGCAGGCCCGACAGGTCGTGGCTGCCGAGATCGGCTTCCCACGTGCCCTTGGAGGGAAGGCTCCACGGGTCGTGAGGGTCGAATCCGGCGGCAACATCGAGGTGCCGCGCCGTGTCGCGCACCGAGCGCGCGAGGCAGCCGAACACTTCGGTGCTGGGGCGCGAGTACGCGGCCGGGCCGCGGGGAATGCGCCCATAGGTGCCCTTGAACCCGAACAGGCCGGTGTAGCCGGCGGGGATGCGGATCGACCCGCCGCCGTCCGCGGCGGTGCACAGGGTCACGAGTCCGCCTGCGACCGCGGCGGCGCTGCCACCCGACGATCCGCCCACGGTTCGACCGTGCTGCCACGGGTTGTGCGTGACGCCGTTGAGCTTGGTGACGCTCACGTTGAGGCCGCCGAACTCGCTGGCATTCGTCAGGCCGACGAGCGCCGCGCCGCCCTTGTCGCGCAAGCGCTGTACCGACGTGGAGGTCTCCTTGCCGATGCGATCCTTGAACACGAGTGACGCAGCGGTATCGGGCCAGCCGGCGACGTGGTCGAGTTCCTTCACGCCCGCCGGGACGCCGCCGAACGGCAGCGACACATCGGCGGCGTCGGCGGCGGCGAGCGCTGCATCGGCGTCGACGAAGCTGAAGCAGTTCAGATCGCTCGTGCCGATGGCGGCCAGTGTCGCCTCCATCTCCTCACGCGGGGAACGCTCGCCGGCTCGGTACGCCTCGACGAGCGAGCACGCGTCGCCCTTCCACGGTTCATCGGTCACGGCCACAGCTTGCACCCCGGCACCTCGCGACGCCCATTCGCACGGTTCGGGCCGGGCGGCAGCCCATAGGGTGAGGCGATGAGCGACTGGGCCCCGCCGAAGTACGTCAGTTTCACGACCTTTCGCCGCGACGGCACGCCCGTTGCGACGCCGGTGTGGCTCGCGCCGCTCGGTCGAGGCGAGTACGGGTTCACGACCGACCCGACGTCGTGGAAGGTGAAACGCCTGCGACGCGACCCGCGGGTCGAGATCCGTCCGTCGACCATGCGCGGCGCGGTCGCGCCGGACGCCGCGGTGGTGACCGGAACGGCGCGTCTGGTCGACGGCGGTTCGGAGTACCGAGCGATCGTGGCGGCGCTCAAGCAGAAGTACGGGCTGCCGGTGACGCTGATCGAGCTCGGTGGCGCCCTGAAACAGCGCGTCCGCCGCAACCCGAGCCCCGAGTGCGGCGTGATCGTTCGTCTCGACGACTGAGCCGCAGGGCGACGCTCACGGCACCGGGGTCGTGGACGGCTTCGGCGTGGTGAATGGCGGCAACTCGAACCCGACGCGGCCCCCCGGCGGCGGGTCGATCCAGATGCGGCCGCCGTGCGCGTCGATCAGGCCGCGCGCGATCGCGAGGCCCAGGCCGGTGCCGCCCGTCGCCCGATTGCGGCTCGGATCGGCGCGGGTCCACCGCTCGAACGCGTGCGCCGCGAACTCCTCGGAGAACCCGTCGCCGTCGTCGTGAATCGTCACGTGCGGGCGGTCGGTGTCCACCACCGTGACGCGCACGGCCGACCCCGCCGGGGCGTGTCGGATCGCGTTGTCGATCAGGTTTCGCACCACCCGCCCGATCGCCGCGGCGTTGGCATCGACGATCACGTGCTCGGCGGTGTGCAGCTGGAGTTCCACGCCGCGCTCGTGTGCGATCGGCGTGAGCGCCTCGATCGCCTCGTCGCAGCAGTCGCACAGGTCGACGCCCTCGCGGCGCAGCTGCAGGGTGCCGCTCTCGATGCGCGCCAACAGGAACACGTCGTCGACGAGCGACGAGATCGCGTCGAGGTCGGCGCGCATCGACCGCAGGTACCGCTCGGGGTCGGGCGCGACCCCGTCGATCAATGCGTCGAGCGCGACGCGGAGGGCCGCGAGCGGCGAGCGCAGATCGTGGCTGATGCTCGACAGCATGTGGGAACGCTCCTCGTCGAGTTGCCTGCGTTGCACGTCGAGCTCGCCGAGGCGATCGGTGAGGGCATCGAGCGCCGCGCCGACGTGACCGAGTTCGTCGCGCCGATCGACCGCAGCGCGTACCGAGCGGTCGCCCGACTCGATCGTGCGGATGGTCGCCTCGAGCCGCCGCGCCGCGCGCAGCATGGGAGTCGACGAGATGCCCACCACGAGCGAGCCGGTCACCGCCGTCAGGCCGAGCACCGCCAACGTGGGGCGCAGCTGTGCCTGGTCGAGCAGCATCAGCGCTGCGAGCAGCCAGGCGGTCAGCGCCCCGAGTACGACGCCGGAGCCCGCGATCACGAGCAACTGGGTGCGGAGCGACCGCAGGCGACCGTTGACCCAACGCACCGCGATCGCACCCGCGATGGTGAGGGCCAACACCGCCGCGCCAGCGAGCGCGGCGTCGGCGCCACCGGCCATTGCCGCGGTCATGGGCCGTCCGGCTCGAACCGGTATCCGACACCCCACACCGTGTCGATCCAGCGTGGGTGGGACGGGTCGACCTCAAGCTTCTGGCGGAGCCGCCCGACATGCACGGTGACGGTCGCCGCGTCCTGATATTCGGGCGCCGAGTCCCACACGGTTTCGAGGAGCTGGCGTCGCGAGAACACCTGTCGTGGTGAACCGGCGAGCACCACGAGCAGGTCGAATTCCTTGGCCGTGAGCGCGATCGGAGTGCCGTCGACCGTGACCGTTCGCGACGGCAGATCGATGTGCAGCGCGCCGAAGGTCATCGTGCGCGGTCCCGGAGCCTCGCGTGCTGGTCGGGCGCGTCGCAGCACGGTGCGGACACGCGTGGCGACCTCACGCGCCGAGAACGGCTTCACGACATAGTCGTCCGCACCCAGTTCGAGGCCGAGGATGCGGTCGACCTCCTCGCTGCGGGCCGTGAGCAGGATGACCGGCACGTCGCCGTGGCGTCGGATCTCGCGCAGCACGGTCAGGCCGTCGGTGCCGGGGAGCATCACGTCGAGCACCACCAGGTCGGGACGATGGCGTCCGAGCAGCACGAGCGCCTCATCGCCGTCGGCGGCTTCGAGCGCCTGATGGCCGTCCAGTTCGAGGTACCGGGCGACCACCTCGCGCACCATCGGCTCGTCGTCGACCACCAGGATGGTTGCCTTGTCGGGGGACGGCGCACGGGCTTCCACGTTGTCAGCGTAGGGAGCGCCTGCAGTTCGCCTCGCAGGGACCCGCGAGAGTTTCGTCTCTGTTTCGAGTTCCGAGGGCCGAAGAGCCGGGATCGCCGCGACAATGGCGGGCATGACCGATCAGCAGGGTGCGATCGAGGTGGGTGCTCCCGGGACCGCGACCGATGCATCGCCGCGCGAGGGGTCATCGCGCGAGGTGTCATCGCGCGAGGTGTCGCCGGGCTCGGCGCGGCGGGCCGCTCTGGTCGGTGTGATCGGTGCCGGCGCGGCGCTCGGGGTCGGCGAGTTCGTTTCGGCGTTGATCGGTGCGCAGCCGTCCCCGGTGGTTGCCGTCGGCGGCAGGTTCATCGATCGCTTCGCCGGTGCGCTCAAGGACATCGCAGTGTCGATCTTCGGCACCAACGACAAGCCGGCGCTGATCGTCGGCACGGTGGTGATCGCGTGCGCGCTCGGCGCAGCGACCGCGGTTGGGGCCCGGCGTCGCGCGTGGCTTCCGCTCGCGGTGTTCTGCGCCTTCGGAGCGTTCGGCGCGTGGGCGCAGGCGGCCGATCCGCAGGTCGATGCGGCCCCGGCCGTGATCGTCGCAGCGCTCTCGGTTCCGGCGGGTGTCGCTGCGACCCGGCGGCTCCTGCGGCTCGCGGCGCCGCATACGCCGACCGGCGAGCCGTCCGACGCGGTCCGCGGGGCCGATCTGATCCCGCGGCCCGATGCGCTCGGTCGTCGACGGTTCATCGTCACGGCCGGCGCGCTCGGCGCCGGCTCAGCCGGGCTCGCCGTCGCCGCCCGTGCGCTCGCGCGGGGAGACGTGGTCGAAGCGGCTCGAGCCGTGGGACTCCCGGTGCCCGCACGACGCGCCGCGCTGCCCGACACCGCAGCGTTCGAGGCGGCGGGGGCGAGCCGGTACGTGACGCCGGTCAAGGACTTCTACCGGATCGACACGGCGCTGTTGATCCCGCAGGTCGACGCCGACTCGTGGGACCTCAGCGTCGGTGGTCTGGTCGCTCGGCCGTTCTTGATCGGCTACGACGAGTTGCTCTCGCTACCGAGCATCGAGCAGGTCGTCACGCTGCAGTGCGTGTCGAACGAGGTCGGCGACGAGCTGGTCGGCACCGCGGTGTGGCAGGGCGTTGCGCTGGCGACCCTGCTC
>WBZL01001778.1_pt1 | contig 21876 bp, 27 predicted proteins | sample 5204291 | NCBI WGS metagenome assembly WBZL01 (sample SAMN12344345, study PRJNA552823) | activated sludge metagenome | biome: Activated sludge suspended growth; feature: Nitrification reactor; material: Wastewater; isolation source: activated sludge from nitrification reactor of wastewater...
GAAGGTCGCCGGCGAAGTGATCCACACGCTCGACCAGGCTGCTCTCTACGACATGCGCCGGCGCATGGGCATGCTGTTCCAGTTCGGCGCGCTGTTCACCGACATGTCGGTGTTCGAGAACGTCGCGTTCCCGATCCGCGAGCACACCGACCTGCCCGAGCCGCTGGTGCGCGACCTCGTGCTGATGAAGCTGCACGCGGTCGGCCTGCGCGGGGCCGCGCAACTGAGGCCCTCGGAACTCTCCGGCGGGATGGCGCGCCGCGTCGCGCTCGCCCGCGCGGTGGCGCTCGACCCGATGCTCGTCATGTACGACGAGCCGTTCGCCGGCCTCGATCCCATCTCGCTCGGCGTGGTCGGCCAGCTGATCCGCAAGCTGAACGACGCGCTCGGGATCACGTCGGTCGTCGTCACGCACGACGTGTACGAGTCGCTCAAGATCGTCGACTACCTGTACTTCGTCTCGGACGGGCGAATCGTCGCGCAGGGCACGCCCGACGAGGTGCGCTCGTCCGGCGACGCCTTCGTGCGGCAGTTCATCGACGGCGAGTCCGACGGTCCGGTTCCATTCCACGTGGCGGCGCCGCCGCTCGCCACGGCCTTCGCCATCGGCCATGCCGGCTAGCGTCCTCGCCGACGGGCTGCGCCGGATCGGCGCGGGGACGCGCCGCTCGATCGCGCGCCTCGGATTCGCCGCGCGGTTCTTCGTCGCGGTGCTCACGCATTCGCCCGCGGGGCTGCGGCGCATCCGCCTCACGCTGCGCGAGATCTACTTCGCCGGCGTGCTGTCGCTCGTCATCATCCTCGTGTCGGGCCTCTTCGTCGGAATGGTGCTCGCGCTCCAGGGCTACGACGTGCTGCAGCGCTACGGCGCCTCGGAGTCGCTCGGCATCCTGGTCGCGCTCTCGCTCGTCCGGGAACTCGGGCCGGTCGTCGCGGGCCTCCTGTTCGCGAGCCGCGCCGGGAGTGCGATCACCGCCGAGATCGGCCTCATGAAGGCGACCGAGCAGCTGTCGGCGATGGAGATGATGGCGGTCGACCCGCTCGCGCGCGTGGTCGCGCCGCGCTTCTGGGGCGGTGTGATCTCGATGCCGCTCCTGGCCGCGCTGTTCTCGACGCTCGGGATCTTCGGCGCCTACCTGGTCGGCGTCCGGCTTATCGGCATCGACGCCGGTTCGTTCTGGGGCAACATGCAGTCGGTCGTCGACTTTCGCGCCGACATCGTCAACGGGATCATCAAGAGCGCCGTTTTCGGCCTGATCGTGAGCCTGATCGCCGTCTTCGAAGGCTACGACGCGGCCCCCACCGCCGAGGGCGTGTCGTCCGCGACCACCCGGACCGTCGTCGGCTCGTCGCTCGCGATCCTCGCGGCGGACTTCGTGCTCACCGTCTTCATGTTCCGCGGCGTCGGCGTCCTCTAGCCGGCCGCTTCCTCCACACCACGTCCAGCGAGCCCGCCGCGCCATGAATCGATCGACCATCGACCTGTGGGTCGGCATCTTCGTCGCGCTGGGGCTGGGCGCGATCCTGTTCCTGTCGCTCAAGGTGGGGAATCTGCTGACGACGACGACCCGCGAGGGCTACCACGTCGAGGCGGCGTTCTCCAACATCGGCGGGCTCAAGCTGCGCGCGCCGGCGAAGGCCGCGGGCGTCGTGGTGGGCCGGGTGGAGAAGATCCGTCTCGATCCGCAGACCTACGAGGCGATCGTGACTTTCGTCATCGATCCGCAGTACAAGTTCAGCAAGGACACGATCGCGTCGATCAACACCTCCGGGCTGCTCGGCGAGGTGTACGTCGGGCTGGACGCCGGCGGCGATTCCGAGATGATCGCCGACGGCGGACGCATCGCGAAGACCCAGTCGGCCGTGGTGCTGGAGAAGCTCATCAGCCAGTTCCTGTTCGACAAGGCGCAGCAGGAGGGCGGCAAGTGAGACCGGCCCCGGCGGCCCGCGCGTGCGCGGCCATCGCGCTTTCGGCGGTGCTCGCCGGCTGCGCGACGATGCCGCAGGGACACGAGCCCAGCAAGGCGGATCCGCTCGAGCCGTTCAACCGCGCGATGTTCGCGATCCACGAGCCGATCGACCAGTACGCGTTCCGGCCGCTGGCGCAGGCGTGGGTCGACTACGTGCCCAAACCGGTCCAGTCGGCGGTGCGCACGTTCTACGGCAACATCGAGGACGGCTTCTCGGCGTTGAACGGGCTGCTGCAGGGCAAGTGGGAGAAGGCCGGCAACGACCTCGGCCGCCTCACCGTCAACATCTGGGGCTTCGGGCTGATCGACATCGCTTCCGACGCCGGCATCCCGAAGGGCGACGAGGACTTCGGCCAGACCTTCGGATACTGGGGCTTCCCGCAGGGCCCGTTCCTGTTCGTCCCGATCATCGGCCCGACGACGTTCCGCGACGGCACCGGGCTCGTCGTCCGCGCCTACATGTCGCCGATCTACTATGCGGTCGACAACGTACCGCTGCGCAACGTGCTCTACTTCATCGGCGCGCTCGACTTGCGCGTGCAGGCGCTCGACGCGTCCGCGATGCTCGACAAGGCCGCGATCGACCGCTACACGTTCATCCGGCGCGCCTACCTGCAGCATCGCGAATACCAGGTCTGGGACGGCAATCCGCCGAAGCGAGAAGAGGACGACGAATGACCCGTGCATCCACCGCATTCCGCCATGCCCTCGCCGCGGGCGTTCTCGCGATGCTCGCCTGCGGAGGTGCGCTGGCGCAGGAGGCGCCCGACGCTCTGGTCAAGCGTGTTTCGCAGGAGGTGCTCCAGATCATCCGCGACGACCCGAAGGTGCAGGCGGGCGACCAGGCGCGCATCCGCGAGGTGATCGAAACCAGGCTCCTGCAGCACTTCGACTTCACGCGCATGACGCGGCTCGCGATGGGGCGCAACTGGAACAAGGCGACGCCGGAGCAGCAGAAGCGGCTGGCCGACGAGTTCCGGTCGCTCCTGGTGCGCACCTACTCGGGTGCGCTGGTGCAGTACCGGAACCAGACCATCGACTACAAGCCGCTGCGCGCGGACCCGGGCGCGACCGACGTGACGGTCAGGACCGAGGTCGTTCGCCAGGGGCAGACGCCGGTGCCGATCGACTACAGCATGAGCAAGGGGCCGGACGGCTGGCGCGCCTACGACGTGATCGTCGGCGGCGTCTCGCTCGTCACCAACTACCGCGACGAGTTCAACGAACAGATCCGGTCGGGTGGGGTCGACGGGTTGATCGCATCGCTTGAGAAGCGCAACAAGGGCGGCGCGGCCAAGTGAGCGACACCGGACGCGAGGGGACCTTCTTCGCCGTCGAGGACGGCGCGCGATGGACCTGCTCGGGCCGGATCGCGCTGGACAACGCGCAGAAGGTGCTGGAGGCCGCGAACGGCCTCCCGCTGCCGAAGGGAGGCGTCGTCGATCTCTCCGGGCTCGAGCACGCCGATTCGGCCACGCTCGCGGTCCTGCTCGCGCTGCGCCGGCGCGCGTCGACGGAGGGTGCGGACCTCGCCTTCGTGGACGTGCCCCCGGTGATCGTGTCCCTCGCGCGCGTCTACGGAGTCGACTCGCTCGTCGGAGTGTGACCGCCGCGGTCGACATCGCCGGCCTTTCGCGCCGCTACGGGAGCGTGCAGGCGCTCGACGGCATCGACCTCTCGGTCGCCCGGGGCGAGTTCTTCGGCCTGCTCGGTCCCAACGGTGCCGGGAAGACGACGCTGATCTCGATCCTCGCCGGGCTGGTGCACCCGGACGCGGGCCGCGCAAGCGTGATGGGGCACGACGTCGTCGGCGACTATCGTGCGGCGCGCCGCTCGCTCGGCGTGGTCCCGCAGGAACTGGTGTTCGATCCGTTCTTCTCGGTGCGCGAGACGCTGCGGATCCAGTCCGGGTATTTCGGCCTCGCTCGAAACGACGACTGGATCGACGAAGTGCTGCACCACCTCGACCTCACTTCGAAGGCGGATGCCAACATGCGCTCGCTGTCCGGCGGCATGAAGCGCCGCGTCCTGGTCGGACAGGCGCTGGTGCACCGGCCGCCGGTGATCGTGCTCGACGAGCCCACCGCCGGAGTCGACGTCGAACTCCGCCAAAGCCTGTGGTCCTTCATCCGCAGGCTCAACGCCGAGGGCACCACGGTGATCCTGACCACCCACTACCTCGAGGAAGCGGAGGCGCTGTGCGGGCGGATCGCGATGCTGAAGGAGGGCAGGGTCGTCGCGCTCGACACCAAGCAGGCGCTCCTGTCCCGCTATGCCGGGCTCACGGTCCGCCTGGTCGCACGCGACCTTCCCGCCGACTGGCGGTCGAAGCTCCTGCGGCGCACGGGCGACGTCTGGCACCTCGCGATCGAACGTCCCGCCGAACTCGAGGCGCTGCTCGCGTCGCTTCGCCTCGCCGACATCCGGGTCGAGGAACTGTCGCTCGACGAGGCGGACCTGGAGCAGGTGTTCCTGCGCATCATGCAGTCCGGCCCCCCGACGAAGATGGCGGCAGGCGCGCGCGAGGAACCGCGATGACCTCCGCCGCGTTGCCGGTTCCCTCCGGCGGAGGCGCGTGGACGCTGTTCCGCAAGGAAGTGCTGCGATTCTGGAAGGTGAGCTTCCAGACCATCGGCGCGCCGGTGCTGACCGCGTTCCTGTACCTGCTGATCTTCTCGCACGTGCTGGAGGCCCACGTCGCGGTGTTCGGCGGGAAGGTCCGCTACACCGAGTTCCTCGTGCCCGGCCTCGTGATGATGTCGGTGCTGCAGAACAGCTTCGCCAACACCTCGTCGTCGCTGATCCAGTCGAAGGTCACCGGCAACCTCGTCTTCGTGCTGCTCGCGCCGCTCACTCCCGCGGGCCTGTTCTCGGCCTACGTCGCCGGCGCGATGGTGCGCGGCCTCGCCGTGGGACTGGGCGTGTTCGTCGTGACGCTCGGGTTCGCGCCCGGGCTCCTCGTTCCGGCGCACCCGTGGTGGGTCGTGGCTTTCGCCCTGCTGGGGGCCGCGATCCTCGGCACGCTCGGCCTCATCGCGGGCATCTGGGCCGACAAGTTCGACCAGCTCGCCGCGTTCCAGAATTTCATCGTGGTTCCGCTCACCTTCCTGTCGGGCGTGTTCTACTCGATCCACTCGCTCCCGCCGGCCTGGCAGACCGCCTCGCGCTTCAATCCGTTCTTCTACATGATCGACGGCTTTCGCTACGGCTTCTTCGGCCTCTCCGACGCGCCGCCGCTCGCGAGCCTCGCCATCGTCGCGGGGTTCGCGTTCTCGCTCGCCGGCCTCGCGCTCACCCTGATCGCGCGCGGCTGGAAACTGCGGCCGTAGAATGAGCGATTCCGGGTTCCCGCCGTGACCTTCGACCTCGTCCGCCGTCTCGTCCGTGCTGCCGCGCTCGCGGTGCTGGCCTGCGGCGTTGCCGCGCCTGCCGGAGCAGCCGATGCGCAGGTGGAGGGGACCGGCGAGACGATCGTCGAGGTGGAGTCCGCGCCGGTGGTCCTCGACGGATATCCGCTGTTCCGCGTGGCCGGGATCGCGTCGACCGTCCCGGCCGCGCGGCGGGCGGAACGGATCTCTGCTCGGATCGCTGCGCTCGGCGAAGACGCGGCGGTCGATCCCGCGAAGATCACCGTGCGCAAGGACGCGAGCGCGCGCACCCTGGTCTACGGCGGCCGCCCGATCCTGTCGGTGACCGGCGCCGACGCGGCGCTGATGACGCTCGACGTGGACACCACCGCGCTGGCGTACGTCGACGTCGTGCGCGACACGCTCGGCCGCTATCGCTCCGAGCGCAGCGCCGAGTCGCTGCGCTCGGCCGGGTGGCGCGCCGTCGTCGCGGCAGTAGTCGCGGCGGTCGGCCTCGCGCTGGCGCTCTGGCTGCTGCGGCTGGTCGACCGCGCCGTCGACCGGAGGCTCACGAGCCGCATCGCCACGGTGGGGATCCAGTCCTTCGAGATCGTCCGCGCCGAACGCATCCACGATGCGATCGAGGCCGCGCTGTCGTTTGCCCGCTGGGCGCTCGTCGCGATCGCCGTGCTCGCGTTCGCCGACTACGCTCTGGCGCAGTTCCCTTGGACGCGCGCCGCGGCGGTGGGTGGGCTCGGACTCGTGCTCGGACCGCTCAAGGTGCTCGGCGCGGGCCTCGTGTCCCAGTTGCCGAACCTCGCGTTCCTCGTGGTCCTCGTGCTCGTTCTGAGGCTGCTGCTCCGGCTCGTGCGCCTGTTCTTCGACGCGGTGGCGAAGGGACGGGTGACGCTGAAGGACTTCGATCCCGAGTGGGCCGAGCCGACCTACAAGCTCATGCGCCTGGTCATCGTCGCGTTCGCGGTGATCGTCGCCTATCCTTACATTCCCGGCTCGAGCAGCGACGCGTTCAAGGGCGTGTCGATCTTCGTGGGCGTGGTCTTCTCGCTCGCCTCGACCACCGCGATCGCCAACATGATCGCCGGCTATGCGCTCATCTACCGCCGCGCATTCAAGGTCGGCGACCGGGTCGCGGTGGATGGGACGGTGGGCGTGGTCACGCGCTCGCGCCTGCAGGTGACCCATCTGCGGACGCGGCACCACGAGGAGGTGATCGTCCCCAACTCGACTCTCCTGAACGGCAGGATCGTCAATTACAGCACCTACGCCGCGCAGGACGGCCTGGCGGTCAGCGTCAGCGCCGGCATCGGCTACGAGACGCCGTGGCGGCAGGTCGAGGCGATCCTGCTCGAGGCGGCCGCGAAGACGGAAGGCGTGCTCCGGGAGCCGCCGCCGTACGTGCTGCACCAGGGTCTCGGCGACTTCTGCGTGACCTACGAGCTGAACGCCTTCGTCGCCGACGCGCTCGCGAGCGAACGCATCCGCACCGCACTGTCGCGCAGCGTGCTCGACGCGTTCAATGCCTACGGCGTGCAGATCATGACGCCGAACTACGAAGACGACCCGAAGGAGCCGAAGCTCGTGAAGCGCGAGGATTGGCATCTCGCGCCGGCGGCGCCCGAGTCCCCGGCGACGCCCGCGAATCGGGAACGCTGAGTCGCCCTCGCAGCCTTCCCCCCGACCGACCCAGCGAAAGAAGCCGATGCACGACGAACCCCCGGTTGTCCCCGAATCGATCCGCGCCTCGATCGCCGCGTCTATCGCCTGCGAGCAGCTCGAAGTTCGCGGTGACGGCCACCACTTCGAGGCGCTGATCGTCGCCTCGGCGTTCGACGGCCTCGCGCGCGTGCGGCGCCACCAGCTCGTCTACGCGGCGCTCGGCGACCGCATGCGGCAGGAGATCCACGCGCTGTCGATGCGTACCTTGACCCCCGCCGAGTGGCGCGCAGCGAAGGAGCCATGACGCCTGCCTGCGTCCTGCCCGATTCGGTCGCCGGTTCGCCCGGATCGCGCCCGGCCGTCCGCCACGATCCGCGGGCAGGCTGCGCGCATGGACGTCCTCGATCTGCCGTGGCGGGGTGCGCCCGCCGCGGCGACGCCCGCCCGGGGTCCGCGGGCCAGCGCCTCGGCTGACGCGCCCGTGGACAAGCTCGTCATCGAGGGCGGCCAGCCGCTCCGCGGCACGATCCCGGTCTCCGGCGCCAAGAACGCCGCGCTGCCGATCCTGTGCGCGGCGCTCCTGACCGACGAACCGGTCGTGCTCACTCACGTGCCGAAACTGAACGACGTGCGCACGATGCGCACGCTCCTCGCCCAGATGGGCGTTCGCGTCGAGGAGAGCGCGCCGGGCGCCGTCGCGCTCGACGCGTCGCGCATCGAGTGGCCGCTCGCGCCCTACGAGCTGGTCAAGACGATGCGCGCGTCGATCCTCGTGCTGGGACCGCTCCTCGCGCGCTGCCGCGAGGCGCGCGTTTCCCTCCCCGGCGGCTGCGCGATCGGCCTGCGGCCGGTCGACCAGCACGTCAAGGGCCTGCAGGCGATGGGGGCCGAGATCGACCTCGACCACGGCTACATCGGGGCGCGCACGACGCGGTTGAAGGGCGTGCGTTTCGTGTTCGACGTCGTGACCGTCACCGGCACCGAGAACCTGATGATGGCCGCCACGCTCGCCGAGGGGACGACGATCCTCGAGAACGCCGCGCGCGAGCCCGAGGTCGTCGACCTCGCGCATTGCCTCACCGCGATGGGGGCGCGCATCGCCGGCGCGGGCAGCGACCGGATCGTGGTCGAGGGCGTCGATCGGCTGCGCGGCGCGACGCACCGGATCATGCCGGACCGCATCGAGACCGGCACCTATCTCGCGGCAGTGACCGCTGCGGGCGGCGAGGCGACGCTCGAAGGAGCGCGCGCCGACACGCTCGAAGCGGTGATCGACAAGCTCGTGGAGGCGGGCGCCGTGATCGAGACGACCCCGGAGACGATCCGCGTGTCGCGCCCGGGCCCGCTCTCCGCCGTGAATCTTCGCACCGCGCCGTACCCGTCGTTCCCGACCGACATGCAGGCGCAGTTCATGGCGCTCGCCGCGCGCGCCGCGGGCACGTCGGTGATCACCGAGACCATCTTCGAGAACCGCATGATGCACGTGCAGGAACTCGTGCGGCTCGGCGCCGACATCGAGGTCGAGGGCAGCACCGCGATCGTGCGCGGCGTCGACCGGCTCACCGGCGCGAGCGTCATGGCGACGGACCTGCGCGCCTCCGCCTGCCTCGTGATCGCGGGGCTCGTGGCCGACGGAGCCACGACGATCGATCGGATCTATCATCTCGACCGGGGTTACGAGAAGATCGAGGAGAAGCTCGCCGCGCTCGGCGCCTCGATCCGGCGCGTCAGATGAGCCTCGTCCAGGGCCGGGCGCGTCTGCCGGGCCGCGTCGGGGACGGGATGCCGACCGGAGCGCGGCGAACGCTGCGGGGCACCGTTGGCTCCGGAGAGAGGGACAACTGACCGACCTGCGCGACTCGCCACTTGCCCGAGCGGTGCCGCTCCCCGGCCGCTACGATCCGACGATCCTGTTCCCGGTCGACCGGTCGGACGCGCGCTCGACGCTCGGGCTTGCCGCGCCGCTGCCCTTCGCGGGGTACGACGCGTGGACCGCGTGGGAGCTCGGCTGGCTCGACGCGACGGGGCGTCCGCAGGCGGCCGTCGGGCGCATCGAGATCCCGGCGACTTCGCCCCGGATCGTCGAATCCAAGTCGGTGAAGCTCTACCTCGCGTCGTGGCACGACGAGCGGGTGGAGTCGCGGGAGCAGTTCGTGGCCGCGGTGACCCGCGATCTCGCGGCGGCGGTCGGTGCCGACGTGCGCATGACGCTCGCCCTGCCGCCGGCCTACGGGGGTCTTGCCCGGGAACCCATGGACGGTGCGTCGATCGATCAGGCGCCGCTCGCGTCCGTGCCGGCCGAGCCGGATGCGTCCCGGCTCGCCACCACGCCGTGGGACGGTGACGAGACGCTCCACACTTCGCTGTTCCGGTCGGTCTGCCCGGTCACCGGCCAGCCGGATTACGCAAGCGTGAGCTTCCGCTACCGCGGTCCGCGCATCGACCGCGGATCGCTCCTCGCCTACCTCGCGAGCTTCCGTCACCACCCCGGTTTCCACGAGCACTGCGTCGAGCGCATGTTCGTCGACGTGTTCGGTGCCTGCCGCCCCAACCGGCTCGCCGTCGAGGCGCGCTTCACCCGGCGCGGCGGAATCGACATCAATCCGTTCCGGACCAGCGAATCGACCTGGCGCGCGCGCTCCGCGCCCGACGTCCGCCAGTAGCCCCCGGTCCGTGGGATCGGAGGTCGAACTTCCTGCTCCGGTAGAATGAGCGGTTCCATGCCGCTCACGATCGCCCTCTCGAAAGGCCGCATCCTCGACGAGTCGCTGCCGCTGCTCGCCGCAGCGGGCATCACGCCGTCGGAGGACCCCGAGGTTTCGCGCAAGCTGGTGCTGCCGACCAACCGGCCCGGCGTGTCGCTGATGATCGTCCGCGCGACCGACGTCCCGACCTACGTGCGGTGGGGCGCGGCGGACGTGGGCATCGCCGGCAAGGACGTGCTGCTGGAGCACGGCGGGCCGGGGCTCTACCAGCCGGTGGACCTGGGCATCGCGCGCTGCCGCATGTCGGTGGCGACCCGCCGGGGCTTCGACTGGGCGGCCAGCGTGCAGCGAGGCGCCCGCATCCGCGTCGCCACCAAGTACGTCACGATCGCGCGCGAGCACTTCGCGTCGAAGGGCATGCACGTCGATCTGATCAAGCTCTACGGCTCGATGGAACTCGCGCCCATCTCGGGGCTGGCCGACGCGATCGTCGACCTCGTCTCGTCGGGCAACACGCTCCGGGCCAACGACCTCGTCGAGGTCGAGACGATCATGCCGATCACCGCGCGGCTCATCGTGAATCCGGCCGCACTCAAGCTCAAGCGCGATCTCGTGAAGCCGCTGGTCGACGCGCTGACCGCCGCGGCGTCCCGGAAACAGGCGGCGCCGGCATGAGCACGCGTTTCCGCCGCCTCTCGACCGCGTCGCCCGCCTTCGACGCCGAACTCGACCGGCTGGTCGCGTTCGACGTGGCGCAGGACGCGTCGGTCGAGGCGGCCGTCGCCGGGATCGTGGCCGACGTGCGCGCGCGCGGCGATGCGGCGCTCGTCGAACACACGCGCAGGCTCGATCGTCTCGAGGTGGCGTCCGCTGCTGCGCTGGAGATCCCGTCGTCGGAGTGGCGGCGCGCGCACGAATCGCTGCCGGCTGCGCAACGCGAAGCGCTCGCGGTCGCCGCCTCGCGCATCCGCGCGTTCCACGAGGCGCAGAAGGCGCACGGCGGAGAGTTCCGCGTCGCCGAATCGGACGGCACCGAACTGGGACAGCGGATCACCCCGCTCGACCGCGTCGGGATCTACGTGCCCGGAGGCCGGGCGGCCTATCCGTCGTCGGTCCTGATGAACGCGATCCCCGCCAGGGTCGCGGGAGTGCGCGAGATCGTGATGGCGGTCCCCGTGCCCGGCGGCGTGCGCAGTCCGCTGGTGCTCGCGGCGGCGCACCTGGCCGGCGTCGATCGCGTGTTCACGATCGGCGGCGCGCAGGCGATCGCCGCGCTCGCTTACGGCACCGCGACGATTCCGGCCGTGGACAAGATCTGCGGCCCGGGCAATGCGTACGTCGCCGCGGCGAAACGGCGCGTGTTCGGCGCCGTCGGCATCGACATGGTCGCCGGGGTCTCCGAGATCCTCGTGATCGCCGACGCGAGCGCGAATCCCGAGTGGGTCGCGCTCGATCTCTTCTCGCAGGCCGAGCACGACGAGCTCGCCCAGGCGATCCTGCTCACGCCCGACGCCGGCCTGATCGACGCCGTCGACGAGGCGATGCGCCGCGCGCTCCCGGCGATGCCGCGCGCGCCGATCATCGAAGCGTCGTTCGCGAAGCGCGGTGCGCTGGTCAAGGTGCGCGACCTCGCGGAAGCCTGCGACGTCGCCAACCGCATCGCGGCCGAGCACCTCGAACTCGCGGTTGCCGATCCCGACTCCCTCCTGCCGCGCATCCGGCACGCCGGCGCCATCTTCCTCGGACACCACGCCAGCGAGGCGCTGGGAGACTACTGCGCGGGGCCCAATCACGTCCTTCCCACCGGACGCACCGCACGATTCAGCTCGCCGCTCGGCGTGTACGACTTCCAGAAGCGCTCGAGCGTGCTGCGCATCTCGGCGGCAGCGGCGCGCGCGCTCGGACCGGTTGCCGCGACGCTGGCGCATGGCGAAGGGCTCACGGCGCACGCGCGGTCGGCCGAAGCCCGCCTCGCGGCAGTGCCGGCAGCCCCCGAGAAGGTGCAGTCGTGAACGATGCCGGATCCGCGGCGCCGGTCGGCGCCGTCGCTGCGCAGGCCGCGGCCCGCGTCGCCGCGACGATCCGCGACGAGATCCGGGCGACGTCGAGTTACGCGACCGCCAAGCCGTCGGGGATGATCGAGCTCCACGCCAACGAGAATCCCTGGCCCCTCCCGGCGGCTCTGCGCGCGGAACTCGCCGCGGCCGTCGCGGAGACTGCGGTCAATCGCTATCCCGAGGGAGCGGGCGATCGGGTCAGGGAAGCCCTTGCCCGCGCGCTGCCGCTGCCCGAGGGAGCGGCGGTCGTGCTCGGCAACGGTTCCGACGAGCTGATCCAGATCGTGACTTCGGCGATCGCGCGTCCCGGCGCGACGGTGCTCGCGCCGGACCCGACCTTCGTGATGTACCGCATCTACGCGATGCTCGCCGGTGTGCGCTACGTGCCCGTGCCGCTGCGAGCCGATTTCACGCTCGACGAGGAAGCCCTTGCAGCCGCGATCGCTCGCGAGCGCCCCGCGCTCGTCTGGCTCGCGACTCCCAACAACCCGACCGGTCGCGCGCTGCCGCTGGCTTCGATCGAGCGGATCCTCGCGCTGGCGCCGGGCCTCGTCGTCGTCGACGAGGCCTACGCCGAGTTCGCCGGAACCTCGCTCCTGCCGCGCGCGCTCGAGTTCCCCAACCTGGTCGTGATGCGGACGCTGTCGAAGATCGGGCTCGCCGGCGTCCGGCTGGGCTACGCGGTCGGGCAGCCGGCGTGGATCGCCGAGTTCGACAAGGTGCGCTCGCCCTACAACGTGAACGCGCTGACCCAGGCCGCCGTTCCGGTGGTGCTGGGCGCCGCGGAGGTGCTGGAGGCGCAGGTCGCCCGCATCCGCGCCGAGCGGTCGCGGCTCGCGGCGGCGCTCGCGGCGATGCCCGGAGTGCGGGTCACGCCGAGCGACGCGAACTTCCTGCTGGTCCGGGTGCCGGATGCCGGTGCTGCGCAGGCGAGATTGCACGCAGCGGGCATCCTGGTGAAGAATCTCGACGGCGGCCATCCGCTGACCTCGAACTGCCTGCGGATCACCGTGGGCACTCCGTCCGAGAACGATGCGCTGATCCGCGCGCTTGCCTCGACATGAACGCCTCGAAACCTTCCACCCGCACGGCGCGCGTCGAGCGCAACACGCGCGAGACGAAGATCGCCGTCGAACTCGATCTCGACGGGACCGGGCGAGCCGAACTCGCGACCGGCATTCCGTTCCTCGACCATATGCTCGACCAGGTCGCGCGCCACGGCATGGTCGACCTCGCGGTCCGCGCGCAGGGCGACCTCGAGATCGACGCGCATCACACGGTCGAGGACGTCGGCATCGTGCTGGGGCAGGCGCTCGCGAAGGCGGTCGGCGACAAGGCCGGACTCGCGCGCTACGGCCACGCCTACGTGCCGCTCGACGAAGCGCTCTCGCGCGTGGTCATCGATCTCTCGGGGCGTCCCGGGCTCGAGTTCCACGTCGCCTTCGCGCGCGCGCGGGTCGGGACCTTCGACGTCGACCTGGCGCACGAGTTCTTCCAGGGCTTCGTCAACCACGCGTTCGCCACGCTGCACGTCGACAACCTGCGAGGCACCAACGCGCACCACCAGTGCGAGACCGTGTTCAAGGCATTCGGGCGCGCGCTGCGGATGGCGGTTGCGCATGACCCCCGTGCGACCGGGACGATTCCGTCGACCAAGGGAACGCTGTAGGTTCCAGGAGTCAGGAGTCAGAGGACAGGAATCAGAGGCGTCGGCGCATCCCGTGGCGGCGCATCGAGCGCCGCTTTCAGGGATCAGGAATCAGAGGACAGGGATCAGAGGCCGCGGAGTCTCCGGTGGCGGCGCATCGAGCGCCGGATTCCGTCCTGCCGACTCGACGCATCACGCGCGAACGCTCGCGCCCACCACCCTTTCAAGCGCCACCGCCGTTCTGATCCCTGTCCTCTGACTCCTGATTCCTGAAAATGATCGCGGTGATCGACTACGGCATGGGCAACCTGCGCTCGGTGGCGAAGGCGCTGCGTCACGTCGCGCCGGACCGCGAGATCGCCGTCACGGCGGACGCGGCCGTGGTGCGGGCGGCCGAGCGGGTCGTGCTCCCGGGGCAGGCGGCGATGCCCGACTGCATGCGCTGCCTCGACGCGTCCGGCCTGCGCGAACTGGTCGGCGAAGTTGCGCGGGACCGCCCGTTCCTCGGCATCTGCCTCGGCCTCCAGATGCTCTTCGACGAGAGCGAGGAGGGTCCTACGGCCTGTCTGGGCGTCCTCTCGGGCCGGGTCGAGCGTTTCCGTGACGAGGCGATGGTCTTGCCGGATGGCGAGCGCCTCAAGGTGCCGCACATGGGGTGGAGCAGGGTGCGGCAGGCGAAGCCCCATCCGCTCTGGAGCGGGATCGAGAACGGCGAGCGCTTCTACTTCGCGCACAGCTTCCACGCGGTCCCCCGGGATCCGGATGCGGTCGCGGGGACCACCGACTATCCGGCGCCGTTTACTTGCGCTGTGGCGCGAGCTAATATCTTCGCGACCCAGTTTCACCCGGAGAAGAGCCACCGCGCCGGTCTGCAGTTGCTCGCCAACTTCGTCGCCTGGAACGGACGCGCCTGAACCGGCGTCCCGGGCGGCGCCCGCACCGCCGCTCTCCCTCACGCCTGCGGCCATGCTGATCATTCCCGCAATCGACATCAAGGACGGACACTGCGTGCGCCTGAAGCAGGGCGACATGCAGGCGGTGACCGTGTTCTCGGAGGATCCGGCCGCCATGGCGCAGCACTGGCTCGAGCAGGGCGCCGAGCGGCTGCACATCGTCGACCTGAACGGCGCGGTCGCCGGCCGCCCGAAGAACGAGCTCGCGATCCGCGAGATCGTCAGCGTCGTCGGCGAGGAGATTCCGGTCCAGCTGGGCGGCGGCATCCGCGACCTCGACACGATCGAGCGCTACCTGGACGACGGCATCACCTACGTCGTGATCGGCACCGCCGCGGTGAAGAACCCCGGTTTCCTGCACGACGCCTGCTACGCGTTCCCCGGCCACATCATCGTCGGCCTGGACGCCCGCGAGGGCAAGGTGGCCACCGACGGCTGGTCGAAGATGACCGGCCACGACGTGATCGATCTCGCCCGCAAGTTCGAGGACTACGGCGTCGAGGCGGTGATCTACACCGACATCGGGCGCGACGGGATGCTCACCGGCATCAACGTCGACGCCACCGTGCGGCTCGCGAAGGCGATCAAGGTTCCGGTGATCGCGTCGGGCGGGCTCGCGAGCCTCGACAACGTTCGCACGCTGAAGCAGCACGAGGCGGACGGCGTCGCCGGCGCGATCGCCGGGCGCGCGATCTACGAGGGTACGCTCGACTTCAAGGCAGCGGTGGAGGCGGGGAAGGGCTGAGAGGCGGCGGTGGGCGGTAGGCGGTAAACCTTGCGCCGGCACCGTGGGAATTCGGGGTCAGAGTCGAGTTTCCGCGCGGGACGAGGAAGACGACTCGACCTCTCGCTCGCGGAAACTCGACTCTGACCCCGAACTTCGCTGACTCCGAATTCCGCTTACCTCACCGCCCACCGCCCACCGCCCACCGCCTCGCTCTTCCATGCTCGCCAAACGCATCATTCCCTGCCTCGACGTCGCCGCCGGCCGCGTCGTGAAGGGCGTCAATTTCGTCAACCTGCGCGACGCGGGCGACCCGGTCGAGGTGGCGCGGCGCTACGACGGCGAGGGCGCCGACGAACTCGCGTTCCTCGACATCCGCGCGAGTGTCGAGACGCGCGGCCTGCTGTGCGACATGATCGAGGCGGTCGCCGACCAGGTGTTCATCCCGCTCACCGTCGGCGGCGGCGTCAACACGATCGACGACATCCGCGCGCTGCTGAACGCGGGGGCCGACAAGGTCAGCATCAACACCGCGGGCGTGAAGCGCCCCGAGTTCCTCGCCGAGGCTTCCGCGCGCTTCGGTGCGCAATGCGTCGTTGCGGCGATCGACGCGAAGCAGTGCGCGGTCGACGAGTGGCAGGTCGTGATCCACGGCGGCCGCACGCCGACCGGACTCGACGCGATCGACTGGGCGCGAGAGGCGGTCGCGCTCGGTGCAGGCGAGATCCTGCTCACCAGCATGGACCGTGACGGCACAAAAGCGGGTTTCGACCTGAAACTCACGCGGGCGGTCGCCGACGCGGTCGACGTGCCGGTCATCGCGTCCGGCGGTGTCGGGACACTTTCTCACCTGGTCGACGGTATCGTGCAGGGCGGGGCGGATGCCGTGCTCGCCGCCTCAATCTTCCATTACGGCGAGTTTACGATCGGGCAGGCCAAGGCGGCGATGCGGGAAGCGGGGATCGAGGTACGATGAAGGCGATAGGCGATAGGCGATAGGCGATAGGCGATAGGCGATAGGCGATAGGCGATAGGCGATAGGCGATAGGCGATAGGCGATAGGCGATAGGCGATAGGCGAAGACCTTGCGTCGGCGCGACGTGCGCTTCCTATCGCCCATCACCGCCTTTCCCTTGGCACCTGTCGTCGGCTTGGCGAGCGTCTCCCATCGCCCATGACCTGTCGCCCATTGCCATTCCCCCCTCCATGTCCTTCCTCGACACCATCCGCTGGAACGCCGACGGCCTCGTTCCCGCCATCGCGCAGGACTCGCAGAGCGGGCGCGTGCTGACGCTCGCGTGGATGAACCGCGAGGCGCTGGAACTCACTTCGTCCACGCGCGAGGCGCACTACTGGTCGCGCTCGCGCCGCAAGCTCTGGCGCAAGGGCGAGTCGTCGGGCCACGTGCAGCACGTGCGCGAGATCCGGCTCGACTGCGACGAGGACGCCGTTCTGCTCGTCGTCGAGCAGGAGGGCGGCATCGCGTGCCATACCGGGCGCGAACGCTGCTTCCATCGCCGCCTCGACGGCGGCGTGTGGCGCGTCGACGAGCCGGTGCTGCGCGACCCGAAGGACATCTATGGCGACTGACCCGGCGCGCGCCGAGGTCCTCGCGCGGCTGGCGGCGACGATCGAATCGCGCCGCGGGGCCGACCCGGCGTCGTCCTACGTCGCCTCGCTGCTCGCAAAGGGCGGCGACGCGATCCTCAAGAAGATCGGCGAGGAGGCGACCGAGACGGTGATGGCGTCGAAGGACGGCGCGCCCGATCGTGTCGCGGCCGAGATGGCCGACCTGTGGTTCCATTGCCTCGTGCTGCTCGCGCACCACGGGCTTTCTCCCGCGGACGTGTTCGCGGAACTCGAGCGGCGCGAAGGCCGCTCGGGGCACGACGAGAAAGCGTCGCGGCGCTGAAGTGCCGTCACCCGGGCCGAAGGTTCCGCGCTACGAGCGGTTCCAGTTCGGAACGCTGATGGCAGTCGGCACGCTCGTCGGCTTTGCGCTGGCTGCATTCGTGCTGATCGTGGTCGTGTCGCCGGCGACGCGCAGCGCAGTGCCGTGGCTGCCCTGGGTGTTGCTGGCCGTGCTCGCCGGGGCATTCCTGCTCGTCGGATGGATGCGTGTCCGAGTCGACGACAGCGTGGTCCGCGCGGTCATGGGCATCGGACTCCTTCGGAGGACCGTCGAACTCGCCGACATCCGCAAGGCGGACGTCGTGCGCACCCGCGTGTGGTGGGGCTGGGGCGTCCATCTGACCCCGGCCGGATGGCTATACAATGTCGGCGGCCGATGGGCTGTCCGGCTGGAACTCGTCTCCGAGCGGGCGCTCATGATCGGGAGCGCCGACCCGGGGGGGCTCCACGACGCTATCGAAGCCGCGCGTGCCGCGGCGACCCGACCCCGCTGACCCATGCACGATCCGAACTGCATCTTCTGCAAGATCGTCGCCGGCGAGATCCCGTGCAGGAAGGCGCACGAGGACGCCGAAGCCATGGCGTTCCACGACATCCGTCCGCTCGCGCCGGTCCACCTGCTGGTGATTCCGAAGAGGCACATCGCGACGCTGTACGATGCAACTCCCGCCGACGAGGGGATCCTGGGGCGCCTGCTTGTGCTCGCGCCGGTCCTCGCGAAGGCGCAGGGCGCCGGCGACGGCTTCCGCGTCATCATGAACACCGGGCGCGTCGGGCGCCAGGAAGTGCAGCACATCCACCTGCACGTGATCGGAGGGCCGGACACGCTGGGCCCGATGCTCCCGCGCGGCGAACACTGAGGAGAAGGACATGGGCGGACTCTCTATCTGGCACTGGCTGATCGTTCTGTTGGTCGTCGTGCTGATCTTCGGCACGAAGAAACTGCGCAACATCGGCCAGGACCTGGGCGGTGCGGTGAAGGGATTCAAGGAAGGCGTGAAGGGCGCCGAGGAAGAGGCGGGTGCCGCGAAGAGCGCGGCTGCCGACGCCGCCAACCAGGCGAAGATCGGGGCACAGACCATCGAGGGCGAGGTTCGCAAGGAGACGACCACCAAGTCGTAGGTTCCGGCGCACCGCAACCCGTCCGGCGCCGCGCTGCGCGCGCGGTCCCGCCATGTTCGACATCGGCTTCTCGGAGATCGTCGTCATCGCCGTCGTGGCGCTGATCGTGCTCGGGCCCGAGCGGCTGCCCAAGGCCGCGCGCACGCTGGGTCACCTGTTCGGGCGGCTCCAGCGCTACGTCAACGAGGTCAAGTCGGACATCAGCCGCGAGATGGAGCTGGAGGAGTTGCGCAAGGTCCAGCAGGAGGTTACGTCGGCGGCGCGCGATCTCGAGCAGTCGGTCTCGAACGCGGCGAGGGACGTGGAGAGCGGGGTGCGCGACGTGGAGACGCAGCTCAACTCCGCCGGCCAGGAGAATCCCGAGCCGGCGAAGCTCCCTGAGCTGACCGAGACACAGCCGTCGCCCGCACCCGCGGGCACCACGCCCGAGCCCGCGCGCCAGCCGAGCCTGCCCGGGTTCGAGGCGCAGTAGCGCGCCATGGCAAACCTCGCGTCCCGCGGATGTCCCTCGGTTCGTCATGCCGAGCCGGGGGACGCCCGAGGGACGCGGGGTGGAACTGCAGCATGAGTGAAGCCGAAAGCGCCGCGCAGGAAACCTTCATCTCGCACCTGGTCGAACTGCGCGACCGGCTGCTGCGCGCGATCATCGCCGTCGTCGTCGTGATGGTCGCGCTATTCCCCTGGGCCAAGGACATCTACGCGCTGCTCGCGCGACCGCTCCTCGCGGTGCTGCCGCATGGCGCGACGATGATTGCGACCGACGTGACCGGCACGTTCCTCGTGCCGCTCAAGGTGACCGCGATGGCGGCGTTCGTGATCGCGCTGCCCTACGTGCTCTGGCAGGCGTGGGCCTTCGTCGCGCCGGGCCTGTACCACCACGAACGAAGGCTCGCGCTGCCGGTCATCGTGTCGTCGGTGGTGTTCTTCGCGATCGGGATGGCGTTCGCCTACTTCTTCGTCTTCCCGGTGGCGTTCGGCTTCTTCGCCGGCTACGCACCGGCCGGCGTGCAGATGATGACCGACATCGACAAGTACCTGTCGTTCGTGCTGACGATGTTCATCGCCTTCGGGCTCACGTTCGAGACGCCGGTCGTCGTCATCGTGCTCGTGCGCCTGCGCATCGTTTCGCTCGAGAAGCTCAGGGCGGCCCGTCCCTACGTGATCGTGGGGGCGTTCGTGATCGGCGCGATCTTCACGCCGCCGGACGTCGTCTCGCAGCTGATGCTCGCCATTCCGCTGTGGGTGCTGTTCGAGCTGGGGCTCGTGCTGGCGCGCTTCGTCGGAACCGGGCCGCCGAGGCCGGAAGCGGAAGAACCCGCATAGTCCCCGACCCGGTGTCAGACACGGTGTCTGACACGGTGTCTGACACCGGGTCGGATCAGGTAGCCTTCGGCCGCTTCCCGATCACGACGTCGACGCTCACCGTCTCTCTCGAGCGGACGACGACGATCTTCACGCTGGACCCCGGCTTCAGTTCGGCGACGTGCGTCAGCAGCGCGGCGGCGTCGTGCGTCGGCTTCCCCTCGATCTCGATCACGACGTCGCTCGGCCTCAATCCGGCCCTGGCGGCCGGGCTGTCGCGCACGACGGCGCGCACGACGACGCCGCTCGCGCGGTCGAGCGCGAGCGCACGCTGCACGTCGGCGTCGATGTCCTGGGGCTCGACGCCGAGCCAGCCGCGGGTGACCTCGCCGTCGCGGATGATCTGCTCGAGCACCGATCGCGCAAGCGTCACGGGGATGGCGAACGCGATGCCCAATGAGCCGCCGGAGGGCGAGAAGATCGCGCTGTTGATGCCGATCAGGTTGCCGTTCGAGTCGACCAGTGCGCCGCCCGAGTTGCCGGGATTGATGGACGCGTCGGTCTGGATGAAATCCTCGAACCGGTTGATGCCGAGCGACCTGCGCCCGAGCGCGGAGACGATGCCGGAGGTCACGGTGTGGCCGAGGCCGAACGCGTTGCCGATCGCGAGGACGGGATCGCCGACCTCGACATGGTCGAGCGAGCCGAAGGTGATCGACGGCAGCGCGCTCGCCTCGACCTTGAGGACCGCGAGGTCGCTTTCCGGATCGCTGCCGGTGACTCGCGCGGAGAGCGAGCGGCCATCGGCGAGGGCGAGCTGGATGTCGTCGGCGCCGGCGACCACGTGGTGGTTGGTCAGGACGTAGCCGTCCGGCGAAACGATCACGCCGGAGCCGAGCGAGGTGAGCTTCTGCGGCGCGAACTGCCGCGCGAGTTCGGGAAAGAATCGGCGCAGGATCTCGTCGTCGAGGAGCGGATTGGCGCGCGCCCGCGTCTCCTTGCTCGTCTTGATGCTCACGACCGCGGGAGTCGCCTTGCGCGCCGCGACCGCCATCGGCGTCGATGCCGCGGGCCGAGGCTCGGCGACAGGCGCTTCCCGGGTGAGCACGACCGGTCCGGCGCGGCCGGCGACGCGCGGCAGCAGGTCCGGACGCAGGGTCGCGACGACGAACAGCGCCGCGACACACACGGTGCAGGCCTGGGCGAACAGGAGCCAGAATCGACGCAGCAACGGGACGCTCGAAGGGAACGGAGCGATGAATTATAGCGCCGCGCATCGGAAAACCCTTCGGAAGCCGGTCGCGGGAGTCCTCGCAAACGGCTGATACAAAAGGCGTTTCCCGCAGGCGCTTCCGGCGCGGGCGCGATTTCCCGTATAATCGGCGGGTTTTTGCGGGTCCCCAAGGGGCGGCCGGGCGGAACCTGCCCGGCGCGGCCGTTGCAAGCCTGGACGTCGAACGCCCCCGGACTCCCCGAGAAGCCTCCTCCTCGCAAGGCGATCATGGACGAAGCACTGGTGGACAAGGGGAAGCGCCGTTTCCTCGTCGGCGCGACGGGCGTCGTCGGCGGAGTCGGCGCCGTGGCCGCGGCGGTTCCGTTCGTGATGTCGCTCTTTCCGAGCGAGCGCGCGAAGGCCGCCGGCGCACCGGTCGAGGTCGACATCTCGAAGATCGAGCCGGGCCAGAAGATCGACGTCGAGTGGCGCGGCAAGGTGTGCTGGCTGGTGTCGCGCACGCCCGATATGCTCGCGTCGCTCCCCAAGCTCACCGACAAGCTCGCCGACCCGAAGTCCGAGCAGGACCAGCAGCCTCCCTACGCGAAGAACGAATACCGCGCGATCAAGGCGCCGCTGTGGATCGCGGTGGGCATCTGCACGCACCTCGGCTGCTCGCCGACCTTCCGCAAGGACGTTGCACCGGCCGACCTCGGGCCCGACTGGCTCGGCGGGTTCTTCTGCCCCTGCCACCAGTCGAAGTTCGACCTCGCCGGGCGCGTCTACAAGGGCATGCCCGCCCCGCTCAACCTCGTCGTCCCGCCGCACAAGTATCTGTCAGACACGCGCGTGGTGATCGGCGACGACAAGGCCTGACCGCGAGGACGTCATGCAGAAAGTGATGAACTGGATCGACGCGCGGTTCCCGCTGACCGCCCTGTGGGAGTCGCAGTGGGGCAAGTACGTCGCGCCGAAGAACTTCAACTTCTGGTACTACTTCGGCTCGCTCGCGGCGTTCGTGCTGGTGCTGCAGATCGTCACCGGCATCTTCCTCACGATGAACTACAAGCCCGACGCGCAGAAGGCGTTCGAGTCGGTCGAGTACATCATGCGGGACGTGTCGTGGGGCTGGCTCATCCGCTACATGCACTCGACCGGCGCGTCGATGTTCTTCGTCGTCGTGTACCTGCACATGTACCGCGGGCTGATCTACGGCAGCTACCGCAAGCCGCGCGAGCTCACCTGGA
>WBZL01001780.1_pt1 | contig 21869 bp, 23 predicted proteins | sample 5204291 | NCBI WGS metagenome assembly WBZL01 (sample SAMN12344345, study PRJNA552823) | activated sludge metagenome | biome: Activated sludge suspended growth; feature: Nitrification reactor; material: Wastewater; isolation source: activated sludge from nitrification reactor of wastewater...
GCTCAAAATGGCCATCAATCGGCCACAAGAACTTTAATTGCAGGGGGGGCCAATATTAATATAGAGGCAGAAAATGGCGCAACAGCATTATTGCTAGCGAAGAAATATAATCATAAGGGTGTGATTGATTTACTTGTGCAAGCGGGCGCTCGCTAGTTCATTACAGAGTGAGATTGAACGAGTAGTAATTTGTAGGATTTATATCTCTGTAATAGAATCTGAGCTTATTTTAACTGTAGAACGAATAGGTATAGGTTGATTGTGAACAATTTTTCTAAATTTCTAATTTATAGCTTAACGAGTGCTTTATTTTTAATTTTATTAGTTAGTTGTGGTGATGATTCGGCAACGAGTAAAGGTGGTGCTGGTAATTCTTCAATGAAATTGATGGATGAAGTAACCAGTATCACTGAATTACCATCTGTGCTTCAAGAAAGCTTGTCATCTGAGGAGAAAGCAGACCTGCTCAAAAAAATTCTGCCCATGAGTGATAGCTCAATATCCCCGGATGAACAATTCCAAAAATTACGTGAAGATGCAAGCGCAGGTAATGCAGAAGCACAAAATGGTCTGGGCACGCTATTTTATACAGGACATGCGATTTCAAGGGACGCATCCGGAAAAATTCTTGATTTTGATTTAGAATCAGCTGCTGCATGGTTTTATCGGGCAGCAGAACAAGGGCATGCAGGAGCGCAATTTAACCTTGGGCTCATGTATGCAGAAGGTCAGGGTGTCCCAAAAGACTCAGCCAAAGCGGTAGAATTATTTACTAAAGCTGCTGAGCAAGGAAATGTCGATGCTCAAAATAACTTGGGTGTTATGTATTTTGTTGGTGAAGGTGTTTCGAGAGATGTCAATAAGGCGAAGCAATGGTTTGAGAAGGCAGCTGCTCAAGGGAATGAAGAAGCCAAAGGAAATCTCGAAGCGTTACAAAATGCAGGTAGTTAATCAATCAAACCGGTTATAGATAACGATTTCTTCTAAGGGTAACTGACCACCTCGTGGCCATGCAGGCTTTGTTTCTTTACCAATTACTACAAACATTGCGATGACATGGTCACTGGGCAAATGGATTAATTCACTCACTGCTTCAAAATCAAACCCATCCATAGGACAAGAAGCGTATCCCATCCCTTGAGCTGCAAGCATTAAGGTCATTGCTGCCATTCCACAAGAGCGCATGGCTTCATCACGTTCGACTTGGGAATGCTCTCGGTAATAGTGATCAATCGCTGGGATAATATAATCTCTGATGGATTGAGGTGCATTCTTCCAGTAACGTTCAGGTTGTTTTTCCCAAGATTTCAGGTCTGCTGTAAGAATGATTAATAAAGAAGCATCAGTAACTTGGGCTTGACCCCATGAAACAGCACGTATCTTTTTTCTTAGCGCTTTATCTTGGATTACAACGAAACGCCAGTTTTGGATGTTAAAGGCTGTTGGTGAGCAGATTGCTAATGAGAGAAGTTGCTCAATCTCGGTATCAGATAGAATGTGATTGGAATCAAATGATTTGATTGCTCTGCGAGATTTTATTGCCGTGATTATGTCCATTTGTAACTATCCAATCATAGAAGAATTATTAAAATAAATCTTACCTTGACGAGTTTCGCTACCCTGACTACCATAAGGCCAGGAGAGCAGTCCTATCGTTTGTCTGTTTTCTGTGAATTCATTACTTACATTTTAAGGATTAATTATGTCACAGTTTAAAAAAACGTTATTATGTAGCCTCGTTTCAGTCTTTGTTTCAGGGTTGGTAGTTGGTCAAGCTTCTGCGGGCCAGCATGATGGGCATCATGGTCATCATAAGACTTATGCTCATTTTAATAAAGATGGAGAATTATTAACGCCTAAAAATTATCGGGAATGGATTTTTGTTGGTTCTCCTGTAACACCCAAAGATATGAATGATGGCAACCCTGCATTTCCTGAGTTCCATAATGTCTATATTGATCCAACAAGTTGGGCACACTGGAAACAAACCGGAACTTTCCGAGATGGCACGATTATCGTTAAAGAAATGGTGAGTGTCGGTACCAAAGAATCTTCTAGTGGAAATGGTTATTTCCAAGGTGAATTCTTGGGCATTGCTGCGACGGTAAAAGATTCCAAACGCTTTGCAAATAGTCCTAATAATTGGGCTTATTTTGGTTTTGCGAGCTATGAGAGCGCAAGTGCAGCAGCTCAACCCGATGATGCATGTGCTGCATGCCATAAAGCCAATGCAGCTGAGGATAATGTATTTACCCAGCACTATCCTGTATTGCGTGCAGGCAAAGCCAAGAAGTGATCTAATTATTGACCATGCTCATGGGATCCAAAGTGGTGAAAATCTACTCATAAAGATCTCATGTTAATGCCAAGTATTGCTAGAGGGCACATTCTTTTTAGTGATTAATAAAAAGAAGTTGCCCTTTAGTTTTTTGAAGTAAGAAAATGAATAGCTGTGCTTTTGACCAAGAGTTTATTACAAAATGAGTAATCATCAATCATCCACTGGAAAAATTATAGCGCCTGAGTTGGAAACAATCGGTTGGTTAAATTCTGCCGAGCCCATAACACTTGCTTCACTGAGAGGAAAGGTGGTGTTAATACATGCTTTCCAAATGCTTTGTCCGGGTTGTGTCCAACATGGTATTCCTCAAACCAAGAAAATTTTTGAGGAGTTTGATCCTAGTAAGGTTGCTGTGCTTGGGTTGCATACCGTGTTTGAGCATCATGCCGTAATGGGACGCGATGCATTAGAAGTATTTGCTTATGAATACCGTTTAAGTTTTCCAATAGGAATCGATAAACCGAATGAACACCATGTTATTCCTCATACCATGATGACATACCAAATGCAGGGGACTCCAACAACCATTCTAATTGATAAAACGGGTCACCTTCGCATGCATAAATTTGGCCATGTTACGGACTTTGTACTAGGTCTTTCGATTGGTACTTTATTAGCTGAAGTTGATGATGAGAGTGAGTTGGCGTCTCTGAGTCAGCAACAAAATCAAAAAAATTTACAATCAGGTGCTTGTGGTCCGGATGAATGCGCAGTTTGATATCGGTAATCGATGAAAAATAAAAGCCAGAAGTTATCTGGCTTTTATTATTTAATATCTGAAAAAGTAAGGTGTTTTGATTGTATCGCTACAACTTTATTCCTTAGTGTTTTTCAATTATTCAATGACATTCAAAGAACCAGGTAAGTGGATATTTTTAGGATGTAATTGGCACCAAATGGTGAAAGCACCTGCTTTATCAGCTACAAAAGAAATTGTTTTAGTTTCGCCCGCTTTAATGACTTCCTGAATTCCATAACCGTCGATAGTGAAACCTTCACTAATCGGAGATTTGTTTTCTACGGTAATTTTGACAGATGTGCCTTTGTGCACAGTTAATGTTTCAGGTTCATTGAGCACATTGAAGGCACGGATATTTTTAACGGTTACGCCTTCAACATTGAGTTCTGGAATCGTTGTATCATAGGCATTAATAACAACCGTGAAGTTTTGCTCTCCAGCTTGTACATTAGCAACGGCTAATCCCAATACGATACTTGCACATAACGCTTTGAATAGTTTCATATACCCTCCATAGAATATTTTTTATAAATAGTTAATTTAAGTTTGTTACTTACGCTTCTCAATGAAGCGTATCTAATACCTAACATAAGATAAATGAGAATAGCAATTAATCGCAGTTAAATATTAGGCTGAGAATTATAGCGCAAGATTTTATTCATCGTTATATTTCTCTATAATTTTCCTAAGCTTAAATCAATAAGTTTGTCATATGGATCATCTATCGACAGCGTCACTCAATGCTCACACTTTATTGAGTGTGTCTGAGTTAAACAGCTATGCGAGAGCGCTGCTAGAATTATCATTTCCCTTGCTATGGATTCGGGGTGAAGTTTCAAATTTAAAACAATATCCATCGGGCCATTGGTATTTTTTACTAAAAGATAAGGATGCCCAAATTCGGTGTGTAATGTTTCGACAAAAGAATCAATGGCTAGATTGGTCACTTCGAGATGGTATGCAAATTGAAGTTCAGGCACTTGTAACCTTGTATGAAGCAAGAGGCGAATTTCAGCTTAATGTTGAACATATCCGACAAGCTGGTTTGGGGAATTTATATGAAGCTTTCGAAAAATTAAAATCAAAATTACAAGCTGCAGGCATCTTTGATGCCATTCATAAAAAAAATATTCCGGAGTTTCCTAAGCGGATTGGCGTTATTACATCGCTAAATACTGCTGCATTGTATGACATTCTTTCGACATTACGTCATCGCATGCCTTCTTTACCGATCATTATTTACCCAACCCCAGTACAAGGAAAGGACGCAGCGAAATCAATCGTGACTATGATCGAGTTAGCAGGAAAACGGGCAGAATGCGATGTACTATTACTTTGTCGGGGTGGCGGCTCAATCGAAGATCTTTGGGCCTTTAATGAAGAAATTGTTGCCTATGCTATTTTTCATAGCGTAATTCCGATTGTGACGGGTATTGGACATGAAACTGATTTCACTATTGCTGATTTTGTCGCAGACAAACGTGCGCCTACCCCAACTGGGGCAGCACAGATTGTTTCTCCTGATACTCAAGAGATAGCGAAGCATTTAAATCATTTATATCACCGAATAGAACGTGCTTATAAGCATGAGATAGAACGTCGTATGCAAACACTAGATTTGTTATGCCATCGCTTAATTGATCCTCGGGAGTCGATCAAACATCAAGTTAATCGCTTACAGCATTTACGTGAGAAACTGTTATTCTGTTGGAGCAGGAAAATTGAAAAAATGGATTCTGAAAATAGACATTTACAACGAAGATTCTTCAGCAGTGCACCTAACCTTGAGCATATGCTTAATCAGCAATTTGAAAGATCTTCAAAATTGCATAAAGCAATAAATTATTATCTAGAACGTCAAGGGACGAAGCTTGTTCACTATCAAACCCAGCTCACACATCTTAATCCTAAATCTGTATTACAACGGGGCTACAGCATCACTTCTAATGCTGAAGGTAAAATTTTACGGGATAGTAGTCGGATCAATATCGATGATTCAATCCAAGTTACTTTAGCTGAGGGTTGGGTAAAGGCTAAGGTGAGTGATGCCGGGTAATAGAATCAATGGACTTTTCAGTTGGGGTAGTGCAGACTGACGAGCTTTATAATCAATCGTTTATTTTAGAAATTATTAGGATCAAGATGTCACGTTTATTCCTTGCTCTGGGAGCGATCAATGCTTTCCTTTGTGTGCTACTGGGTGCGATTGGCGCTCACATCCTTAAGCAGAAGTTTTCTGGTGAACTATTCAATACGTTCCAGACTGGCTTGCAATATCATTTTTATCACGCATTGGGTTTGATTTTGATTGGGGTCTTGTTATTTCACTTACCTCAATCGAAGTTAGTGAAACTGTCAGGTTGGGTGATGCTGACCGGGATATTGTTTTTCTCTGGCACACTTTACATTGTCAGCTTTACCGAAATGCGATCACTAGGGATGGTTGCTCCAATTGGCGGTTTATCGTTAATGAGCGCTTGGCTAATTCTTGCCTATGCCATTTGGTCTGAAAAATGAAGTGAATGCAACGTTAGCAATATAAATTTTTGATTGTAGGATGGATGATTTAATTTTTTTTGCCACGTGCCCGCGCGGTCTCGAGTCGGTACTTGCAACCGAATTAGCGCAGTTAAGTGGTACATCGATCGAAGTCGTACAAGGTGGCGTTGTTTTTCGCGGTAGTTGGCAAACTTGCTATCGCGTCAATCTAGAAAGTCGTATTGCTAGTCGTATACTCTGGCGGATAGCACAACAAAATTATCGTAGTGAAGCGGATATTTATCGTATTACGTTTCAATTACCTTGGCAGACATGGTTTTCTCCTAAATTAACGATTCGTGTAAAAGTAAGTGCCATTAAATGCGCACTGCGCAGTCTTGATTTTGTTACACTCAAAATAAAAGATGCAGTTTGTGACAAGTTTAGGAAAATAAAAAATACCCGGCCAGACGTGGATACAGCGAATCCTGACATCCGAATTCATGGTTTTCTTGATCAACAGCAATTGACATTGTATTTGGATACTTCCGGCGAAGCATTATTTAAACGCAATCTAAGGAAGAGTTCTGGGAACGCACCCATTAGAGAAAATCTGGCTGCAGGTATTCTTGCTTTAACGGGCTGGGAACCAGGTGTCCCCTTATTGGATCCTATGTGCGGTAGTGGTACTTTTCTCATGGAAGCGGCGCAAATCAGTAGTCGTATTGCGCCAGGTATTAACCGCCATTTTGCTTTTGAACAATTTACGCTTTTTGATTCTTCAGTATGGAAGCAATTAAAAGAAGCTGCGTTGAATTGGCAGCTACCGTGCACATCTCAGCTTATTTTTGGCAGTGATTTATCCGGATATGCGATTGCTGATGCACGTGAAAATTTGATTTCTAATCACTTGGCTGAAATCGTTCAACTTAAGCAAGCCAATATACTTGAGATCAGCCCACCCCATCAGCTTGGGGGCATTATTGTCATGAACCCCCCTTATGGTGTGCGCATGAGTGAACAGCAGTTACTTGCCGATTTTTATCCTAAATTAGGGGATCGGCTTAAAAAGAAATTTAGCGGTTGGTGCGCTTATATTTTGACAGCAGATCCATCATTACCTAAATTAATTCGATTGAATCCTTCGCGTCGCACCCCTCTATTTAATGGTGCATTAGAATGTCGCTTACTCGAATACCGAATGGTAGAAGGTAGTATGCGTAAAGGAGAGCCCCGTTCTTCTGATTCTGTACCAGCAGATTTGGCTGTGATTTCCTCTGATCAATAATTCTCATTAGTTAGATATGCCTATTATTTTTTTATTAATTTTTCTGGGTTGTGCAGGATTGATTGGTTATGCAATATATCTGCAATTATTTGAAGACTTACTGCCGTGCCCATTGTGTGTAGCACAACGCATTGCTTATTGGGTAATAGGAATAACAGCGCTACTGGCTTATTTTAACCAAACAAGATCAGCTATTCTAAAGATTTGCCGCGGGTTGGTTATTTTTTTTGCAATGATGGGTGCAGTGATTGCTGGTCGACACGCATGGTTGATTCGTTTTCCTGAGTCATTCGAATGTGGTATTAGTCCTGAAGAGGTTTTTTTGAATGCATTACCACTTGCGCAATGGTGGCCTACGATGTTTGAAGCGAATGGCGATTGTGCAGATACCAGTTGGAAATTTTTATTTCTCACGATTCCTGATTGGTCACTCATCACATTTATGCTCATCGGTATTACTGCTTTGCTTTCAGGGTTGAAACGTAAATAGTGTTTGTTCTATTGGGATGGGTTGAAGATAAATAAAACTTATGTCACCATTGCTTTGCGCTAAATTTTCAATGAATTATTTTAGTTTTTAATCTTTAAGTTTGTTTCGTTTTATTTCTATATCCTGAAAATTAAATTTCGGAATAGGAATGGTATTAGCAGTAAATGCTTTATGAGCTCCTTTTGGGGCCAATATGTACACAATCAATCATAATAAAACAATAGAGATTGTTAATTTTTTATTAGAACGTTATTGCTCGTTAGGTTATCCGGTTGATATTAAAGAAACGACCAAAGTTCTAAGTCTTAGTAAAGATGATGTGCTTATTTCAGGTGTTTGCATAGACAACGCAACTGATGGCAGGATATTCCCCTATACAGTGATGGATAATTTCTTAGAAGAGCTGATGTGTGGAGAATCTTGTTGTTCGGTTGGACGATTTGTTGGAAATAGTAAAATGACATTGAAAGATATTGTTTTTTTCTGGTCCTATATCCATCAATTTATGTTATCTGAAGGTATTACACGCTTGCTAAGTACAGCTACCGAGAGACATGCTAGGCATTATTCTAACTTGCTCAATTGGGAAATCTACTCGGCACCGATCTATATTCCTGAGTACAGAGTTAGAGCCCGTCTTCTGAAATATGATTTGAAACAATTCTAATTGATGGATTCGTTAGATTCAGTTAGTGGTAGACCTACTGAATCTGATGGCCCATTAAATTACCTTTCTTCTAACCAAGTAACGAAAAAATTGTAATTGGGTGATACTGAAGCAAGCGCATTGTTCAATGGCTTGCCTCTTCAGTTATAGTGAAATTTTTTTAAACTCCGATTACTTTTGCTCCATCTTGCTGATAAATGAATTAGCCTCGTTAATGGATTTTTCCATCGATGAAATCAAAGTACTTACGTCAGATTGTAGCGTTCCTAATTCACCCTTAAGAGAAGCAATCGCTTTTGCGTTCAAATTATGCTTAAGAAACATGACTTGATCTTTGAATACAGCGAGAACGGGTTGTATTTTTGTTTCCGCTTGCTTCATGGTATTAATCAATTGTTTATAATGTGAACGTGTTGCTGTTAGCTTTTGCTGACTACTACTTTTCATAGCTTGATTCGTATACTGTGCGATTTCCTGCTCCCATTCATTGAATAACGCTTGCGAAACATCTTCAATATCACTGATTCGATCACGAACTTCTGCTGCTTTTGCAACACTCGATTCATATTCATCATTAAGTTTCTTATAAGTCGCTTCGAGATCTCCACCTTTAAAGTTGGTCACTGCGGTGAAATGTTCCAAAGCCGATTTGAATTGCTCTTTGGTTTCTTCTTGAGTATCACGTGCTTTTTCGACGCGATGAACAAGAACGTCGCGCTTGGGAATACCAATTTTTTCAAGTCCACTGTAGTACATAGTTGAACAAGCAGTTAGGGTTAATAACAACCCATATGTAAACCATGTTGACCAACGAAATAACTGACGCATAAAATTCTCCCAAAGATAAGATTATTTATAATGTAATTGTTAACGAACAATACCTCTACGAAAAAGTTTCCAAATGATTTTATAACCTAAGAGGATAGGATGGCGTCTCAGCATCGGGGTCACTTCAATCCGAACACCGGTATGACGTTCTATTTTCCATGCCGCATAATCTGCACAATCGCGAAACGTCAGTGTGGCTTTACCTAGACGTAGAATAGAAAGAATTCGCCCTTGCCATCGTCTCAACCACCACTGAAATTTTGTCAGGTTATTTTTGAATCGCGTTGAGCGGATATGATAAGAATGTGGAGATTCAGATTTTTCCATCATATCTTGCAACGCGGGAAGTGCAGCGGCGGTTAGGCGGGTATATTCATTTAAACTGAGTTGAGTCAATTTTTGAGCCCGTGTTTGCTTTTCAGTACGCAACTCGGCTGCATACGTTAGCATTAAGCCATTGGTCCAAATTGCTTCCACTGGTAAAGTATTTTCTGGTTGTGCGGATAGCGTTGTTCTCAGGAATTTAACAACTGACTGTGCTAAAGCTGTATTGATTCTTTGGCGAATGATTTCATCTCGAGCAGAGAGAATACGTGAGGGTTGGGCAAATCGTGCCCAAATGTAAGGATGAAACCAATCGCTAGCTGCTTTTTCAAAATGGCTGGTTGTGAGCACAGCATATTTAGAACGGTAAATTTTTTCTTGGTAATTGACTTCAAGATAGAATACATTCGGGGGTAAGACGCGATTAAAGAACCGGAGATAGTGTTCTGCATAAGCATTCTGATAATCATCAACGAGTACATAAAAATCAGCGACACCCTCAGCCAAATCCGTTGTATGCAGGCAAGAACCATATAATAGAATGGCATCCAATGAATCCCCGAAGCGTTGTTTGAGTGCTGACACGAAAGCGTCAAATTCAATAGAGACAGCTTGGGCGCTGAGTACAGCCATTTCTTCAATCAGTGCCGGTGGTAATTGCGGAGACTTCATGCTAGTTTCATTCATCACAAATTTTAACCTCAGAGTATGAGAAATTTAACCATTTCTTTGGCTGAAATTTTGAGCGGCCCTTGCTGGCTAGATGCGTAAAAAAGTTCACCATCCACAATGTATTCATCGTCAAGTAGTAATTCGAGTGATTCGGTATTGTAGCTTAGATAGCCGTGCTCTTTTTTAAGGGATCGACCTTGTTTTAGGATGATTTTTAACATAGCGAGCCAAAATCGAGTACAGTGTTGCGCTACAAATGTCGCATGTAGGGATGCTTTTTCTTGCCCCCAATAGGGGTGTATCCCCATCAAGATGCGATCTAATGTACTGATCATGGCTAGTAAGTAGGGTTGTGACCGATTAGCTTCATTTGTATGTGGTAACATGATCTGTACCGGTGCCCAAGTTGGATGAGGGCGCCCCAAAAAAGTGCCAATCAAAGAGCGAAGTACGATGATAGTTGTAAAAATATTACCGGTGATGCCAATTTGCTTGATGCGGCTGCGCGAAAATTTCACACCTCTTGCAATCAGCCCTAATCCGAGGAACATGCCATATAGAGTTGGTTGGCCTGTTTGTTCGATACGCATCACTGCTTTATTGATTATTTTGAGTGCTGAATTGTTTGTGGGTTGATTTAAATGCTGTTTGAGACGCTCCAGGATTAGGTTCGGTTTATCATGAATTCCCAGATCAAAGGCTGTCATGTTGGTTGTTCCCCCCGGGATAATCGAGATGGAAGGCCATTGACTCGTTGGAAGTCTTGAAAAAATACGCGTGAAAACACCTTGAATTGTTCCATCACCGCCAATAATGATGAGCCACTCTATTTTAGATTGAATGAGCGCATTCACTGCGTTATCGAAATCATCAACCGTTGATATTTCCCACTGTAAAACTTCAGGTAATTCGCTCAGGATAGTCGATATCGCATGGTGGTGTTTCCGCGCTAAACCACCTAATGGGTTATAAATGAGACCAATTCGCAGTGATGTTGATGTAGAGGTTGAGCTAAGCGCGTGCACGATTCTGATCGTCTTTCTCTGCTAAGGGTACTCGTGTAAAAACTTTGACTGCGATTTGTTTGCGATCGAGTACCGGATCGATCGCCTCCATCCATGAGGTGAGTGTGCCTTGTGCATGTTTTACTTGCCATGCCTTGAATAACCGCCATGCGAGAAATCCAGTCGATAGCAAATGCCAGCCCGCGACCAGTATAAAACCGATATCAGGACGTCCAACAAACCAGCTAGCCGTTAATAAAATTAGATTAGGATTACGTCTTGCTGTGATAAGGCGGTTAAAAGAGTCGATTTTCTGCCAAATGAATAATGTAAAAGGGGCTAGCCAGAATTCAAATAGTCCTTCACAAATACGCCCACCGATATAGCCAATGAATATTAACCAAACAAGAAATTCTAGGTTAGCTAATGGCAGTTCGGCAGCCGTTAAACCGATGCCCCAAGCTAGATACCATAGGGGAGGGTGAATGAGATCCAAGCCATGATCCATAACGTCGCCGATTCGACTCGACGTAATCGTGACCCGTGCTAACTTTCCATCGACTGTATCTAAGAAAGTCATGATCCATCCCATAATCAAGCCACTCGCATAATGACCATACCAAAAAGCAATACCTGCTAGTAAAGCAAGTACAATACTTAATACGGTAACTTGGTTAGGAGTTATTTTCCAGCGAATGCATAAATGAGTAACCCAGAAAGCAGGGATAGGCCATAACCATTTTGTGACGAGATCGGTGACTCCTTTATAAGAGCCAGCAAAAAGCTCCCATTCAAGCGCTTCCTTTTGATTGACTGCAATTGGTAGGACATAAGGGTGCTCTTTTTTCTTTAATTTTTGTTGAAGGCCGACTTGCAGATCTTGAATGGAATATTGCTTCATTCCATGAATTGCAGAAAGGCGTGTTGTGTGGCGTAACGCCTCAATTCGGCTAGGAACTCGATTTCCAACCGTTCGTAACGCAACAGGGGTTCCTGCTTGATTGCATAATACAATTTCACCTTCTAGGTGGATTAAAGTAGAAATAACACGTATATCAAACAAATGGTCGGCTCTTAATAACAGGATAGGCGAATCATCTGGAGTTTTAAGCGGATCATCAATCAAATTAATATGCTGGAATGATTGCACCATGCGTTCTAATCGTTCACGACCGGATAGTCCCCACAATTTAACTTCACTATCTCCGTAGATATAAATATAAGTATTTGTTGACATAGCGTGTTAAGTGGTTGTTAAGTAACTTAATAGACTCGCTTCAAGAAATAGATCGCAACACTGATGAGTGCAACGCTAGGTAAAATAGAAGTCAGGACCGGATTCATATGCAATAGTAGTCCTGCATTGGCAATGATCTGATCTAATAAATAAACACTGACCCCGATGACAGCAGCCAGTATTAATTTACCACCAAGCCCTTCACGAATTGAGCCAAAAATAAAAGGTATCGCAAGTAGAATCATCGCGATAATCATAATTCCCCCGCCAATCTTTCGCCAGATAGCCATAATGTAGGCATTCGCTTTTTGGCCTGTCGATTGTAAAAACGCCGCATGTCGCATTAATTCAGCGGGTGACAGACTCTCTGGCGGTTTGGTTAAGGTTCCAATATCATCGGCATTCAAGAATGATTGCCACGCTACACTGCTTGCTTGCGTCGAAGAAATTTTATTTGCAGAGAACGTTCTAACGGTGACTTCATTGAGTTCCCAATAATCTTCGAAGATTGTTGCGAATTCCGCATAGGTATGAGTGGATAAATATCCATCGTGATCAAAATACATAATTTCGATATCGATTGCTTGTTGCGTGGGTAGCATTTCACCAATCCGAAGAATATGTTGCTCATCGCGAGCCCAGATGCCCAATCCTTTTCCTAGTTCTGCACTTTTATCTAATGCAATCGAACGGTGTGAAATTGCTCGTTGATGCAGTTGTGGTGCAACAAATTGCTCAAGGATCGTGATTAGAACCAGTAGCAGTAGTCCGATAGAAACCGGTGCCAAGCTGATCTTTAGAGGGGATAGTCCTGCAATCCTTAACGCCACAAGCTCTGAATTCACAGCGAGTTTACCTAAGGCGCCGACGGTTCCTAATAATGCGATAAAGGGCGCAATTTGAATAAATCTGCGCGGTAGTAAAAATGCAACATAGAGAAAGGCATCGGCCGTACGATATGTACCCTTTCCCACATCGTCAAGTTGATCTAATAAATCAAAAAAACTGAATAACGGTAATAATACAAAAGTAGCAATCACCATACCGATAATGACTTGCTTTGCAATATAGCTGTATGCAGTTTTCACGATAGATTAGCTATTTTTTGCCGAACACTCGGCAGAAATAAAATGACTGCAATCAACAACAAGCTATAAAGCCACCAAACACCCGGTATTTCAGGAATAACCGCTTGCTCCACCCAAGTTTGTGCAAGGCCGCTTAAATTATAATAAAGCGCAAAAACCATGGCAGCAATTAAGAAAGTTTTATCGCTTTTACTTTGGCGAGGAATCGTGCGCGTAAATGAGACAGCAATGAGTGCAAGTAAAATTGTCGCAACGGGACGTGATAGTCGCCATTGTAATTCAGCAATATCGCGAGGTTGCTCCGAATCCCAAAGCGTTCGTGTCGATGCAGCTTTACGACGATAATTCATTACACTCTCATTTTCATTATAGTAGGTTAACTTTTCAAACTGTATCGCACTATCTTTGTGTTCGTTATTGCCGAGTTGGTAGATATAACCCTCGAATAACGTTGTTTCAGGTCTTTGGTCCAATCTTGTTTGATAGGGTTGGTGTGCTTGTTTTGCAACGATAATTTCGCTATTTTCCCCTTTCCTGACAAAATGAAATACATTTTCCATGTGCTGACCGGTATCATCTTTTGACTGAACGAAAATAACCCGCCCACTTTTTTCACTACCATAGAATCGACCAGCTTGAAATCGATCTGCATTCAATTCTGCTTCTGCCTGAGCATCTAAGATATAACTTTCTGCATATGCCCATGGACGAGCATAAAGAGAGAGAACGCCACTAATGATACTAATAGGTAAAGCAATTACCAAAATTGTAAATAAAATGCGGTTGTCTCCAAACCCGGATGAACGAATAATATTCAATTCCTGATCTTTATTTAATCGACTCAACCCATAAATGATGGCAACGTAGAAGGCGATTGGAACCAGTACTTCCAACGCAATGATGGTTCTAAGACTGACAAGCTTAAGCATTGCGATCATACCAAGCGTTTCAGTCACTGCACTGGTTAGAAAACGTGCGATACTAAAGCTAGAGAATAGTCCAATTAGAATTCCAATGACCACGAAAAAAGGAATCAATAATTCGCGAGTGATGTATTTTTCTATTATTTTCATCTTTTCACTCTGAGAGAAACGTGTAATGCTTAATTAAGTATTTTCTGCTTTTTTCTTTAACAGCGCTTCAACAAACATCAAGTCACTAACCGTGTCTACATCAACTCCAGCTTCTGGAAAAGGAAGCGTAGCGATTTTTACGCTTAACCCAATTTGTTTTTCGATATGCGAAAGCGCTTGATTCAATGTCAAGAAACCCAATAGATATTTGAAAACAGCTTGCCATCCAATGGTTTGCGATATGAGCTTCCAGGGACGCTTTCGTTGGGCTTCTGCCTTCTGCCAATAGGAAACCAGTAATCGCCCTCTGGGTTTAAATGCAAATAAATTACAGCCACAATATTTACCATCTTGTAATCGAATAACAGTTCGTTTGCTTTCAGGGAATGCCGCATGAATTATTTCATAGTTGATTGCACCAACTGTTGCATCGTATTCATTATCACTGGCCGATTTTAGAAAATATTCGACGATTTCAGGGGTCAGTAAAGCATGATCTGCCGTGGTGAGAAGCACGGGAATATCTGGGTCAAGTTGTTCCAGCCCTTTTGCAGCGCTTAAACTCGGTGAATTCTGATTTGTAATCCAACCAATCTGCCCATGTAAGATGCGTTCATTAAGTTCTGGGCACTCTGGTAGCAGGGCTTGAGGTGGTCCACATAGCGTAATGGATTTAACTGTAGGGCTTGCAATAAGGGTATCTAGTACTCTTATTATCATTGGTTTTCCATCGATAGGTGCAAAAGCTTTACATGGTACCTGCGCTTTTAGCGCGATGGGATCATTTGCGGTACGATCTGCAGCAAGCACCAGCGCAGCATAATTTAGGTTTGAATTCATTGGATGTTATGCTACAAGCGTTTTCTCGTATAAACGATAGCGTTTATATTCTTTGCTACCAATACTTTTTAATATACTACGCATAGGTGAATTGTCTTCGAGGATCCATGACATTTCAACCGCTTTGATACCTTGCCTAATTCCAATTTGTCGAGGCGCATCGATTACTGCAAAGGCAAGGGCAAGCCCAATTGGTGTTTTTTGGTATTGTTTTCTTACCCCCATCAGAGGAATACGGCCCGTTTTAATGGCACGGGATTTGAGTAATTTAATCAATCGAATCCAACCGAAAGGAAAGAGACTACCATTGAGTTGTGAAAAAATCTCATTGAGATTAGGAATACCTGCCATGAATGCAACGGGTCTGCCCTCTAGTTCTGCGATTTGGATGTAATCTTCGGGAACTAACCAGCGTAGGCTATTACCCAGTTCAGAGAACTCAGCTTTGGTAAAAGGAACAAATCCCCAGTTTTCGGACCAAGCATCATTAAAGATATCTCTTAGTGTCTCCATTTCTTCATTAAAATGCTTGCGTCTGAGCGTCCTTAGTTTAATTTGATCGCGATAGCGCTGGTTGACTGCTTGCATGGCTTTGGGCGCAGTGAAATCGACATCAACCCAATAAGCAAGGAGATCACGTGCTGATTGATAGCCATATTGCTGTAGCAACGAGTCATACCATTTACGCGAATGAGGCATCATAACAACCGGGGGGGTATCGAAGCCTTCCACTAATACGCCACATTCCTGATTGATCGATAGGTTGAATGGACCCGTAATATTGAAAGCGTCATGCTCGATTAGCCATTGCTCAGCACTATTTATAAGCGTTGCAAACACGGCTTCATCATTAATACACTCTAGTGTGCCGAAATGGCCTGTCTGCTGCCCATAATGCTGCCGATGCAAAGAATCGATCTGCGCACTGATTCTTCCTACCGCGTGATTATCTTTATAAGCTACCCAGGCTTGCCATTCAGCGTGTTCGAAGAAAGGATTAAATCTAGAGTAATGAAATCGTCTTTCTAATCGAAGGGGTGGGACCCAGTTCGGATCATCTTTATAAACTAACCAGGGTACCTCAATGAAATGTCCCATCCGCTGATAAGTATCAACGGGACGAACAACGATCTCACTCATCAATTCAATTATCAGATAAAAAAACTTTGATGATCAATTTAAAAGACTAAGTTACAGTGATAACTCAGCTTAGATTCCAATAAACGCAAGCAATGCATGCAAAGAGTAATCGTTTACTACCGCTTAAATTGGTTGCTATAGGCGAGCAAAGCAGATACTAGTTTATGAAATGTCTCGATATCTTGGGCTGATTGATTAAGTTCTGATGGCTGATCCGATACAGATTTTACATTGACATTACGGTGACTTTGGCCATTGGTACGGCAGAAATCAAAAAAATTATTCCAAGCTGCATTGTATTCACGTAACTGCTTCTGGGGTAGGAATCCTCTCAAATTTTCAAATGCATCACGCATCACTGGGAAGCTTTCTTGAAGGTGTTCAGCGAGATCTTCAGGCCATCGGGTAGCTTGGGGATATAAGCCAGCTAATTCTGTTAGGAATGTGCTATCAAAATATTCAACCGCATCTATCCGTCGCCTACGATTGACAAACTCAATACCAAGTGAGAATAAAAGAAGCCCAGCTAATAGAACAAATGGCCAAAGTGGTACTTCTTCAAAGTATTTAATGATTTGATCAAGTGAATTTTCCAAAATGTCCTCGATTCTATTCTTAAAAATAGGTTATAAACAAAATAAGACGTAATATTTTACTGGCTCAATTTTTATATTGAGGGAGTATTAAATATCGATTTTGCTTGATATTGCCATAGGATATAGCGAGTAGCAATATGTTTTAAAGCAGATAGCGTAGAAAGCAGTTTTGATTTTGTAGGATGATACGGCGCATGTTTTTTATCCATTGGTTTATAAAAATATTCTGTCCAAATTATCTGAAGTAAGCTAATTTACTACTATTTTAAATACTATTTAGAATCAAAATAGCATGAACCCAATTATGCAGGTTAAAATAACCAGATTTTTAACCTTTTTAACATTAAAGAAACAAAAGCTTTAAAAGAAGCAGTGCATAGGGATTGATTTGAATTCAATGGATGTAATCAAAGTATACAAATGATTTCTTTAGAAAAATCGTGAAAAAAAAAACAACTGAAACATTAATCGTTGAGCCGGAAAGCTTTGAAGCTGCATCCGCTGAATTAGAAAGTATCGTGATAAAGATGGAGAGTGGTCAAATGACGCTGGAAGCATCGTTAGCAGCTTATAAACGAGGAATGGAGCTATTGCAGTATTGCCAAAAAGCCTTGCAAAATGCACAGCAACAAATTCGTGTCCTCGAAGACGGTAATTTACGTGATTTTACTGAAACGGAAAGTATCAATGAGCGTTAGTTTTCAGGAGTGGGTTAAAAATTGCCAGCATCAATTAGAACTATTTTTAGAAGAGCGGCTTCCGAACGATAGAACAGCGCCAGAGCGTTTACATGATGCGATGCGTTATGCTGTGTTGGGGGGGGGTAAGCGTGTTCGACCATTGCTAGCTTTTGCGGCAGGTGAGCTCGGTGGCGCAGATATTTCTCGTGTCAGGGTCGTTGCAGCGGCTGTTGAATTGATCCATGCGTATTCTCTCGTGCATGATGATTTACCTTGCATGGATGATGATGTTTTACGTCGGGGTAAACCGACTTGCCATATTCAGTATGATGAAGCAACCGCACTTTTAGTGGGCGATAGTCTGCAAAGTCTCGCTTTTCAGCTGGTGGCAGAATACCCTGTCACTGATAATCCTACCGATCAATTAGAAATGATCAAGCAATTGGCTCAAGCATCAGGATCGAGAGGTATGGCTGGTGGACAGGCCATTGATTTAGCGAGTGTCGGAAAATCTATTACCTTGCCAGAACTTGAATCGATGCATATCCATAAAACCGGGGCATTAATTCGAGCGGCTGTGATGCTCGGAGCGCATTGCGGTAATCAACTTTCTTCACACGATTTAAGTCGATTAGATCATTTTGCAAAATGTATTGGCTTGGCCTTTCAAGTGGTAGATGATATTCTCGATTCAGAAGCAACGACGGCAACGCTGGGTAAAACAGCTGGAAAGGACGCTCAACAAAATAAACCGACTTATGTCAGTATCTTGGGTGTTAAGCAAGCTCGTGAATTGGCTGAATCGTTACAACAAGATGCATACAAAGCACTCAGCGAGATAAAATCAACCCAGCGTTTGCTACAAGTAACTGATTTCATCATTCAACGTCACTTTTAGTTTTGACAATCTTACCTTCTTAATTTTTGAAAATAATTTTATTCTGTGTTGAATGTATCCATTACTAGATCGTATTAATAGCCCTATAGAACTAAGAAAGTTAGATCGAAAGCAGCTTCCGCAGCTCGCGGATGAATTGCGCCAATTTCTAATTGAGTCGGTTGCCAGTACAGGAGGACACTTGTCTTCTAATCTTGGCACAATCGAACTGACTATCGCACTACATTATATATTTAACACACCCTATGATCGCGTGGTTTGGGATGTTGGTCATCAAACTTATGCGCATAAAGTTCTTACCGGTCGTCGTGCTGGGATGGCCAAGTTAAGGATGAAAGGAGGTGTCGCTGGTTTTCCTCGTCGTGACGAGAGCGAATATGATGCATTTGGGACGGCCCATTCGAGTACGTCGATTAGCGCTGCGCTTGGCATGGCTGTTGCTTCTCAACTGGATGATGCGACTAGACGAGCCATTGCCATCATCGGGGATGGTGCCATGAGTGCAGGCATGGCTTTTGAAGCGCTCAATAATGCGGGTGTGATGGATGCGAATTTACTTGTGATACTGAACGACAACGATATGTCTATCTCGCCTCCTGTAGGCGCACTCAATAATTATTTGGCTAAATTGATGTCTGGACGATTTTATGCCACGGCACGCCGAGCGGGTGAGAAAGTATTAGGGGTGGTACCACCGGTTTTAGAGCTCGCGAGACGCGCTGAGGAACATGTGAAAGGAATGATGACGCCAGGTACTTTATTTGAAGAGTTTGGCTTCAACTATATTGGGCCGATCGATGGACACGATCTCGATGTTTTATTGACGACATTGAGCAATATCAAGCATCTCGATGGCCCACAATTCTTACATGTCGTCACGCGCAAAGGTGCAGGTTATAAGCTTGCCGAAGAAGATCCTATTTTATATCATGGGGTTGGAAAGTTTGATCCTCATAAGGGTATTATTGCCAAAGCCGCAAGCAAACCAACCTATACTCAAGTATTTGGAGATTGGCTATGTGATATGGCTGCACTGGATACGCGTTTAATTGGTGTTACCCCCGCAATGCGCGAGGGGTCCGGTTTAGTCAAATTTTCTCAAGAATACCCTAATCGCTATTTTGATGTCGGTATTGCAGAACAGCATGCAGTTACCTTTGCAGCCGGCGCAGCTTGTGATGGATTGAAACCCGTGGTAGCGATTTACTCGACCTTCCTACAGCGCGCCTATGATCAACTGATACACGATGTTGCAATTCAAAATTTGCCAGTTGTATTTGCGATTGATCGAGCTGGGTTGGTCGGTGCTGATGGACCAACGCATGCGGGAAGTTTTGATTTAAGCTATTTAAGATGTATCCCTAATATCACAGTTATGGTGCCCGCTGACGAAAATGAGTGCCGGCAGATGTTATATACTGCGTTCCAACTCAATACACCTTCTGCTGTTCGCTATCCTCGTGGTTCAGGTATCGGCGTTAAAATCCAGAAAAAAATGAATGCGTTACCGATTGGCCGCGGAGAGATTCGTCGCTCAGGTAGTAAAATTGCGATTTTAGCTTTTGGAACTTTACTTACACCCTGTTTAGAAGTAGGCGAAGTCCTTGATGCAACGGTTGCCAATATGCGCTTCGTAAAACCGTTGGATGATGAACTGGTGAGTGATTTGGCTAAAACGCATGATTTATTAGTGACTGTTGAAGAAAACACCATCATGGGCGGAGCAGGAAGTGCTATTCTTGAATCACTCATGGCGAGTAGTGTTACTGTGAATGTCCTACAATTGGGGCTGCCAGATGTTTTTCTTGATCAAGGCGACCCAGTACAGATGCTTGTAGATTGTGGGTTAGATAAAGCGGGTATTCTAAAATCGATCCAAGATAGGCTGGTTAAGTGATTCCGTTGTAGTGAATTGCTACTAAGAACCATTTGAATTGAAGGTAGTCACATTGCTTGTAACGCGATCTATGTTGAGTATAGCAATGTGGTTACCTTTCAGAAAAAACACAAGAATTCTAGCAACGTCGCAGTAATGACTATTTTCAGAGGAATCAACATGAACAAACAGATTGATATGCCGATTGCGGATGTCCAGAGTTCACTCGATACACGCCAAATTGCGATCGACCGAGTTGGTATCAAAGCGATACGACATCCAGTCAGAGTGGCGGATAAAGGAGGGGGAGTCCAGCATACGGTAGCAATGTTTAACATGTATGTTAATTTACCTCACAATTTTAAAGGCACTCATATGTCACGTTTCGTGGAAATACTGAATAGCCATGAACGCGAAATATCGGTGGAATCGTTTGAAGATATTCTAAGGGCCATGGTTACTCGACTCGAGTCCGATTCAGGTCATATTGAGATGACCTTTCCATACTTTGTTAATAAGTCAGCTCCGATATCCGGTGTACAAAGCCTACTCGATTATGAAGTTACATTCATTGGCGAGGTAAAGCAAGGAGAGTATCGTTTTACAATGAAAGTCGTGGTACCAGTTACGAGCCTTTGTCCTTGTTCAAAAAAGATTTCTGATTATGGCGCTCATAATCAACGTTCGCACGTCACTGTTGCAGTTCGCACGAATAGTTTTGTTTGGATTGAAGATGTCATCAAAATTGCGGAAGAGCAAGCTTCTTGCGAGTTATATGGGTTATTGAAACGTCCCGATGAAAAATATGTTACGGAAAGAGCGTATGATAACCCTAAATTTGTTGAAGACATCGTTCGGGATGTAGCTGAAGTACTCAATCACGATGATCGAATCGATGCTTATGTGGTTGAATCTGAAAATTTTGAATCCATACACAATCACTCGGCTTATGCTTTGATTGAACGCGATAAGCATCGGAAACAAATATAAGTTTGATAATTAACTAGTACCGAGTTGAGAAAAATCCTTTAAGCGAAACCCTAAGAGCCACAGTGTCATAAAGTAAGCAATTGCCCCAATACAAACCGTGAAAGTTAAACGGAGTGCACGGTCGATGGCATTCATTTGTAACCATAAGCTGTCATTTCCACTACTCAACCAAAGGGTGGTGCCCATAACAATCACGGCAACTAGAATTTTAACCATGAATTTAAGCCAACCAGGTAAGGGTTGATAGATATCGTTAGTCCGCAGTTTATAGTAAAGTAGTCCTGCATTAAGGCAAGCACCTAAACCAATCGCTAAAGCTAAGCCAGCATGCTGCAACGGGATGATAAATATTAAATTCATGACTTGTGTGGCAGCGAGTGTTAATACAGCAATTTTGACTGGCGTTTTGATATTCTGTCGCGCATAGAAGCCAGGTGCGAGTACTTTAACCATAATGAGTCCCAGTAATCCAAAGCTATATGCAATGAGCGCTTGCCGTGTCATCCAAACATCTTCCGCTGTAAATGCACCATAATAAAACAGTGTGGTGATTAGTGGGGTTGCAAGCAATGCTAATGCCACAGCAGCAGGTAAAGTCAATAAAACCGTTAAACGTAATC
>WBZL01001782.1_pt1 | contig 21857 bp, 25 predicted proteins | sample 5204291 | NCBI WGS metagenome assembly WBZL01 (sample SAMN12344345, study PRJNA552823) | activated sludge metagenome | biome: Activated sludge suspended growth; feature: Nitrification reactor; material: Wastewater; isolation source: activated sludge from nitrification reactor of wastewater...
GGCTTTGACCGTCTCTTGATGCAATTGTTTTTCGGTTACCGTGAGCTTCAACTCGTTTTCCTTTACTTTGATTTTGAAGCTCAGTTTATCATAACCATTGACTGATTTAAATCTTGGAACTGCCTAAATGCCATGCCCTCTTTGGTAGAGGAATATCTTGCAATCCTCGAAGCCCCGCACAAGGAACTGATCTGGCTTAACGGGGGGCACGGGTTGGATGGGAGCAATTTGGGTCAGTTTGTAGATGTGATGGTGAATAAAGTGCTCGCAGACACCTGTCCTGCGAATAAGTAATCAATAAGGAGAATTACATCATGCAATCCACACTCCACCCCGGCATCATGCCTGTCCCGACCGCGAAGGCAGTCTCCCATCCCTGGCTTATGCTCATTTCGCGTTCCGTGCTATTCATCCTCTTTCAGGCATTGATCGCGCTGATCTTGTACACGGCAGGCACCACCAACGCCTGGGAAGAGTCCGCAAGATATTGGCCCTTCCTGCCGACCCTTGCCAGCGTGGTTTCCCTGTATCTGCTCATCCGTGCATTCAATGCCGAGGGCAAACGCTTTTGGGATACCCTCCGCTTCTCGCGGGACACCTGGAAGACCGACTTGCTCTGGTTTATCGGTTTCAGCATCATCGCCATGCCCATTGTCGGCGCGCCACGGGAGCCTCTGGCCAAAGCAATTTTCGGCGATTCCATGATCGCCACAAATATGCTCTTCCAGCCTTTGCCGACCTGGGCATTCGTGCTGAGTTTCCTCTTCCCGCTTACGATCTGGTTCTCTGAACTGCCCACCTATTTTGGTTACTGTATGCCACGGCTCGAAACACAACTCAAGAACTTCTGGCCCGCGTGGCTCATCACCTCTTTCTTCCTCGCCGCACAGCATATGTTCCTACCCACGATCCTCGATGGCGGATATTTCTTGTGGCGTTTCGGGATGTTCCTGCCTTTTGCCCTCTTTACCGGGTTGGCGCTCAAGTTCCGCCCGGCACTGTTGCCGTACTTCGTGATCGTCCACGCGTTGTTGGATGTCACCACCGTGTTGGTCTACACGATGATATGAACCCAGTTATTACTCCGCAATCCAAGATGGGGTGGACATGTGGAGTTACGATATGTTAACCCCTATCTTTGCAAGTCCACTCCACCTTTAAGAGAAACTGATATGCTCAACAACCAGAATACGTTTCAAAATGCGGGCCAAAATGGCTATTTTAATTATCAGTCTGTGGGTAACCAGACTTCGACTTTTTTCTTGTTGCTCATCACCCTTATCCTATTGAGCGCTTTCCTGAAATCTGAGGAGCGATACCGAAAGCTGGTGGCAGGCACAAAAATTGCACGCCCAGAATGACCCAATGAGTCAAGCGCAAGTACTTGGCTACATCTGCACCACCTCGTCAGCGGCGTAATAGGACTCGTCATGTCAATCGTATTTTCAGGATTGCTGGCATTATGAAAATTCTTGCGCTAGAACATGAACTTCCCCATGCAACAGTAGAGCAATTCCAGCGGCATGCAAAAGCCGAAGCTCGCCAGGTTTGGGATCTGTATCAGGAAGGCATTATCCGTGAACTGTACTTCCACGCAGACCGAAATGATGCTGTGGTGGTAATGGAATGTGCATCCGTCTCTGAAGCCCAGGAAATACTCTCAGCGTTGCCATTCGTTCAAAACAAGTTGATTACTTTTGAAATTATCCCACTGAGAGCCTACTCAGGCTTTGGAAGGTTGTTCACGGAAGATTGAATCACCTGTCCGTCTGGCTAGTAAAAGACTCCTCCGTTGACGGGGGAGTCTTTTTTTCCTGATGAGTATGATTTTGCTTAAAAAGGAGAACAACCCATGAAAAAGATATTCTTTTTTCTAGTCCTGTTTATCTTTGTGGCTCTGGCGTGTGATTTGAATCTATCGGTAACGCCATCCACAGAAGTGCCCACCGCCGAAACCACGCCTGTTCTGATCGATCCTCCCACAATCACCCCCGAGGTTTTCATCTCGTTGACACAGGCGATTCCCGCGACCGAGATTCCGAGAGAGACGCCTGTTTTTCAGCCGTCGCCTGTGATGGGAACCGTCGTAACGTATGGACGATTGACTCTGGAGATACCTGCAGGCGTTGCCAATGGTGCGAGCGGCATGGACATGCCGCCTGTCACCCATGAAGATTCCCCCTATTGGGAAAAGACCCCCGGTCACTTGCAGGTCTCGTTGAATGACTATTACGTTCTGCAGGGGAAATTTCACAAGGCTCAGATTTATGTTTACCCGGCGTTAGAGTATGCCACCCTGGTCCCTGGTGCCTTTGAAAGCATGCATCGCTTGCGAAACATGCTAAGTGCTGTCGTGCCGATCACTCCCGATCAACTTCCTGCGGTTCCGTTCTTTAATGCCGCGCAGGTTTTTGCCTCGAACATCCAAACTGTCACTTTCCAAAATGGAGAGGGGATACGCTTCCTCACAGAATATGCCCAGTATGCCGCGCCGGTCAACAACCATGAGTTGTTCTATCACTTTGAAGGGTTCAGCGATGATGGAGTGTATTACATCATCGTCATTTTCCCGATCACGGTTCCGGTGCTGGCAGATACAAGTGACCCTGGGGCAGTGCTTCCCGCCAGGGGAATCCCTTTCCCCGACATCAATGATCCTGAAGCCGATTACCAGAGTTACTATACTGCCATCACCAATCTGCTGAATACCACATCTCCCGATGCGTTTTACCCTGCGATCACCCAATTGGATTTGCTCATCCAATCTATGCAGATAGCTCCATAATCAGTATGACCACACATGTTCCCCTGGAATGAACCTATCCACTCGGATAGTGAGAACTCCCCCAGGGACGGGGGAGTTTTTGTTGCCTACAGACTATGATGCAAAAAACATGCAAAGGAGTAAATCCATGAACGACAAACCTGTCACCAAACCCGCTTCGAACCTGGTTGGTACGCTAATGGGCGCTATCCTCATCCTCTTGGGAATCGCGTTCCTGATGGTGCGTTTTATCCTCTCCGTATTTGATTTTGACTTTGGGCATTACACCTGGCCTCTCTTTATCATCGTCCCCGGTGTGCTCATGTTCCTCAGTGCGTTTATTCTCGAACGCAAGGCTGGGGTTACGCTGGCGATGTTCGGGGGCATGGTCACAATGACCGGCGTCATCCTGATGATCCAAAACACCTTTGATCTGTTTGCGACATGGGCGTATGTGTGGGCGTTGGTTGCACCGACCTCGATGGGATTGGCAAAACTTGTCTACGGCGCGTTGCGCGGGTTGCGAGATGAGGTCAAGACCGGTTTCACCATGACCTGGGTTGGCGCGGTGATATACCTCGTTGCCGGAGCCTTCTTTGAACTGGTTATTGGACTCAACGGCTTACGCCTGAACATATCCTGGATGTGCTGGCCCGTCCTGTTGATCGGGGCTGGCGTCCTCACCATCATCGTCAACCTGATGCCGCGGCGAAACGCATCTTCCCAGCCATGACCCAAGAACACAAAACTGACAATCTCATTCTCATGTTGATGGCGTTGGGCGCGGTCATCTTCCACGTCGCCCTCAACGGGCAGTATGGTTTTCACCGCGACGAACTCGATTTCATCATGAACGCGCGGCAACTGGATTGGGGTTACGTTTCGTATCCCCCGCTCACGCCGTTGTTTGCTCGAATTGGGCTGGAGCTGTTTGGCGAATCGCTCCGTGGGCTGCGCGTCTTGCCTGCCATTGCGCAGGGCATCGCCATGATCCTGGCCGCATGGATGGCGCGCGACATGGGCGGCAAGCGCAACGCGCAAATTCTCACAGCCTTTGCTGTGTTCATTGCCCCTGTCTCGCTCTTTGGCGGTACGGTCATCATGTACTTCGCCTTCGATTATTTGTGGTGGGTGATGGTGGCTTTTTTTACGGTGCGCCTGCTTGCCACGGATGACGCGCGGCATTGGCTGGGCATCGGCGCCGGGATTGGTCTTGGGATGATGACGAAATACACGATGGCGTTTTGGGTGGCGGGGCTGGTCGTGGCTGTCCTGATAACCCCTGCGCGCAAATATCTGCGCTCAAAATGGCTCTATCTCGGCGCGGCGTTGTCCCTTCTCATTTTCCTTCCCAACCTGATCTGGCAAATTCAGCATGACTTCATCGCCCTTGATTATCTCTCATCCATTCACGCGCGGGATATTTCATGGGGGCGGGCAGACGATTTTCTCCCCGAACAGCTTTTTCTCACCACCAATCCGTTTTCCCTCCCCTTCTGGACGGTCGGACTTGGCCTGTGCCTGTTCTCTCCCTCCATGAGACGGTTCCGCGCGTTGGGCTGGATGTTCCTCGTCACGTTTGTCCTCTTTTTGCTCAATAAGGGACGCGGCTATTACACAGGGCCGTCGTATGTCATGCTGTTGGCCGCCGGATGCGTCTGGTTTGAGAACTGGCTTGGGGCGCGGACGACAACAACGCCGCGTCGGGTTGGGTTTGGCTTAGCATGGACCACGCAGGTGGCCGGGTGTCTGCTCGGGATCATCCTGATGAAACCAATTGGGGCGATCCATTCCACCTTCTGGGAGTTCCGATCCGAGGTGAGCGGCGACCTGTTTGTCGAGATGGTGGGCTGGCAGGAGTTGACCGCGCAAGTGGCGGACATCTATCAATCCATCCCCGAATCCGAAAAGCCGAAAACGGTAATTCTCGCTGGCAACTATGGCGAGGCCGGCGCACTGGATCTGTATGGCGATGCATATGGCTTGCCGCGGATCATTAGTGGTAGCAATAGCTACTGGCATCGCGGCTATGGCGACCCCGAACCCTAGATCGTAATCGTAGTTGGCTTTGAAGTTGACTATGCAGGGCGTTTCTTCAAATCGTGTGAATTTAGCGGCACGGTGACAAATTCTGATCACGTAAAGAACGAAGAGACAACCTGGCATACAGGCTTGTATGTCTGCCGCGAACCACGCGATCCGTGGAGCGAGATGTGGCAGGAAATGCAATGGTATCAATAGCCGGGAATCGCTTCAGGTCCATCCTTCAGTTCTGCCTGCTCTCTTTCGGATTGAGTTGGACATGGTGGACTCTCAGGCTTTTTCCACACTGGAAGGAATCCCTCATCGCAGGCACGCCCCTCGACCGTGCCGCCCTCAGCCTGCTGGATGTGACTCCCGGCATCTTCGGCCCGTTAATTGCGGCGTTTGTCATGCGTTGGATTTCCCGTGAAGGAGGCCTTCCGCGCCCGCTTGAACTGAACCGCCATTGGAAACAGAACCTGCTTTCCGTTACCGTACCGGTGCTTGCATTGATGTTTGCCATCACACTGTATCCGCTTTTCGGTGCAGAATCCTTCACCTGGGCCGGAAATGATCCCACTCAGGTGGTATCATCCCTTGTGCCTATCACCCTCCTTGCGACACTCACCGCACTCGGGGAGGAATTTGGCTGGCGCGGGTATTTACTCCCCTTACTGCTTCCGCTTGGCAAAACAAAAGCCTCATGGATCGTAGGCGCACTTTGGGGAATGTGGCATCTTCCCATCGTCCTAAGCGGATTAACCTATCCTGGTCAGCCTGTTTTTCTGGCCGTGATGGCTTTCATTCCAAGTGTGATACTCCTTTCATTTTGGTTCACAGCGTTATTTATCCGCTCAAGAGGAAGCGTTGCCCTCGCGGGGCTGTCCCATGGCACGCTCAACGCTTTGAGTGAGATTTCATCGCCGCGTCATTTTACTGGCTTGAATCCCATGTTCGCCAATCCATTCGGGTTGGTGATCGCGCCTCTGGTATTCATGATCACGGTTGTCCTTGGCTCTGTCTTAAAAGACTGATCATTTCTAAACACTCACGCCCAAACAGGTATCTCGAAAAAAAAGGATGGAAGGGGGGAGGACATCCCCCCTTCCATCCTTTTTTTCGGAATCCTCTACGCTTTGTAAATACGATAATCCTGTTACACGAGAAGCATTGATCCATGCACAAACTCATTCTCCTCGAAGGCATCCCCGGTTCCGGTAAATCGAGCGCCGGTGCGGCCTTACAAAATTTCCTCGAAAGCGATCAAATCCCCTCCCACTTCTGGCGGGAAGGGGATTTTGACCATCCTGCTGATTTCGAAGGGGTTGCATGTTTCAACCAACCCCAATTTGAAGCTTTGCTCTCACGCCATCCAGCGTTGGTGGACCTGCTTCAAGAACACACCTCCGTTCGCGGCGATGACTACCTCTTGAAATATCGAAAACTTCAGGCCTTGCATCCACAGAAAGTAGACCGGGTTCTAATGGATGAATGTTCTCAGTTGGATGTCTACGACGGCTTACCGGTGGACGAGTACTGCCGTCTCGCCCTGGAGCGCTGGCGGGATTTTTGTCACGCAAAGCGCTCCGATGAAGTCACTCTGTTGGAGTGTTGTTTTCTGCAAAACCCACTGACCGTCATGCTCGCCCGCCACAATGCCGACCCGCAAGCGGCCCGCCAACACATCGAGAAGATAACGGAAATCATCCGCGCGTTGAATCCACTGGTGATTTACCTCCATCCGCGAAACGTGGCCGACACCCTCCAACACGTCCGCGCGCAGCGACCGAAGGAGTGGGCAGATTTTGTCACCGGGTATCTGACCGAACAGGCGTATGGCAAGGCCCATCACTTGAGCGGTTTTGACGGGGTGATCCAGTTCTACTCCAAGCGCCAAACGCTGGAGATGGACATTCTCCGCAGTTTGCCCATTCAACATCTGGTGGTCGAGCATTCGGGAAGGGAGTGGGATCGTTGCGAGAAGGAAATCGCCGCCAACTGGAATTTGCTCAACCCTCCGTAATAAACCAAAAAGGACACGAAGGAACACAAAGGAAAATAAAAACTTCGCACGTTCCTATCCTTCGTGAAGGAGACCTAAAAATGAAATACCAATCCCCGCTAAAAATCATTCTCCCCCTCATATTCATCCTCTCCTTGATCGCCGCCGCGACAGCACTATTCTATGAAACGCCCGGCGAACCCTACCCCTACACTAACCACCGAGGAGAGACCGTCACAATTAACGGGCATGGCCTGTACTTCTACGACACCGTCAGTACCGCCGCCCAAATGCAGGGGAACGACCTGATCACGCTCATCGTCGGCCTGCCGCTCCTGGCAGTCTCTGCGTGGATGGCGTTCCGCGGTTCCCTGCGCGGGAACCTGCTGTTGACCGGGACGCTGGGCTTTTTCTTGTATACCTACATGTCCATGTCCATGCTCACCGCCTATAACAGCTTCTTCCTGATTTACGTCGCGCTGTTCACCATGAGTCTGTATGCCTTCATCCTGAGCATGATGGCAATAGATGTAAAGAGCTTACCTGAACATTTCTCCCCGCGCCTGCCTCGTGGGTGGATTGCAAGCGTGCTGTTTGCCGTCGGCGGCTTTCTTTCTCTGGCGTGGCTGGGCCGGATCGGGTCCCCGCTCATACAGGGGGTTGATCCTGCGCTCGAAAATACGACCACGCTCGTCATTCAGGCGATGGATTTGGGGTTGATCGCCCCGCTGGCAATTATCGCGGGCATTCTGTTGCTTCGGAAAAGCGCGTGGGGTTACCTGCTTGCGTCGGTCGCGGTGCTCAAAGGGCTAACGATGTCCCTGGCCGTGAGTGCGATGGGGATCAACATGGTACTCAAAGGTGTGCCAGATAGCATGGCGATCCTGATCCCGTTCCTGGTGCTGACCGCGCTCAATTTGGTGATGGCAGGCTTACTCCTCAAGCATGTGAATACGAGGCTTGAACGCCCAATGCCATCGGCTGTTTTGCACTGACCACTGGAGAATCGAACCCATGAGCGACTCTGCCGCGCCTTGGATATCGCCGTTGAAGTTCCGGCAACCCCTCTCCCGGCGCCTTTGAAAGTATGCATCGCCTGCGGAACGTGATGAATGACCCGAACATGTCCTCTGTGGACGTACTTCCTGCGGTCCCATTTTTTAACGCCGCCCAGATTTTCACTTCAAACTTTCAGAAGATCACGACCGACGATGATCCGGATGCGATGCTCCCCTCCGGCGGAGTGACATACCCCGACATCAACGACCACAACACAGATTTCCAGAGCTACTACACCGCGATCACCGCCCTACTCAATGGCACTTCCCCGGACACCTTCTCGCCCACGCTCGGTACGATCAACTGATCCAGTCTATGCAAGTTACCCCATAATACTATAAGGAACGATCATGACCCACCCAACTTCATACCCCAAATCCTCCCAATACGCCCACGACCTGAGCACCATTTATGCCGAATGCAGCGGCCCAGGCGGGTTACAACTGACCGAGTTTATGGCTGAAAAGATGGTGCTCCGCCCAAACGCCCGCCTGCTGGACATCGGCATCGAGCGCGGCTACCAGACCTGTTTCCTGGCAAAGGAATATGGGGTGCAGGTCATTGGTCTGGACCCTGATGACGATCGTACAGACGGCCTCCCGCATATTGAACATCTCATGCGGAACGCCCGGAAGTGGGGCGTCGAGGATCAGGTTATTGGCTTGAAATTGGGTGTGCCTGAAACCCATTTTGCCGCAAACACCTTCGACTTTGTCTATTCCACCACCACGCTGGAGATGGTACGAGGTTTCTTCGGCGAAGTCCTTTACCGCCAATGCCTGACCGAAATCTATCGTATTCTGCGCCCCGGCGGAATCTTTGGCCTGGGCGAACCCATGCACCTCGATGTGTCCATTCCCGCTGACCTGGCTCCGATCTATACCCAGGGTGATGGTGCAGGCCCGGAAGGGTGGGCGAAGTGTTTTGCAACGGTCAACGAAACGGTCGCGGCTTGCCGTGTCTCAGGGTTTGAGATTATCGAGGCGGGTGAGGCTCCAGATGGTTGGCACTGGTGGGATGAATTTAGCCGGAATGATCCGCATTGCAAAGCTGACCCAGATGGTGAGGCAAAGGTCATTCAGCAGGATGGCGGGCGATGGTTGACGTATGGGTATGTGATTGCGCGAAAGCCGGAATAATTCCTATCCAGGTGGACAGGCTTAGACTCCCCTGATGGCAGTTTAAATGGACATATCATGGTCGACCCAGATTGGCGCTATCCTTTTGCTGATTTCGGCTTTGGGATTTCAGTCCAGTTTGGGGATGTCACTGAATGTATTTACCGCGGCGTTAGGCCCGATTTCCGAAGTGTTCGTCGGGATGTTGACGAATGCCATTCAATGGCTGGGCATTTTGTTTGCCGGAATGATGTTTGTTGTGGCGGTTTTGCTTTGCATTGCAGGGCGGATGACGCGGCGCACACAGGAAATGTCTCAGCGGTTGGTTTCGCTTGAGACCAAATTGGCTGAGCTAGAGAAAAGTTCATAATCCTATCCATCTGGACAGGTTCAAACTCCCCTCAAGACAGGGGAGTTTTTTGTTTTTACCGCCTATGATGTGGAAAGTGAAAAATAAGAATCAAACTTCTGAAGTCTTCAGGTCTCGATATTGATTGGATGCCAGGACGCTGACGCTGAGTGACAAAAGAGGCGTGCGGAGCCTTCCGAAGTTTTAAATGATAAGCCAAAAGGAGTTTGCGATGAAAAACAATTGGATCAGTCTTGTCTGGGGCATTCTGCTCATCCTTGGAGGCGGTTTGTTCCTGGCCCAGAATCTGGGTTATGTCGAGGAGTTTTCCAATCAGGTCTGGATGTTGATTTTTGCGGGAGTGAGTGTGCTGTTTTTTGCGACGTATTTTCTGCGAGGGGTACAGCACTGGGGTTATCTCTTTCCGGCATGTATTTTTGGCGGGACGGCGATCACGATGGCACTGGGGGAGGCTGGGGTGTCCAGTTCGGCAGTGGGGGCACCGGTCATCATTGGGGTGGGCCTGCCGTTCCTGGTGGCGTTTGGGCTAGATATGCGGAAGAATTGGTGGGCGCTGATTCCGGCCTTTATTTTCGGGATGATCACGATGTTGTTGTTCATCGCCGATATTGCATCGGGTGAGGCGATTGGGACAGCAATACTCTACAGCTTTGCCTTGCCGTTTCTGGTTGCATATCTGACAAATACGAGGGAGCGCAAGTGGGCGTTGATCCCCGCGTATGTATTTGCCGTGGTGGGAACCCTTCCCATGATTAATACGCAGGTAAGCGGCGAGATCATTGGCGCGTTTGTGATGTTCGCCATTGGCTTGCCTTTCCTGATCGTGTTCCTGTGGAACCGGAAGAATACCTGGGGTCTGCTCGTGGCGTTCATCATGGCGACGGTGGGGATGCTCCCGCTGTTGACCACGCTCGATACGAAAGGTGAAACGATTGGCGCGTTTGTGATGTTTGCGCTTGCGCTCCCATTTTGGGTGACGTTCCTGTTATCGTCCCGGAACTGGTGGGCGGTCATCCCCGCGGGGATCATGACCAGCGTGGGGGTCACGGTCTTTTTGATTGGGACATGGAATTTCAGCGACGCCGGTTTGGCGAAGTTGAACGGGGTGATGAACCTGGGGATTGCCGCGACGTTCTTCCTCGTCTGGCTCCGGCGGGGCACCCATCCCGTGGACTGGGCGAAGTACCCGGCGATTGCGTTTCTGATCTTTGGCCTGATCACACTGGTGTTTGGAACGAGTTTCAACGTATATTGGCCGTTTTTGCTGATTGCCGCGGGCGTTCTGGTTCTGCTCTTCAATCTGCGTGCGAGACACGCGTAAAACTCTTGGGTAGTCTAGCCCCTTGTGGGCGTGCGATTGAACCGACGGGAACAAGCCCCTAGACTACCCAATTGCAACCCATTTGGGAACGATATTCCTTAATCAGGTTCATGACAGGAAATGTACAGGTAATTTTCAGGAGTTCATATGACTACAAAATCTTCTCTCACGGCTGGTAATTTTGTATGGGGTCTGGCACGTTTTGTGCTGTTGGCCGTGCTGTTCTTTATCTTCTTCGCGATGGGCGGTAGTCTGGTTGGGCCGGCGTTGCCGGACACGGTCGCCGAACCCGGCCCATTTTCCCAAATGACAGGAATATATATTGTCTCCGCGGCCAGTGCGCTCGTCGTAATCCTGATGATCCTGAGTTCCCGCTGGCATGGCTGGAAACTGATGCTGACGATGTCCGTCACCTACTACGTGATGGTGACCTTCCTGATGCAGATCGAAGCGTGGTATTTCCTGTATGGCCTGACGATTGGCCCGGACCTGATGCCGCTCTTATTCCTGCAAGGGCTTCCCGTCGCTTTCATCTTTATTCCCCTTGCCGTCATCATTCTGGGGCGCGCCCGGAAACCCGTAAACCCCATCGAAGAAACGCCCATCGTCCCCATGTCCGTTCAGGAATGGGGCTGGAAACTGGCCGCCATCGCGCTCGCTTATGTTGTGCTCTACTTCACGGCTGGATATTATATCGCCTGGCTGAACCCGGATGTCCGCGCCTTCTACGGCGAACCGGGCGATCCGCGCACCTTCATCGGGCAGATGATCCATGTCTTTACCACCGACCCCTGGCTGACCCCGTTCCAAATCTTGCGTGCGATGATCTGGGCGGCTTGCGCCTTACCGGTTTTGCGCGGGTCGCGGTGGCCGCGCGGGGCAACGGCCCTGGTCGTGGCACTAATGTTCAGCGTCCCACAAAACATCGGTCACCTCATGCCCAACAGCCTGATCCCGATCAACAGTGTGCGGATCAGCCATTTGATCGAGACCGCGTCGTCCACGTTTGTCTTTGGGCTGATCGTCAGCGGGTTGCTTTTTCCAAAACACCGGGAAGTCCGGGAAGCGCAACCCCGCGCAAGGGCGAAAGAAGTTCATCTGCCGGTATAAATTTCCCCAGGTGCGGCGCCTTTGGCGCACCCAATGCGCGCGTCAAAGGTGCGCGCATAATCGAAATCTTTCCTGAAAGAGGTCTAAAATGAAAAAATTTCTCAAAATCACCGGAACCATTCTGGGTATCATCCTGCTCTTTGTCGTCATCCTCGCCTTGCTCACGCCCTGGATGGATCGCTGGGGTGCCACCGATGAAGAAATCGCCATGACCCTCCCTGGTGACGAACTTGTCGCAGAACCTGCCAGTTTCGTCAATCGGGCAATCACCATTCAGGCCAGCCCGGAGCAAATTTATCCCTGGCTTGTCCAAATCGGCGCAAAGAAAGGGGGCTGGTATAGCTACTCCTGGCTGGAAGGGGCCATCCAGTGCCCCATCACCAACGCCGACCGCATCCACCCCGAATGGCAGGACTTGAAGGTTGGCGATCCGGTCGAAATGTGTCCGAACGGGATGCCCCCTGCCTACGAAGTCGCCCAAATTCACCCCAACTACGCCATCGTTATGGGCCACAAGGAAAACGGCGCATGGGTAGACCTCTGGCAGTTTGTCATCCTTCCCCAGGCAGACGGTTCCTCCCGGCTCATCCTCCGCACCCGAACCATGATGGTCGGGGGCATCTGGAGCATCATCCACCCTGGCGTGTTCGTCATGGAATACGGTTTGTTGCATGGCGTACAAGCCCGCGCGGAGGCGATGACCGACACGCCGATTACGAACTCTTTAAAATAATTTAACGACTTTCGGGCTTGCTCTCTCGAAAATCTCATCCTGGTTCTTCCTCTGATAATTCGGAGTAATTAACTTGAGGGTGTCTTATGTTTACCTACCAATCTTTTCGCAACCTTTTCTACTTTTTCATCCTGATCATCCTGATCGCATGTACACCTGTTGCAACCCAGGAGCACCAGGTCGAACCCCCCGCGATGACCGAGTCGCCCCCTCCCCCTGAGGTCTTTAATCCTCTCGACCCATCTCCAACCCCCACTGACAGTGACCTGCCGCTGAGCTGTCAGGTGACGGACTTGAACGTCTACATCGACCGTGCCGCCGGATATTGTCTCGCTTACCCCACAGACTTTAGCCTTGGAGAACAACCCTCTGACCACCCTGACATCATCGGCCCCGCGCGGGATGACAGCCCCCAACCAGCGCGAGCCCGTCTGGAAATCACTACCCAACCCATCCCGGAAGCGAGCAAGCTGACCCGGCTTGTCGACGCCTACCTGACGATGTTCCCGAATTCCCCTGTCCCGATCACCCGCGTCTCCCTGACGCTCGGGAACGAACCCGCCGAAATGCTCGAACCCATTCCCAGCCTGGGCAGTTCACGCGTCATCCTTCTACTGCGCGGGAACACCCTCTTCACACTTACGTTCCACCCCGCAGACATGGACATCACTCGACCCGACCTTGAAGCCCTGTACCAGACCGTCACCGGCTCTTTTGCCTTCCTGTCCACTATGCCAGAAACTGCCTCCACGCTGGTAACCATCACTTGGGCGGATTTTGGGCAGAAGTTTTCGCTCTCCTATGACAGCCTGCTTGCACCCTGGGTGGATGCCCAAACTCTTCCGGCAATTCCGATGGACAATCAAATCATGTATGCCGAATCCCGCCCGACCTACGCACAGTTTCAGTTCTTTGGCTTCCAGGGCGGCCGTGCCTACGATCTACCCTTGCTCCCCTTCGACAATCGCAATGCTCAAGTCATGATCTTTCAAACCGCAGATTTCCCCGGCTATGGAGATCAGCAACCCCAGGGCTTTGTCAATCAATTGCAAGCCTTGAAAGACCTGCTGGCAAAAGGCATTGACCCCTTGCAGTGCGCGCTACCCTACGGTGATTTGGATTCCCCTCTCCCGTTCCTCCCCTGGATAAATATGCAGCAAGTATTCTGTGCTCAACCACAAATCCTGGAATTCCCTGGCGGACAAGGTGTGCGATATCTCACGTATTACGCGCAAAGTCCTGAACCGGCCATGGACCATCACATGATCTACACCTTCCAGGGTCTCACCGATGATGGACAGTTGTACATCTCCGCCGAATTCCCCATCGCCACCGGCATCTTCCCTACTGAGGCCCCTCCCTGCCCGAAATGTGGCGAGGCCAATTACAACCCCTTCGAGGAATGGGCAGCAATCCTGGCAGAACAGTTGGTCCAATTGAACCACTTACCTGTCGACGGATTTGCGCCATCTCTTACCATCTTGGACAAGTTGGTTGTATCCCTACAGATCGAACGATAATCTTATTCAGATATGCTGGAAATCGAACATGGCCCCAAAAACCTTAAGATATGCACGGTTCGTGGTCATTACTGGAGCAGAGAACGGGATAGGGCTAGTCATGACGCGCACATTAACGGTGGCATAAGCATCCATATGAATACGGACACGCGTGTTCTTACACTCGTTTTTTATAGACCCGCATAGCAAAGATATAGGCCACCAGCATAATCCCGACACACCACACGAGCGCAAGCCAGAGGTCATTTCCAACTGGCTGACTTGACAGAAGCGCGCGGATGGCATCCACGATCGCAGTCACCGGCTGATGTTCGGCAAAAGCGCGCACGACCGACGGCATAGATGCGGTCGGTACGAACGCCGAACTGATAAAGGGAAGGAAGATTAGCGGGTAGGCAAAGGCACCCGCACCGTCTACCGAGGTTGCTGAGAGGCCCGCAATCATCGCAATCCATGTCAGCGCAAGAGTAAACAGGGCGAGGATTCCGGTCACGGCCAGCCATGCCCATACGCCCGCCGACGAGCGGAAGCCCATCAGGAGCGCGACAAGAATGATCACGAGGACCGAAAGCGCGTTGGAGACCAGGGAGGTCAGCACATGTCCCCACAGCGCAGCCGAACGCGCAATTGGCATGGAGTGGAACCGTTCGAAGATGCCTCTTTGCATATCCATAAACAGACGGTAAGACGTATAGGCGATGCCGCTCGCAATCGCCATCAGTAGGATGCCGGGCAGTAGGTAATTCACATAGTTGTCCGTGCCGGTTTGAATGGCCCCGCCGAGCACATAGACGAACAAGAGCATCATCGCAATGGGCGTGATCGTAACCGTGATGATGGTGTCCATACTGCGGAATATATGACGCATGGAACGTCCCAGCATGACGCCCATATCGCTGAAAAAGTGATTATTTACGGTTTCCATTTATACTTTCTCCTTCTTGCCGATGATGGCGAGGAAGATCTCTTCCAACTTCGGCTGTTTTTCAACATACTCCACCTTGGCGGGTGGGAACAGCTTTTTCAATTCCGCGAGCGTGCCGTTAGTGATAATCCTACCCTCATGTAAAATAGCAATTTGATCGGCAAGTTGCTCGGCTTCCTCCAAATACTGGGTGGTCAGAAAAACCGTCGTCCCGTGATGCGCAAGCTCTTTGACCGTCTTCCAAACCTCGAAGCGCCCCTCGGGGTCAAGCCCGGTGGTCGGCTCGTCGAGAAAAATGACCTGCGGGTTCCCGACCAAGCTCATCGCAATGTCGAGCCTGCGGCGCATCCCGCCCGAATAGGTGGACACCCTGCGGTTGGCGGCCTCGGTCAGGCTGAAACCGTTCAGAAGCTCCTCCGCGATCTCGCGCGGATTTTTGAGGTGCCGCAGTCTGGCGATCATGATCAAATTTTCTCGCCCAGTCAAGATCTCGTCTACCGCAACGAATTGCCCGGTCAGACTGATCGACTGCCGCACCTCATCGGGCTTGGCCACCACGTCGAAACCGTTGACGGTTGCCGTGCCGCCATCCTGGGTGAGCAGGGTGGTGAGGATCTTAATTACGGTGGTCTTCCCTGCCCCGTTTGAGCCGAGCAGGGCGAAAACGCGGCCCTTTTCCACCTCAAAATCCACGCCCTTGAGCACCTGAAGTTTCTTGTAGGACTTTTGCAGTCCGTGCACTTGGATAGCTTTTTCCATGCTGAGATTCTCCTTTTACTTTGTTTGATCGTTAACCTTTTTCAGGGCCTTCTTAACTTCCTGGTCAATAGAGGCTTGATAGAGGTCCGCGTAAGTCTTGGAATCTTTGAGGAGATCGTCGCAGAAAGCCGCGACATCTCTGCCCGTCACTTCGAGCACGCCTTTCCCTATGGCCGCGCCCTCTTCGAAAAGATCGATAAGCCCCGAGAGCAACCCCGTCCCTTCGGTTAGATCCACCGGGCCGACCTTAAAAAGATAATTTTGGATCTCTTTATAAACGAGCTGATAATCCTGCGGGAGCGCTTTGACACGCGCCACGTGGGCGCGCCACTTTTTTTTGCCTTCGATGAGATCACGTATGCTCATTGTATGCTCCTATTGCCTAATTTTTTGGCGATATTCTTGTTGAGTTGCTCACGCCACTTATCGCGATAAGACTTTGCGCCTTCTTCGCCGGCCAGGGCTAAACAGAAGCCTTTGAGATCTTCACCCAAAACCTCTTGAACACGCTGACCGTCCGCCGCCGTTTCTTCGAGCAGGCCAAGGACGCCGTCAAGAATAGGCATAAGGTTGCGCCCGGTGAAATCTGCGTGCTGCCAAAGATTGACATTAATCTCCTCCCAGGCCGCTTGATAATCCGCTGGTAGCTTTTTCACGCGCGCGGCAAACCTTTTCAATTCGCGCTTCATGTCACTGCCGGTAATTTTTTCCCAAAAATTCATGGGATTTGCTCCTTTAACGCGTTAATTTTTGAGGAGACGAAAGCCCATTTTTCCCAGAACTTCCGCAGTTCTTCGCGCCCCGCGTCGTTGAGCGCGAAGAACTTGCGTGGTGGGCCCATCTCGGATGGCTTTTTCGTAATTTCCACCCACTTATTTTTCTCAAGCCGCACCAGGATGGTGTAGACCGTGCCATCCACCACCTCGGTGAAGCCGAGCGCATTCAACCGCCGGGTGATTTCGTAGCCGTAGGTTTCTCCGCGGTTGATAATTTCAAGGACACAGCCCTCAAGCACGCCTTTGAGCAGTTCTGTTAGGTCTTCCAGCATTAGTACCTCTTTCTATTCTGTATAACCGATATTCTGTATTACTTACTACTGCTATACAGTATCACTTAGTAGTAAGCCTGTCAATAGCGGGGTGCTCCAAATGAACATGGGGGAGAATGTCTGAAGCCCTGAGCACCCCCTTTTCGACACCCGTTGAAACAATGTAGCCTCGCCTCGGGTCAAAATCACCCTCCCACCCGCGTTTTCAGGTTCCCAGCACCCACCCTCACTGAGGCCCCGACCCGCCCGACGAGAGCATCTCGCTGGCCTTTTTCAGGCCAAGACGGGCCAGAGGGGTAACCGGAGCAGTTCCCCCACCAGCAACAGCCGCCCCGTCCACCCTGCCGCCAAAGACGGATTTCGTAATCATTGACTACCTGCGGACGAAATACGCGCCAACCGTTTAGGCTCCCCAAGTCAACCACTATTAATTCTGTAAATAGCAAGCCCTTAGTTAGTGCGCCAGACATCTTCTGGCGCGATTTCTTTTTGGAGCACCAGGAAATTCCGAATAGCAAAAGATAGAGTAGAATCTTTCCTTCTTTTCAATCTTTCATCCAGGCCCTTATGCTCCTCACGATCACCACCACCCACGCCCCTGCCACCGACCTCGGCTACCTGCTCGGCAAACACCCCGCGCGCGTCCAAACCTTCCCACTCAACTTTGGGCAGGCGCATGTCTTCTACCCGGAAGCGACCGAAACGCGCTGTACCGCCGCACTCCTGCTCGACATTGACCCCATCGGCCTCGTCCGGGGCGAGAGCGAATGGTTCGGGCGCACCTTCGCGCTCGGCCAATACGTCAACGACCGACCCTACGCCGCCTCTTCTTTTATGAGTGTCGCCATTGCCCAGGTCTACCGCAACGCGTTGAAAGGGCAGGCGAAGGAACACGCCGCCCTCGCCCAAATCCCGCTCCCCCTCCAGGCGATGATCACCCCCCTCCCCAGCCGGGGCGGGGCGGCGTTGCTCGAACGCTTATTCACCCCCCCTCGGCTACACCCTCACCGCCGAACGTCATCCGCTCGACCCGCATTTTCCAGCCTGGGGGGAAAGTCGCTACTATACCGTCACCCTCGCCCACACCTGCCGCCTGCAAGACCTGCTCGCCCACCTCTACGTCCTCATTCCCGTGTTAGATGACGAAAAACACTATTGGGTGGGGGACGATGAAGTGCAAAAACTCCTCGCCTTTGGGGGCGAATGGCTCCGTACCCACCCGGAACGAGACCTGATCACCACTCGCTACCTGCGCCACCGTCGGCACCTCATCCGCACCGCCCTCGCCCAACTGCTCGAAGACCAACTCGAACCGGAAGAAACCGCCGAAATGGCCGAGGAAGAAACCACCCTCGAACAGCGCGTGAACCTGCACGAACAACGTCTCGGCACGGTCCTCGCCGTTCTCCGCCAGAGCGGGGCACATCGCGTCCTCGACCTGGGGTGTGGCGAAGGCAAACTGCTCCGTAAACTGCTCGAAGACCGCCAGTTCACCGAAATCGTCGGCATGGATGTCTCCCATCAAGCCCTGGAAATCGCCGCCGACCGTCTGCGGCTGGACAACCTCCCCGAAAAACAACGGGCACGCATTCACCTGATGCACGGTTCGCTGACCTACCGCGACCAACGCCTCGCGGGGTTCGACGCCGCCGCTGTCGTGGAAGTGATCGAACACCTCGACCCGCCCCGCCTCGCCGCCTTCGCCCGCGTCCTGTTTGAATACGCCCGCCCCGGCACTGTCGTCCTCACCACCCCAAACGCCGAATACAACGTCAAATTTGAAACGCTCCCCACAGGAAAATTCCGCCATCGCGACCACCGCTTCGAGTGGACCCGCGCCGAATTCCAAACCTGGGCGGACACCGTTGCCGCCCAGCACGGCTACACCGTCCGCTCCCTCCCCCTCGGCCCCGAAGACCCCCTCGTCGGCGCGCCCTCCCAAATGGCGGTCTTCACCCTCCTGGCTTCAGATCATTCGTATAATTCGTGAAATTCGTGGCGAAAAAAATGAAAATCAACCTCCCTGAACTTTCCCTCATCGCCCTCATTGGGGTTTCCGGCTCCGGCAAGTCCACCTTTGCCCGCACCCACTTCAAACCCACCGAGGTCCTCTCCTCCGACTTCTGCCGCGCCCTGGTTTCGGATAACGAAAACAACCAAACCGCCACCGACGACGCTTTCGACGTGCTCCACTATATCGCCGGGAAACGGCTCGCGCGCGGTCTGCTCACTGTCGTGGACGCCACCAACGTGCAAGCCCCGGATCGCAAGCCGCTCATCGAACTGGCCCGTGCCCATGACGTGCTCCCCGTAGCCCTCGTGCTCGACCTGCCCCTAAGCGTGTGCAAAGCCCGCAACCTTACCCGCCCCGACCGGGATTTTGGTGAGCACGTCATCCCCCGCCAGCATCGCGCCCTCCAGCAATCCCTCCGCAACCTCAAACGCGAAGGCTTCCGGCATGTCTTTATCCTCAAATCCGAAGAAGACCTCGCCAACATCGAAATCACCCGTACCCCGCTTTGGAACAATCGCCAGGACGAACACGGTCCCTTCGACCTCATTGGCGATGTACATGGCTGTTTTGGAGAACTGACTGCCCTACTCACTCAGTTAGGCTACCAAATTGAAACCCCTGCCCCTCATACCTTCCGTGTCACTCCCCCTGTCGGACGCAAGGCAATTTTCCTCGGCGATCTGGTGGATCGCGGCCCAGATACCCCGTCCGTGTTACGCCTGGTGATGGGGATGGTGGCGGAAGGGACCGCGTTGTGCATCCCTGGTAATCACGACGACAAACTCAAACGCAAATTGCAAGGCCGCGACGTCCGCATTGCCCACGGTTTGGCCGAAACCCTGGCCCAACTCGACGGGGAATCCCCGGAATTCAAAACCCAGGTCGCCGAATTTATTGATGGGTTGGTCAGCCATTACGTGCTGGATGACGGCAAACTGGTCGTTGCCCACGCCGGGATGAAAGAAGCCTATCAGGGCCGCGCCTCCAGTCGCGTCCGCGATTTTGCGCTGTACGGCGAAACGACCGGCGAAACGGACAAATTTGGCCTGCCCGTGCGCTATCCCTGGGCCGAAGATTACCGGGGCCGCGCGGTCGTCGTGTACGGGCACACCCCCATCCCCGAACCGGAGTGGCTCAACCATACGATTAATCTTGATACAGGCTGTGTCTTCGGCGGCAAGTTGACCGCCCTCCGCTACCCGGAAAAAGACCTGATCTCCGTCCCCGCCCGCCGCACGTACAGTGAACCCGCCCGCCCCTTCCTCCCCCCGGATGAACCCACCCCTCCTACCGCGCCACCGCGCCCGCACGATATCCTGGACCTCAACGATGTGAGCGGCAAACGTCTCCTCAACACCCGTCTACAACGCAACATCATTTTGCAAGCCACTCAAACCGCCGCCGCGCTGGAAGTGATGAGCCGGTTTGCCGCCAATCCGCGCTGGCTCATTTACCTGCCCCCCACCATGTCCCCCTCCGAAACGAGCACGACCCCGGAATGGTTGGAACACCCCACGCAGGCGTTTGAATATTTCCGGGCCAACGGTATCCCGCAAGTCGTGTGCGAAGAAAAACACATGGGGTCTCGTGCAGTCGTGGTGGTTTGCCGGAATGTAGATACCGCCCACCGTCGGTTTGGGATCGCAGAGAACGAGATTGGCATTGTGTATACTCGCACAGGCCGCCGCTTTTTCGATGAAATAGCCCTGGAACAAGCCTTTCTCGCCCGCCTCCAGACCGCCCTCACCCGCGCGGGATGGTGGGAGACGTTTCACTCGGACTGGTTTTGCCTGGATTGCGAACTGCTCCCCTGGTCGGCCAAGGCCCAGCAATTGTTGGAAGACCAATATGCCGCGGTAGGCACCGCCGCCGAAGTCGGATTACGCGAGGCCGTCGCCGCGCTCGAATCGGCTACACGAAGTAACCCGGAGGCAAACTCCTTGCTCACCCATTTCCGCCAACGGGCCGAAAACGTCACCCAATATCGGCAGGTTTACCGCCCATATTGCTGGCCCGTGGAATCCCTCGCCGACCTGAAACTCGCCCCCTTTCATCTCCTCGCCTCCGAAGGGCGCACCTACTTCGATCAGGATCACGTTTGGCAAATGCAAACGCTCCAGCAACTCTGTGCCGCCGACCCCGATTTTCTCCTCGCCACAGCGTACCACCTCGTGGATGTGACCGACCCCGAAAGTGTACAGGCCGGCATTGCCTGGTGGGAAGCCCTGACCGGGCGCGGAGGTGAAGGGATGGTGGTCAAACCCCTTTCCTTTATTGCCCAGGGTGCCAAAGGTTTATTGCAACCCGCGGTCAAATGTCGGGGACGGGAATATTTGCGGCTGATCTACGGCCCAGAATACACCGCGCCCGAACATCTCGCACGTTTGCGCGGGCGAGGCTTGGGCAAAAAACGCAATCTGGCGTTACGCGAGTTTGCGTTGGGGGTGGAAGGATTGGAGAGGTTTGTCCAGCAGGAGCCGCTATACCGCGTGCATGAGTGTGTGTTTGGGGTGCTGGCGCTGGAGAGCGATCCGGTTGATCCGCGGTTGTGAGAGGGAATCAACAAAATATGACGCTTTCCTGGACTTCCGAACAAATCCTCGCCCTCGCCCCTAACCCCAGTTCCAAAGCCGGAAAGGGCCTCGCGTCCGCGCGGCAGTAGATCACCCTCGGCGCGGACGCACAAACCCTGTGGGGGGAATGCAAAGGCAGTGCGAAGGACCCCTACCAAACCCAAATAGACCTCACTGGCCTGGCATTCAAATGCACCTGCCCCAGCCGGAAGTTTCCCTGCAAACACGCGTTGGGCTTATTTTTGCTCTTCGCCAACCAGCCCGGCCAATTTTCACAACACGAACCGCCCGCGTGGGTCAGTGAATGGGCCGCAAAACGCACCCAACAAGCGTCGCACAGTCAACCCAAAAGACCGACGCCGATCCCGCCGCGACGGCCAAAGCTCAGGCGCAGCGCACAGCCAAACGCGAAGAAAACATCCGCCAGGGCGGTACTCCAAACGGATATGGGGGATAATCTCTGAAAGCCAGCATCAGCCCTTTTAGGCGCGTTCGGCGGCCAAGGTACTCCATTTTGGG
>WBZL01001784.1_pt1 | contig 21853 bp, 19 predicted proteins | sample 5204291 | NCBI WGS metagenome assembly WBZL01 (sample SAMN12344345, study PRJNA552823) | activated sludge metagenome | biome: Activated sludge suspended growth; feature: Nitrification reactor; material: Wastewater; isolation source: activated sludge from nitrification reactor of wastewater...
GGAGGCCTTCAATAATTGCACGGTGAGCTGGCCGAGAAGTCCGAGGCCGATGACGGCGATCCGGTCCCCGAGCCTGGGTTCCGCCTGGCGGACGCCCTGGAGTGCGATCGCGCCGAGCGTGACACACGACGCATCTTCGAAATCGACGGGATCGGGGATCTTCACGCAGAGGTGTTTCGGGACATAGACCATTTCGGCGTGAGAGGCATAGTTCTGCCCGGCACAGGCCACGCGGTCGCCGATTGCAAAGGCGCCCGCGTCCTGAGCCACATCCACAACGGTGCCCGCGCAGCTATAGCCCAAGGCCACCGGGGTATCCAACTTGTCGAAGACGCGTGACAGGGTCTGTGCGAGTCCATCTTTGTGGATGGCGGCTAGAACCTTTTTGACTTTTTCCGGACGCTCCATCGCCCGACTCATGAGCGACTGTTGGGCGCTTTGGACGGTCGACTTTTCAGTCCCCGGACTAATGAGCGAGGCCTCATTGAGAACCAGCAGGCCGCTTCCGCGCAGCGCAGGCGGAGGCACCTCCTCGACCTGTATCGTGGTGGACCGATTATGTTGAAGGATCTGTTTCATGGGGGCAGCCCTCAGCAACCGAGGCTCTAGCTAACGGAAAAGCGAAACGAAGCTTAGCAGTTACGGAAGGCTGCGAGCAAGCCGAGAGTGCAGTAAGGTGTGCCTTACTGGCAGATGAATTTGGGCCACCCAAAGTGCTGCGTACCTAATGGGGTCAATACGCTATACGTATTTAAGATGAATTCAAAAGCATCCACTTGAGGCCGTCTCAACGTATCACATGGATACGTGTGTCGCGTTTCGATCCAGGAGGCACAAAATTTTCAACCGATGCGTCCCAGGCAATTGCTATTTTTGGTGATATCGAATACCGTGGCGCCACGTAGCAGCTACGTACTTCGTGTACAATGCGTAGATCCAAACAATCTGTCTGAGAAATCCTAGACGTATCAATAGGGCCGAACGGTCCAGGCCGCTTTTTTCCTAGCGCAGCTCATGGTTGTATGGCAGAGAAATCCCATTTCTTAGGAAGTAGACATTATCAGCACACTTTTGGCTGAACCTCGTTGCAGGATCTCTTGTGCATTTCCGAAGAAAAGTTTTGTTAAAAGGTCTCAAGTTCGCCGATCTATTTATACTGTACGTGACGTTTTTTATCGTCACATGGTTCTTCTACGCTCGCGGGAACGATCTCTATGTCTTTGAGCAATTCCTGGCAATGCGCATCAGAATCGAGAACGTCATCTTGATCGGCAGTATGGTTGTGGTGTGGTATTTGATTTTTTCCACTTTTGGACTCTATCAGTCCAAGCGGCTTTCAGGCCTGGGGGAAGAACTTTCGGATATCTCGAAGGCAACTGCGACCGGGACCTTGGCGATGGGCGTCGTCACAGTGCTCTTCGACATCGAGATGGTATCCCACGGATTCCTTCCTCTGTTTTGGCTTGTGGCAACTGCACTCACCTGCTTGAGCCGGGTATGCTTGCGCACGGCGCTTGGTTGGATGAGGCAGAAGGGAAGAAATTTGCGGAACGTTCTGATCGTGGGAACGAATCATCGGGCCATACAGTTTGCCGAAGAAATTGGTGCTAAATCCGAACTAGGCTACCGCCTCATAGGGTTTGCCGATGAACAATGGGAAGGCCTCAAGAGTTGGGATCATGAGAAATTCTCGCTTGTCTCGTCACTTGAGAATCTCGCGGCGTTTCTGCGGAGTTCCACAGTAGACGAAGTTCTGATTGCCTTACCGATGCGCTCATATTATCAACCGGCATCTCATATCGTCGCTCAATGTGAGGAGCAGGGAATATTGGTCCGCGTGCTGGGAGATCTATTTACGCCGAAGGTGGGCAAACCCTCCTTGGACAATCTTGGCCGGCACCCGACCTTCACGCTTCATACCGGAGCAATAGGTGAGCAGGCGATTCTCGTCAAACGCATCATCGACATAGCGATCGCCGTGCCGGCACTCGTTGCTCTCCTTCCATTGTTCGGCTTAATCGCTGCCAGCATTAAACTCACGTCACCTGGCCCAGTGTTTTTCATACAGGAACGAGTGGGCTTGAATAAACGACGATTCTCCTGCTTGAAGTTTCGCACCATGGTGTCGGATGCCGAGCAGCAACAAGCGCAGCTTGAGCACTTGAATGAAGTTCAAGGTGCGGCCTTCAAGATTACGAATGATCCAAGAATTACTCGCATTGGGCGAATTCTTCGCAAAACAAGTTTTGATGAATTTCCCCAACTTATCAATGTCGTGAAGGGCGACATGAGTTTGGTGGGGCCTCGTCCCCTCCCCGTGCGCGACTTTCATGAATTCAATGAAGACTGGCATCGCCGAAGATTCAGCGTCCGCCCCGGCATTACCTGCCTGTGGCAGGTCAATGGGCGGAGCGCCTTATCCTTCGAAAAATGGATGGAACTCGACCTGGAGTATATTGACCGATGGTCTTTATTGTTGGATTTCAAAATCCTCTTCAAGACCATCCCTGCCGTCATAAAAGGATCGGGGGCTGCATAATTGAAGCCATGTGATCGCAGGGTACTGTTGGAATGTTACAACCACTACAGTAGAAGGTTCGAGAGATGTTACATCATTCGGCTCCCCTCCTCGTGAAGTGTCCGGTACCGTCTAGGGCGCTGCTCCGGGACGGGTTACCGCCCAAGCACGATCTCTTCGGAGTGAGCGTCAGCCAAACATCTTATGAAGAAGCGACAGCTCTGGTTATGCAGGCCGCGAAGGAACGAAGACCCATGCTGGTGGACCACATGCCTGTACATGGCTTAATTGAAGCGTGTCAGGACTCGTCCTTAAACGAAAAGATGCGACACTTCGACATCGTCGCACCAGATGGGCAACCAGTACGATGGGCACTGAACCGATTCTATGGAGCAGGACTGTCTGATCGTGTCTATGGCCCGGCGCTGATGTTGCGATTGTGCAGGCAGGCGGAGCGAGAAGGAGTGGGTGTTTATCTCTATGGGAGTCAACAAGCAGTGTTGGAGCAATTACAAGACAACCTTCTCCGTCAATTTCCCAAACTGCGCATAGTCGGCGCGGAGTCTCCCCCGTTTCGCCCCCTGACAGCAGAGGAAGATCAGGCGGCTGTTGAACGCATTAATGACAGTGGGGCTGGATTAATATTTCTAGGACTAGGTTGCCCCAAACAAGAGCATTTTGCTTATGATCACCGCGATCGGATCAATGGTGTGCAGCTCTGTGTGGGAGCCGCGTTTGATTTCCATGCCGGCTGCAAGAAAATGGCTCCCAAATGGATGCAGCGAAATGGGCTGGAGTGGGCGTTCCGTTTGATGACAGAACCTGGAAGGTTGTGGCGGCGATATTTCAGGACGAATTCCCATTTCCTCCTAAAGATTTTACGACATGAACTGGGAATATAAGTGGGGCTTTCGGCTGGCAAAGATATCTCCCTGAAGTGTTTAGCTAGGCATACTTTATCCACTCCACATGAAACCCATTTAATTCAAATGCTCATACAAAAGCTGACTACATTAAAACAGCGTCCTGACTTTCAAAGAAATCCCTGCAAGGCTGTCTGGCGGAGAATTCTTTGGCATACCAGGTGGAAATGCATTTCGCATCCTTGGGCCATCACCCTGCGGAACGAGATAAAGATATCAGTACCACGCAGCGGTACTGGTGCCTTGATCTACTATCAAGGTGAGTCCGAGCCGCTCACCAATCGTTTTCTCAGATCGTTCCTTCGTCCCGGCATGAGTTTTTGGGATGTGGGGGCCCATATCGGAGAGCATACGCTTCTTGCAGCTTGTGCAGTGGGAGCGACTGGAGAAATTCACGCGTTTGAACCGAGCCCGGCAACTTTCGCTTTGTTAACTGCAAATGTAGAATCGAATGGATTAACAACTGTAACTCTAAATCAACAAGCCGTTTCTGATTCCTGCAAGCAGATGACGTTTCAAGTATTCGGTGAACCAGCCATCTCTTGTCTAACGCCTCGCATGGAAGATGATCGTAGGTACAAGTCCAAGCAAATTCATGTGGCCTGCACTGCCCTGGACCACTATAGCAATGGTAGACGGATACCCAATCTGATTAAGATCGATGTGGAAGGGGCAGAATTATCTGTTTTTGATGGAATGGTGAGCCTACTCGCTCTTGAGCCCGGTCACGCTCCCACTCTGATTTTTGAGTTTTGTCGAACCAACACAGAGCGGTTTGGGTATCAACCAAAGCGTCTGATCACGCTACTTAATGCGCATGGATTTATGCTGTACTACCTTTCAAAAAGTGGCCTCGTTCCGATTGATTTTGAAGCTGACAGTGACCACTATCCCGAAAATAACTTAATTGCGGCAAAGATAAGACCATGCACATATTCGGTTTAAAAGCAGGCATATCAATCGCCGATCAGGCGATAATATCTGGTGCGGGTTTTGCCCTGCACGTTGTTTTAGCTAGATGGCTTGTTCCAAATGATTTCGGGATTTTTGCCATCGTATTTTCCGTTTTTTTATTCCTTTCAGGACTGCATAACGCACTAATCTTAGAACCGGTGAGCGTGTTGGCATCAGCCCAAAACCAGGGACAGCTCAGAGATTGCATTACACATTCTATATGGCTGCATATAATTCTAAGTGTTGGCCTTAGCCTGCTCCTGCTTTGCTCTAGTCTTGGACTTATCTTGCTGCAGAACCCAATGGGGGAACCGTTGGCAGGTCTCGCGTTTTCGGGGCCCCTCATTCTCTTATTTTGGCTATTGCGGCGAGCATGCTATCTGGATGGGAGAGCGCATCTGTCCATGCATGCAAGCCTCCTCTACTCCTTGTTTCTCTTCGTCGGACTTTGGGCGATGCAGGATGCGGAGGCCGCTAGTCCCTTAACCGCGATTCTCGCACTGGGCATCAGTAGCGCGGCTGCAAGCATAGTTCTGTTACTGCTTTTAGGGATAAACATGAAGACTTTACTATTTGGGTGCTCACGAGCGGCAGTAACGTCCTTGCTTTTGAAGCATTGGAAATATGGAAAGTGGGTAGTAGGATCTTCATTCGTTCATTGGGCAGGAACTGCAGGTTATGTTCCACTGATTGGCAGCCTATTAGGATTTTCCGAAGCTGGTACCCTTCGCGCCATTCAAAATCTGATTTTGCCCCTGCAACAAATTCTTGCTGGGCTCGCAAATCTATGGTTGCCATTGAATGCTAAACTACTGATCGAACATGGCAAGCAATCTTTGAAGCGTAATACGCATAAAATGATTATTGGCACTCTCATCTTTAGTGGGTTTTATCTACTCGTTATTGTAACCTTCTCAAAACCTATAACAATGCTGCTTTATGGTTCCGGCCGATACGAACAGTTTGAATGGCTCAATTACTACCTAGCCATTTTTGCCATCATAGGTGTGATCGGACAAGGTCTTTCGATCTCACTAAAGGCATTACAGAGACCCGATTGTGTTTTCTACTCTCAAGTGGGTGCGGCCATAATGACAGCCACGGCTGGAAGCTTTCTCGTTTGGACGTGGCGTCTTGAAGGCGCAGCCATAGGGCTAATTCTGAGCGCTCTAATGGGAACGATAATTTTGTTCAATCGCTTTCAATTTTCATTGAGAAGAGTATGAACTCTTTAAATATGAAATCTTCCATAGCCCAAGAAATTCCCGTCCGAGTGGCCTGGCTATTCCCTTCATTGGCGCGGGCATTCTATTGGCATCCCGTCTTAGCAGAATTAACAAAACTTTATCCTGAAATGGTGGTGTTTACTGGATATTGGCCTGGATTCGCAAAGCAATACGATAAGTCTTTCTCTGTAAAGGAAGTCGGGAAATTTAAATTTATAAGAATCAAACGTTCATCGTCCGGATACGATCGCGGGTTTATCATACCTTCACTTAAGATTGTCCCAAGTGTGTTGGAGTTCCGACCAAAAGTCATCATTGCCGTAGCCTTTTCACTTTGGACATTTCTTGTTCTGCTCCTTAAACCCTGGACGAAATGGAAAATGGTGATTTTCTATGAGGGCGATTCACCAACGATTGGGGGTAGCCAGCGCGGGATGCGTCGATTCTGGCGAAGTCTCATCGCGAGATACACCGATGCATTCATTACTAATTCTGGCGGGGGCAGGAAGTATCTTGTTGATCAGTTAGGTATCGGCGAGGACAGAGTTTTTGTCAAACCCTGTGAAGTTCCTGATCCGACTATCTCCTTCCATATAAAAGATGAACAGTCAGTTCCTCCTATGTCGGCGACTGCCAGTCGCCCTGTTTTCCTTTTCATTGGCCAATTAATAGAAAGAAAGGGTATTTCGTACCTTCTGGATGCTTGTAGATTACTAAAAAGTCGAGGGTATACCTCTTGGAGTCTGCTGATCGTTGGAGATGGCCAAAGGCGGCCAGAACTCGTTGATTACACGAGATCAATGGAGTTAGATCAATTTGTCCACTGGATGGGCTGGATTAGGAATGAAAACCTTGGAAGTTATTTCAGATCATCTGATGTATTTGTTTTTCCAACATTAGAAGATACCTGGGGCGTCGCAGTCCTGGAGGCGATGCTTTTTGAAAAACCGATTCTATGCTCTAAATTTGCCGGAGCATCCGAAATGATTAGGGAGAACGAGAATGGCTTTGTTTTTGATCCCCATCGAACGGAACGATTTGCTGAGTTAATGGGAAAGTTTATCGAAGACCCATTTTTGATCAAGTCAATGGGACGGACATCAAAGCAGTTAATTGAGCCTTTTACTCCCGAGGCCACAGCAAAGCATCTAGCTCAGGTCATAGAGCTGTGATCCACAATTGAAGTAGGTTGAATTTGCGTAATGTTAAAAGAACATTTGCCTTGGTCTTCTATTATGGCCTAGCGCAGTATCTTCCGACGCAACCACGACCAGGCTGGACCTTTGCATATTGGATCCGTCGAAAGACTGTAAGCTGGATCTTCTTCAAATGTGGGAAAGATGTCATTATTAAGAGCAGAGCCTACTTCGGCACTGGAGATCAGTTGATCATTGGCGATCGATCGCAACTCGGGGAAAACCTGAAAGCCGAAGCAGATCTGGTTGTAGGAAATGACGTCTTGATGGGGCCAGATGTCGTTATGCTCTCCAGCAGTCATGCATTCGACCGACTAGACATACCGATCAATCGACAGGGGGCTCGCCCTCGCCGCCCAATAGTCATCGGCAACGATGTGTGGATTGGAACAAGAGTTATTATTCTTCCAGGAGTTCAGGTTGGAGATCATACGATTATCGGAGCAGGAAGTGTGGTAACAAAGGACCTTCCCCCTCTAGCCATCGTTGGTGGAAATCCTGCCAGAATTATTCGTTCAAGAAATGTAGACCTTCCTCAGGAGAAATTTGGCATGATCCAAGGAGAGGTTGCACAAAGAAATGGGTCTGCTGGAACCAAGGTGAATCCTGCCTCATAAGAAGCAGGCACTTCACACATTCACCTTCTTTTTCGCATTACTAATCTTCACCAGATGCAATCTAATATGCCCCTCTCAAAAACCAGCTTAATCGAAAAGTTATGTCATCAATTCGAAAATGATGACATCACTTATGTGGTAGCTGGCGACACCAGCCATTTTCCTACAGAAATCCATGGCGACACTGACATTTTAACCGATTCACGTTCGCTTTCTTTAGCCCACAAAAGCTTGTTGAAATTCTGCGATACGTACGGAATAAAAATCGCTCAAGTAATACAACATGAACAGTCCGCTTGGTATTACGTTCTAGCGTGGTTTGACGAAGCGGGACATTTAAATACTTTTAATCCAGATATTTGCAGCGACTATTTCCGCTATGGAAGATTATTTTTAGTGGCAGACCAGGTTGTGTCTGACCGGATAAGAAAACAAACCAATATTACAAGCCTTTCCACGGGGTTCTTTGTTCCTGCTCCCTCCAGAAGTTTTATATACTACTTGCTAAAGAAGATTGACAAAGGAGTTCTCGATGAACGTCACGGCGAATATTTATCTGTGCAGTGGAGGTTGGATGTTCATGGTGGGATGTCTGAAATTCAACGCTTTTGGCCAGAGCGGGAAGCTAGTATTTTAGCTAGTGCAGCAAGTAGTAGCGACTGGACGACAGTTCGCAAAGATATAGAAAAATTCAGAACGGCTCTGAGAGGCGCTATCGCTTTTTCTCTAAAGTATCAATGGAGGGAGCTTGTCAGGAAATTATGGCGAGTGGTGCATCCTACCGGATTACTGATATGTTTTTTAGGTCCGGATGGATCAGGAAAGAGTAGCGTAATAACACGCGTTCAAGACGATCTCGCACCATTGTTTCGTAGCACAGTATTTTATCACCTTCGCCCGCATTTCGGTCATCGCACGAATGATCAAGGCCCCGTCCGTGCCCCTCATGCTCAGCCGCCGCGAAGCATTGTTGCCTCAATCCTCAAATCCATTTTCTACTTTGCAGACTATACTGTTGGTTATTGGTGGTCTATTTGGCCTAGAAAGGTACGGTCTACCCTAATTTTATTTGACCGTTATTTTTACGACCTGATAGTTGATCCTAGACGTCTACGCTACGGAGGCCCACAATGGGTCCCGGCATTCTTGGCGAAGTGTATTCCAGCACCAGACTTGGTCATTTATCTTGATGCGCCGCCAGAAGTATTGCTCTCTCGAAAACAAGAAGTGTCTGCTTCGGAACTGGAAAGGCAACAACGGGAATATTCCGGTCTCATAAACAAGCTGCAAAACGGATATAAAATTAATGCGTCGCAGCCTCTAGATGAGGTTGTCGAAAATGTTGAAAGGATCATTGTGAATTTTTTGGAGGCTCGGGTAAGTAAAAAGCTTACATCTGATATCTAAGATAATGTTGATTGGATGGACTTGTCCGAAATTTTGTGTGTGAGGCATAGTGTGGCGGAAAGGAGCCTGTATGCCTCGCAAGACGAACGAGACGAAGGACCTCGCACCGGCGCTGCCGGTAAGCAAGGAGTTGCTGGACCAGTTGGTGACCGGGCCGATGACGCCGGAACAGTTCGAGACCCTCTTCCGGGGTCTCAAGAAGGCGGTGCTGGAACGCGCGCTGGGGGCGGAGCTGACGCATCACCTGGGCACGGAACAAGCCCACGGCGCGCCCCGTGGCAACCACCGCAACGGCACGACGCCCAAGACCGTGCAGACCGACGATGGCGCGGTGCGGCTCGAGGTGCCGCGGGATCGGATCGGGACCTTCGAGCCACAGTTAATCGGCAAACACGAGCGCCGCTTCACGGGCTTTGATGATAAGATCATTGCCCTATACGCCCGTGGGATGACCGTCCGGGAGATCCAGGGCTACCTGTCGAGATGTACGCGGTGGAGGTGTCGCTCGACTTCATCAGCACCGTGAGCGAAGCGGTGCTGGCCGAGGTCACCGCGTGGCAGAGCCGGCCGCTGGAGAATCTGTACCCGGTCGTGTTCTTCGATGCGTTGCGGGTGAAGATCCGTGAAGACGCGGTCGTGCGGAACAAGGCGGTATACCTGGCGCTGGGTGTGCGCCCTGACGGGACGCGGGAGATTCTTGGATTGTGGATTGAACAGACCGAAGGGGCCAAGTTCTGGCTGAAGGTGTTCAACGAGCTGCGCACGCGCGGCGTGACCGACATTCTGATCGCGGTGGTAGATGGCTTGAAGGGGCTGTCCGAGGCGATCGGCAGCGTGTTCCCGCAGACCACCGTGCAGACCTGCATCGTACACCTGATCCGCAATTCGCTGGACTACGCGAGCTGGAAGGACCGCAAGGCGGTGGCCGCCGCGATCCGACCGATCTACACCGCGCCGACCGAGGCGGCGGCCCACGCCGCGCTGGACGCGTTCGAGGTCGGTCCGTGGGGGACCAAGCATGCGCCCATTAGCGGCCTGTGGCGACGGGCCTGGAACCACGTGACGCCCTTCTTTGCCTTCCCCCCGGAGGTGCGGCGGATCCTCTACACGACCAATGCCATTGAGTCGGTGCACATGCGGCTGCGCAAGATCATCAAGACGCGCGGTCACTTCCCGACCGACGAAGCGGCGACAAAATTGCTATGGCTGGCGCTGCGCAATATCACCGCAACCTGGAGCCGCGCGACGCGGGACTGGAAGGCGGCGATGAATCAATTCGCCATCCTGTATGCAGAACGATTCAATCCGAGTGTGGCGTGACTCAACCCGCCTCACACACAGAAAATCTGACAGGCCCGATTGGATTGTTTCCTGCCGGAACTCGGGTCGTAAGTCTCCCGACCCAGAAAAGACCGCGTCTTTTATTAATGGGAGACACCCCCTTAAAACGCTGGAGAGAAAGTTCGTTCTATCCGGCCTATAAATTTCCGGCAAAAGCATACCGCCTTCTTTTACGATTGAAGGCACTTTTGGGTATTAGCACGAGTGGCCCGAAACAGTTGAATGATTGGGTAATTGGAGAATTTCTTAAAGACCTGTTTCCCAATCTATCTTCTCTGGTAGTACTTCTTGGAACTCCTGGACCAACTCAGAAATTAATCATTCAACTCTGGGATAACAAAAATGTAATTGCATATCTTAAGCTAGCTCAATCGCAAGCCGCTTGTGCGAGAATTGAAATAGAACACGAATTACTCACCGCTATTCCAAAGGGTTTAGGGCCTCAGGTCCTTCGGTTTGGAGATACAGAAATTGGAAAGGCATTATTGACTGCCCCAGTTGCGGGAAAGCCCTTGTCCATTGGATTACCGCCCCATAGATTAGTCTGGGATTTTGCACAATCACTTCAGACTTTAGATACTTACTCTATAGATTCCCATCCATGGATTCAGAATTTGCGTTTGTTTAATAGCTCACGTGTGGATTTGTGGGCTGATCAACTCTCACGTCACAGGTGGCCATTAGCGTACCAGCATGGCGATTTGGCACCATGGAACCTGTTTGATATGTGTGGGGAAAAATTGACCGCCATTGACTGGGAATACGGCAGTATTCAAGGATTTCCCTATGTTGATATCGTTCAGTACTTCCTCCAGGTTGCACGGCTTATATATAGACTTTCTCCCAAGAAGGCAAAGATCCTTGCCATGCGCTTCTTGGCCAATCAAATGAAAAGTTTTGCTCCGTACGAAATAGAAGCGCTCGTGAATCTAAGTGTTCTCAGCACATTCAGGCAGGCTGAACAGGACGGACATTCTCAATATACTCACCAACAGATTTGGCGACGTAAAATCTTGACAAGTTGATATCCATGCTACCCAAAATACTTATCTCAGCCTATTCATGCGAACCGGAGAAAGGCTCAGAGCCTGGAGTTGGATGGAATATTGCACAACAAATGGCCAAGGAGCATGAAGTTTGGGTTATTACTAGGGCCAACAATCGTTCTGCCATAGAATTGAGCCTATGTCAGACCTCCGCTCCCAGGCTACATTTTATCTATTATGATCTTCCCCGTTGGGCTCGCTGGTGGAAACGCGGGAATCGCGGCGTTCAGCTCTATTATTACCTCTGGCAGATTGGAATATATTTCGTCGCACGAAGATTACATGCAAATGTGCAGTTTGATTTAGCGCATCATGTGACGTTTGGCAAATATTGGTCACCGAGTTTTATATGTCTACTTCCTTTGCCCTTTGTCTGGGGCCCAGTCGGTGGGGGTGAGTCAGCACCAAGGACATTCTGGATGAGCCTTGGTATAAGAGGAATGGTAGCGGAGATTTTTCGTGAATCGGCTAGATTTTTATCACAATTTGATCCGTTTGTACGCCTTACGGCAAAACGTAGTGTGGTGGCACTGACGAAAACTCATGAAACTAATCTTCGCGTTAAAAGCCTAGGTGCAAGGAATGTCAAAACTCATGGAGAATCAGCAATCTCTCCTCAAGAATGGGAGTGGTTTACCAAAAGCATTAGGCAGGATACTTGTCACACTTCTTTTAAATTTATCAGCATTGGGAACTTCTATCCGTTGAAAGGTTTTTCTCTAGGTTTAGAAGCATTTGCCATGGCGCGAAAAGAACTACTCGAAGCAGGATTAAGGAATGCCGAATACTGGCTAGTGGGAGATGGTGCAGAATTTCTCAGACTTAAAACAATGACCGACAAGTTAGGGATCTCGCCACATGTGAAGTTTTGGGGAAGACTCTCTCGGCAAGACACAATGAAGAAGCTTGTAGCGTGCCACGTCCTGGTCCATCCAAGTCTTCATGATTCGGGAGGGTGGGTATGTCTGGAGGCTATGGCAGCGGGGAAGCCAGTTATATGCCTTGATTTAGGTGGTCCAGCCACTCAAGTTACAGACAAAACCGGATTTAAAGTGTTTCCCGGACACCCTGGCCAGGTCATCCGTGACATGGGGATTGCCATGATTCAGTTAGCAAGTGATACCAACCTACGCAAACAAAAGGAAGACGCGGCAAGAGACCTTATCGCTTCAGAATACCTCTGGGATCATAAAAGAAATTTGTTAACCAATCTATATAAACAAATTCTAGAGACAAAGGAGAATATACTCTGATGTTTAATGGGCAAACTCCTCGCGTTTATCAATCAAGCTTTTGATCCCCTATTGGCAACATGCGAACCAGTTTTCTTTTCGTTGCTGTGGGAGTGCTCTTAGGCCTCCTCATTTTACTGTCAAATTCTGCTTCTTACCTTCTAATAATCGGGGTCCCGCTTGGCCTTCTGACCATTCTTGTCTTGCCTGACTGTTATACGAAGGTTGCAAACCTATATCAGGAACTTCGGTGGTGGCACTACCTTTGGTCCCTCATGTTCTTGAGTGGATTGGTTTTTAGAATTAGAGACACGAGCAGCATGACCGATTCTCCATTAGATCCGTGGGCACTGTTTAGAATTGTTCTTATGACTCTCATAGGAACCGTTCTGTTCTATCACTTGGTCATCAATGGCATAGACTGGATTCGCTCTTTAGCCCATGGGCTCCTAGCTCTACTCGCAGGTTATGCTGTGTCATGCCTGATTTCAGTAATTTGGTCAGTTTATCCTTCCTGGTCCTTTTATAAATCTATTGAATATCTGGTCGATATATTTCTTCTCGCGGCAATTGTCGAAATGACTACGGAAACCAGCAAGGCTAGAACGCTTTTCAATTGGACGTGGCTTCTTCTAGGGCTTCTTTTGACAACGGTTTGGTTTTGGGTGGTTGTTTGGCCTGAAGAAGCTATTCTTCGTAAGATCGGTGTGTTAGGAATGCAAATTCACGGTGTATGGCCCGCAATGGAAACCAATGGAGTGGGAGAGTTGGCCGCCATTTTGGGAGTTGTTACATTCACTAGAACTCTCAATTCTGATACCAAAGACCGCTTGTTTTATCTGTCAGCATTTCTTTTTGCTTTTACCACCTTAGTTTTTGCCCAAAGTCGATCTCCCCTCACGGCGTTTTTGGTGGGCATCCCGATGGTACTCTTTGTAAGTCGCCGCATTGGTGGACTTGCATTGGCAGTGATTGGTGTAATCATCGTCCTTTCATTTACCTCTGCTTCTGAGCCGCTATGGGAATACTTCCAAAGAGGACAAAAGGATAAACAGTTTGAATCCCTTTCAGGGAGAACAGACTTGTGGAACGCAGGTTGGGAATTTATAAAACGGGAGCCGCTTACAGGTTATGGAGCGTACGCAGGAACTCGATTCACAGGTATCACCGATGCAATGGGTACAGGGACTTCATCTATTCTTAACACGTGGCTTGAGGTTCTCTTGGGTGTAGGAGTGCCGGGATTTCTATTATTGGTTATCCTTTTCTTGCGTATATGGATTAGATTGTTCCGCAATACTTGGCACGCTTCTAAGCAGGGTCTCGTTGATCAACTGGGGGTTGAAGCTATAGGAGTTTTGACTATAATATCAGTTCGTTCAATGTTTTCCCCTCAACTGATTTGGCATCCCCCTATAACATTTCTACTAGTGCTCGGTTACGCGGAGTTTGTCAGAAGGCAGGCAGAAACTAAAATTTATGAAGCTACTCTTGGTCCACAACTATTACCAACAACCCGGCGGTGAAGATACAGTTTTTAAACTAGAAGCGGCCATGCTCCAAAGGGCTGGGAATGAAGTATTTACTTATCAACGCTCAAATTCAGAGATACTGAAAATGGGCCTCTTGGAAAAACTGGCTATTCCAGCCAAAATGGTTTGGGCATGGGATTCATCCAAAGCAATGCGGGCATTGTTAGAACGGATAAGACCTGACCTAGTACACTTTCATAATACCTTCGTGCTTATATCACCCGCTGCCTTTTCCACTTGTAAGAACATGGGGATTCCTGTCGTGCTGTCTCTTCACAACCCCAGGTTGCTTTGTCCCGCTTCCAGTTTTTTCCGCCAGGGAAGTGCATGTGATCAGTGTTTAGGTAAAACAATCGCGTGGCCGGGAATTTTTCACCGATGCTACCGAGAGTCTCACACTCAGACTGCCATGGTGGCAGCCATGCTCGCTGCACATCGCCTTCTTCGAACTTGGGAGAATCAGGTAGACAGATATATTGTGTTTTCTGAATTCTATAAGGAAAAGTTTATTCGGGGAGGACTTCCAGCCAATAAGGTTTCAATAAAGCCTCATTTTGTTCATCCAGACCCCGGCCCAAAAAGTGGAGACAATGGTGGATATGCTCTATTTGTTGGTCGACTTGATCCGGAAAAAGGTGTTCGCACCTTGCTTGGGGCTTGGAAGTCGTTGACCGACATACCTTTGAAGATCAGAGGCGATGGACAATTAATGAATGAAGTGAATGACCATATCAACTCAGGCGGTAGATCTGTAGAGATAGTCGGGCGGTTATCAGAGAACGACCTCTTCGAGCTCTTTAAGGGAGCCTCGTTTCTTATTTGGCCATCTGAAGGGTACTATGAGTGTTTTGGATTAGTTGCAATTCAGGCGTTTGCATGCGCCTTGCCTGTTATTGCCTCACGGACTGGTGTTATGACCGAGATCGTCAAAAATGGCGATACGGGCTTACATTTCACAGCGGGTGACTCAAATGACTTAGCAGACAAAGTACGCTGGGCTTGGGAGAATCGCCCTCTGATGTCTGAAATGGGCCGCAATGGGAGAGTCGCGTTCGAAGAAATTTACAATGAAAAGAACAATTGTGAGAAACTCCTGGATATATACAAGTTGACTATGCAACGGGATAGTTAATTTCGTCTCCCATCACCCATACCGCTACCCTATTCACCCGCTACAATTCTCAACATCTTTAAGATTGGTTTCAAAGTCGCGAGCAGGAGAGTAGGTCTCCTGTTGACCTTGTCCGGTAACCTCGATGAACTCTGAGAGAGTCATAGATCTGTTGTCAACTCGAAATAACTCCTTTTGACTGGTCTTATACCATGTATTCCTTTTCAAGGATAAACTCCCCAGTGACCGTTCCACGCCTGATAATTCAAGCAAGACATCGGACGAATCATTTACTATTATGTTGCCTAACAGCTTCAAATTCTCGCCGTGAACCTTGGAATTTTCAGCAGTTTCCCAGTTCTTCACTGGCCGATCATTACCGAAGGCATGTTTGACCTGGGACCTCGCATTTCTATAAATTTTATTCCCTTCAAGAGTAACTCTGCTCGAATCAGAAGCTATACCGTAGTTCTGATTTAGGCAAATCATGCTATTTTTTATAATTATCGGCCCTTCACTCGCTTCCAGATTCACGCCGTCCCCTAAGTTCTGACATAAGCAACTTTCTTCGATTGAGATATTCGAGTTATCATAGTCTAACCACAACCCCCGAGTATGGTTTTTGGTCGACTTATACCGTCTGTAGATTGCATCGTGTACATTGTGATGTTTCGCGCCGGCGATTTCCCATCCTAGAAAGTTTCCCCTTACCCCTCGCCAATTATTGTAAGAGGTTTCGTCCTCTTCCGAAAGAAGCTCCTTTATCTTCCAAGCTTCCCATCCAGCTCCACCATTGTAGTTAGCTCTATTTCTCCTGGTGGTCACATTCTTGACATCACTGAATCTCAGACCAAACCAGTTATTCCAGACGAATTCGCAGTCCTCAATTAATAAATTATTCGAGCTTACCAGGTGAACCGAAGCGCTCATTGTGCTTAATCCGGTCGTGTCATGCTGAAACCTCAAGCCTCGCAATATCAAATTGTTTGCGTGGTTTACCTTTAAAAGATCTGAACGAATGGCAACTTCGACAGTCATTTCATCCAACGACCGTTCCGATGTGGCCCATAGGTATATCTTAGATTCATTCTCTGACACGTAAAAAGTATCTTTCTTCAGGTCCTCGAGTGAGAGAACTTGTTCCATCGGATTGTTATCAACAAATAACATCTCTCTTCTTCGAACAATTGGTCCATACTTTTGCGTTAATTGAGATGGACCAGCCATAAAGCCCCATTTGTAAGGCCAACGATGGACATATACGTCTGTTTTTCCAACCCTTTCCCAGTCCTTCCAAACATCAGACCCCGACAGGACAACTGTCCCGCGCTCTTTTGCCTCAAATATAATGACAGGACTCGCTTTGCGGTTCTGGAAATCCATCTTAATTTGTTCACGGTATGTGCCCGGATAAATAATGACCTTAGTGCTGAAACCCCCTTTGTGATTTAACATTGCAATCTCAGCCGCAGCCCCAATAGTTCTCACTGGAAATTCTTCGTTGATCCCTCTGTTCGAATCATCTGCCTGTGGGTGGTGATTGTTCACATAGATGACTTTATCGGGAATTGCAATTTCTAAGGAAGGTGAGGCACCAATCGCGCCGCATGAAAGCTCGGTTATTAGGAGGGAATGGCAAAGCAAGGCTGGGATCACTAGCATCCAGCCGCTTATTCGCCAAGAGGTCGGGTAAGGTGGACCCGCATGCTGTTCCATTAACTTGGCCATCTGCTGTAAAACTGAATCAAGAAGTCACACACAGAAACTGATTTGTTTTCACTATTAGCTATTGCTACTTAATCAAGGTTCTTATAAACGTTTATAGATCCATTCTGGAATGTAATACCGCTGCTTATTGAACACAAGACCCAGGATCCTTCCTTCACACTGACTGATCCGAGCTTTCAGGTTGGCCACCACACTAGAACGCGTTTTCTCCGCTTCTACAACCAGTATCACTCCATCCGTCGAGGAACAGAGAGTAAAGGCTTCATCAGAGACCGCAAGCGGCGAGGAATCAATCAGAATGAAGTCGAAGCCCTTTCGTAGCTTACTCCACATCTCACCATGATTGACCATAAGACTAGCCTGTGAATTACCACTAGTCTCTTGATACAAGCGGCAGAGGAATGCGCGAGAATTTTTTACAGGACAAATAGCCTCATCCAAAGACATGGCTTCATTCATGACCCATTGCAGCGAGATTTTGGGATGTACGCCTAGTGCCTGATGCTGAGACAAGTGAGTGCGGTCTGCGTCCACCAAGAGTGTTGACTTATTTGCTCTCGTCGCCAAAAATAGGCCAAATTCTCGCAGAATAGTGGAAGTGCCCTCATCCTTTTGTGACCCAATGAACTGGATGATACCCCCCTCCGAATTGGAAAGCAGTCCGGCCACATTGTGAAATAGCCTCCCCATTTCTTTTTCCATTCGCAGGGGTGGTAGTCTCTCTAGAGCGGCGATTTCCGTCTTCAGGCTTGCTTTCGTAGCACCTCGTTCGACACGTCTCGCAAGATCCTGGTCGGTACGGGCACGCAGTATGGCTTCATACACTTTGCTCATAGAGTTGCTCCTAGATCCATACGGTGTCCCAAAAGAGCTTCTGTTGAATCCAAATAAAACAGAGACATTCTCAGGTCGGTTCCTTGTACCGAATACTAGCCAAAACAGGCACTCCTAGCCCCCTAGACGCTTCTTCGGGTCTGCTGTAGCCCTCTTGCATGTAGGCCGACAGAAACGCCGAAGTAATTCCGCCGACCATTCCGACAATGATCCCGAGGAGGATGTTGAGTGCCTTCTTAGGTTTCACCGGTTTGCTGGGAATAGATGCTGGTTGAATGATTCGTAAATTTGCCATTTTGAGCTGATCCATTTTTTCCGATACTTCCGCCTCTTCAACCTTGGCGAGATACATCCGATAATTGCTTTGATCGGAATCCACTTTCAATTGAAGACTTCCAAGTTCTTTCTCTAATTGGTCAAGTCTGGAGAGTTTGAAGTCAAGTTGCTGTGCCTGATTCTTGACCTCTTCAATCTGAGTCGTGAGGGAGCTCAATTCCGATTCAGTCCGCAAGATTCCTATTTCGAGCTCCTGATAGACCGGGTTTTTTCCAGTCGTGACTTTGTCGGTGAGATTGGTTTCCTGTTCTTGAAGGAACTTTGAGACTGTGCTGATTTCATTCCTTATGTCGCTGATCAGCCGACTTGTATCCTTAAATTTAGTTGAAAGGTTTTGCTCCTTAAGACGTAGTTCGAGCAAATTGCTTTTGAGCCCGTCAATGACTCCCTGTCGTTCAGCCACACTCGCCAGGGAAATCTGCTTAGGAATGTCAGCAATTTGCCTTTTTAAAGACTCGGCCTTGCTCAGCAATCCTTGTTTCTGATTCTGGTAACTCTTCAAGGATGTGTCGAGATCCCTCCGCTGCTCAAGAAGAAGCTGCTTTTCTTCCCTTAAAGAGGATAGCCCATGCTTTCTCTTAAATTCCTGCAGATTCGATTGGGAATCCTCTAACTTTTCTTTATAAGCCGATGCTTGTTTCTCAAGAAAAGAAGCCTGCGGATTGCTGAAAATTTTCAGATGTTTCTCCATCAAGAGTTCTGTAAGGTAATTGACCACTTGGGCCGAAGCTTCAGCGCTCGGATGAAAAAATTTAATTCTGATGACATTTGAGTCCTTCACGGCTGCAAAAGAAATATTCTGTTGCATCTCTTCAATGGCCGCCTCCAATGGGGTCACGTTCTTTGGAGGACTATCGGCTATGTTTGGGTACAGAGATTCCACTCCCAATTTAATCAGGACCCCTTCTGTTAAGTCGCGGCTGGACAAAATCTGAATCTCTGATTCCATGATCCGGTTCTGATCGTAGGATATGGCAGGGCCGGTTGAGCCTACTTCCGGTCGGTACATATGCTCTCGACCCATTTTCACCATCAAGGTCGCTTGAGCCTCATAAATCGGTCTCATGAGGAATGACCCTACCGTCACGGTTACGACGGTTCCGAAAAAAATACTCAGGATTCTCCATTTATACTTTAACAGCACGGTCAGGATATCCCTCAGATTGCCATGCTGAACTTGCGTGGGATGATGTATCATTGAGGGCATTCTTTTTGGTAGATGGATAGGGGAGACAGTGACCTTTTCACGTGAAACGGGGCTCAAAACGGTGCAAAGAAAAGGCCGAATGTTATTGGAATATTAGCTCGAATATATTGATGTACCCAGAGATTCACATTCGCGATCGGAGACCTCGGAACATAGACGATATCAAACGGGACTAATCCGACATCCTGGCTAAAATCCTTCCCTGACAGTACCTCGTCTAGATCCAGCTTCATCACCAATGGCTCCCTGCCCTTGATGCGTCTAATTACCAGTGCTTCTTTCCAGGCTTTCTCCGTGAGCCCCTCTGCTCTTGATATCGCTTGCATAACTGTCAGCGGACGCAGCAATTCCAATTCACCGGGTTTTTTCACCTCTCCATCAATATAGACTCTCGATCCGAATGACCGGACAATGACTGTAATTTCTGGATTCTTCAGTTCTTTGCCATACTTTTGGCGCAAGAGAAGACTGAGGTTATTAGGAGTCAGTCCAGCGGCCATGACTTCCCCGATTAGTTGCATGGAGATTCGCCCATCAGGGCGTACGGACATACCGTCATTCATTTCCGGATTGTAGAAAAACTTCATTTCAAGCATATCGCCTGGCTGAATGATGTATTCGTCGCTAACAGCTGGACCGACCAGCCCAATTTCTGTTCCTGGATCGCCAACAGGAGTCGGGCGCTCAACCACAACACTGGGACTGCAAGCTGTTAATAGACCAATCACAATGAAGAGCCACGGAATTAACATCTGTGCTTAGTCCTTTCCGAAAGCGTCACGGATTATTGAGCTAAAAATTAGCTAAAGACTCAAGATATATGACTGAACTGCTTATTAAAGTCCATGCTCAAAGCTCCAGTTTCTAAAAGTCTGGAAGCGCCTTGGCTCATTAGAATGCCACTTCCGGCCCCTGTGTTCGTTGGTAGCGATACGAGGCTACCGTCTTTTCGATCCCATTGAGCGATTGCCAGGCGGTCTCAAATGCGAAGGGCTCGTTCGCTTTGCTCACATTCAGGTATCGTCACAGTTGGCCTTTTGGCTTGCCGGTGTCTCACACGAGCTCACCATTGAAATCAACTTCGTCGGCGATCAGATGTGCCAGGTCTTGAATCGTAATCGCTTATCCTGTTCTGATACTGACGGGTTCGTTGGAGCCCCGATGCTTGGCCACCATGAGGATGGCGCAGGCCGCGCGATTCATATAGAGCAACTCTCGTCACTGCGAGCCATCGCCACATACTAAACTCTCTGACCTTGCTAAGTAAGCCTGTGGATCGGTACCTTCCCTGGACACAACATGGTTCAGGAACGGTCTCTCAGTGGTAAGTCCCCTCTCACTGGAGCTCTGTTCGCCTCGTCCCTTCCAAGGTCTGTCGCTCCGCCCGCACGTCCGCGTCGACCATCATGGTCACCAACTCTTCAAACGAGACCTTCGGTTCCCATCCCAGTGTGCGCCTGGCCTTACCGGCATCGCCGATGAGGAGGTCGACCTCTGTCGGGCGGTAGTAGCGTGGATCGATCTTCACATAGTCATGCCAATCCAACCCCACATGGCCGAACGCGCGGTCGAGAAACTCGCGCACTGTATGGGTCTCCCCGGTTGCGATGACATAGTCATCCGGCTGGTCGGCCTGGAGCATCATCCACATGGCCTGGACGTAATCTCCGGCGTACCCCCAGTCACGTTTGGCGTCGAGATTGCCGAGGAACAACTCCTTCTGCACGCCCAATTTGATACGGGCTGCCGCTCGTGTGATTTTTCTGGTCACGAACGTCTCTCCGCGCCGTGGGGACTCGTGATTGAAGAGAATGCCGCTACAGGCAAACAGATTGTAGGCCTCGCGATAATTCACCGTGATCCAATGGGCATAGACCTTGGCCGCACCATAGGGACTGCGCGGGTAAAACGGCGTGGTCTCGCGTTGCGGGATATCTTGCACCTTGCCGAACATCTCGCTGGACGAGGCTTGATAAAATTTCGGTCGGATACCGGACTCCCGAATCGCCTCCAGCAAACGCACCGTCCCGAGCGCCGTGATCTCCGCCGTGTATTCCGGGACATCGAAGCTGACCCGGACATGGCTTTGGGCACCCAGATTGTAGATTTCGTCCGGTTGAATCGTCCGGATGATCCTGTTTAAAGAACTCGCGTCGTTGAGGTCGCCATATACCAACTTGAGCCGGGCATCGGGCACGTGCGGATCTTGGTAGATGGGATCGATGCGCCCGGTGTTAAACGAACTCGACCGGCGAATGATCCCGTGCACCTCGTACCCTTTGGCGAGGAGAAACTCAGCGAGGTAGGATCCGTCCTGCCCGCTAATGCCGGTAATGAGAGCTTTTGTCACGTGTTGTGCGACTCCTTCGCAGGGCGCTGCGGCGCCGGAAATCTATGTATTTTAGTTCTAGTCAGTGGCGTGGTGATCGAGAAGCCTCTTCTCTTAGCATATTTTCAAGAAAAGGTGTGAGGGCCAAATGGCTGGACCGTCCTGTTCTCCGACTCCGTGTCGCAACCTGATGCAGGTCCCGTTGCATCTACGTAGTGCTTTCAGCGACCCCCTGTACGTGATAATTCGGCATTGACCAATGCGTCGAACGAAGGTACTGTTTCCTCCTTACGACCGGTGTCCACCAGGGCCGGAT
>WBZL01001785.1_pt1 | contig 21849 bp, 10 predicted proteins | sample 5204291 | NCBI WGS metagenome assembly WBZL01 (sample SAMN12344345, study PRJNA552823) | activated sludge metagenome | biome: Activated sludge suspended growth; feature: Nitrification reactor; material: Wastewater; isolation source: activated sludge from nitrification reactor of wastewater...
GGCCACCAGCGGCTGCGGGAAGGCAAGTATACCCCCGGACAGATCGACCGGCAATGGACCGACGAGATCAAGGCCGATTTCCTGTCCTGGATCAATGCCAATCCGGACAAACTGCCGATGACCCGCGCCGAACTGGACGCCTTCATGAAAGAACGTAATTGGTGAATTTTAAACATCATATCATGACCACTCCTTCGTACAACTTCCTGAAAAAACTCGGGGTAACCGATTCGCCCGCGCCCGACAATCAACAGGGCACCGGCCGGCGGGATTTCATCCGCAACAGCGCACTCGGCGGGTTGGCCATCGGGGCTTTTTTCCGGGCGCCGATCGATCAGACCCTGGAATATACCACGCAGAAGGTACAACGCGCCTCGGCGCCCACCGACCTGAAGATCACGGATATGCGCTATGCTGTGGTGATGAACGGCGGCGGACGCTGCCCCGTGATCCGGATCGATACCAACCAGGGCATCTACGGCCTGGGTGAGGTCAGGGACGGCGCTACCTGGCGTTATGCCCTTTTCCTGAAAAGCCGCATCCTGGGGATGAACCCCTGCAATGTGGAGATGATCTTCAAACACATCAAGCAATTCGGTTACCACGGGCGCCAGGCCGGCGGCGTTTGCGGCGTGGAAATGGCGCTTTGGGACCTGGCCGGGAAAGCTTACGGGGTGCCCGCCTATCAACTGCTGGGCGGCAAGTACAGGGATAAAGTGCGCCTTTATGCCGATACGCCCAGGGCAAACTCTCCCGAAGAATTTGCTGCCAAAATGAAAGACCGGGTGGAGAATAAAGGCTTCACCTTCCTGAAAATGGACTTCGGACTGGAGTCGCTGAAGGGCATCCCCGGTACGCTGGCCAACAGCAATTTCTGGGATGTCGGCCGCCAATGGGACAATTCCCAGATGACCTACGGCGGCACCGAACACCCGTTTACCCAGATCCAGATCACCGACAAGGGGCTCGATATCATGATGGAATATGTAGCCGGCGTACGCAATACCGTAGGCTACGAGATTCCGCTGGCCTCCGACCATTACGGCCATTTTGACATGAACAACGCTATCCGGCTCGGGCGGGCGGTTGAACCCTACCGGTTGGCCTGGCTGGAGGACCTCATCCCCTGGAAGTATACCGAACAACTCAAAGAGATCCGCCAGGCCATCGAGACGCCGGTCCTGACGGGGGAAGATATTTACCTGAAAGAAGAATTCATCAAACTGATCGACAACCGGGCGGTCGATCTGGTGCATCCGGATCTGGCCAGTTCTGGCGGCCTGCTTGAAACCAAGAAGATCGGCGACTATGCCGAAGAGCGCGGCGTGGCAATGGCCATGCACTTTGCGGGGACGCCGGTTTCCTTCATGGCCAACGTACACTGCGCGGCAGCTACCCAGAACTTTGTGGCCCTCGAACACCACTCGGTCGATCTGGATTACTGGACCAGCCTGGTCAAACCGACGGACGTTCCTATGATCGACAAGGGATTTGCCGTTGTGCCGGAAAGGCCGGGACTAGGCATCGAACTCAACGACGATGAGGTGAAAAAACACCTCGACCCGGAAGACCAGAGCTACTTCAAGCCGACACCGGAATGGGACAATATCCGCTCCTGGGACAGGCTCTGGAGCTAACCGTACGGGCAACCCTTGTGGTTGCCCCAACCTGTGAACCCTTGTGGTTGCCCCAACCTGTGAACCCTTGCATGACCCATGAAGTTGCCATGAGCTGCAACAAAAGAATTGATTTACGAAACCCCAAAGGTTTCGCAAACCATAATTACTTTGCTATGCACCGAATACCCGTTTGGTTAATCCTCCTTTTCGTCTGTTCAGCCGCCTGGGCCCAGCAGATCTCCAAAGATGAACTGGTCTTCCTTACCCCGGAGTGGAAGGGCGAGCGGTTCCCTGACGGTAGGCCCAAGGTACCCGACGCGGTCCTGCAAAGGATGCGCCTGGTTACCCTGGAAGAGGCCTGGGCGGTCCTGAAAGGCGAGAACTACAAATACCAGTACGAAGACGGCTGGCAGACCATCAACCCGGACAGTGTGCTGGTCGGCCGGGCCGTCACCGCCATTTTCATGCCCGGCAGGCCGGATATCCACCGGGTGATCGACGACCGCGGGCATAACCGCGACGGGCGGATCAAGTCGCAGAATTCCTGGCCCATCGACCTGCTGACCAAGGGCGACGTGTATGTGGTGGACCAGTTCGGCGCCCATATCGACGGCCCCACCATCGGGGATAACCTCGGCAATTCGATCTTTGCCAAAACCGGCAACGGCATTGTCTATGACGGCGCCATTCGGGACATCAACGGCCTGAAGGAGATCGGCTCGTTCACCTCATTTTTCCGGAGTTATCACCCTTCCCACCATTTGAACAATCCCGACGGCGACCTGAACACCACCCTGGTCGGGATCAACCAGCCCACCCGGATCGGCCATGCTACCGTCATGCCGGGCGACGTGGTCCTGGGCAGGGACGGCGGCGTGATCTTTATACCGCCCCACCTTGCGGAAAAGGTGGTGACCATTTCGGAGATCGTCCGGCTGCGCGATATGTTCGGCCACCAGCGCCTGCGCGAACAGAAATATACCCCCGGGCAAATCGATTCGCGCTGGTCGGATGAGATCGAAAAGGATTTTTCCCAATGGCTCGCCGATCATATCGATGAATTGCCGGTACCCAAGGAACAGATCCAGGAATATTTGAAAAAACGCACCTGGTAGGGGCAACCCTTGTGGTTGCCCAACCAGAAAATCCAAAACAGGCGACCCTTGTGGTTGCCCAACCAGAAAATCCAAAACAGGCGACCCTTGTGGTTGCCCAACCAGAAAATCCAAAACAGGCGACCCTTGTGGTTGCCCAACCAGAAAATCCAAAACAGGCAACCCTTATGGTTGCCCAACCAGAAAATCCAAAACAGGCAACCCTTGTGGTTGCCCAACCAGAAAATCCAAAACAGGCAACCCTTGTGGTTGCCCAACCAGAAAATCCAAAACAGGCAACCCTTGTGGTTGCCCAACCAGAAAATCCAAAACAGGCGACCCTTGTGGTTGCCCAACCAGAAAATCCAAAACAGGTAACCCTTGTGGTTGCCCGGGTAACCACAAGGGTTGCCCCAACGATAATCAACCATCATGAATCACAACCGCAGGAATTTCCTGGCCAAAACCGCCGCGGCGGCTGCGTTGGCCACCGCACCCCTTTCCGGATTCGGACGCGTATTGGAGCAATCGATTGCGCAAACGCCGAAACATTCCATTCCTTCCGATCTGAAGATCACGGACATCAAATGCGGGTACATCCGCGGCGGGCATAGCCTGTTCGTCAAGATCTATTCCAATCAGGACATCTGGGGATGCGGCGAAGGGGTAGATGCAACGCCCGGCACGTACCACCTGGTCAAGATGTTCGGCCAGCGCATCAAAGGGAAAAGCCCGCTGAATGTGCACCGGTTGTTCGAGGATATCCGGCGGTCCGGTTTTTTTGAAGGCGCTCAATCGGGCATGTACGTGGCCGTACTGACCGCGGTGGAAACAGCCCTGTGGGACCTGGCCGGCAAGGCGCTCGGCTTACCGGTTTACCAGTTGCTGGGCGGGAAATTCCGCGACAAGATCCGGGTGTATATGGATACGGCCCTGTACCAAAGCCGGTTGCCGCAGCCCGCCGAATTTGCGGAAGCCGCCAAAAAGGCCGTCGACATGGGCTTTACCGCCGTCAAATTCGACGTCGATCAGGCCAATGACCCCAATAAATACGACTGGTACAACTGGACCGCAAGCCCGGCGGAGCTCCAGCGGATGTATGACCAGATATCAGCCGCCCGCCAGGCCGTCGGCCCCAATATCGACGTATGCGTGGATATGCACGGCCGCTACGATGCCGTCACCGGCGAGAAGGTCGCCAAAATGATGGAGCCGCTCAACCTCATGTGGCTGGAAGAACCCATCCCGGCCGAAAATCCGGATGCCTACAAAAAGATCACGGAATCGACCACTACACCCATTTGCGCCGGAGAGAACCATTACCTGGCGCACGGCTTCCGCCCCTTGCTGGAAATGGGCGCCGTCGACATCATCATGCCCGACCTCCAGAAAGCGGGCGGCCTGGGTGAAGGCCAGCGGATCGCCAACCTGGCCAACCTCTATTATGTGCCGTTCGCGCCGCATATGGTGGCTTCCTACCTGGGCGCGATGGCTTCGTGCCACGTCTGCGCTTCCGTTCCCAATTTCATGATCCTGGAATGGCAGACCTATTTCCACTCCGACCCCATGTTCAAGGAGATCGTCACCTTTGACGGCGAAATGGTGGAGAACGGCTTCATCACCCTGCGGGAAAAACCGGGCATCGGCGTGGAGATCAACGAAGAGGGAATGCGAAAGTATGCTACCCCTGGGGTGCCCTTTTTTGAGTAATCGAGGAACTGAGTAATTGAGGAACTGAGGATTTATTAATTTAACGTAAGATTTTACGTCGCTATTCATTGACGCATGATCATGCGCGTCGCTACACTAATTTGGCTATATTGCGTCATTGAAGACGAAAGACCGACACCTGATGACTCAAACGACGACTTCAACCTATCGAAACCTGATCCTACTGGCCGGCGCTTGTTTTGCCGGCGCTTTGGTTGCCTGGTTTGCCGGCGCCGCCGACTGGATCGCTCCGGGGCTGATCCTGGGCTTTTTGCTGATGGGCATCGGCGTAAGGGGGTACCCGCTGCTGAAAGGATTCTCCTTTACGTTTTCCATTTTTGCCGGGGTAGCGCTGGCCCTTACCTTCCCGCAATATTTCGTGAAGATCGGCGATTTCAAATTGTCCAGGCTGATCCTGCCGCTGTTGCAGATCATCATGTTCGGGATGGGCACCGCGCTGAGCTGGAAGGATTTTGCCAGGGTCGCCAAGATGCCGAAGGGGATCCTGGTGGGGATCTTGTGCCAATTTACCATTATGCCCCTGGTGGGGTTGTCGGTCACCAAGATCTTTGCCTTTCCGGCCGAGATTGCCGCGGGCATTATCCTGGTGGGCAGTTGCCCGAGCGGGCTGGCTTCCAATGTGATGTCCTATCTGGCCAAAGCCAACCTGGCCCTGTCGGTGAGCCTGACGGCCGTAGCGACCCTGCTGGCGCCGCTGCTGACCCCGTTTCTTATGAAATTGCTGGGCGGCCAATACATCGAGGTCAACGCCCTGGGGATGCTGTGGGACATTACCAAGATCGTGATCCTGCCCATCATCGCGGGGCTGGTCTTCAATCATTTTCTGCACGGCAAAACCCCCTGGCTGGACGCCGCCATGCCGGTTGTTTCCATGGTCGGCATCGCCGTTATCATCATGATCATCACGGCAGCCGGCCGGGACAGCCTCATGTCGATCGGCCCATTGCTCATCCTGGCCACCCTGGTCCACAACCTTACAGGCTATTTATTGGGTTATTGGGGCGCGCGCGCCTTCCGCATGTCGGAGAAGGATTGCCGCACCGTTGCGCTGGAAGTGGGGATGCAGAACGGCGGCCTCGCATCCGGCCTCGCCCTGACCATGGGCAAACTGGCCACCGTCGGCCTGGCGCCCGCCGTTTTCGGCCCGATGATGAACATTACGGGGTCCTCGCTCGCCATTTGGTGGGGGAGTAAGCCGCCGAAGGAGGGGTGATGGTTTTTTGTTTGTTTGTTGATTTGTTTATTTGTTGATTCGTTTATTTGTTTATGTGTTGATTTGAAACCTCGAATCACCCTCCGGCGGTCGTAGCCTCGGCGAAGGCGGCAGATCAACAGATCACCCTCCGGCGGCCGTAGCCTCGGCGAAGGCGGCAGATCAAAGATTCACCCAATACGTCGCCTTGAACACCAGGGCGCGGTTCTTGCTGCTGAAATCCTCCGGGAAATAATTCTCCGTATACACGATGAAAAAGTCGGAAGCAGGCTGGTAGCGCCATTGAAACCTGGCATTGAGGTTCATGTTGCGCTGCAGGTTGTTGTATTGATAATAGGTGGTAAGGAAGATCTTGTCGGTCAGGGTCAGGTCGATGCGGGGGCCGATCAGGAAGAGTTTTTCCTTGCCGTAGTTGTCGGGCAGTTTGATATCATTGTAGTCGAATGCCAGGGAAATATTGCCGTAGGGCTGGTAACGGGCATTGAGCTGGCCGCTGATGTTGAGGTTGGTGCCGTTGTAGAATCCGCCGTAAACCAGGCCCAGTTCAAAGTTGATAATCTGCCGGGTATTGCTTTGGAAGCTGCCGCCGACCGCATGCCAATCGTATTCTTCGCCTTCGTGGAAGGAGGTGTATTTATCCGGATCGATCAGGCTGAAATCGCGGGTCAGGTGCTGAAAGCTGTACCCATACCCGAATTCCAGGGTTGCCGAACTCAGGAAATTGATCTTGTAGCCAAGTGAATAGGCCTTGTCGGTTAGGGTGCCCGCGGGCGTATTGGTATGCCTCAGTTCAAGGACCGGCCCCATGTATACGATCGATTCGGTTTTGGGATAGATCCGGTATTCGGCGCCCATGAAATAATTGATCTGACCGGGGTAAACGCCCTTGCCGGGCACAAATCCCGCCTCGGCGTTGAAGTTTTTACCGATATAGGTACTGCCGCCGAATATATTGAACGCCCGCACGGAATACCGCAGGAATCCGCCGCCCGTCAGGTTGGCATTCTTGTTGAAATCGTCAAACGACTGGGCTGCATACCCGCTCACATACCATTTGTTGTCGGCGCTGAGCATTTCCAGGTCGGCGCCCAGCACCCGGTTGTAGGTGTTCTTCATGAGGGTTTTCTTCCCGTCCAGGACTTCCTCTTTGAAAATGCTGGGGTGGAAAAAGCGCGAAGTGTCCGTGTCGCCGACGCCCAGGCTTTCCTTGTTGACAAAAATAAAGGAGAGGCTGGATTGTTCGCCGAAATTCCTTTGTACGGAGGCTACGGCATAATTCTGGGCGGGAAGCCCCAGCGAAGGCGTGGCCTTGGTCTGCATATCCATGACCGCCAATCGCCATTTCTCGTTGATGGAGCCGCTGAGCCGGGCGCCGAACGTGATGGGTACCCGCTGTAGGATGCCGTTGGTGTCCTGTGCAATGCCGATGCGGCGGGAGAAAATGGGCCTTGCTTCCGGAAAACCGGCGGTACTGAACAGGTCATCGTTCTCCAGGAAGAACTGCCGCCGCTCCGGGAAACTGTATTCGAAACGCGTCAGGTTGAGCACCTGCCGGTCGACCTCCACCTGGGAAAAATCCGGGTTTACGGTCAGGTCCAGGTTGATGGAGGGGGTGACGCCGACCTTGGCGTCGAAACCCGCCTGGAAATCGGAGGTTTTCCTGTCCGGCTCCGCCTCGCTGTCCTTTGCCGTGTTGCCGGCGATATAGGGTATGGCGGAGATATTGGTTTTGGCGGGCGGTACGGGATCTACCCACCGCAACTGCCCTGAATAGGCGAAAGCGCCGGTGTTGAACTGGATGGGCGTCCGGATCCAGGAGGATTTCTGGTTCCGTTTTTTATCCAGCCGGTCGAAGGCGATGTTCCATTCCCTCAGGTTGCTTTTGTACCGGAAACTGTTGAAAGGGATCGCCATTTCCACGATCCACTTGTCAGGGTAGCGCACCACCTTGGAATACCATTTGTTGTCCCAGAATATGTTCCAGCTGTCATTGCCCGAACCGCCGTTGGAAACCGTTCCCTCCATTTGTACGCCTTTGGGCGTCATGACGAAGAAAAAGCCGTTCAGCCGGTCGTTGTAGGGCCCGATGACCATGCCTACGTTGTCGTTGAGGTCATATTCGAAATCGCGGCGCAGCGAATTGATCATGTCCGGACTTTCATCGTCATGGCAGACAAAGGAAACGTACAGGAAGTGGTCGTTGAAGGTGAGGCGGGCTTCGGTCTGGAAGTTTACGGCCTTGTCGTCCACCGGGTAGTTCAGGTACCAGTTGTCGGCTACATCGGCCTCCTGCCAGTCGGCTTCATCCAGCAAACCGTCGAGGACGATCTCGCCTTTGGCTTTCCGGATTTCAAGGACGGATCCGGGGCTGTTTTGGGACCAGATTGCGCTGGGCAGACAAAGGAGGAGGAACAGGAATTTTTTCATACGTGAATACAGTTAGGGCGTCTTTTCGGGTGATGGATTTCGGCCTGCAAATGTACGGAAAGTTTGGACAATGGAATATCCGGTAAACGGATTGTTCCGTAAGGGTTGGGGCGGTGACCGATCCTTAGTTCAGAGAGGACGAAAAGACAAACGCCGTTCCGGTCAGATTGGTTCCCCAATTCCACCGGAACGGCAGTTTCTTTATCTTTAACCATCCGACCTTTTTTGCAGCCGGGCCGGCGTTATTGCCGGTTGATCCAGTCCAGGATATAGTCGGCCTCCTCCCGCCAGGTCGGCAAACCGACGACGAAGTGGTTTTTACCCTTGAATTCCTTGTATTCCGTGATCGAGCCGTTCTGCTTGTACCGTTTGAAATTCCGGAATTGAGGGACAGTGTCCACGGTGAATTTTGCATGAATTTTAATATGGTATATTTTTATATTATTTAATTATTTCTATATTGCCTGCGATATCAGTGTAACTTCATAATTTCTTATAATGACCAACCAATTTTACAACCCAAGGAACGTCCTTGCGGCGTACTGGGCGAGCGCGGTCGAACACTACCTGCGCCTTGAAAACCCAAACCTTACTATCAGTGAAATCCGGAGTCTGCCCATGATGCAGGCCGTTTACACCCAACTGAGGGCCATCACATCCGGACAACAACTGGAAGAACCGCCGGCAGGGGCGCCTCCCCTCGACAACCTGGCCTTCTTGTCCCAGCATTTCCTGATCTTAGCCAGCGCGGCGACGGCTTTCCACTACCTCGACGAAGCCGATTATGACGCCTTTATCGCTTTCGCCGACAGCTACAACCAGCGCAAACAGATTGCAAATTTCAGTACCAAGGACCTGGCGGGTTTTGCCCTTTGCCTGATCATCTGGCTGGGCATGACCGGCAACCTGAATTCGACCGAGCAAAAGGGGCTGAATATGCTGCTGGACTGGGTAGAGAAGGAATTTGGCGTCTCCCAAACCATGATAGATACCATACATGGATACGTCAACCGGATCGCTTCCCGGCACTTCTCCCTGCAATACCGGAATTGCAGCAGCAGCCAGTATTCCGGCTACGGGGCCCTGGGCTGGACGATGAACAACGACGCTCAGGTCATTATGCTGGGCGATTGGGGTACCGGCATGGACGATGCCAAGGCCTTCCTTAAAGCCATCTGGAAAAAGGCCTACCTGGACAACCCTTCCAAGCAGATCGTTTTCATCCACCTGGGCGATATTTACTATTGCGGCTTGCCCAAGGAATGCAACGAGTATTTTTTCAAGATCTTCGCCGCGGTTTCAGTAGAATTGATGTCAGAGCTTCCCGGCGACAGCGGTTACGATGCCAATCACCCATTTGTTACCAACCCGCCCATCTTCACCATCCCCGGCAACCACGAATATTATTCCGACGGTTACGGCTACTTCGAACTGCTGGATACACTCCACATGAACTGGAACGGCGGGGATAGCAGTAAACGCCAATTGTGCAGCTTCTTCTGCCTTCGCACCCATGACAACAGGTGGCAGTTCCTGGGTATGGATACCGGGCAAGCGGACCACAACGCCCTCTCTGACGCCCTGCGCGGCCTGAGCGACGAACTCGGCCTGAGTACTTATGTCCAAGATTATGAAGACTTGAAAAGCAGCCTGCCCAGCTGGATACCCGATTGGGTCACAAACTGGCCGGATAAAATTGTACAGATCTACTACAATGTGGTCGGCCCCTTTGCGCCAACCCTCGTGTCCAGCGAGAAATCCTGGCTTTTGAACCGGATGGATGAATTTTCAGGGCTCACGATCATGTGCTCCCACCACCAGTTGTTCTCCCAGGAAGCCACGATTAATTACGCCAGCCCGCAATACCTGAATGTGCCGCTGAAGAAGGACTTCGGCTCTTATTTCAAAAACCAGATAGCCGCCTGGTATTGGGGCCACGAACATACCTACGCCATGTACCGCGACGGCGTTCAGGGCTTGAACAAAGGGCGATTGCTCGGCAGCAGCGCTTATGAGGCTACGGATGAAGATGATACCCCCTACGCCAACAACTACCCGATGATCCCGGCCAATTCCAATATGTTTCACAACAGCAATATTGGAAAGAACAGCGACGGGATTTACAATCACGCGGCCGCCATTTTTTATCTGGACAGCAGTTCGCACGATATCACGGTGAAATACTACCAGTTCCCGGCCTGGAGCCAGTTGCAGTCGGCGCCGTCCAACCCGCAATTGACCCTGATGACCTCGGAATTGATCTCCCACAGTACTTCCAATTTTGTCAGTCTGGAGCCCTCCTGGATCGGCAATGATCCGGTTTCTTCCGGCCACGTGACCACCGATAACTCGCCCACGGTAGCGGCTTTTGACAACCAGGTATACATGGCTTATCAGGATGACAACAGCACCCTTTCATGGTGTAAGGCTGACGTGAGCAGATACCGGCCGACGGCCAACAGCGATAAGATACCATGGAGCTCCCAGGGGCAGATCACCGTCCAGGTCGGAAATTTGAATATGCACTTCGGCACCAGCCACAGCCCCGCTTCACTGATAGCGGACGGGATATGGTACGTATTCTACGTGAACAGCAATAATCACATCAGCCTGATTACCTGTGATCTGTCTTCAAATACCTGGACCAATGTCGGCGAAATCCAGTACAACTCTTCCGCTATAAAAACGGAGACGTCCTTTAGCGTCTGTTTTTATGAAGGCCTGATCTGTATCGTGTACCTGGATGACGACAAGAACAGCGACAATTCCAGAAACGTGAAGCTCATGACCTACGATCCGCTCCAGAGCGGTTCGGGAAATCAGGGCGTCAACTACGGAAAAGTGAAAAACACCAGCGGCAATACCTATACGGCGACCAGCGTGGCGGTGGCTGGCCGCAGCGATTCGCCGGGGGGCTCGGACAATTACATATTAATGGTCCTGACCGATACCAGCGGCAACCTCAAATGGGCGGTCTCTTCCGACCCTGCCGGTCAATTTACCTACAAAGGCGATGTCACCACCCACAAAACGGGAAGCCATACGGACGATCTGACCACTTCGGCAGGCGTATCGCTGACCTATTTCAGGAATACGATCTTCATGGTAAGGGTCGATTCCAACCAGAAACTCAAAACGGTGGTTTACCAGGCATCGGATAAAACCTGGTACGGCGACCTGGAGGTGGATGTCCATGCCAACGATGCGAGTAAATCGCATGAATATGCGCAAAGCTCCCATTATCCTTCGCTGGCCAACCTGCAGGGCGCGGTATTCCTCCTGTACCGGGGAAACTCCAGCTCGGATATTTATTGGTGCTATTGTTAAGATACCGGTGATCCTGCCCGCTGCTCAATTCCTGAGAGGGGCAGGATCTTTTCCTATTTATCCGGAATCCCGGGCAGGAAGATTTTAGGTGTTTTGCTGCAGGATTTGCAGCTAAAAATTCAGATTGACCCGTTTAAAAGCTAACGCATCCGCGTCGTTCCTCGCCACAAGAATGATCGGCCCGTTCGCCGTCTGAAAGGTTGCCGCGTCGCGGACTTCGCCTTTGACGAACAGCCCGGAATCAGCGGGGGGCAGGCAGGTGAATCCGCCTTTCCCGTCGCCCCGCAGGAAAACGCCCCGGCTTGAATCGTGGCGACCGACTTCCGGCTTGAGGCCGTAAAAATTGCCGCCCAGCCAGATGTCCGTCAGGTTGTCCCCGTCCAGGTCCTGCGCAATGATGCCGAATGCGGGAGCTACCTGAGCCTCCAGCGGCAGCGCTTCCAGCCGGAAACCGGAGCCGTCGTTCCACAATACCGAGGTTTGCAGCCAGTTGGCGGTATACGCAACAGCGCCCTGGCGTTGCGCAGGGTCGAACATGGTCTCGTAGGTCAGGTGGGCGTAATCCTCAAATTTCAGCGCTTTTTTCTTCAGGAACGGCAACTGCTGGGTCATGTCCATCTTTCCGGCAAACGGCCAGGGTTGGTCGTCGTTGGGCGGGTACCAGTTGAGGATGAGTTCGGACTTTCCATTGTTGTCAAAATCCTTTACCGCCATGGTGACCGGCCGCTCTTTCGACGCCTTCAGCTTGGTATTCAACCCCCAGTTGCCGAGTACGAAATCGAGGTCGCCATCGCCGTCCAGGTCGGCGGGTTCCAGGCAGGTCCACCAGCCGTAATAGGGCTGCGCCGTCTGCTTTTTGGAAAAAACGAACCGGCCGAAGTCGTTCTCGAAATGCAGGACCGGCAGCCAGTCCCCGATCACGATCAGGTCCTGATCACCGTCATTGTCGGTATCCGTGAAACAGGCATCGGTCACCATACCGCAATTGCCGAGTTCCTGCCGCGTGACATCCACCCACCGGCCCCCGCCTTCGTTGAGGAGCAGGAAGCTGCGCGGCATCAGGCCGTAATTGCCGGGTACCGCCCGGCCGCCGATGAACAGGTCCAGGTCCCCGTCCAGGTCGATATCGCCGGGTACGATGCACGAAACCATGCCGGCTGCGGGCGGCGTTTTCCCTTCAACGGCTTTGAACCGGCCGCTCCCGTCATTGTCGTAGTACCGCAACCGGAAATTGGCGAACCCGCGCTGCATCTCGTTACCGCCTGCGCCCAGCAAAAGGTCGTTGTCTCCGTCGCCGTCCGCGTCGAAGATCAGGCCGCAGGTTGTTTCCAGGGCCCGGTCCGCTTCAGGTTGCCAGCCGGTGACCTCCTGCCAGGTTCCGTTTTGCTGGATGAACATCTTGTCCGGGTCGCCCGCCGCGCCGGTCAGTACAAAGTCTTCTTTCCCATCTCCGTTCAGGTCCCCTTTGATGATTTTCGGGCTTTCCGTTGAGAGCATCCGCGGGAGCAGGATCTCGTAGTTGAAGTCATTGAACCGGTTTTCCTGATGCCGGATATTGCCGCGAAGAAGCTCCGCTGTTGCATCCCGGTAGAACGGGTCGCGGGTTACGGGCGCAGCTGAGAAAGGCCGGTCCGCATCCGACTGCCGCAGGTCAAGGGTTTGGTCCACGCTGATGTGCTCCAGGGTTTGCATTTTCTTATCCGGCCAGATCACTTCCAGGCGGTCGATCTCTGCATTGTCGGGCAAGCCGAACAGCAACCCGGGTTCAACGCTGCTCTCGAACCCGCGCTGCGGAAAATGCTGCAGGGCCTGCACCCGGTCGCCCTGCCGGATCTCTACCTTTGCGCCCACGCCGAAGGGATTTTTCCCGTTGCCGTGCAGCCGGATCTTGAGGTAATGGCGGCCGGTCTTTTTATCGGTTTCATTCCGGTAGACAAAACAGGGCATGTTCACATTGTTGACCACGAGGTCCAGATCGCCGTCGCCGTCCAGGTCGCCGTAGGCCGCGCCGTTGGAGAATCCAGGTTCGCCCAGGCCGAGTTCGCGGGCCATGTTTTTGAACTGCGGGATCGGCGAATTGCCCGTCTGGTGCACAAACCCGTAGTTGGACAAAGGGTTGGAAGGCAGGAAAGCGGCAAAATCCCGCCAGTCGAATTTTCCTTTTTCGGTCACGATCTTTTTGACCTCGTCCTTGTCGTTGATGAAATTGGTGAAATCGAGGTACATGATCTCTTTGTAGAGCGCGTTGGAAACGAAAATATCCTTCCAGCCGTCGTTGTCGAAGTCGAAAATGAGGGCGCCCCAGCTCCAGTCGGTGGCCGATACGCCGGCCAGGTTGGACAATTCCTGGAAACTGGCTTCGCCGTCGTTGAGCTGGAGGCAGTTCTGGAGGATCTGATAGTGATAGTCGGCCCTGTATTTGTAATCCTCCAGGTGAAAGGGGTCGAAGACGGTGGTGGCTTTCAGGCGGTAATTGTCGGCCGGCAGCATATCGGTGGTGAATACGTCAAACGCGCCGTCGTTGTTCAGGTCGGCGATGTCTGCTCCCATGCTGGAAACGGAGCAGAGGCTGATGCGGCTGGTCAGTTCTTCGGAGAAGACCGTGCCTTTTCCGTCGACGGGGCCGCGGTTGAGGTAGAGGTAATCCCGCTCCCAGAAGTCGTTGCTGATGTAAATATCGGGCCGCATATCCCCGTTAAGGTCGCTGACGGAAACACCCAGGCCGAATCCGATGGGACTGTTGTAAATGCCGGCCTGTTCGGTTACATCGGTAAATGGGACGGCCGCTCCGGGTTCGGCGTTTTCCGGGCTGTCGTTTCTGAACAGCTTGTCGCCGCCGAGCGGATCCTTTTCTTCGCGCGTGCGGTTAAAGGCGTCGATGCGTTCGGGGTCCTTGTAGGAATTGTTGAGGATATAACAGTCCAGGTCGCCGTCGAGGTCGTAGTCAAAAAAGGAAGCGTGGGTGGTGAAGCCCGGGTCGTTGAGGCGGTAAGCCGCCGCCTGCTCGGTAAAGGCAATTTCTGCGGCGTTTCCGCTGTTGATGAAGAGTTCGTTTTCCTTGTCGTCGCCGGCGATATCGCCCGAATTGCAGACGTAGATGTCGAGCCAGCCGTCGCCGTTGACGTCCGCCATGGCCACGCCGGTGCTCCAGCCGCCTTTGCCGGCTACTCCGGCCTTTTGGGTAATGTCCTCAAACTTCCAGTCGCCTCTGTTCAGGTAGAGTTTGTTAGGCCCCATATTGGCGGTCAGGTAGAGGTCGGGCATGCCGTCGTTGTTGATATCCCCGATGGCTACGCCGCCGCCGTTGTAGAAGTTGCGGTAGGTCAGCACATTGAACTGTTCGCCGTCCGTTACCTGGTTGACGAAGTCGATGCCGGTTTGGTCGGCCGGCATGCTGGTGAACAAAGCGCCGCCGTCCGGAACCGGGTCGGGATGGACGGTAGTGGAGGTGCAGGCGGTTGCCAGGCAGAACACGAAGGGCAGGTAGGCGTACTTCGGCATTATGTTGGTTGTTTCGTCCGGATAAAAGGCGCAAGAGGCAGTTTTAAGGCTGCCTCTTGCGGACATTTACACTCACTTGGTAATACAACTCAAAACAAGTCTTTAATATCCGGGATTTTGTTTCAACTGCGGAACGCCGTCCACCTTGCTCAGCTGGATCTGCACGGTCGGCAGCGGGTAGAGCCAGTGCCGGTCTTCAAATCCGCCGGAATCTTCCAGGTAGGTCCGCTTGGTTTTCTCCACAGCAAGATACTCATTGTTGATGTAATCCTTGGCGATACCCCAGCGGCGAAGGTCGAAGAACCGGTGACCTTCCAATGCCAGCTCCAGTTTGCGCTCAAACCGGACTGCTTCACGCGCGGCGGTCTGGTTGGTCCAGGCGGAGTTGTAGGTTCCGACATCGTATTTGGCATAGGTGATTCCCGGATCCTTGATGTTGTCATCGGCAGTCCCGTCGGGGCCCTGGGCGCAACCGGCTGCGCGCTGCCGGATCATGTTCACCAGTTCGCGGGCTCTTTCGAGATTGCCCAGTTCGACCTCGCATTCCGCCAGCATCAACAGCACATCGGCATACCGGATGATCGGGATGTTGATGGTACTGAGTTGCTGGTTGCTCCAGCTGCTGGCCGCGTTTTCTCCCGGGTCATGGATGAATTTCTTGGCGCTGTATGGCCCCGCCCAGGCGCGTGCCCGGATCCATTCGGGGCCGTGGGTCCCGTAGGTGAGGAAGGGCACCCCGTCGCGGCCTACAGTCCAGTCGACACGCGGGTCCATCACATCGGCCGCTGTCGCATCCAGATCGTTGTAGGTTTCAGGCATCGGCAGGCCGCCGGCGTCCACCTTGTGCGAGTTCACCAGGTTTTGGGACGGTTGGTGGAATCCGCAGCAGGAGAAGGTGCCGCCGCCGTTGGGAAAGTTGAGCCTGTCCGCAAAGTTGCCGTTCTGCCCTTCCGTGGTGCCGTCGTTTACGGATGCCTGGATGGAGAAGATCATCTCCGATCCGTTTTCCATCTCCTGGGTGAACACGTCGTGGTAGCAGGGCAGCAAGGCGTATTTGCCGCTGCTCACAACCGCGTCGAACTGCTCTTTGGCTTTCGCATATTCGCCGTTGTACAGGAAAACCTTGCCGAGATAGGCCTGGGCGGCGCCTTTGGTAGCGCGGCCGACTGCGACCTGGGTGACGGGCAGGTTATTGATGGCAAACTGGAAATCCTCCTCGATCCTGGGAATGATGTCCTCCGAGTTGGGTTTCCTGAAATCCTCATCGGCCTCTGTGTAATACGGAATGTTCTTCCACAATTTCCAGCCGTCGAAATGGAAATGGGCCCTCAGGAATCGGGCTTCAGCCTCTATACGCTCCTGCTCGGTAATGTTTTCGGTTTTTTTCATCAGCTTGATGGTCGCATTCGAACGGGCGATGCCTTCGTAGAGGGCCTGGAACTTGACGTTGAGGTAGTTGTTCCCCGGCGCCCATTGGAACAGCTCGATCAGTTGCACTTCAAGCTGGTCGCCCGGCTCGGATCCTTTGTAGGCTTCGTCAGACGGGACGCTGCCCCAGATCCAGTTGCTGCCGGCGCCGCCCCAGGGCGGGTTGAAGGTACCCCAATCGTCATTCCACCCATCCAGCATGGAATAGGCGGAGATCAGGGCAGCTTCCACGCCTTGCTGATTCCCCAGCGTGCCCTCGTCAAGCGACCCTTGCGGCGGGGCATTCAGGAAATCTTCCGAGCAGGCGAAGAACAGGACTCCGCTGAATGCGATCAGAAGCAGGCTATAGGTTATTTTTTTCATACCAAAATGAATTTAAAGTTGATGTTTGGTCGGCAGGTTCAATTAAAAACCCGCATTGACACCCAGCATGAAAATCTTGTTCGCCGGGTAGTTGCCGAAGTCGTACCCCGTCCACAAATCGCCGTTCAGGCCGTTTTGCGGGCTGAAGTTGGACGGCGCGGGGTCGATCCCCGAGTATCCGGTGATGGTGAACAGGTTTTGCGCCTGAACGTAAATGCGCAGGTTGCTGAATACCTTGCCCAACACGCCCGACGGCAGGGTATACCCGATCTGAAGCGTTTTCAGCCGCAGGTAGGACGCGTCCTCCACATAGAATGAGCTGGGCTGCTGGCTGTACGTATCGTCAATGTCGAGCATCGGCAGGGTACCGTTCGGATTGGCAGGGCTGAAGGAGTTGGTCAACACTTCCTGGCGGACATTGGAATTGAACAGGCCGAAAATGTCAAAGACCTTGTTGTAATTGAAAATCTGGCCGCCCACCGAGGAGAAGAAGAAGATCGAAACATCGAAATGCTTGTAATTGAGTCCGATGTTCAGACCCGCCGTGAAATCGGGGTGCGGATTGCCGATCACCCCTTTGTCCGCGTCGTCGATCTTGCCGTCGGGCTTCCCGGTCAGTTCGCCGTTGTCGTCGAAGCCGTCAATGTCCTTGAACCGGATCCGGCCAACGTCGGCGCCGTCCTGGGTGGCGTGGTTGTCCACTTCGGCCTGCGACCTGAAGATGCCGTCGGCGGTATAGCCGTAGAAGGAGGAAATGGAATAACCGATCTGGTTGATGTTGACCAGGCCGATCCGGGAGTCAAACCCGGAGGGGAAGAAGGAGGTCGAACTGCCGTCGATGTCAATCACCTCATTGCGGTAGGAAGAGAAGGTAATGCCGACGTCATAGCCGAAGTCGCCGCTGAGCTTATTCCGGTAATCCAGCCCCAGGTCGATCCCCTTGTTTTCCATTTTGGCGATGTTGACATAAGCGGGTGCAGCCGTGCCGGCCGTACCGGGCAGCGCAGCGGGGAACAGCAGGCCGTCCACTTTGCGCTTGTAGATATCGGCGACAAAATTGACCTTGCCTTCGTACAGCGACAGGTCAAGGCCGGCGTTGGTAGAGATGTTCTCCTCCCATTTCGTAGCCGAATTGCCGCGGTTGGTCAGGGCATAACCTGTTGCCAGTGAGGTCTGGGCGCCGTTGATGTCGTAGAACGTGGATCCGGTGCCGCCGCCGAACCGGTCGTAGGCGTTGCCGCCCGGGACGCTCTGGTTGCCGGTGATGCCCCAGCCGAAGCGCAGTTTCAGGTCGCTGAGCCAGCTGTTGCCTTCCAGGAAAGGCTCTTTGCTAACGCGCCATCCGAGACTGAAGGCCGGGAAGGTACCGTATTTTTCATCCCCGAAATTGGAGGAACCGTCCCGCCGGATGGTCGCACTGACCAGGTATTTGTCCTGATAGGCATAATCCAGCTTGGCGAAAGCGGAGGCCAGACCGTAATTTGAGCCGTTGCTGAACACGTTCCTGGAGCCTGGGTCGGCCAGGCCCGTATTCAGGTACCATCCGTTGATATTGGTGCTGAAGTAGCCGTTCAGCCCGCCGCCGATGCTCCGGTATTTGCCTTTGATGGCTTCATATCCGACCAACAGTTGGAGGTTGTGCGCCCCGCCGAAAGTCTTATTGAGCGTCAGGGTGTTGGTCCAGGTCCAGGTCAGGCCGTTGCTCCAGTTCTCACTCCAGCCGTTGGAGGACGAAAATTCGCGGTTTTCCCAGGTAGGGTAACTGAAGCCGCCGGTGTAGTTGCTGTAAAAATCGGTGCCGAAGCTGGTGCGGGCTTTGAGTCCGTCGAAGATTTCGAGTTCGGCAAACGCATTACCCAGTACCCGGTAGAAGGTACCCTGGTTTTCTTTGCCGGCATTGAGCCTGCTCACCGGATTGCTGCCGTTGCTCATCCCCTGGGCCTTGTCGCCTGCGTAATTCCCCTGGATGTCAAAAACAGGCGTCAGCGGGTTCATCAGGGTAACCCAGGTCATGACCCCCTGCTCGTCCTGGTTGCCGCCGCCTACCCGGTCTTGTCCGACCGAATTGGAGCGGGTGAGGGCTACATTTTCTCCGAAAATGAACCGGCCGGCCTTGAACTCGGTATTGGCCCGAAGGGAAATGCGTTTGAAATAGTTGGTGATCATGGTGCCGTTCTGGTCCAGATAACTGGTAGAGAAGTAATACTTCCCATGGTCGTTGCCGCCGGCGATGCCGATGTTGTGCTCTGTGACCGCGGCCGGCCTGAACACCTCATCGAACCAGTTGGTGCCGTTCGGATTGGCTTTCATGATGATGTTATCCGGGTAGGAATAAGCGCTTTCGTCGACATTGCTGACACCGGCCGGATACGAATAAACCGGCAGTTTGCCCTTGCCGATGCCGTAAGGGTTGGCGGCATCCACGACGGCGCCTGCATTCTCGTGCTTGGCCCAGACGTAAGCGGAATAATCGAGCGGATCCTTGATCATGTAATCCATGTTGCTGATGGGCGTTTGTATCCCGGCATAGGCATCGTAGGTTACCCGCGTTTTTCCGGATTTGCCCTTTTTGGTCGTTACGATGATGACGCCGTTGTTGGCGCGGGCGCCGTAGATGGACGCGGCTGAGGCGTCTTTCAGCACCTGGATGCTCTCGATATCGTTTGGATTGAAGCCCGTGCTGTACGCATCCTGGACGGGCACGCCGTCGATAATGTAGAGGGGGTCGTTGTTCTGAAAAGAACTGATCCCCCTGATCCGCACGGTAGTACCCTCACCCGGTTCGCCGGAGGAAGAAATGGATACGCCAGATGCGCGGCCCTCCAGTTTTTGCGTAAAGCTGGTAGCCGAGACCTTGTTCAGGTCTTCGGAACTGACCACGGCCACGGCGCCGGTGATGTCCCGTTTGCGCTGCGAGGAATAACCCGTAACGACGATCTCGCTGAGGATCTCGGCGTTGGGGTCCATGGCCACGTCAATGGAGGAGCTGTTGCCGACAACGACCGACCGGGTAGAGTATCCCGTGAAGGAATACTGAATGGTCGCCCCTTTTTCTGCGGCCAGCTCATACCGGCCGTCCACATCGGTGATGGTGCCGTTGGCGGTACCCAATACCAGGATGTTGACCCCCGGCAAACCGGCGCCCGTTTCATCGGTAACGACGCCTTTGATCGTCATGGACTGGGCCACCGTTCCGGAAACGGACAGCAGGGCAAACAGGAAGATGAGCAACCCTGGCCCTGACCGTTTAATGTTTTGTAATAAATGTCTTTTTCGCATACATTTTCAAGTTTGAAAGAAACAAATCAGAAAATATCCCGTTTCGTTCGACCATCTTATGGAGGTGTCTTCCTGCCGTGAGTGTAAATTGAAATTCTCATGCTTTGAGCGTTAAGTTTGGTAATATGATTTGGATGAATTGAATGCAAATCCGACGCCCGACCCTGAAAGAGCAGGCGTCGTGATGACTATTTATGAAACTAAAAGTCGTCGGAAAAACTGCATTGTTTTTTCCTGATGGAATCCTGCGTTTAAGGGCGCTGAACAGCAATTTGCCGGTTAAGCCTGTGCAATAACCATGATTGCTGCCGCAGTTTGTTGGACCGAGCGCTGAAGGAAATTCGTCATAATATTATTTATGGCGAAAAATGATGAGTGTCAAATAAAATTATGTGTATAATAAATTTGACAAAACAAAGAAAGGTAAATCAAGGTGTAGGTCAAAAAAATGACCTACTTCAAAATTTCGTCGAAATAAAAAATTAATACGTCAAAACTACGTCATGAAGGGCGGTTAGAACCGTTCGATGAAGGCGGACAGGGAGTTTTGCGGGCTGATTCCGAATTTTTTGCTCATCCGGTAGCGGCGGGTTTCCATTCCGCGCACCGACATGTTCATCCTTTCTGCGATCTCCTTGGTGGACAATCCCATCTTCAGGTAGGCGCAGATCTTGAGTTCAGGAACCGATAATCCTGGGAAGGAATCCTTAAGGCGCTTGAAAAAATCGCTGTGGAGCAGGTCAAAATGCTCTTCAAAGGTCTGCCAGTCGCCGGATCGGTCCAGAAAGGATTCGACCTTCCGGGAAAGGGCCTTCAGCGACCGTTTGATCTCGGTCAGGTCATCCGAATCCGCAACGTCATTGAGGGTGCTTTTCAGTTCATGAAGAAAGTCATTGTTCACTTCTGCCTGGAGCGCGGTGGAGGCGATCTTGCGGCTTTTGTTCTTCAGTTCCCTTTCAAGGCTGTAGTTCTTCTTCTTCAGAAGGTCGGCGCCCGTTTCCTGGTTGAGAGATCTTTCCAGGCAGGACAGCCAAAGAGAGTAGGCCTGGTCGCAGAGACCTTTATTGTATTGCGGCTCGTATACGATGGCCGGCCTGATATCGGACAGCGCCTCTTTCAGCGATCGGTATATGCCGGAGGCGACGCCGGCGGCTTTGGCCGCGCCGATGGCTCCGTTGGTTTCCACCACCTCAATATGATTCCCGAGTTTGGTGGCCATGGTGGTGGAGAAGGTCTTTGATTGGAACATATTGTCGTTCCCGACCCGGATGACATCCACGTTCAGGCCCATTTTTTTCAGGATATTGATCCCGTAAACGAAGGAAAAGGCCACCCCTTCCAGCGCCGCGCGGTAAAGGTGTGCGCGGGTATGCCGGTTGAACTGAAGGTTGAAGATATGCCCGTTCAGGGTCCTGTTGCCGAGCATGCGTTCCGCTCCGTTGCCGAAAGGCAGGATGCAAAGCCCTTCCGAACCGACCGGGACGGAAGAGACCATCCGTTCCATATCCTGATAGGTATGGGAGCCGCGGGCAACCTGGTGCTTGATCCAGCTGTACTGGATACCCGCTCCGTTGAGGCATAAAAGGATGCCGATCCGGTTGAAATTCTCTTCGTAATTGACGTGGCCAAAGGCGTTGATCCTGGATTTTTTATCATAGACCGGATGATCGACGATGCCGTAAACAACCCCGGAAGTGCCGCTGGTGGCTGCGATTTCCCCCGGATGCAATACGTTGAGCGACAGGGCATTGTTGGGTTGGTCGCCGGCCCGGTAGGTAATAGGCGTATCGATGGCCAGCCCCGTTTGCTCTGCGGCTTTCCGGGTGACCCACCCCTGAACGGAAAACGTCGGCACGATATCCGCAAA
>WBZL01001786.1_pt1 | contig 21843 bp, 25 predicted proteins | sample 5204291 | NCBI WGS metagenome assembly WBZL01 (sample SAMN12344345, study PRJNA552823) | activated sludge metagenome | biome: Activated sludge suspended growth; feature: Nitrification reactor; material: Wastewater; isolation source: activated sludge from nitrification reactor of wastewater...
CAGCGCTGGGCTCCGTTGCCGACCACGACGGATATTCCGGCGTCGGTTCCACGGCGAGAAATGACCAAGACCGACGCGCGGGTGTTTGATGCGGCTGCGATGTTGGCGAATATCGGCGGTGATGCCGAACTGTTCGAACAACTGATTCGACTCTTCCTCGACCGTCATGGCCTTTTAATGAAAGAAATCGAAACGGCCATCGGCCAAACCGATGCGTCCGCGCTTGAACGAGCGGCGCACAGCCTCAAGGGCACCGCCGCCAACCTCTGCGCGCCGGACGTCGTCTTGTTGGCGGGCCAGTTAGAGGCAACCGGTCGTCTCGGGACCTTGACCGAGGCCCCTTCCCTCCTTGTGCAGTTGGACCGCACGGTTCAGGAACTGGTGTCGGTCTTATCTCGTCAAATCTCCCCTCCTCCGTCATCGTAAACACTTCCTCCAATCACTCAACACTCCAACGAATATCGCATGGTGCCGGCCTCAGGATGGCCGGAGCGAGGCATCCGTTCGAGCGCACGCAGAAGGCGACGTGGAGAAGGTCCGACGGAAGCAATCCTGGTTTGGACGGAGAGCTACACCGCGACAGCGGAGACGTGAGTCAGTGCAGAGGGCGTGAACAGAGGATATCGCGTAGGCAGATCTTCGGAGAGCACCAATTGTTTACAAAGTCTGGTGCGATGATTCATGACCAACGGGCCACGTAGGTTGGCCGTCACGGCGGTAGGGTCATCGGACGGAATGGTGAGGATCGTCGCCACCGAGAGCTCGTCGTCATCATTCTTCTGGATCTCGAGTACGGCATCTGTTGGGATCGTAATGCGATAGTCCGGTTTGAAGTATGCCGGATCGAGAATGACGAAGGCCAGTTGTGGCTCCTCGACGCACTGCAACCATTTAAACGGCGCATCCGTATCGTGGTCCAGCATGACGTATTTGGTCCAGTCCGGAAAGCCGAGGATCCCGGAGGGAAACACCAGCAGACTCTCATCGTTGACGTCCAAGGTCCCGAACCTGGTCGACTGACACTTCATAAATGGTTTTCAGCCTCCCCGGCGGCCGGTTTTGTTCGACAATTGGCGGAAGGCTTCCAGCGGTATGACGCCGGGCCCCGCGGCGATGCGATTCTCATCCTGGATGCGCGCGTGCACTTCATCGCGATGCACTTGCACGTTGGGCGGCGCTTCGATGCCGAGCCGAACTTGTCCGCCTTTGATGCCAAGCACCACAATGCGGACATCGGGCCCGATCGTGACGCCTTCTCCTCGGCGTCGTGTTAAGACCAGCATACAAGCCTTCCTTGGCGTATGGATACGGGTACATTGGGTATATCGGTTCCGGTGAGTAGGAACTTAAGCCTTGGTTACGGCAGATAGTTGAGTAATGAGGCGTCGAAAATTTTGCTGAATGTCTGGCTGGCGGCCTGCACGGCGACTTGTTGGAGGCTCAACTGGCTGATCGCCGTGGCGAGATCGGCATCCTGATTGTCGGAGATCGCCTTGGAAATCGTCAGGGTCGCCGTATCCAGTGCGTCGTGGGTCACCTGCAGGCGGTTGGCCAGGGCGCCGACCGTTCCCTGCACATCGCTGATCTGTGCCGTGGCCAGGTCAAGATTCCCGATTCCCGCCTGAATGCTCGAGCGATCGTTGCCTTCGAGCGCGGTGAGCAGGTCCCGGAGCGAATCGAATATGTTCGTCGTCGCACCGGTAAAAATGCTGCTTCCCGGAACCAGAATCTGCACGGTCTGGTTTTCCCCCACCGCAATCGATTGGGTCTCCGCATTGCCCTGATAGGTCACCGTATCCCCGGTGGTGATCACGAACGGACTGACATCGGTTTTTGTGCCGCCGAACACCGCCTGTCCGGCCACTTCGGTATTGCCGAGTTGGACCAATTGCCGCTGCAACTGGCGCACTTCCTTGGCGATGCTTTGACGTCCTTCCGCCGAGGTCGTGTCGCTGCTCGCTTGAATGGTCAATTCACGCACCCGCGTGATGAGGTTTTGTACCTGCCCCAACGCCTGGTCGGCGGCGTTCACACGCGAGGTGCCGAAATCGATGTTGCGCAGCCATTGAGTCGTTTGGGAGAGCGCGGATTTATCGAGCACGATCTGACCATACGAGCTGGGATCGTCCTCCGGCCGATTCACGCGTTTCTGGCTGGAGATCTGCTCTTGCGAGGTCAGCAACTGCACGCGCGAGCGTTGGAGATTGCCGAGCAGGGTGTTATACATCTGTTGATCGGCGACTCTCATACGACCGGCTCCCCTCCTCTCCCGGCAAGACGACTAGCGCTTCAACGACAAGATGGTCTGCAGCATCTCATCACTGGTGGTGATGAGCCGCGAGGCCGCTTGAAACGCCCGCTGATACTTCAACAGATTAATGAGCTCTTCATCCATGGACACGCCGGAAATCTCCGCTCGATGTGCGAGTAATTGGTCGTTCAGAATTTCCTGTCCCTGCAGGTCCCGCGTCGCCCCCTGCAGTGTCGCGCCGAAACTTCCGGCCATGGCGCTGTAGTAACTCTGAAACGTCGTATTGCCCAATCCGGCCACCGCGGCGGTCTGGAGGTCGGCCAGGGCCAACGCGTTCACATTGTTCCCGGGCACCCCCGCGGCGGTCGAGGAGGCGGCGATTTTTTGTCGATCGGTCAGCGCCATGCTGATCGTGCCGGCGGTCGTTCCCGAGGCCGTAAAAAAATCCTGCGCGGTGGAGCCGTCCAACCCGTAACCCAGTCGATGTTGCGTGTTGACCTGCGACACAAGCTGCGAGGTGAGGGTATCCAAGGAGGTCTGCAGACCTGCGGCGGTGGTATCTCGCGCATCGAGCAGTCCCTTCAGGCGGCCTCCGCTGATCGAGGAGGTAATGTCCGTGTTGGGGCCCGTTCCGCCGTCATACCGCACGTCGAGCAACCCCCCGTTGGTCACGTCGGCAACGCCGGTGAGTTTGTAGGCCGTGTGGTCGGTCACCAGGATTTGTCCGACCCCGACAAACACGGTCACCTGCCCGCTACCATCTTCGATCGAAGAAATATCGACCAGACCTGCCAGGTCGTTCAAAAAGCGGCCGCGCTGATCACGAAGGTCGTTCGCCTGCTGCCCACTCACCTCGGTCAGTTTGATCTGGGCGTTCAAATCGGCGATTTTGCCGGCCAAGGCATTAATGTCGGTAATCCCGCTCTGAACCTGGACATCGAGCGACAGGCGTTGCGCCGAGAGTTGGGAAGAGGCCTGGTTCAACAGTTTGGTCAGTCCGTCTGCTTTGGTCAGCAGCACGGTGCGCGCGGTCAGGTCCGCCGGATTGGTCGCCACGTCTTGCAAGGCTTTGAAGAAATCGTTCAGCCCCGCGGCAATACCTTGGTCGTTCGAATCGTTGAACAGGATCTGGATTTGTGAAAGGGCCTTCTGTGATGCGCCGAACTGTCCGATCCGCTCGCTGGACCCGAGGAGCTGCTGTTCGACAAAGCTGTCCACGGAACGACGGATTTCCGACACCTGGACACCGGTTCCGATCTGGCCTGGACGCCCGTTCTCCGGCAGGGTTTGGGTCAGCACCGCTTCCTGCCGTGAGTAGCCAGGGGTGCTGACGTTGGCGATGTTCTGCCCGGTGACGGACATGGCGCGCTGGAAACTGGCCAGTGCGTTCGAGCCCACACCGAATAGTCCGTTCAGTCCCGACATACGACCACGCGTTACCCTTTGGCTCTCACCAGGCCGGCGCCTGCCGCCACTGCGGCGCCGGACGACGAATAGAGGGCGGCCGACTCCGGGGAGTGCTGCCAACGCTTGAGCGCTCCGTGCAAGAAGTCGAGCGACTGCCCGATGAGCGCGGCGTTGAATCGATTCAGACGATCCGTCTCCCCGATCGCCGCCGCCAACTCCTGTTCTTGCCGATTCGTACCGGCATGGTCGGTGACGGGTACAGCCGGAACCGGTCTGGCCCGACGCTCCTGTTCCAGATCCCGAATCTCATCTAACAATTGAGCTTTTCGCATCGTGACGGACGTGAACTGGCCGAACGAGAGGCAGCGAATCGCCTCCTGTTCTTCACGCAACAATGACTGGAATGCGAGGATCCGCTCGAGCATGCGCTGCATCAGCGCATCGAACTCAGTAGAGAGAGCTTGTGACACAGTCGACACCTTGCCTCCTCCTCGACGATAGGGATCCGGCCTACGAGGACATACCAGCGAAGGAGCCGACCGCCGGTGTGGCCGACTACAGCACCGCGTCCGTCAGAACGTGACGGATCATGGAGTCCGCAACCTTCTTTCCATCGACGGTGTAGGTCCCCCCTTCGACCGACTGCTGAATCTGGCCGACTCTGGCATCGCGTTCCGTATCCGGCTGTTCAGCGGCCGCCCTCAGGCGCTGGAGTTCTTTGGCACGCTCGGAAATCTGGACGCGGTCTTGGGACTGCGTCTGCTGAGATGCGGTCTTCTTATTGTGCGTCCGATCCGTTTCCTGAACGCCCAACAGAATTTTTGCGAGATCCGCCGCCCGGCCGTTGTTTGAGATCTCCATAACTGCTTCTCCTCCCCTTGCCAGGGTGTTCCAAAAGGCTTTCCCCTAGTCGAGTACTCTATCGGCGGGGACGGCCGGGAACTTTAGGAGAGGCAGACGAATTAACGGTTTTTTTCCACATAGGCATCCACAAAAGCTGTAATGCCGATTCCTCCGGCCTGGGTCGCCAACTTGGCAATCTCTTGGTCGTAGAAGGAGTACCAGACCTGTTCCCCCTTCCGATCGAGGAGGCCTTTCGGAACAGTTTCCCGCATGTTTTTAATAAGATAGGAGATAAAGTAGGCTTCGAATTCCTGCCCGGCTTTGTGCAGTGCTGAGGGCGACTCCTGTGCGATCCGGCCCTGCCCTTGTGTACGCTCTAGTCCGGCTGGTTGGGCGGCGGACATCTGCGCCAGATCCAGCTGTCCGGCCAAAACATCTCGTATTTCCATAGTGTTTCAGTCGCCTCTCTACACAATCTCAAGATTCGCTTGAAGAGCACCAGCCGCGCGCAGGGCCGACAAGATCGCCACCAGATCCCGCGGGGTCACCCCGACGGCATTCAGCGCCCGCACCACTTCCCCGAGGGTCACCGTCTGATCCACGACAATCAGCCGTGACTGCTCCTCAGCGACATCCGTCTGCACATCAGGCGTGACGGTCGTCTGGCCCTGAGTCGAGCCGATCACCGGAGCCGGAGGCTGGGAGACGTTTAATGTGTTCTTCACGGAAATTGTGAGGTTCCCATGCGAAATCGCACAAGTTGAGAGCCGGACGTGCTCGCCGAGCACGACGGTACCGGTGCGCTCGTTCACCACGACCTTCGCCGCGACGTCGACGCTGACGTCCAGACCTTCCATCGTGGCGATGTATTCCACGACCCGCCCGTGAAACGATGAGGGAAGCGTAGTCTTGACCAGGCCCGCATTGACCGGGACGGCCGTTCCTTTCCCGAAGGTCCCGTCAATGGCCTCCGCCGTGCGAATCGCCGTGGTGAAATCCGGGTGCCGCAGCAAGACGGACACGGTGTCCCAGGTGTCGATGTCCACGACGACTTCTTTTTCCACGATGGCGCCGGCGGGAACCACCCCTGCCGCCTGATGATTTTTCGTGACTGTCGCTCCGCCTGCCCCTCCGGTGCCGCCCAGAAACCCGCCGATGGAAACCGGCCCTTGAGCGACGGCAAAGACCTGCTGGTTGGGGGCTTTTAACGGGGTCGAGAGCAACGTGCCGCCCTGCAGACTTTTCGCATTGGCCATCGAAGAGACTACGGCGTCGAGCGTCATGCCGGGCTTCACAAACGGGGGCAGCTTGGCCGTGACCATCACCGATGCAATGTTGCGTGTGAGCAATTGAATGGGATCGATGACCAGGTTGATGCCCATCTTATTCAACATGGACATCATGGCTTGAATGGTGAACTGTCCGCCGATGACCTGGTCGCCGGTGCGATCCAGACCGACCACCAAACCATACCCGATCAATTGATTTTCCCGCACGCCTTCGATGGTGGCCACATCCTTCACGCGTACGGCATGGGCCATCGACACGCTGAAGAGCGACAGGGTCAGGAAGGCGAGCATGCCGACCGCGGTTCGACGAAACCAGGCGTGGATCGGCGGCCGGGGTGCGGCGGTAGGAGCAGCGTTCGGCTGAGGAGGCATCCAGGGGCGCGTCAATTGCTCCGGATCCACGGCCGGCGTCCGCAGCACTCCGCTGGACATCATCAGCCGAAAACTTTGCATGATCATCGCCCGTTGTCGTTTGCGTGGCATCGACATGATGACTCCTGTCACACTTCAAGCTCTGTTCTGATCCGACGATCAGAACGGATAGATCCAGTCCAGCACCCGCACCAACCAACCCGGCCGCTGGACGTCGTCGACGACCCCCAACCCGGAGTATTCGATCTTGGCATCGGCGATCGCGCTGGATTGCACGGTGTTTTTGGTGTTGACGTCGACTCGGCGGACGATGCCGCCGATCGTCATGATCTGCCGCTCCGAGTTGACGGTGACTTCCCGGCGTCCTTCGATACGCAAATCGCCGTTCGGGAGAACTTCGGTCACGGTTGCGGAAATAGTTCCGGTCAACGTATCCTCCCGGTTGGTCGCCCCTTTTCCGCCGAACTTGTTTTTCGCGCTGGCGTCGATGCCGAATCCACGTTTGGCCTCCCCGCCCAGCCGGATTCCGGGGAGACCGAGATACCCCATGCCGGTTCCGCCGAAACCATTAGAAATCGTAGAATCCTTCTCCGCGCTGGTATCGGCGCTCTTCGATCCCTTGTGTTTTTCAGAGATCAAGATCGTGATGATGTCGCCTGCCCTCATCGCCCGCAGATCTTCGTAGAGATAGGCCCGGCCGTTTTCTTCTTGCCAGAGCGACCCTGTCGTCTTCGGCGGCGGCAATTTCGCCACTTCGGTCTTGCTCGGTTTCGCGGCCGGCGAACTCGAACAGCCCGTGATGACGCACAGCGTCAGGCCGCACAGGAGCATGCCGAATCCGCGAGACGTGGAGCCGCGCTTAGAAGCTGACACGAACCACCCCCGGAGCGACGACCGTCGCCCGCAAATCCTTCCCGGAATCGACATTGGAGACGGTGATGGTTTGTCCTAACTCGCCGTGCGACTTAGTGACTCCGACGGTTTGGATCGACAGTCCGCCTTGGCGGGCTTCGATCGTGACCCGATCGCCCTTGCGGACGGCGAAGGGACGCCGGACCGAGGTGAGCCTGATCGCATTCTGAGGCGGCAGCGGGCGACTCGCGGCTTTTCCGATGACGTCGGCAGGATTCGTCGCAAAGGGCTGTTTCAAGTCGAACAGCACAATCCGCTCAGTGGAGACGTCGTCGACCGCAATCTCTTCATCGGCCTTGATCGCACGCACCGGCACGACCACATCGACCAGGGCGGCGACATCGGCCGTGGCGTCGATGGTCTTGATGAAGCGGCCGTTCACCGTCAGATGAACCTGAAACACGCGTCGGCCGAGCGGCTCGCCCGACCGAGCGCCGCCGACCTGTATGTCGAGGGTTCCAGCAGGTATCGCAATCGGCTGTTGCGGCTCGCCCAGCACCACCTGACAATCGGCGGCCCGACCGGCGAGCTCCCGCTTCACGAAATCGTGAATGACCCCTTGCAGCTGCTCCGGATAAATGAGGCGTTTCCCGCGTGCATGCGGCAGGGCCTGGGCGCTGTGGACCAAGGCTTCGTGTACGCGGAACAACGGCCGGACCGGAGTCCGCTCCCCTGCCGATGCCGGCAGAACCGTGCTCGTCGCGAGACCGAGCGTCACGATACTGATGAGGCCGACTCGATTCACAGGTATCACCCCTCGTTGAAGGTACGCGCCGATTACCGGCGTAGATTGTTGGCGATCTGCATCATTTCATCGGATGCCTGAATCGTCTTGGAGTTAATTTCATAACTTCGCTGGGCGATGATCATGTTGACCATTTCTTCCGCCAGATTGACGTTGGAACTTTCCAAGAATCCCTGTTGCAACGTACCGAAGCCGGTGGAGAAGCCGCCGGTTCCCTGCTGCGCCGGGCCTGAGGCAAAACTGTCCAGGAACAGATTGCTGCCCATCGCAACCAGGCCGGATGGATTGTCGAAACGCACGAGCTGAATCTGGCCCACCTGTGAGGCCTGCGTCACGCCGGGAAGCAGCACGGAGACGGTGCCGTCCTGGCCGATGTCGATCTTCAAGGCGCCGGACGGGATCGTGATCACGGGAGTGAGCTGATCGCCGTCGCCGGTCACGAGGTTGCCGACGTTATCGCGTTTGAACGAACCATTGCGGGTATACATGATCGTGCCATCCGGTCTGGCCACTTGGAAGAAGCCGGCTCCGTCGATGGCCAGATCGAGATCGTTGCTCGTCTGTCGCATGTTGCCCTGCATCCACTCCTTGGCCACCGTGATGGGACGGACGCCGCCGCCGACCTGGACGCCGACGGGAAACACACCGACGTTCGAGGCATTCGTGCCGGGCAACCGCTGGATTTGATACAGCAGGTCGCCGAATTCCGCCCGACTGCGCTTGAACGCGTTGGTGTTGACGTTCGCAAGGTTGTTGGCAATGGTGTCGACGTTGAGTTGCTGAGCCGTCATGCCCGTCGCCGCGGTCCACATCGCACGAATCATAACACCCTCCTCTTACACCCGACCGAGATCCTGAATAGCCGTTTCCGTCATACGATCGAGTGTTTGAATCAGCTTCTGTGCCGACTCATAACTCCGCATGCCCTGAATCATCTTCACCATTTCGGTCAACGAATTGACGTTGGATTCCTCGATATGCCCCGGCTGAAGCCGTGGCTTCGCCACAGTGGTCGGTTTGCCACCGACGAACAGACCTTCCGCGTACTTCTGCGGCATGTCGGATTCCGGAAATTCGACCACCTTGATGTTACCGATCGTGTTGCCGTCGACCTGAATCGCGCCTTCGGTGTTGATCTGGATGTTGCCGGGCGGAACCCTGATCTCGCCCTTGGTGCCCATCACAGGCTGTCCGAGATTCGTCACGAGTCGGCGCTGGCCATCGAGGGAGAAGATGCCATTGCGGGTATATCCGACCCCGTTGGGAGTCTTGACCTCAAAAAACCCATCCGTCTGGATGGCGACATCGAGTGGGTTGCCGGTGATGCGGATGCGACCCGGCTCAAACGTGGTGCGCACACCATGCGCTTCGGCAAACACCCGTTCGCTCGGACCGGGCGGGCGTGTGGAGATCGTCGACACGATTCCCTGTACGGAGCCGCCCATGCCGACCGAACTCGCGCGGGCAAAGAGTCCACGGAACCCCTGCTGGTCTTGTTTGAAACCGGCCGTATTGACGTTCGCCAAATTGTTGGCGAACACCTGCAGTTGCTTTTCTTGAGCCACTGCACCGGAAAGAATGGGATAGATCGCTCGATTCATGTATTACTGTCCTGCCTTCCTCATGCTCCACCGGGAGAGATAGCAATGCACATGCCATCTCCACCAGGCGCTCGCCGCAAGACGGATGCGCTGGGTATCTGAAATAAAATGTGAACGATTGCCGATAGATGCGCGTGGAGTCTGAGCGAAAGACAGAGGAAGAGTTCGTGCGTCCTTCAGCAAAGGCCGTCAAAGACACACGATGCGTGGAAGTCTTTGCCGATGACTAGGAAAGTCCTGCCTACGAATGCGGATGAGAGGGAGACATGTTAGGCGGCAAGTGTGGAGGTCGGATCGGCGACCGACGCCTCAGCGACAACGGCAGTCCCGATCAGGCTGCCGCCTTCCACACGCGCTCGTTCCAACGCGTGAACCGCGGCATCAATCAACGCCTGGGCATCGGTTCCGTCACGACCGGACAAGCCGATGCCGATACGGCTGCTGAGCAGTAACTCGTGGCGATCGAGGGTGACCGGATGAGCGATCGTGGCCTGCATTTTCTTCGCAATCGCGAAGACCTCCTCCGGCGTCGTCACATCCTCCAACAGAACCGCGAACCGCGCTTCCGCAAGCCTCGCGACCACGTCGGTCGTCCTTAACGCGCTTTTCACGCGTGCGGCCTGCACACGGTACATCAGATTCCGGTTGAGCATGGCATAGGCATCGGTTTCCGACGTAAGGTGCTCAAGGTCAATCACCAAAACGGCTGCCTGCCCTGCTTCCTGCCGAGTCCGGATCAACGCCTGCTTCACAAGGGAGAGGAACAAGCGAGACATCGGCAACCCCGTCACCGCGTCGTACGTATGCACCGCGCCGATCAAGGAAATCGGCGCCGCCGTATCCGAAGCGGATTCAGCCACGGGATTCCGCGTGCACCAGCTGGCCGCCCCGAACACCACCAGAGAAAAGACCAGCCCCACCATGACCATGAGTGGATAGGCGGTCAAGGCCGAGAGGGTGAGGAGCCCCACGGAGGCGGTCCAATACAATCCTCCCGCCATAAACAGAAGACAGGCCACGACGCCGAATCTGGCGGCATCACTCGAGCCTGAATACCTGAGAGATTCCGAGCAGCATGGCCGGTGGACGGACGTCGATCCGTTGGAGTCGCGGCTGTCGGTAGATACGGATGGGGGCACGCTCATAGGCGCAGGCACACAGGATTGATAGATGATGGACCACAGGGTCTAGACGGTATCGGAGGAGTCGTGAGGAAACTGTAGGAAGGACTGCCGCTGCGAGGCTCTCAAGGCGGAGCCCGAAACAACAGACAGTACCGGGAACCGGTATTTACGTGGGCCTGCTAGACATCGACCGGTTCAAGCCTGGCCTTGAGATGGAGAATGGCTTTCGAATGGATCTGACAGACTCGTGATTCGGTCACCTTCAGCGCCTGTCCGATCTCTTTCATGGTCAGTTCCTCGAAGTAGTAGAGAGACAAGACGAGTCGCTCCTTTTCAGGCAGATCCTGAATCGCGGTCTCAAGCACGTGACGGGCCCGCTCGCTCACCAGCATGGACAGCGGATCCGGCTGATTAGAGTCTGTCAGCATGCTGATAATCTTGTGCCCGTCCGCATCTTGGACGCCCAAGTCGTCGAGACTGATGACGACCGCTCCCCGTGACCGGGTCAAGAATTCATCCAGCTCGTCTTGCGACATCTTCAACTCGTGTCCGACTTCCTGATCTGTCGGCGGACGACCCAGCCGATGGAGGAGCTCGGAATAGGTTTTCTGCAGGAGGGTGATGCGTTCATGGACGGAACGTGGAATCCAATCCATGGAGCGGATTTCGTCGAGCATGGCGCCTCGGATCCGGAATTCCGCATAGGTTTTGAATTTGGCCTCGCGGGTCGGATCGTACTTGTCCATCGCATCCATGAGCCCCATGATGCCGACGGACATCAAGTCTTCCGCGTCCATGTAAGCCGGTAAGCGAAAGGCTAATCGGTGGGCCATGGCTTTGACGACATGGGTAAACTCTTGAATAACCCGTTCGCGATCCGCCTCTTCGATGACTCGGCGCGGAGCGTTTCCGGGTGCAAGGGCTTTGCGAGCGTGCGTCATGCGAGACAATCCTTTCGCTCAGTGCGTCCGCAAGAGTTGTTGCCACAGGAACTGGACGGTTCCCTTGGGAAGCGCCGGTGGCGTCAATTGCGCCACCGCTTCCGTCAATTCTCGAAACGCGCGGCTGGCCGGAGCGTGGGGAAACAGATCAAGGACGGCCCGCTGTTGGGTGACCGCCATCGGCACATAGTCGTCTTGTGGAATCGCCCCCAGGTAGTCCAACGAGATGTGGAGAAAGCGGCTCACCGCCACTTCCAGCTTTCGGTAAATGCGGGCCGCATCCCGTGGCGACTTCACCATGTTCACGAGGACGTGAAACCGTCGCTCGCGGTATTGCCGCAGCAACACTTTCATCAACGCATAGGCATCGGTAAGAGACGTCGGTTCGGGCGATACCACCACCACGATCGATTGCGCCGCCGCCGCGAAATAGGTGACGGTGGAGGAGATCCCTGCGCCCGTATCGATCAAGAGAACATCCATCGTCGAGGCCATACGCTCCAACTCTTCCTGGAGGATGAGCTGTTGCGCTTCCGTGAGTACGGTCAATTGCGCGATTCCCGTGCTTGCGGGCAGCACAGTAATGCCATGCGGGCCGGTCAGCGCGATGTCTTCGAGCCGACAGGTCTTGGCGAGCACATGCTCCAGGGTGTATTTCGGCGTGAGCCCGAGCAGAATGTCGACATTCCCCAATCCGAGGTCGGCATCGAGCACCAGGACTTTTTTGCCGGATTGCGCCAACGCGATTGCGGTATTGGCCACCACATTGGTCTTTCCCACCCCGCCTTTGCCGCTGGTGACCGTGATCACCTGTGTTCTGGAGGGACCGACACTTTCGTCGCCGGCTCTTAATTGCGGATCCAGAATTCCCGGTTGCATCGGCATCGTCTCTCCCCTCTTCTTCGACTCGTGACTACCGCGAGTACGTCTTATTCCCCGGTGTGAGCGTCGATGGTGCCTGCGTCTCCCATGCAGTCTTGGTGCCACCACCGGGCGTCCGCACCTGTCCGCCCAGCAGGAGGTCCCCCAGGCGAGTCACCTGTGCCTGCATCAAGTCATCGGGGACCCGTTGCCCGGTTCCCCAGTACGACAGAGGAATGCCTGTGCGGTGCGTCGCCTCGAAAATTCCACCGTATCCGGTGGTTTCGTCCAACTTGGTAAACAGCAGCCGCAGCGAGGGGACATCCACACATTGACTCGTGCTGACGACAAGGTCAGGCACGCGAGTGCCGGCGGCCAGCACCAAATGCACTTCCATGGGAAGTCCGCGATTCAGGAGGCCCCGCCAGCGCTGCGCGGTGATCGGTTCGTACGGGTTAAATCCCGCCGTATCGATCAGAATGAGCTCCGCCTCCCGCGCCCGATCGATCGCCGCCTGGGCTTCATCGCAGGATGCGGCTACCGATAACTCCACGCCCAAGACATCCGCATAGAGCCGTAGGTGCTCTACCGCAGAAGGCCGATAGGTATCCATGGTGATCAACGCCACGCTCCGTTGCTCGACGATGCCGAAATGCGTCGCCAATTTGGCGATCGTCGACGTTTTCCCGACACCGCTGGGGCCGACGAACAAGGCGATTTTCTGTTCACCGGCGGTGCTCAACAGAGGTCCCGCCGTGGTCACCCGATCGAGCAACACCGTGCGCAACAACTGCAGGGAGGAGTGGCGTTGCGACGTCCCCTGCTCCACTAACGTTTCCCGGAGCTCCCGCAGACAGGCTTCCGCCGTGGCATGCTCGACGCCTTGCGCGAGTAAGTCTTCATACACCCGCTGGAAGGACTGTACGGCCGTTCCTTGGGCTTGGGTGGGTGACATCGCCCCAGGATTCTGAGCATGACGTGGAGGCGTCAGCAGCGGATGATTGGTGTAGTTCGCCCGATCAGGCTTCTGCTCCATAGCGCCCTGGAGCGTTTTCCGGAAACGTGATTCTTCTGCCGGGACCGCCGGAGCCGACTGTGCCGCGGGACCGGCGTGGTCGGCGTCATCAAGCAGGGGTGCGGCGTCAGGGACGGACGCGTCATCCTCGATCGCCGCCATCACTTCGAGAACAGAGCCCCCCAATAAGCCGAACCCGTTGTCCCATGACCGCACTCGCTTCGTAGACAAAATGACGGCATCCGGCCCGAGCGTCTCCTTGATGGAGCGGATGGCCTCATGCATCGACGCGACGTGAAAGGTCCGTACCTTCATGCCAAGCTCCTCGTGTCACTGACTTCCAGATCGAGACGGACCGTCTCCATCGCCTGCAATCGTGTCACGCTGTCCACCTCGTTCAGCCCGAGAATGGGAACTGAGTGCAATATCCGATCCGTGAGCTTCCGGAGATGGCGCCTCAGCGAAGGTGAGCAGAGAATCACCGGTTGGTGCCCACGCCCGACCATCCGTTCGGCCGCTTGCTTTAATGCAGCGAGCAGTTTCTGTGCCACTAGTGGATCGGGCGCCCATTGGTTCCCCTGACCTGCAGCGTTTGCCTGATCGGCAAGCGAGCGATCCAAACGCGGATCGAGTCCGATGATCGGCAACGAGCCGTCCGGTGCGAGATATTGCTTGGTAATCGTCCGCCCGAGTGCCTGACGCACCACTTCGGTGAGAATATCGGGATCCTTCGTGGTCGCTGCATGATCGGCAATCGTTTCCAGAATCGTCCGTAGGTCACGAATCGGCACGCCTTCGCGCAGCAGATGCGACAACACGCGAACCAGGCTTCCCAGCGGAATCAGGTTGGGAATGACTTCCTCCACCAACTTGGGGTGGTTTTTTCCCAGTTGATCGAGCAACCCCTGCACTTCCTGCCGACCCAACAGTTCATGCGCATGCCGCTTGATGAGTTCGGAGAGATGGGTGGCAATGGCGGACCCGGGATCGACGACGGTATACCCGGCCATCTGCGCCTGTTCCCGTTGCTGTTCCGGCACCCAGAGCGCCGGAAGGCCGAAGGCCGGCTCCTTGGTCGGCAATCCATGAATGATGCCCCGTTGAGCCGTGCCCGGGTCGATGGCCAGGACATGTGCCGGCATGACTTCGGACTTGGCCAATTCGACACCTTTCAAGAGCGCCGCATACTCATTCGGCCGCAGTTGCAAATTGTCTCGAATATGAATCGGAGGCAGGACGAAACCCATCTGTTCGGCGAATTGTCGTCTCAAGCCTTTGATGCGCTCCAACAGCGCCCCGCCCTGCCCTCCGTCGACCAGCCCGATGAGGCCGTAGCCCACCTGCACTTCCATGAGATCCAACGGCACCACTTGCGTAGCGGCCTCTTCGGCTTTCGCCTGCGGCGTAGCCTGTTCAGGCAGCGCAGCGGCGGCTTTTTGCTGCTCGTTCAATTGAAACGCCATCCAACCGGTCAGACTGCCGAGCGCTAAGAACGCCAGATGCGGCAGGCCGGGTACCAGGCCCATGGCGAGAAGAATGCCGGAGGCGGTGCCGATGGCCTTCGGCGAAATGAGGACCTGCCTGGTGACTTCGAACCCGAGATTCACTTCCGAGGCGGCGCGGGTGATCACGATACCGGCGGCCGTCGAGACGATGAGTGCCGGTACCTGCGCCACCAGGCCCTCGCCGACCGTCAGCAACGTGTAGGTTTGCGCGGCAGCGGAGAGGGTCATTCCCTGCTGAAGCACCCCGATCGTCAAGCCTCCCAGAATATTCACCAGCGTGATGACGACTGCCGCCACCGCATCTCCCCGCACGAACTTGCTCGAACCGTCCATCGCTCCGTAGAAATCCGCCTCTTGCGCGATTTCCTTCCGTCGTTGACGGGCCTCTTTGTCGTTGATCAGGCCGGCATTCAAGTCGGCATCGATGGCCATTTGTTTTCCGGGCATCGCGTCCAAGGTGAACCGTGCGGCCACCTCCGCGACGCGCCCCGCACCCTTGGTAATGACGACGAAATTGATGATGACCAGGATCGTGAACACCACCAAGCCGACGGTGTAGTTACCTCCGACGACGAAATTGCCGAAGGCCCGGATGACTTCACCCGCTGCCGCCGCGCCTTCATTGCCGTGGAGGAGAATCAACCTCGTCGAGGCGATGTTCAGCGCCAGCCGAAGCAACGTCACCATGAGGAGAATCGACGGGAAGACGGAAAACTCCAACGGACGACGCACCTGCATCCCGACCAGAAGAATAATGATCGAGAGGGTGATGTTGAAACTCAGCAGCAGGTCCAGGAAAAACCGCGGGAGCGGGACGAGCATCACCATCAAAATGCCGACCACACCCACGGACATCAGAACATCCGGATGTTTGACCAGCGACGTACTGGGGATGGAGGTATTGTCGGATGCCATCGCGACTCCTAGGACACGGGATTATGCGGGCGGCAACTTGCCGCGCACGCGGTACACAAAGGCCAGAATCTCGGCCACCGCGCGGTACAGGTCCTCGGGCACTTCGCGGCCCACCTCAACCAGTTTGTATAGGGTCCGCGCAACCAATTTGTTTTCCACGATCATGACGCCGTGTTGACGAGCGATTTCCCGGATCTTTTCGGCGACGAATCCGGCGCCCTTGGCGACGACGACCGGTGCACCGTTGGCCTTCGCATCGTATTTCAGCGCGACCGCCAGGTGGGTCGGGTTGGTGATGATCACATCGGCCGTGGGCACGGCCGCCATCATGCGCTTGCGGGACATTTCCCGTTGGGTGGTGCGGATCTTCGACTTGACCCCGGGATCTCCTTCCGCCGCCCGACTCTCTTCCTTGATTTCATCGCGCGACATCCGGAGATCCCGCTCCCATTGAAACCGCTGATACCCATAGTCTGCGGCACCGATCACCAACTCGGCGCCGCTCATGGTGAGCGCGGCTTTGATGGTCGCCCATCCCACCGTCGGCAGCAGGGACTCCATGCCGAATTGCGTCAGCGAAATGAACTCCTGCATGTCCTGCTTGATCGTGAGATAGCCGACACCGCCGATGGCCAGTATCTTGAGCCAGGATTTGATCAGTTCGACGATGGAGCGCGGGGAAAACAGGCGTGAGAAGCCGCCCATCGGGCTGATGCGCGACCAGTCCAGACTGAACCCGTCCTGTTTCCAGAACAACCCCGTTTGCATCAGATTGGCGCCCACGCCCACCACGGCAATACCGGCCACGACCGGGCCAAGCATCACAAACACCTCCACGCCGATCTGACGGAGAATCAGATGGAGATGATCGAGGCTGAGGGCCTGATGCGTCGCCTCCTCCATCGAACGAGAGAGCCATGCCTGCAGGCTGACGCGCAGCCCATTCAGGATGGCCGGCGTCATCCAGTACAATGCGCCGAAACCTCCCAGGAGCGCGACCGCCATGGCGGCATCGCGGCTGAGGGCGATCTGACCTTTCGCCCTCGCCTCGGATTTGCGTTTCGGAGTCGCTTTTTCTGTACGGTTTTGCGCGCTGTCAGCCATGGCCCAACGCTTTCAAGAGTCCGAGAATCGTTTCCACCAGCGTCTCGAATTCTCGTTCGAACAAGGACAGTGTAAACGGGACCGCCAGACTCATCGCCAGCAGCCCTGCGCCGATCGTGACCGGAAAACTTTGCACAAACACGTTCATCTGCGGCACGGCTCGCCCCATGATGGCCAACACCGTATTCACAATTACGAGTGTCGCAAACACGGGGGCGGACATTTTCAGAGCCACCCGCAGCATGTTCTGCGCCAGGTGGATGATGTCCAATGCGATGCCCTCGGAGAGTTTCGCCCCGAAGGGCGGGACGAACTCGTAACTCATCCCGATCGCGTGCACCACCAACAGGTGCGCATTCAGAGAGAGAAACACCAAGGATCCGAGCGTGAGTTGGAATTGCGCGATGATCGGTGCGTTCTGATGGCTCATGGGGTCGATCATCTGGATCGCACTGAATCCCATTTGAGTGCCGATCATGTCGCCGGCGACTTGAAATCCGGAAAACAACAACCGCACCGCCAACCCGATCGTCAACCCGATCAAGAATTCGCTGCCGATACCGGCCACGGCCAGGACCGGATCCGCCGGCAGGCTCGGCAACTGAATAATCGGCGCCAAGACGAGTCCCAGCATCGTGACCAGACCGGCTTTGACCGGCATGGGGATCGTGCGGGTGTTCAGAATGGGGAAGACGCTGATGATGCCGGCAATCCGCACCAGCAGGACGGAGAAGGCCTGAAACTGCGGCAAGGCGAAATGCAGGGTCTGTGCGGCGTTCATGCGGCGGCTTTGTCTCAGTGAATCAGCGTCGGAATACTGGTGATGATATGAGTCATAAACGTGATCAAGACGCCCAGCATCCACGGAAGAAACAGGAGCGTTGCGGCAAACACCGCCAGAACCTTGGGCACAAACGTCAAGGTGGCTTCGTTGATCTGAGTCATGGCTTGGAACGTGCTGACGATGAGCCCCACAATCAGGCTGAGGCCCAGGATGGGCGCAGACACCAGCATGGTGGTTTCAATCGCCTGTCGTCCGATTTCGGTCACGGTTTCAATCGTCATCGTGGGTCGTCCTATTGGAAGCTTCTGACCATGGATCCGACGACGAGATACCAGCCGTCGGCCAACACAAAGAGGATCAGTTTGAACGGAAGCGAGATCATCACCGGCGGTAGGAGCATCATGCCCATGGACATCAGCACACTGGCGACCACCATATCCACGATCAGAAAGGGAATGTAGAGCAGAAATCCGATCTGAAACGAAATCCGCAATTCACTCAACACAAACGCCGGGATGATCACGTGGGTCGGCACGTCTTCCACCTGCGACGGTTTCGGCGCGTGTGAGAGTTCCAGAAAGAGTTCCAGATCCTTGTCGCGCATCTGCTTCAACATGAAACCGCGAATCGGTTGAATCCCTCGATTCCATGCTTCGTCGTACCCGATTTGTTCCGCGAGCAGGGGCTGGAGGGCATCCTTGTAAACTGTCTGCCCCACCGGCGCCATGACAAACATCGTCAGAAACAACGCCAGGCTGATCAACACCTGGTTGGGCGGCACCTGCTGGGTTCCCAAGGCTTGGCGAAGAAACGACAGCACAATCACCATGCGAGTAAACGACGTCACCATAATGAACAAGGCCGGCGCCAACGAGAGGACGGTGAGAAGCGCGAGGATTTGGAGCACGACGGCGGTTTGTTTCGTGCCGCCGCCGCCGAGGTCCAGGGTCAGCGTGGGGCCCTCCGCGTGAGCGATGGAAGCGCTCACCAGACAGGCGAGCAGGCAGAGGAGCATGGTGACCGGTTTCCACCGTCCGAGAACGAGTCGCTCGGCATCTAGGCGCCCGCCGATCGGGTTACTGCGCACGCGATGCCTCCTGTCCGCTCGCTCGGGAGTCGCACGATGCGGCTGGCGTGAACAGGGGCGCGGCATTCGCCATCAACCGTTTCACCTGTTCCGGATCGGTCACTTTTCCCAGCGGCACCAGATCCGTCGGCGTGGTTCCGAGAATGAAGACTTCCCCCGCGACCGCGACCACCGCGACGTGCTTGCGCGATCCCAGGGGACCGCTTCCCAGCACTTGCACGACCGGAGCGCCCCCCACCGGAAGCAATCGGCGGCCGACCGCCGACCTGGCGACGGCCAGAAGCCCCAAGATGAGCGCCAGCACGATCCCGAGCGCGGATACCATACGTACGACGCTTTCCCACATTTCCATGGATGCCTGTCTTCCCTTTGCCCTGAAAGCGGCGGAATCCCGACTGCGGCCGCAATTCAACCCAACTGCTGAATACGCTGATTCGGGCTGACGACATCCGTCAGTCGAATCCCGAACTTTTCGTTGACGACCACCACTTCGCCGCGTGCCACGAGTTTGTTGTTGACCAGCACTTCCATCGGCTCACCCGCCAGTTTGTTGAGCTCGATAACCGAACCTTGTCCGAGCTGCAGTAATTCACGGATCAACATCCTGGTGGACCCGATCTGCACCGTGACCTGGAGCGGGATATCCAGAACGAATTCGATATTCTTATTGGCCGGCACCGCCCCCTGATTGTCCACGGGGGGAAAGGAGGTCGGTTGCGGGCTGCCTTCGCCGTTCGAGAGGTCCGTCTGTGCCGTGCTGTCACCGTTGCCCATGCCATCATCTCCTTTAGGTCCGCTCCGCCCTACCCCAACACCTTGGTGACCCGGCACGCGTGATTGCCTTTGAACACGCCGGGTTGCCCATGAAACTTCGGATCACCCTCGACCAAACACAGCATCGGGTCGCCGGGATGTTGATCGAGCATCAGGACATCGCCCGGGCCGAAGTTCATCAAATCCTGCACGCTGATCCGAGCGGTACCCAGTTGCACGGCAACGGCCACGTCGCACTCCTGCAAAGAATCCTTAAAGCGGCTGCCCCAGCTGCTGTCCTGCTCGACGTTGTCGGCAAAGAGCCCCGAATACAGCTTTTCCTTGATCGGCTCCAACATGGAATACGGATAGGCAATGAACATTTCACGGGTGATATCGCCGAGATGCACTTGCAACGTCACGACGACGACGATTTCCGAGGTCGTCACGACCATGGCAAACTGTGGATTGCTCTCCGACCGCAAGTAGCTGATCTTGACCGGCATCACGGCGTGCCAAGCTTTTTCGAGATCGGCCAACGCCTGTTGGACGAGCTTTTTGATCAAACGCAGCTGAATCGGCGTGAACTCGCGGCCCTCCGGCTTCACATGGGTCTGGACTTTTCCGCCGAAGAAAAAGTCTACGATCAGATACACCAGCATGGCGTCCATGATGTAGAGGCCGTTCCCACGCAAGGGCTCCATCGCAAACAGGTTGAAGGAAGACGGCACCGGCACTTTCTGGATGAAATCCCCGAACTTGATGATCTGGGTGCCCATCACGCTGAACTCGATCTTTTCCCGAAGGAGGCTCGTCCAGGAGATGGACTGTTGTCGCGTGAAGCGGTCATTGATCATTTCCATCGTGGGCATGCGCCCGCGAATGATCCGCTCCTGGCTGGTGAGACTATAGCTCTTGACGCCGCCCGGCTCTTCCTCTTCTTTCGGAGCCGTCTCGACCTCGCCGGACATGACTCCGCCCATCAGGGCATCGATTTCTTCTTGGGAGAGTATCTTGTCCATGCGATCCTCGAGGTAGCGCGATCGGCTACTGGATGACGAATTCCGTGAAGTAGGTCGATTTGACCGACTTCTTCGGCAGCAGGCCGTTGATGCGCTCGGTGATATCCTCGCGCAGCTTATGTTTCCCCTGAGGCGAACGGGCCGTGGCCGAATCCAGACTGGTCAATAACACGAGGATGGCATCACGAATCTGCGGTGTGCGGGCTTTGATTTGTTCCACGGTTCCCGAACCGTCCGCCTCCACCTTCAGCGTGACCTTGAGATAACGAATTTCCGGAGAATCCGCGAGATTCACAATAAACGGATCAAGGTCGGCAATGGCGCTGGCGTCCGCAACCGCCCCATGTTCTCCCGGCTTCTCCTCCGCCGCGCCATGCGCGGCAGCCTTCTCCGCGCCGCCCTCGGCCTGCGCCTTGTCGGCAGGGGACCCGCCCATCATCTTGAACATCGCGAAGGCGCCGCCCAACGCCAGGACTAACACCCCGGCGACGATGATGATCACCATCTTCATGGGAATGCCTGCCGGTGCTGCGGGCGCCTTTTCTTCTGTTGCTTCTGACATACAGACCTCCTGCGGACGGTGATTGCCGGTGCTGGTCGGTTGTGCAATGCATATGCCAAGGGCAGCCCACCGACTCCCGCCGAAACGGTTTGCCCAGTGCGCGAGATCCTGTGATAAGACAAGGATTTGGGCATGCCGACCGCACCCAGGGAAGTGTCCCGCGCAGCGGCCGCGCGCGGATGTCACGCTGGTGACAGCAAGAGGAAGAGCACCGACAGTTTGTTGACGTGCGGCCGGCGACACAGCCGGCCGGTGTGAGGCGAGTACCTAGGCAGAAATTGCCGAGACGGCATCCGGCGCGGCCTTAGGAGACCGCGCCGGACCACTTGCGCGTTATCGTTTCAAATTCACGAGCTCCTGCAGCATTTCGTCGCTGGTCGTGATTGCACGGGAGTTCGCCTGAAACGCCCGCTGTGTGATGATCATGTCGACGAACTCCTTTCCGAGATCGACGTTGGACTGCTCGACGGTGCCGGAGAGCACCCGACCCAGGCCGTTTAGCGTCGGTGCACCCGCCAGGGCGGCCCCGGATTCGAGCGTCTCCAGAAAGTGATTGTCACCGACATTCGCCAATCCATCCGGATTCGTAAAGCGGCTCAACACGACTTGCGCGAGAGCGCGGGTTTGTCCGTTCGTAAACTGGGCCATCACCCTGCCTTCCTTATCGACGCTGATTCGATCAAGGGTGCCGGATGAATACCCGTCTTGTGTCTGGCTTTCCACACCGGACGCCGCACCGAATTGCGTCAA
>WBZL01000458.1_pt2 | contig 21842 bp, 16 predicted proteins | sample 5204291 | NCBI WGS metagenome assembly WBZL01 (sample SAMN12344345, study PRJNA552823) | activated sludge metagenome | biome: Activated sludge suspended growth; feature: Nitrification reactor; material: Wastewater; isolation source: activated sludge from nitrification reactor of wastewater...
AGGCCTGCAGGAAGTGGAAGATGAAACCGTTCTTGCCGTCGAGGATGCCGAGCAGGAAGAAGTACCGGTAGAGGAAGTAGAGGCTCGGGCGCACGAGGAGAGGGAGGCGGTAGTAGCGCTCCTTGAGCCACAGCACCCGTTCGTCCGGGGTGCCGAAGAAGCGGCCGCGGGCCTTGAAGGCGAGCTTCTCGCGGCGGCGGCGCAGCTCCTCTTGCGCGAAGGCCTCGGCGTAGCGCAGGTGCTTGCCGAGGTAGAAGAGGATCTCCTCCTCCTTGCGGTTCAGCTCTTCGAGGGGCGCCTTGAGCTTGCCGGTGGCGCCGCGCACGTAGACGCGAGTGTCCTGCTCGACGGGGTCGAGCTCGCCGCAGCCGCGCCGGAAGAGCTTCATCAGGTACTTGCGGCCGTAGCCGCCGAAGCGCAGCGGCTTGCCGCGGAAGATCTGCCGGCGGCGGATGAAGAAGCCGTTCTCGGCCACCTCCGGCCGCGCCAGCAGGGCGGCGAGCTCGGCGCGCAGTGCCGGCGTCACCGCCTGGTCGGCCTCGAGGATCAAGATCCACGGGTTGCGGATCGGCAGGTGGTCGAGCCCCCATTGGAAGATCCAGGGAATGATCCGGCCGTGCTCGTAGGGCAGGTTGACCACCTCGTCGGCGTAACGGCGGGCGATCTCGACCGTGGCGTCCTCGCTCTCCGAGTCGATGACCAGGATCTGGTCCGCGAAGCCGTGCACGCTCCTGAGCGTGCGCTCCAGGTTGAGCTCTTCGTTGCGGGTGGTGACGAGGACGGTGAGCGGCGTCATGGTCGCGGGGCTCGGCCCGGCGTCGCAGGCGACGGCGAGCGCCCGAGGCGAAACGGCAGGCCCTGGAAGCGGCAATGTTGTCATGGAACCCGGCGGCCGTGCCGCGGCGGGTGCTGCCGGCCCCGCGGTGTCGTGCCGTCGTACCGTCTCTGTCGCACGGGAAAGGGCCCGGCGGTCGCGAGTGAGTCTGGTAACCTATTCCTCATTCCAACAGCCTGGTCGCATTCGCGATCGAACGCCGTCTACCGCCGCGTGGGAGCTGCTGCCATGTTCCGATCCCTTGACCTTCGCTGTCCCTTCTCCCGCCGCACGGCGCCGCGCTCGCTCGCTGGCCTTGCCGCCCTCACCGTCTGGCTTTTGGTCGTCGTTGCCTCCAGCGCCTCCGCTGGCCTCCCCGTGCCGACCTTCTCCAAGGCTTTCAACCAGGCGACCATCGGCCCTGGCAGCGTCAGCACGCTGACCTTCTCGATCAGCAACGCCGCTTCGCCGACGCCGGTCTCGAACCTGGCCTTCACCGATGTGCTGCCGGCCGGCGTGGTCCTCGCCACCCCGGCCTTTGCGACGACCACCTGCACCAACGGCATCCTCGGCGCTCCCGACGGTGGGAGCACGATCACCTTCACGGACGGCCAGCTGACGGCAGGGGCCGCCTGCACGGTCTCGGTGGTGGTGACCAGCGCCACGCCGGGAGTCCACAGCAATGTGAGCGGCGACCTCACCTCGAGCGCCGGCAACAGCGGCCCCGCCACGGCGGACCTGACCGTCGACGCCACCCGCCCCGGGTTCCGCAAGGCCTTCTCGCCGGCGAGCATCAACCCCGGCGCCACCAGCACGTTGATCTTCACCCTCGACAACACGGCGAGCGTGCTCAGCGCGGATCTGGCCAGCTTCGCGGACACTTTGCCGACCGGCCTGGTGGTGGCCTCGCCGGCCAACGCGACGACGACCTGCACCGGCGGCATCCTGCCCCCGACCCTGTCCGCCGCGCCGGGGGGGAGCGCGATCTCCTTGAACTTCGGCTTCGTCGGCGCCGGCGCCACCTGCACCGTCTCGGTGGACGTCACCACGGCGGTGGCCGCGAGCCACCGCAACCTCACCGGCAACCTCAATACCAACCGTGGCGCCAGCGGCAGCGCCGCGGCCGTGTTGGTGGTGGCGCGCCAGTTCGCCGAGAAGAAGTTCCTCGACGACCCGGTGGCCCCCGGCGGGACGGTGACGTTGCAGTTCACGATCACCAACTTCGACCGCCTCGATGCCGCCTCTGGCATCACCTTCACCGATGACCTGACGGCCGTGCTGAGCGGCCTGACGGCCGTCGGGCTCCCCCTCGCCAACCCCTGCGGCCCGGGTTCTTCGCTCTCCGGCACCACCCTCCTCACCTTGAGCGGTGGCAACCTCGACCCGGAAGAGTCCTGCACCTTCTCGGTCAGCCTGCAGGTCCCGGCGGCGGCCGCCGCCGGCCTCTACCCCAACGTCACCAGCTCCGTGAGCTACGCCCTGGGTGGCGTGCCGACGACGGCCGATCCGGCGACCGACCACCTGGTGGTCTCCCCCATCCCGCTGCTCACCAAGAGCTTCACGGACGACCCGGTGGCCGCGGGTGGCACGGTGACCCTCGAGTTCACCATCACCAACACCGACACCACCGGTCCGCTCACCGCCCTCACCTTCAGCGACGACCTCGACGCCATGCTGCCCGGCCTGGTGCCGACGCTGCCGGCGGCTGGCTTCTGCGGTGCCGGCTCGACCATCACCACCACCACCGCTCTGCCGCCGGTGGGTGATCTCCAACTCCTCGTCCAGGGTGCCAACCTCGCCGCCGGGGCCTCGTGCACGTTCAGCGTCAGCCTGGCGGTCCCCGCAGTGGCCCAGCCGGGGCTGTACTTCAACACCACCAGCACCATCAGCGGCACCACGGGCGGCGGCCCGGTGGTCGGTGCCCCGGCGAGCGACACCCTGGCGATCGCCGGAGCACCCGCTCTCGAGAAGTCCTTCCTGCCGGACACGGTGGCTGCCGGCGGCATCGCCGCCCTCCAGTTCACCCTGACCCTTAACGAGAGCGCCCCTGGTGCGGCGACCGGGATCAGCTTCACGGACGACCTCGGTGCCGTGCTCGCCGGCCTGACCGCCCTCGGCACGCCGCTCAACGACGTCTGCGGTGTGGGCTCGCAGCTGACGGGAACGACGCTCCTGTCGTTGAGCGGCGCCAGCCTGGCGCCGGGGGAACTGTGCACCTTTGGCGTCAACGTGCAGGTCCCGGTGGGGGCCAGCTCGGGGACCTACACCAACACCACGAGCACGGTCGCCTCGACGATGCTCGGCCTGCCGTCGACCTCGGCGGCGGCGAGCTCCGACCTGACGGTGGCGAACCTCAGCCTCAGCAAGGCCTTCACCGACGATCCGAGCTTCGCCGGCGGCACGGTGACCTTGCAGTTCACGCTGCAGAACTCGAGCAGCAGCGCCGACGCCACCGGCATCACCTTCACCGACAACCTGACGGCCGTGCTCAGCGGTCTCGCCGCCCTCGGCCTGCCCGCCAGCGACGTTTGTGGCACGGGCTCGCAGCTTGCCGGCACCACGACGCTCACCCTGACGGGCGGCAACCTCTTGGCCGGGACCTCCTGCACCTTCAGCGTCACCCTGCAGGTCCCCGTCGCGGCGACGCCCGGTGAGTACCTCAACACCACGAGCGCGGTGGGCGCCACGCTCGGCGGCTCGCCGGTGACCGTGCCGGGGGCGAGCGACACGCTGCTGCTGGTCGACCCGCTGTCGATCGCCAAGAGCTTCACCAACGATCCCGCGGTGCCCGGCAGCACGGTGAACCTGCAATTCACCATCACCAACTCGAACCCGGCGCAGGCGGCGACGGGGATCACCTTCACGGACGATCTCGACGCCGCCCTCTCCGGCCTCGTCGCCGTCGGGCTGCCGGTCGCCAACGTCTGCGGCGCGGGCTCGCAGATCAGCGGCACGAGCCTGCTGACGCTGACGGGCGGCACCCTCGGCCCGGCCAGCTCCTGCATCTTCAGCGTCACCCTGCAGGTGCCGGCCGGCGCGGCCCCGGGCACCTCCGCGCTCAACACCACCAGCACGGTCACCGGCACCCTCGGCGGTGTCGGCGCGGTCGGCGCGCCGGCGACAGACACCCTGGTGATCCAGCCGCTGACCTTCAGCAAGGCGTTCGACGGTCCGTCGGCGCCGACCGGCCAGCCGGTGCTGAGCTTCACTCTCACCAACCTCGACACCGGCGCGGGGGCGGCCGATCTCTCGTTCACCGACGATCTCGGCGCCGTCCTTCCCGGCCTGGTAGCGGTAGGGCTGCCGGCGGCCAACGTCTGTGGCGCCGGCTCGCAGATCGCCGGTACCTCGGTGCTCACCTTGACCAGCGGCAGCCTGGCCGCCGGTGCCTCGTGCACCTTCATGGTCACCCTGCAGGTCCCCGGCGGAGCGACTCCCGGCACCTACACCAACACCACCAGCGTCCTGGTCGCCGGCGGCCTGCCGCAGGCGCCGCCCGCCACCGCGATGCTCGACATCGAGCCGCCGCCGACCTTCGCCAAGACTTTCACGCCGGACTCGATCGGCCTCAACGGTGTCTCGACCCTGAGCTTCCTGGTCGACAACGCGGCGAGCATCATCGCGGCGGGCAGCCTGGCCTTCAGCGACAACCTGCCAGCCGGCCTGGTGGTGGCCAACCCCGCCAATGCCTCCTCAACCTGCGGCGGCACGGTGACGGCGACGCCGGGAGCCGGAGTGGTCAGCCTGAGCGGCGGCAGTGTCGGCGCTGGGGCCACCTGCCTGGTGCAGGCGACCGTCACGGCGACGGCGGTGGGCAATCTCGTCAACACCACCGGCAGCCTCACCTCGACCTCGGGTGACAGCGGCACCGCCAGCGACACCCTCACCGTCAACCCACAGCCGGGCTTCGCCAAGGCCTTCGCGCCGGCGGCGATCCCCGCCGGTGGGGTCAGCACCTTGACCTTCACGATCGACAACTCGGCGAGCACGGTGGCGGCCAGCAGCCTCGTCTTCGTCGACAACCTGCCCACCGGCGTCGTGGTGGCGACCCCGGCCAACGCCACGACCACTTGCACCGGCGGCACCCTGACGGCGACGGCGGGGTCCGGCAGCGTCGACTACAACGGCGGCAGCGTGCCGGCCGGCGCCAGCTGCAGCGTGCAGGTGGACGTCACGAGCAGCGTCAAGGGCCTCGCCACCAACATCTCGGGTGCCCTGACCTCGTCGCTGGGCTCGAGCGGCACGGCGATGGCCGACCTGACCGTGGTCGGGGACCCGCTGTCGCTCGCCAAGCGCTTCGTCGGCAACCCGGTGCTGCGCGGCGGCACGATCGAGCTCGAGTTCACCGTCGTCAACGCCTCGGGCGTCGTCACCGTGACGGGGATCACCTTCAGCGATGATCTCGGCACCGCGATCCCCGGCCTGGTGGCGATGGGGCTGCCGGTCAACGACGTCTGTGGCGCTGGCTCGCAGCTCAGCGGCACCACCGTCGTCACCCTCACCGGCGGCAGCCTGGCGCCGGGGGCCTCCTGCGTCTTCAGCGTGCCGGTGCTGGTGCCGGCGGCGGCAGCCCTCGGGGTGTTCACCAACACCACCGGCGCGGTCAGCGGCGTGGCGTCCGGGGTGCCGGTCAGCGGGCCGCCGGCGCCGGCCAACCTCGAGGTGGTCTTCCTGGACTTCCAGAAGGCCTTCGCCGAGCCGCTGGTCGACAGCGGTGACCAGGTCGTCCTGAGCTTCACCCTCACCAACCCCGATCCCCTCAACACTGCCTCGGCGATCAGCTTCAGCGACGACCTGGACGCCTTCGTGCCCGGCGCCGTCGCCGTCGGCCTGCCGGTGAACGATGTCTGCGGCTTCGGCTCGCAGCTCGCCGGTACCTCGGTGGTGACCTTGACGGGCGGCAGCCTCGCCGGAGGCGCGAGCTGCACCTTCGACGTCGTGGTCGCGATCCCGCTCGCCACCGTGAGCGGCGTCTACTCGAACGTCACCAGCGTGGTCTCGGCGGAGGTCAGCGGCCAGACGGTCGCCGGCGACGCGGCCGGAGCTGCCCAGGCCGACCTCGAGGTGCAGACCGTGGCCGGAGTGCAGATCCCGACCCTCGACACCCTCGGCCTCGCCCTCTTCGGGCTGCTGTTGTTGGGCCTGGGTCTGGTGGTGCTGCGGCGCCGCGCCGGCCTCAGGCTCGGCTGAGGCGCCCGGCGGCCTCCAGGATGCCTCGCCAGCTGGCCTCGTAGCCCCAGCTGGCGAGGACCGTCTGGTTGCGGGCGTCGACGGCAGCGCGGCCGGCGGCCTCCTGCAGGCGGCCGAGGATGGCGCGCAGCGCGGCAGCGAGGGCCGCGGCGTCGCCGCTCGGATAGCGCTCGCCGTTCTCGCCGGCGGCGATGAGGTCGACGCCGGCCCCCACCCGCGACGAGGCGATCACCGGCAGGCCGCAGGCCATCGCCTCGGCCACCGACACTCCCCAACGCTCCTCCTGGGCGGCGTGCACGAAGAGGTCGCAGGCCCCGTACAGCCGAGCGAGCTCGGCGTAGGGCCAGTAGCCGAGGAAGCGCACCCGCTCGAGGCCGTGGCCGGCGGCGAAGGCCTCGAGGGCGGGCCGCTCCGGCCCGTCACCGGCGATCGCCACCCAGGGCAGGGGCGAGGGCAGGCGGACGAGGGCGCGCAGCAGGTCCCAGGGCGCCTCGCGGGGGTTGAGCTTGGCGACGGCGAGCACCACTGGCCCGGCGGCAGGTAGCTCCAGCTTTTGCCGCAGCTCCCGGCGTTCGTCCGCCTCCCGGCGGGAGCCGGCGCGGAAGCGCGCGTGGTCGACGGCGTAGGGGAAGAGGCCGATCCGCGCCGCCGGTACACCCATCGCCCGCAGGTAGTCGCGAGTCAGGCTGCCGACGCCGAGGAAGAGGCGGAAGCGGCGCCGCAGATAGAGCGCGAAGAGCAGGCGCTTGGCGAGGCGGCGCGCCGCTCCGTGGCCCCAGAGCACCGAGTCGAGGCGCAGCGCCGCCGGAACCCCGGCGCGATGGGCGGCGGTGGCGGCCTGGCGATAGGCGCGTTGGGTGTAGCCGTTGATGATCAGGAGGTCGCAGCCGGCGAGCTCCCGGCGCCAGAAGGCACCGCCGTCCGCCGCCGGCAGGAAAGCGTGGTCGTAGCCGGCGAGGAGGTCGAAGCCCCAGCTCACCGCCCGGCCGAGCTCGGGGTCGAAGGTGGTCTCGGCCGCGCTGCCGGCACCGTAGATCACCCGTAGGTGATGCTCGGCGTCGGCTGCCGCGTGGCGGAAGAAGGGCGCCTCGAACTGCGTGGGACGCTCGACGAGGAAGCTCAGGCGCATCGCCGCGATGCTCTCACGGGCGAGCGGCCGTGGGCCGGCCGGCGGTGACCCTGGCGTAGACCTTGGCGTAGACCTTGGCCATCTGGCGGGCGATGCCGTCCCAGCCGAAGCGGGTGGCGACGGTGGCGGCGCCGCAGGCGCCCATCGCTGCCCGCCGCGCCGGGTCGGCCAGCAGGCCGGCGAGGGCGGCACCGAGGGCCGCGGGCTCGCCCGGCACCACCAGGCCGCTCGCGGTCTCAGCCACCACCGGCGCCAGGCCCACCTCGGGGCTTACCACCACCGGCACCCGCACTGCCATCGCCTCCAAGACGGCGTTGCCGAAGTTCTCGGCGTAGGAGCTCAGGGCGAAGACGCTCGCGCCGGCAAGCAGGGCTGCCTTGTCGAAGCCGTTCACCGGCCCCACGAAGCTCAGCCGCCCGCGCACCCCGAGCTCTTGCGCCTGGGCCACCAGCCGCGGGGTGAGGGCCTCCTCGTCGTTGCCGGCGACGACTAGGCGCGCCTCGGGGGCGTGGGGCAGGGCGGCGAGCAGGCGGTCGAGGCCCTTCTTCCAGCTCAGCCGGCCGAGGAAGAGGACGTAGGGGCCGCCCGCGAGCGCCGTTGCCACTGCCGGCGAGGGCCTGGCGCCGGCGTAGGCCGGCGCGGCGGGGTCGAGCCCCAGCGCCGCGGGATCGAGGCCGTTCGGCACCTCGAAGACGGGCGGCAGCCGCCAGCCGAAGCGCTCGGCCTCGGCGCGCTCGAGGGCGGCCGTGACGTGCAGGCCGGCGGCGCGCTCCACCGTCCGGCGGTCGCAGAGGGCCAACCAGAGGCGCTTGCGCAGCGTGCCGCGGCGGCGCAGGGGGTCGCGTGCCAGCATGCCCCGCGGCGCCACCAGGTAGGGCACACCGGCGTGCTCGGCGGCGCGCGCGGCGATGAGGGTCGGCCACAGGAAGAGCGAGTGCAGGTGGGCGACGTCGAAGCTTGCGATGCGCTCGCTGAGGGCGGCGCCCAGGGCCGGGGCACGGTGCAAGCGACGGGGAAAGCCGACGGGAAAGTAGGTCACGCGGACGCCGTCGAGCTCCTGCGGCCGGCCGGTCTCGACGTCGAGCGTGCCGTCGCCGTGGACGTTGGTGGTGAAGACCTCCACCTCGTGGCCGGCCGCGACCAGGGCCTTGGCCAGGCCGTGGACGGCGAACACCGGTCCGCCGTGCCGCCAGGCGGGCAGGTAGGTGGGGATGACCTGGAGGACCCGCATCGCCCGGGGCGACCTCAAGCGCTCCCGCCCGCCCCGGCCTGCCAGGCCTCCCGGGGCAGGGCCAGGGTGTTGAAGGGCGGCTGCGCGGTTGGTGCCTGGCCCGCCAGGGGGCGGCTGGCGTCGAAGAGGAGGTAGTCGGCGGCTGCGAGAAGCTCGCCGACCGCTTCCTCCGCCTCGCCACCGACCTCGACCAGGAGCACCGGGCGCACCGCGGCGAGCAGGTGGTGGGCCCCGGCGAGCACGGCAAGCTCGGCGCCCTCGACGTCGATCTTCACGAACTGTGGGGCCGGCCGGCCGGCGAGCAGGGTGTCGAGGCAGAGCGTCGGCACCAGCAGCCGGGAGCGCACGCCACCCATCTGCGACCGCCCGCCAGCGAGCTCGAGGGAGTTCGAGGAGCGGCCCCGCTCGGCGATCAAGAAGGTGCTGGTACCGTCGTGATCGGCGATCGCGGCGGCGAGGACGTCGATCGCGAGGTCGCCGTTGGCCGGCTCGGCGGCGCTGCGACGAATCAAGCCGGCGAGCCAGGGGTCGGCCTCGATGGCGAGCACCCGTCCGGGCCGCGCCGCGACGGCGGCGGCGAGGGTGAAGACGCCGACGTTGGCGCCGACGTCCCAGACCTCGCTTCCCGGCCTGATCCGCTCGCGGGCCACCCGCAAGAGGTCGGCGTCGAAGGCCGCCGCACCGGGTTTGAGGAGGCCGAGCTGAGCGTCCGGCGAGACGACGATGGGGCGGCCGCCGAGCGCGGCGGGGAGCCGGCGCTTCCAGCTGCGGTTGCGGGCCAGCCGCTCGAGCAGGGTGCGCACGCCGAAGTCTCTCACGCGGCCCCCGCAAGCCTGCTGACGAGGGCGGCGAAGCGCCGCTGGTAATCCTCCCAGGTGGCCGTCTCGGCGGCCCGCCGGCAGGCGGCCGAGAGGGCACGAACTCCCGGCGGATCGCTGGCGCAGGCGAGCAGGCGAGCGGTGAGGGCGGCGAGGTCCTCGTGCGGCACCACCCAGCCGGTCTCGCCGTCGCGGACCAGGTCCTTGGCCCCGACCATGGTCGAGACGACGGCGGGTACGCCGGCGGCGAGCGCCTCGGCCACCACCATGCCGTAGGAGTCGTTGCGCGAGGGCAGCACCAGGCAGTCGGCCGCGCGCAGCTGGCGGGCGAGCTCGGCCTGGGGCAGGGACCCGAGCTCGCGGACGGCGGCCCCAGGGTAGCGCGCGAGCTCCCCGGCGGCATCGCCGCGGGGGCCGATCAGCAGGAGCTCGCAGCCGGGCGCGGCGCGCTCGACGGCGGCGAAGGCGGCGAGCAGGAGGTCGAAGCCCTTGCGGCGGATCATCGCCCCGGCGAAGACGAAGCGCAGCGGGCCCTGCCGCGTTCCAGGCTCGCCGCGGCCACGGAACAGCTCGAGGTCGGCGCCGAGGGGAACGGCGTGCACCTTGGCGGCGTCGACGCCGGCCTCGAGGTAGGTGTCGCGGGCCAGCTCCGAGACGGTGAGGACGCCGTCGGCGAGGGCGATCTCGGCGTCCTTGACGGCGGTGATGCGGCGGTGGAGGGCGGCCGGCTCGACGAAGCCGTGCAGGCGGTCCTGGGCCGTGTGGTGGAAGGACGGTGCGTCGAGCAGGGTGACGAGCCCCTGCTGCCGCCCTCTCTGGAAGGTGGCGAGGGCGGAGATCTCGCAGGCGATCACCGCCGTCGCGCCGGCGGCGCTCAGCCGGCGGGCCGCCCAGCGGTCGAAGAGGCGGCAGGCGGCGTAGTCGGCGTGGAAGCGTGGGCCAGCCGGCAACGAGGCATCGGCCAGCCGGCGCACTACCGGCGCCCAGGGGTACCAACGCACCCTTTCCGCCGGCAGCGCCAGGGGGGCGTAGCGCACGAAGCGGTCCCAGACCGCCCGGGGGATGCCCCGGCGGTGGCGGGCCAGGGCCGGGGCGCCGGCCCAGTAGCCGGCAAGGAGCCCCGCCTTCGCGAGGGCGAGGGCGGCCTGGTGCGAGTGCTGGCGGCCGGGGTGGGTGACGAGGACGTGCGGCCCGTTCATGGCGACCCGTTCATCGCGGTGCGGTCAAGGTGGTCCGCTCACGGTGGTAGTGGCCAGGCCGGCCGTGCGGGATCGGGTGCCTGCGCCGGCCGCGGCCGGCGGCGTGTTGGCGCCGAGACGGCCGCCGGTGCCGCTGGCGGGGGGACCGTGGCGGGTACCGCCACCGGCGCCCGGTCGAGGCGGAGGACCAGGGTGAGCAGCCCGGCGAAGAACCAGAAGTACACGCCGGAGGTGACGTTGAACACCACGGCCCCCGGCAGGTGGGCGAGGAAGAAGAGCAGCGCCGAGGTGGCGAGGGCACGATGGAAGGGGGTGCGTAGCCGGAAGACTTGGCGCAGGGCGAAGAAGATCAGATAGAGGCGCACGAAGTAGACGAGCGCAAAGCCGATCGGCCCCAGCTCGAGCATCACCTGCCCCGGCTCGCCCTCGAGGACCACACCGTGGAGCCAGCTGTAGGCAGGGAGGTCCTTGGTCACGGCCGCCGCCGTCTGGTGGGTGGCGCCGATCCCGTAGCCCAGAAAGCCCGCCTCCTCGAAGGCGTGCAGCGGCTGGACGAACGGCGAGGCGAGCCGGCTGCCAAAGTCGCTGGTGCCGCTGGCGCGGCCGTAGAAGGCCTCGACGGCTTCCGTCCCGAAGTAGTTGAGGCCCACGGCGAGCAGGCCGCCTACCACCAGCAGCTGGCCGAGGGTGCGGCCGGCGCCACCTTCGCGGGCGAGCCCCAACCAGAAGTAGAGCGGCAGCAGGAGCGCCAGCATGAAGACCGGGCCACGCGAGCCGCTCATCAGCATGCCAAGGAGGGTCATCCCCAGCGCGGCGAAGACCACCAGGTTGCCCCGGAAGCGCCAGCGGGTGGCGGCCAGCACGGCGAGCAGCAGGATCGTCATCGCCAGCAGGTACGACGAGTAGCCGGTGATGTACGAGAACGTTCCTGTCACCCGCACCTGGGTGGAGCTGCCGAAGGTGGTGACGTAGCTGCCCGGCCCGGCCGAGCGGGCGTAGACGTTGAGCGAGCTGTCCGCCGGGGCGCGGAACTGCGCCAGGGCCAGCAACGCCACGGGGATCGACAGCCAGATGTAGCGGCGCAGGAAGGCGGCGAGGGCGCGGTCGTCCGGGAAGACCGCCGGCATCACCCAGAGCAGGGGCACGTAGAGGAAGTAGGCCTTGAAGCCGAGCAGGCCCACCAGCACGTTGGGCAGGTTGGGGTTGAAGATCTGCAGGGCGCCGAAGCCGGAGGCGGCGATCAATGCCGCTCCGAGGGCCGGCGGTACCACCTCGGCGGTGCGCGGCCGGCGCTGGAAGTAGCCGAGGAAGGCGGCCAGCAGCAGCACGTCCTTGCCGAAGTAGACGAGGTCCTGGGCGCCGGGGAAGAGCCATTTGCGGATGGCCCCCTCGAAGACCAACAGCACCAGGCTCGCCTCGATCGCCCGCCGCCAGTTGCGGAAGGCCCAGAGCGCCGCCGCCAGGCCGGCGAAGACGACCAGCAGGCGCAGGCTCAAGCCGCCCTCCTGGCGAGGGGGGCGAGCACTGCGAGGTAGCGGTCGATCACCCGCTCGGCACGGTGCGCGGCGAGGTGGTCTGCGGCGCCCGCGAGGAGCTCCTGGCGGCGTGCCGGCGCGGTGAGCAGGCTCGCCAGGCAGCCGGCGAGGGCCGCGATGTCGCTGTTCGGGAAGGTCAGGCCGCAGGGGCCGATCGCTTCCGGCAGGCCGCCGCCGGCCGAGCCCACCACCACGCAGCCGCAGGCGATGCCCTCCAGGGCCACCAGCCCGAACGGCTCCTGGTAGCGCGATGGCGCCACCAGCACCTGGTGGGCGTTGAGCTCGCGGACCAGCTCTTCGCCGGCGAGGAGGCCACGGAAGCGCAGCTGCCCGGCGAGGCCGAGGGTGCTGGCCTGGGCCTCCAGGGCGGGCCGCTCGGGGCCGTCGCCGACCACCGTGAGATGGGGCCTGAGCCCCTCACCGGCGAGCCGGCCGAGGGCGGCGAGGAGGAGGTCGGCCCCCTTGTCCGAGACCAGGCGGCCGACGAAGATCAGCTCGCGCTCCCGCAGCACCGCGGGCAGGCGCCGGAAGAGGTCGTCACGGTAGGGGTTGGGGATCACCAGGGTGTCGGTCCCGAGATCGGCGGCCATCGCGCGGCTGACGGCGATCGAAGCCGAAGCGTAGCGCAGCAGCCGGCGCTTCAGCCGGTCCTGCCAGGCGACGCGGCCGTCCGTGCGGCAGTACCAGCTGTGGTGCGAGACCACCCAGGGCCGGCGCACCACGAGGAGGGGCCAGAGCCCCCTCAAGCTGACGTTCGCCTGGAAGAAGACCTCGCACCAGCGCACCCAGCGCAGCAGGGCCAGCGGGCTCGGCCGGCGCACCACCCGGTATGCAGCTCTTGCCTCGCCTGCCTCGCCGGCGGGCGTCGTGGTCACCACCACCACCTGGTGGCCACGGCGTGCGAAGCCCTCGGCCGAGAGCGCCACCACGGCCTCGAGCCCGCCCACCGACGGCGCGAAGGCGGGGGAGGAGAGGAGGACCCTCATCCCTGCAGCCACTCCGCGCAGCGGGCCGCCTGGCGGCCAAGGGCGTGCTCGGCGTACCAGGCGTGGGCGGCGGCGGCGATGCCGGCGGCGTCCACCCCGGCCGCGGCGCCGGCCTCGGCGGAGGGCAGGGCCGGCGCCGACCTGCTGGCGACCCCAGCCTCTCCCGCCACCAGGGGCAGCAGGCCGTGCGCGGCGTAGGCGGCGTAGATCGTCGACTTGCCGAGGAAGGCCCGCGGATAGGCCAGGAAGCCGGCCCGTGCCGCCAGCAGCTGGCGCGAGACCTCGGCGGCCGGCAGCTCACCGAGGCCGCGGACGGGAAGCGCACCCAGGTGGCCGGGAAGGGTGGTGAGCGGCGGCCCGAGGTCGACGATCTCGGCGAGGCCGAGGGCCAGGCAGGCGGCGGCGAGCTCGTCGCGGCAGGGGCCGAAGGCCCGCTCGCGGGCGCCCCGGCCGCCGAAGACCACCAGCCGCGGCGGGCGCTTCCCGAAGCCCGGCACCGCTGCTGGCTCGCCGACGGTCGAGAACACGGGGAGCACCTGCGGCCGGCAGCGCGGTTCGAGGCGGCGCAGCAGGCCGGCGTAGAGCTCGAGGCTGGTGGCGCAGAGGGTGCTCGCCGCGGCCAGGCGGCGCGCCAGCCGGCGCTGCCTTGGCCCCAGCCAGAAGGAGCTCTGCCAGGGCCGGCCGGTAGCGTAGACCTCGTGGAAGAAGCTCAGCAGGCGGTGCCGCGGGCGCGCCGCCAACCACCGTTCCAGGCCCGCGACGAGCCAGCCCGGGCAGCCGCGGCGGGCGAAGCCGTAGTTCGCGTAGTGCAGCAGCACCGTGGTCGCCTCTGGCACGGCGGCGAGCTGCGCGGCGAGGGCCCGCGGCTCGCGCTCCAGGGTCGAGGCGCCGGCAGACGGCTCGGCGCTGAAGAACCGCGTCGCGATCCCGTGGTGGGCGGCGAGCTCGCCGGCGAGCGCCGCCGCGTAGCCGCCCACGCCGTCGTGCGGCGGCGGCAGCCGGGGGGCGAGCTGGAGCAGCCTCAACCGCCGCCCTCGGCCGCCGCGGGCGGCGTCCGCCGGAGGGCCGTTACCGAGTCCGCCGTGGCGCACACCTCCCAGGCGCCGGCCGCTCCGGCGAGCACCTCGGCCACCCAGCGCACGGGGCCGGTCGCGGGCTCGAGGTCGGGGCGTGCCGGGCAGATCCGACTGTCGTGGAGCGCGATCACGCCGCCCGGGGCGAGCCGCGTGGCCCAGGCGAGGAAGTCCGCCCGCACTGCCGGGTAGGAGTGGTCGGCGTCGATCAGCACCAGCTCGGGAGGGGGGCTGATCTCCGGGTCGCGGGCCGCCTCGAGCGAGGTGATGCGCAGGAAGCGCACGCGCGCCGCCCAGGGGCGGACCGTGCGGCGGGCGATCCACTCGGCGTAGGAGATCCCCAGCAGCCGCTCGGGGCGGGTGCCACGCAGGTAGGGGTCGACCAGCCACAGCCGGCCGTCAGGGGCGAGGGCCTGGGCGAGGGCGGTGCTGGTGAGGCCCTCGAAGACCCCCACCTCGACCACCGAGCGACGGCCGGCGGCCAGGCCGGCGAGGAGCCCACGCTCGGCAGCGGTCACCGTCGAGTGGGCCGGCCGGCGGCCGAGCAGGTAGCGGAGAAACTCGAAGGTGGGTCGGCTCATGGCGTCGTCATCCGGCCGTCGGCGTGGCCGGCCTGCTGGTGGGCTGCCAGCCAGTTGAGATAGGCCGATTCTAGACGCTCGACGGCTGCGTCCCAGCGCAGCTGCCGAGCCCGCTTCTGGCCGCTGGCGGCGAGCCGTTGGCGGAAGGCGTCGTCTGCCGCCAAGCGCGCCAGGGCCTGCTCCAGGTGCGGGCTGGTGGGCGCCGGCAGCAGGCTGGCCTCGGCACCGTCGGCGAGGCCGGCCGCGAAGCCCACGCGGCTCGCCACCAGGGCGCAGCCGCAGGCCATCGCCTCGGCGGCGGCCAGGCCGAAGCTCTCGTAGAGCGAGGTCTGGATGGCGATCCGGCTGCGCCGGTAGAGCGCCAGGAGCTCGCTCTCGCGCTCGGCCCGCGGCACCACCTGGACGCGGTCCGCCACCGCCGCTGGGAAATGCCGCCGCGGCTCCAGGTCACCGACGCCGACGAGCAGCAGGGTCCAGGCGGGATGCCGGGCGAGGAAGGCGGCGCCGTCGCGGGCGAGCAGCTCGATGCCCTTGCGAGGGATCCACGAGCCGCAGAAGAGGGCCGTCGGCGGCCGCTCGGCGAGCGGTGCCGCGCCCGGCGGTCCGTCAGCCAGGAAGGCCTCGGGCAGGGGATTGTCGATCGCCAGCAGCCGTTCGGCGGGTTGGTAGCCCTCGGCCTGGGCAAAACGGCGGTCGAACTCGCTCACCAGCACCAAGGCGTCGCAGCCGCGGAAGGTGCGGGCGTAGAGCCGGGAGAGGTCGCGCTGGAACCACCGCCGCTGGGCGCCGCTGGCGGCGAGCAGGCGCTCGGCCTGCGGTTCGAGACCGTTCGAGTGGGCGACCAAGAGCGGGCGTCGCCGCAGCCGGCGCAGCAGGGTGACGGCGAGCCAGGCCTCGCCGCCGTAGAGCTCCACGAGGTCGTAGTGGCGGCGGCGGGTGAGGACGGTGAGGGCCATGCCGAGCGCTTGCCGGTAGCGGATGGCTTGCGCCTGCCACGGGGAGCGGCGCCAGCGCGGCACCTCGATCTCGGGCGGCCCCAGCAGGTCCACCGTGTGGCCGCGCGCGGCGAGGCGGCGGGCGTAGCCCAGGATCACGTAGCCCGACCCCTGGCGGTCGTCGAGGGGGCAGTTGCTGAGGGTGAGGATGCGCACCACCGGCCTCGTCAGCGCCCACCGAGAAGGGCACGCAAGGGGAAGCGCAGGCGGCGAGAGAGCGGGCCGGCGGTCGAGAAGAAGCGGCCGAGCCCCAGGCCGGCGAGCGCCGAACGCCAGCGCCAGCCGGGCTCGAGGCCGCATTGGTAGTAGCGCAGCAGGCGAATGCCGAAGGCCCGCTCGCGGCGGGTGAGCCCGGCGAGCGAGAGCGCGGCGCGCAGGCGGCCGGCCTCGCTCGCGCAGCGCTCTTGCCAGCTGCTTCGGAAGGTAGCTGAGACAATCTCGGACCACCGCCGAGCCTGGGCCGGCGCAGTCTGGAAAGTGAGGCTGGCGGCGTGCCGGCGGTAGGTCTCGAGGCATTCGTCGACGAACCGCACGGGGCCGCGGCTGGCGGCGGCCAAGGCCAGCCAGCCGTCGTGGTAGCGCAGGCCGGCGGGAAAGGGCAGGGCGGCGAGGGCTGCCTCGCGCCGCAGCAGCATGGTGTGACTCACCACCCAGTTTTCTGCCAGGAGCTCGCGAACGGGCCGCCCCGTGCCGCGGCGGCGAGCGAAGTTCACGACTGCGGCGTGCTCCGCGGCATAGCGCACGGTGCCGTCCGGCTCCAACGTCTCGCAGGGATCGCTGTAGACCAGCTGCACGGGGTCGTCCGGGTCGCTCGGCTCCGTCGCCGCCGCCAGGCGGGCGAGCTTGTGCGGCTTCCACAGGTCGTCCTGGTCGGCGAGGGCGATCCAAGGGCTGCGGCAGAGCGCAAGGGCGCGGGCGAAGTTGCCCACCAGGCCCAGCCGCTCGCTGTTGACCTCGTAGCGCAGGCCACGTTGGCGGGCGAAGCGGGCGAGGATCTCGGCCGTGCCGTCCGTCGAGGCGTCGTCGCTCACCACCACTTCGGCGGGCGGCAGGGTCTGGGCGTAGATCGTCGCCAGCTGCGCGGCGAGAAACTGCGCACCCTGGCAGGTGGCGATCGCCACCGAGATCTCGGCCAAGCTCATCGCGCGGGCTTCCTCGCCCGCACCCGGTACTGAAACACGAAGAGCTCGTGCAAGCGGCCCAAGGTGGCGGCGTCGAGGAGCTTGTGGCGCCAGCCGTAGGCGCCCATGTTCTCGGCCAGCGCTTCCACCTCGAGGCCGGCCTGGCCGACCAGCTCGACGACGTTCTGGCGGCAGAAGAAGCGCAGATGGGTGCGGTCTCGCAGCCCCGCCGGCTCGTAGCGGAAGTCGCCGCCCACCACCACCGGCCACCAGGCGCGATGGTTGCGGAAGTTGGGCAGGCTGGCGAGGAAGAGGCCGCCTGGGCGCAGCAGCTCGGCCAGCCGGCGCACCATCCGCCAGGGGTCGACGAGGTGCTCCAGGACGTCGGCGCAGAGCACGGCGTCGAAGCTCGCCGCTGCCAGCGGTAGCTCCATGCGCTCGACGTCGCCGCTCAGGAAACGGTCGATGTCCTCGCCCGCGGGCACCGCCGCCGCCGCGGCCACGAGGTCGATCCCGGTCGTCGTCTTGGCGAGACCCAGCCGCTTGGCGGCGCGCAGGGTGGCGCCGTCCCCGGCGCCCAGCTCGAGGAGATCGAGACCGCCTGCACGGGGCAGCATCTCCAGCAGGTCGAGGCGCGCCGTGCCGAAATAACTCGCTTCCTTGTCGCGGTAGAGGTCGCTGGCGTCGTGGCTCATGGTGATCGGCGGTCCAGCCGCTCGCGGTAGGTGTCGAGGGTCGCGCGGGCGATGCGGCTCCAGGCGAAGGTGTCGGCGGCTTGGTGGCTGTCCGCCGAGGCCGCCTCGTAGGCCGTGGGTGACAGGGCGAGGACCTCGGCGAGGTGGCCGGCGAAGGCCTCGACATCACCCGGCGGCACCATGCGCGGGCGAGCGAGGCGCTGCATCTGATCGCGCGGCCCTGGCGCATCGTAGGTCACCGTGGGCAGGCCGGCGGCGAGCTTCTCGAGCACCGAGAAACCGAAGCCCTCAAGGTAGCCGGGGAAGGCGCCCACGGTGGCGCTCGCCAGCAGGCCGGGAAGCTCGTCGCTGTCGTAGGCGGGTACCACCTGGACGGCGCCGCGGAGCTCGGCGGGGAAGCTCGCCAGCACCCGCTCCGCGCCGAGGCCGGTGCCGAGGAGCAGCAGGCGGGCCGAGGGGTTCCGCCGGCGCAGGTGGTCGAGGATCGCCGGCCAGTCCGCGGCGCCCTTGCGCTGGTTCCAGGTGCCGATGAACGCGACGGTCGCCCGCCGCAGGCGCTCGGCGGCTGGCTGCTGCGCGGCTGCGAGCGCCGCCCGTCGCCCTGCCGCCAGGCCGAAGGGGAAGCACACCACTTTGTCGCCGAAGCCCATCGTGTCGCGCACCGTGGCGAGGTCGTCGCGGTTCGAAACGTTGATCAGGTCGGAGTGGCGCAGGCTCGGCAGCACGCGCCGCCGGCGCCGCCGGGCGCCCGGATAGCTGAGCAGGCGCCGCACCCGCTCGCGCAGCGGCACGGCCTGTGGCCAGCGCTCCGTGGCCCAGCGCTCGAAGGCCTCGTAGGCGGGGATCAGGCCCACCGAGCGGGCCACCAGCAGGCCGTTGAAGCCGAGCCGGGCCTTGGCCACGGGCAGGTCGGTCTGGTGAGCGTCGATGATGTCGAAATCTTGCGCCGTCCGCCGCACGAAGGTGACGGCCCGGCGGCTGAAGTCGCGGTTGGTGGCGAAGTCGGCGGCGAGCGCCGCCGCCCAGCGCGTGCGCGGCGGCGGTGCCGCGGTGGGCGGAAAGGCGTCTTCGTAGCTCCACTTCGCGACCTCGTGGCCCAGCGCCGTGAGCTCCTCGCCGAGCTCGAGCTGCACCCGCGGCCCGCCGAGGTTGCGGGTCCACGGCGTGTGGATCACCATCAGGATGCGCAGGGGGCGGTGGGGATCGCGGCTGCTCATGCCGCCGTCTCCGACTCCACTGGCGGGGCCAGGGCGGCGGCGTAGCGGGCGAGGCAACGGGCCGCAACCTGCCGCCAGGTGAAATGCCCTGCGACCCGCTGCCGCGCCGCCACAGAGAGCCGCTGCCAGAGCTCTCCCTCGCGGCGCAGCCGGCCGAGGGCGGCGGCGATCGCCGCCGGCTCGTTGGGGCGCACCAGCAGGCCCTCCGCCTCGTGACGGACGATCTCCGGCAGCGACGCGACGTTCGACGCCACCACCGGGCAGCCGCAGGCCATCGCCTCGACCAGCGCCAGGCCGAAGAGCTCGTGAGCGCCGGCCGAGCCGTGCTCATCGACCGGCGTCGGGTGCACCAGGGCCATCGCCCGGCCGAGCAGCGCCCGCACCTCGGCGTCCCCCAGGTTGCGGTGGAAGTGCACCGCCTTGCCGGCCGCCAGCCGCCGCAGCTCGTCGACGTAGGCGGCGTCCCCCTCGCGGCCGATCAGGTGGACGACCTCGGTGGGCCCTACGGCCCGGAGCAGGAAGTGCACGCCCTTGTGAGGCAGCAGGCGGCCGAGGAAGACCAGCGAGCCGTCGTGCTCCGGCCGTGGTCGCGGCGGGTAGCGGGCGAGGTCGACCCCGCCGTGGATCACCGTGTGGCGCAGCCCGCGCGCAGCGAGCGGGCGGGCGGCGTAGGCCGAGATCGGCAGCCGTTCGCTCACCCAGCGTGAGAGGTCGATCTGGTAGCCGGGCGTCCAGCCGCCGCCGCCGAGATCGGAGACGAAGACGCGGCTGCCCTGCCGCGCCCCCCACCAGGCGGCGAGAAAGGTCGAGAGCACGTTCTCCTGGTGGCAGTGGATGACATCGAAGCCGCGGATCGCCGCCCGGAGCCGCGGCGAGAAAGGCAGCATGGGGTCGTGGAACCAGCCCCGCAGCACCACCCGCTCGCAGCCCTCGCTGCGCCGCTCGCTGAAGGCCCGTGGCCCGAAGCTCACGAAGCGCACCCGGGCCTCGGCGGCCATCGCGCGGGCGAGCTCCTCGGCGAAGCGCTCGCCGCCGCCGAGGAGGGACTCCGGGGCGAAATAGGTGGGGCTCACGTGACAGACGGAGAGCATCGGTCCCGGTCGCCGCGGCCTAGGGCGCGGCCTTCACCGCTTCGAGGCGGAAGAGGAGGAACCAGGCGGGAACGATCCACGCCCAATGCCCTTCGTAGGTCGCCGGGTGGCGGTTGGCCCAGCGGGCGAAGTACTTGCGCAGCCGGCCGGGGCGGAAGGCGATGAAGCGCTCGCGGACGCGGAAGCGGGCGGTGCTGTAGAAGTTCCAGGTCGACTCGTCGGTGAAGTAGTCGAAGGAGGAGTAGCCGAGGTGGTGGCGGTGGGTGGGGTCGGTGAAGGAGTTGGCCGCGGAGAAGTGAGGGGTGGTGATCTCCAGGATGCCGCCGGGGGCGAGCAGGCGATGGGCCTCCTCGACGAAGCCCTGGATGTCCGCCAGGTGCTCGACGACGTCGAGGGCGTAGATGTGCTCGAAGGCGCCGTCGGGGAGCGGGTAGGGGTGCTGGTCGAGGTCCCAGACGAGGTCCGGCCCCACGCCGGCCAGGCGGTCGACGTTCAGGCAGTCCGCGCGGAGCTGGCGGCCGCAGCCGAGATTCAGCTTCTTCGCCTCTTTCACCGTGTCGTCCCCGTCACCCTCACCAATGCACCCAGCGCGGGTGGCTGAAGCCCACGGCGGCGATCGCCACCTGCAGGAGAAGGCCCACCAGCGCGGTGCCGAGATTGAACCAGAGTAACCCTGCCGTGGTCGAGAGCGGCAGGGTGGTGGCGAGGGTCCCCTGCGCCGCGATCAGCACCACCATCGCCCCGGCCTGCCAGCGGTTCCACGAACGGGCGCCGTTGACGGCCACCGCGTAGCCGCTGAGGAGGGTGACGCCAGCGCCGGCGACGACCAGCAGGAGCTCGGCATGAAGGCCCTGGTAGCGCGGGCCGAGCACCCACAGGAACGGCTGCGGGAAGAGGGCGGCGAAGGCGAAGAGGCCGGCGGCGATGGCGGCGAGGAAGCCGGCGAAGGCGAGGCAGCGGCGCAGATAGAGCCGCTCGTCGCGCAGCTGGGCCAGCCGCGGCAGGAAGACCACCTGGATGAGGTTGGTGAAGACGCCGAAGACCATTCCCAACCGGCCGAGGGCGCCCACCTCGGCGATATTGCGGGTGGCGCCGAAGGTGGCGGCGAGCCAGACGACGAGGGGTGCCTGGAAGGAGAAGTAGACGGCTCCCGGCAGGGTGGGCAGCAGGTAGCGGAGGATCTGCCGGCGGTACGGCCCTAGCTCGATGCCCGCCGGCGGCGCGAGCGGCTCGCCCGTCCGTGCCAGCCAGGCGGTGGTGCCGACGGCCAGGGCGCCGGAGCCGACGGCCGCCCAGGCGGGCAGCCAGCCGGCCCAGCGGGCGGTGGCAGCGAGGCCGAGGGCGAGGCCGCAGCGCACGGCCGCCCCCACCACCTCTGCCCGGTAGGACCGGGCGTAGCGATCGGCCAGGCGCAGCAGCAGGAGGTCGATCGCTGCCGAGAGCTGCCCCGCCACCGAGAGCACGATCGCGACGGCGGCGAGAGCGGCGGCCCCCAGGGCGAAGCCCCGCCCCGCCGCCACCCATGGGAAGGCGGCGAGCACCGCCAGGGCACCGAGCGCGAAGGCCGCCCGGCGCAGCGAGAAGACGGCGGCGCGATAAGGGGCGAAGCCCGCCGGCTCGTCGCCGGCGCGGTGGAAGAAGTAGACCAGCGAGGCCGTGCTCCCCAGGTCGGTCGCGAAGGTGAAGAAACTGATCACGGAAAAGGCGAGGGTGTAGAGCGCGTACTCCTCGACCGCCATCGAGCGGATGAAGAGGAAGCCGGCCGTCAGGCTGAGCAGCTGGGCGAGGCCCTGGGCCCCGAAGTAGGCCCCGAGCACGCCGAGCCAGCGCCGCAGGCGGGCGATCTGGCCGGCCGGGGTGGGTGTCGTCAAGGGGCGGTCGCCTCCGCGGCGAGCGGGATGCCCTGGGCCGCGAGCACGGCGAGGGCGAGGCGGCGCGAGCCGAGGCCGCCGGGGCTCACCTGCCGGGCATCCGCCATCCACTCGGCGAGCGGGACGTAGAAGCCGCTCTTCGGCCGCGTGAAGACCTCGGCCGGCAGCTCCGGGGCGAGCCGGCGGGCAATCTCGGCCTTGCCGAGCCGCCGCACGGTGGCGAAACCGTCGACCGCCAGGGCGTCGCGCAGCCAGGGGTCGACGAGCGGCACCCGCAGCTCGAGCGAGTGCGCCAT
>WBZL01001788.1_pt1 | contig 21842 bp, 22 predicted proteins | sample 5204291 | NCBI WGS metagenome assembly WBZL01 (sample SAMN12344345, study PRJNA552823) | activated sludge metagenome | biome: Activated sludge suspended growth; feature: Nitrification reactor; material: Wastewater; isolation source: activated sludge from nitrification reactor of wastewater...
CGTGCCCATTGGGGGGAATATCTGCCGAACTGGCATCCGTGGGAGGATTATCGCACGACGTACGCGGCACGGCCGGATTTGGGGGGTGGGGTGGTGCTGACATTGTGTCACCCGCTCGATTATCTGCGGATGTTGCTGGGGGAAGCGGAGGTGGCCTGGAGTTTGACCAGTCATGAGGGGTTGGGGCTACCGGTCGAAGACACTGCCGAGATCGGGTTACGGTTTGCGAACGGGGCCGTGGGCAGTGTGCATCTCGATTATGTGCAAAGGCCGCCAAAACATACGTTGGAAATCGTGGGCACGGAGGGGACGGTGAGATGGGATAACGCCGACGGGGCGGTGAAGGTGTTTCGAGCCAGTCAAAATGCCTGGGAAACGTACCCCGCGCCGGTCGGGTTTGAACGGAATACGATGTTTTTGGATCAGATGCAACATTTCCGCACGGTTGTCCGCGGGGAGGCGACCCCTGTCTGTTCGTTGGAGGATGGGGTGAAGGTGTTGGAGATGTGTTTAGGAGTTTTGGGTAAAGCGGCAGGGTGAGTTTTTGCGGGTATTTTGTATTGTGTTTTCCTCCTCTGGCGAAAACTTGCTATAATCCATCCGATGCCTTCCTTGATCAAAAAAATCACGCTTAAAACGCTCGGTAAAATTGCGCTGTTCATTTTCAGCCTGTTTGTTTTCACCCTTTCGTTGACGTTGCTCAAAGAGGGGGCGAAAGAACTCGGCCCGTTCGTGCGGAATTTTTTGGATGTGAATAATGTCGCCAATGCGTTGGGGTTTGGATGGTTGTTTGCCTATGCAGTGATGTCGGGTTCGCCCGTGGCGGCGATTACGTTGACCTTGCTGGACGCCAACGCGTTACATCACGCTGAAGCTTTCGCGATGATTAACGGTTCGCGGTTGGGGGCTTCGTTCATTGTGCTGTTTGTGGGGTTTGTGTACACCCTACGTGGCAAAGAACGGAAAGCGAGCATGTCCACCGGCCTGCTGTCATTGATCGTGACGCAGACGACGTATATCCCGGCTTTGTTTTTTGGCCTGTGGATGTTGCAAACAGGCATGCTGAACAGGTTTCAGATCACCAATGCTTCGGAGTTGTCCTCGGTTTTCGACATGGTTTTTGATCCGATTGCCGGATTTTTGCTCGGATCTTTGCCGCGGTTGGTGGTGTTTGGCTTGGGGTTTTTGACGCTTTTGTTCAGTTTCTCGCTTTTGGATCGCTCTTTGCCCCAGGTGAATTTGGAAGAAACGGGGTTCAGCGGGATGGCGCGCATCCTGTATCGTCCGCTGTTTACCTTTTTGCTGGGGGCGGCAGTGACGACCTTTACGATGTCGGTTTCGCTCTCGGTTTCGATCTTGGTTCCGTTGTCGGTGCGTGGCTACATCCGTCGGGAAAATATTATTCCGTATGTGATGGGGGCCAATATCACCACTTTTGTGGATACGCTGATTGCGGCGGTTTTGCTCGGTAATCCTACCGCGTTTACCGTCGTGTTGGTGGAGATGCTCAGTGTGGCGATTATTTCGCTGGTGATTATTTCGTTGTTTTATCTCCCTTATGAAAGAGTGATTTTGCGCTTTGCCAACCATTTGTTGAGCCATAATCTCTCGCTCGCTTTATATATGTTTGGGATAGTTGGGATCCCGATCTTGCTCATGTTATTCTAGGAGTCGTAATTACTCACGCGCAAAGAGGTAAAACTCGAAAAAAAAGATGGAAGGGGGATGTACATCCCCCCTTCCATCCTTTTTTTGGGAACTTCCTGCTCTTGGTGAGTAGTTATTAGGAGACCATTTTATGCGTTGGTTGATTAGTACTGACGGCACCGAACGTTCGCAACGTGCCGCCGAATTTGCAAGTAAATTTTTGCGGCCTGAAAAAGATCAAGCGATTGTGTTAGGGGTTTTATCGAATGGAAATCCAGAAGAAGTGGAACGTTCCATGTCTGCGGTCAAAAAACTCCTTAATGGCGTCGTGATCAAACAGTCCACTCGCCAGGAAGATATTACCCATGCCATCGAACTCGAAGCCCAGAGTGAACACGTGGATGTCGCGGTGTATGGCTCGCGCGGGCGGCATGGCATCACGAGCCTGTTACTCGGTTCGGTCGCGGCGCGGCTTGCCCACGACCGCCCTTGTTCTGTCCTCATCGTGCGTGACGAACCCCCGCCTGTAAAGCGCATCCTGGTGGGGATTAGCCTCAGCCCCAAACGGCAAACGACGATTGAAATGGCCGGGAAATTGGCGCAGGCTTCCGGCGCGGAAGTGGCGATTTTGCATGTCATGTCGCAACTGCCTCTCACAGATAAGGCTTCCACCGGGCCTTTGCATATGACCGCCGAAGAAGCCATCGTCAACGGAACCACCGAAGGCCAAATTCTGTTGGAAACCGTGCAACAACTTCATGCGATGGGGGTCCGTGCCCAGCCCATTATTCGACATGGTTTAGTATTAGATGAAACCCTCGGAGAAATTGAAACCGGAAAGTATGGGCTGGTGGTGATCGGCGCACACGCTCCCCTCCAAAACATCCCCTGGAGCGCATGGCTGATGGAAGATGTGGCCAAAGATATTCTGTTGAATACGCGTTGTCCGTTGATGATTGTGTAAGTACTTTTGGCACAGTTTGGCATCTCGAAAGGGCGTGTTACAATTCGCAGAGTCTGTTCAAATCAAATAAATTGGCTTTGCCGTTATGGGCGGGAATGGTCGAATTTTGAAGGGAATGGGGGATGTACATCCCCCATTCCCTTCAAAATTCGAGTTCCCATCCCGTAAATCCCGGTACACCCAATAAACTAAATTAAGTCAATCGACTGGCATCTATCATTCCCAGATGGATGCCAGTCTTTTGCGAATGTTGAAATTTTTTAGGAGTCTTCAATCATGTCCAAAACTGAAAAAGAAAATATTATCAGCCCCTATGGCGGCAAGCTCGTTGATCTGATGGTCACCGGGGAAGCGCGCAAAACCCTCATCGCGCAGGCCTCCCGCTACCCGTCCATCCAGATTTCCCAGCGCGCCATGTGCGACCTGGAACTGCTCGCCACCGGTGGCTTTTCCCCCCTCGACCGCTTTATGGGGCGCGCCGATTATCAGCGGGTATTGACCGAAATGCGCCTCGCCGACGGCACCCTCTTCCCCATTCCCATCACCCTCACCATCAAAAAAGACGACCTTCCCACCGGCTCCGAATGGATCGCCCTGCGCGACTCCCGCAACAACCTGATGGCTGTCATGCGCCTCGAAGAAGTCTACGCCTGGGACGCCACCCGCGAAGCCCGCCTCGCCTACGGTTCCACCGATGTCCGCCACCCGATGGTCAGCGAAATGATCCGCTGGGGCGATTTCTGCATCTCCGGCGAATTGAAAGTCGTTGACCTGCCCATCTACTACGACTTCACCGAACTGCGCCGCACCCCTACCGAAGTTCGCACCATGCTGAACGAGATGGGGCACGCCAACGTCGTCGCCTTCCAAACCCGCAACCCGATGCACCGCGTCCACGAAGAACTGACCAAACGCGCCGCCGAACAGGTAGGCGGTTCCCTGCTCATTCACCCCGTCGTCGGCATGACCAAACCCGGCGATGTCGATCACTACACCCGGGTCCGCGTCTACAAAGCCCTGTACGAAAACCACTACGATCACAGCCGCACCGCCCTCAGCCTGCTCCCCCTCGCCATGCGCATGGCCGGCCCGCGCGAAGCCGTTTGGCACGCCATCATCCGCCGCAACTATGGGGCGAACAACTTCATCGTGGGCCGTGATCACGCTGGCCCCGGCAAAGATTCCACCGGCAAACCCTTCTACGGCCCCTACGAAGCCCAGGAAATGCTCGAACAGTACAGCGACGAAGTGGGCGTCAAAATGATCCCCTTCACCGAACTGCTCTACCTGCCTGACGAAAACCGCTACGAAGCGGGCGATAAAGTTGCCGAAGGCACCCGCACCCTCAACATCTCCGGCACCCAGGTGCGCGAAGATTATCTCTTCAAAGGCAACCTCCTCCCCGAATGGTTCACCCGCAAAGAAACCGCCGAAATCCTCCAGCAGGTTCACCCCCCGCGCAATAAACAGGGCTTCGTCCTCTGGTTCACCGGGTTGTCCGGCTCCGGCAAATCCACCACCGCGGAAGTCCTCACCTCCCTCCTGCTCGAACACGGTCGCTCCCTCACCGTGCTCGACGGCGATGTCGTCCGCACCCACCTCTCCAAAGGCCTGGGCTTCAGCGCTGAAGATCGCGATCTGAACATCCTTCGCATCGGCTTTGTCGCCAGCGAAATCGCCCGTGCCGGTGGCGCGGTCGTCACCGCGGCCATCAGCCCCTACCGCAAGACCCGCAACGAGTGTCGCCAAATGGTCGGCGAAAACTTCATCGAAATATTCGTCGACACCCCCCTCGAAGTCTGCGAAGCCCGCGACATCAAAGGCATGTACGCCAAAGCCCGCCGCGGCGAAATCAAAGGTTTCACGGGTATTGATGACCCCTACGAAGCCCCCGAAAACGCGGAAATCGTCCTTGACACCGTCAACTTTACCTCCGAACAAAACGCTCGCCAAATCCTGTCCTGGCTCATCGAACAGGGTTACCTGAGCAACAAGTAAAAAAACGTAGAACGTAGAGTGTAGAACGCAGAACGGGTTCACCCCCGTTCTGCGTTTTGCGTTCTAGAACCTACGCGCTAAGGTTTAACATGACTAAAATTCAAGACCTCTTCGACCTCTCCAACCGCACCGCCATCGTGACCGGTGGCGTAGGCTTATTAGGTAAACAATTTGCTAAAACCCTCGCCGAAGCGGGGGCAACTGTCGTCGTGGCGGATTTATCCGCTGAATCCGCCATGGCCTACGCGGACGAACTGACCCGCGCGGGGTACCGCGCCCTCGGTGTGGGGCTGGACGTGACCGACCCCGAATCGGCCCAGCACACGGTCGAAATCGCCACCCGCGCGGGGGGACTCGACATCCTCGTGAATTCTGCCGCCCTTGACCCGAAATTCGAACCCGGCAAAGCCGAACAGCACACCAACGCCTTCGAGAATTACCCCCTCGAACAATGGAACCAGGCCGTTAACGTCAACCTGACGGGCATGTTCCTGATGTGCCAGGCCGCCGCCCGCGAAATGAAAGCGCAGGGGCGCGGCTCGATCATCAACATCTGCTCCACCTACGGCCTCGCCGGACCCGATCAGCGCATCTACGAGCGCGAGGGCGCCCCCCCCCGGTTCAAACCCGTGTACTACTCCGTCACCAAAGCGGGCGTCCTCGGCCTCACGCGCTACATCGCCACCTACTACGCCGGAACCGCCATCCGTTGCAACGCCCTCACCCCCGGCGGCGTGTTCAACAACCACGACGAATTGTTCGTCAAAAACTACGCCTACCGCACCGTGATGGGCCGCATGGCCGAAAAACACGAAATGAACGGTGGCCTGTTATTCCTCGCCTCCGACGCGTCCAGTTACATGACTGGCGGAAATCTGGTGGTGGATGGGGGCTGGACGGCCTGGTAAACATCCGAGTTGTAATTACTCACCAGATTAGAAGATTCCGAAAAAAAAGGATGGATGGGGGGATGTACATCCCCCCATCCATCCTTTTTTTTCGAGACTACCCCTGTCAGGTGTGAGTAACTACTCCGAGTTTGAAATTCAGAAGGTACACAGAAGGCACAGCCTTTAACAGAAGAACACAGAAAGTTTTTTGAAATCTTCTGTGTTCCTCTGTTCCCTCTGTGGCTTCTGTGTACAATTGGGGCCATGATTACCCCTGACCTGATTCGCAATCAACTTGCTTTAATTGAAACCGAAGAAAATGTCCGGGTTGTGTACGCCTGCGAGTCCGGGAGCCGGGCGTGGGGCTTCCCCTCGGCGGATAGCGATTACGATGTGCGGTTTATTTACATCCACCCGCGCGACTGGTATCTCTCCGTTGCCGAAAAACGGGACGTGATCGAGCGCCCGATCTCAGAAGGGCTGGATTTGAACGGCTGGGATTTGCGGAAAGCGCTCCAACTCTTTCGGAAATCCAACCCACCCCTGCTGGAGTGGCTGGGTTCCCCCATCGTTTACCTGGAAAAGTACCGCCTCGCTTCCCGACTGCGAACGCTTGCCGAGACCTATTACTCTCCCGCCGCGTGCATTTACCACTACCTGCACATGGCGCAGGGCAACGTGCGGGAATATCTGAAAGGCGAGCGGGTGTGGACGAAGAAGTATTTTTATGTGTTGCGCCCCTTGCTGGCGATTCAATGGATCGAACAGGGTTACGGCGTGGCCCCGACCGCGTTCGGGACGCTGGTCGAACGCCTGGTCACCGACCCCGCGCTGAAAACGGAAATCGAACGGCTCATCGAACAAAAACGCGCCGGGGCAGAGTTAGACGAAGGTCCGCGCATCCCCGCCATCAGCGATTTCATCGAAGCCGAAATCGCTCGCCACGAAGCGCAGGTAGAACGGTATAAGACCAACGCCCCGCCGTATGACGTGTTGGATGAGGTGTTTCGGGGGGCTTTGGTGGAGGTATGGGAAGAATGAAACTTCGAGAAGTAGCTGATCAGGTCGTGATTGATCCAAGAAAAATAACCCATTACGCGCTCAACCCTAATCACGAAGAGGGGAAACACAAAGCCCGCGTATTTGAAAGCGCGTTAGGGTATAATCTGACCAATTACCAACCCTTATTAAACCAAATTGTCTCTTTAGCCTTAGATGCAGAAGTTGAATTTAATCGCCTGAATGAGTACGGTCAATTTTTTCAAGCGAATTTTACTATCGAAGGAATTGCTGGTCAGCGTGTCCCTCTGTTTATCAGTTGGCGGATTCCACCTGATACGAGAGAAGCCCATTTGGTTACTTTATTTATCCCCCGGTAAAAAGATGCTAACCCCTAAACTTTTTGATGTTATAGAAGTATTGAGTGATTTGCCCGAACAAGGGATTCGGGCAGGGATGCGTGGCACATTAGTTGAACAGTATACGCCAGAGGCTTTTGAAGTTGAGTTTGTCAATCGCGAAGGAGAGACGTTGGCTTTGTGTCTGCTCAAAACATGGCAATTTATTGTTGTTTGGCAGGCTGAGTCCCAACAGCCCGTTCCATTGGAAAATCAAACTGCCCAAATCATCACTCGTTTGCCGGAAAAAGCCGGAGAAGAAATTTTAGATTTTGCGCGGTTTATTGGGGCACGTCAACTTGCGAACATATCGAATATCCCTGAATCTGTCGTTGCTTAATGTCCGATTTTTCCACGTTAATTGCAAACCGTATAAAACTTCGTCGTTCCGGCCTGATAGACATCCGCTCGGACCTCCTTCACTTCGCCCTCATCACCTACGCCCTGCCCGCGGAACGCCTGCGCCCGCACATCCCCGCCCGGTTCGACATCCCGACATTCCCGATCAATGGCCAGCAACTGGCGTTAATGAGCGCCGTCCCCTTCCTCGACGCGGATTTTAACTTCTACCGCCTTGTCCCTTTTGTCAAAATGCAGTTTGCCCAGACAAATTACCGCGTGTACGTGGTGGATCGGGAAACGGGCGAGCACTGCGTCTGGTTTTTCGGCACTACGCTCGGCTCGTGGGTGGTGTACCTCGCCCGAACGTTGTGGCGCATCCCCTGGCACTATGCCCGGTACGAGGTGGATTGTCGGTATAACGCCCAACGCCACGCCTATGACCGTTATCATTTTTCCAAAACTTCCCCCTGGGCCGCCGCCGAAATCGAACTGGAAGACACGGGGGAACGGATGGCCCTCCATTCTTGTTTTTCCACGCTGGATGAACAAATCCTGATTCTGACCCACCCCATCATCGGTTACTTTTATCGGCTGGACACCCGTCCGGGGACGTATTCCGTCTGGCACGAGGAAATTCCGCTCACCGTGGGTAGGGCGAAGCATTTGTATTTCAGTTTGTATGAACGGTTGGGGTTGCTCTCACGGGAGGAGATGGAGAATCCGTACTCGGTGTTGATCTGTCCGCGGACGACGTTTGAGGTGCATTTGCCGCCGAGACGGGTGGTGTAGGGGGTATTTCGTATCTCGACTGGGTGTTTTTACGCAATACGGAATACGGAATGCGCAATACGAACCCTGATATAATTTCGGGCAGGAGAATTTGCGATGACCACGATTGCGATTGACCAAAAATATCTTGATATCCTCAGCGCGTTGGGGAACGTAAACGACCGGCTTGAAGAAGCAGTTCGACGTTATACCATTGAACAGATTGCCTCAGAAATTACCCGGTATCGCCACGAAGTCGCCCACTTTGAGACCGATTATGGCATGACGTATGCTGTCTTTTGCGACAAAATTACGGCTGAAAAAGGGTTTGCGCGAAGCCTTGAAAAAGAACATCCGATGTGGGAAGCAGATCTTAACGCATGGGAATTTTATGCAGAGGGACTAAAAACATGGCTTGGCCGGCTGGAACGCATCTCAAAGACCTCATAGTTCAATTTAATCGTAATTTTCAGCAAGTGCGGATTCGTAAACAAGACCAGGACGATATCCGTGCGTTTGTTGAGCTGGAAGGGTGGTGGAAAGACTACCGCATCATTGTTTCCGAAATTCATCGCAGGGATGGGACTGTCCGATACACTTACTATGTCTTTAACCCCAATTGGCAACGAATTTACGGGTTTGACAATAGTGCAGATAATGATGCTATCCGTCTAAAATATGGCCCCGCCGCCACCTCCCACCTCCACGAAGAACTCCCCCACCAACATACGCCAGACGGGGACATTCGCCTGACAGACTGGGTGGAGTTTGAGGGGTTTCTTGCGTGGGTGCAGGAAAATTTGTAGAACGGTCTGGCTGTCCGAAGGTATGCGAGACACAGCAATGACACACGAGTGACACAACTCTGGGCTATGGTCCGCATTTTAGAAATGGGAGAATAAACAAAAACACCGGAGCCTACCCATGAAAATGCTTTTTACCCTCATCTTCGCCGTCCTCTTGCTGACTGCTTGTGCCAATCCCCCACAACAGACGCCCACACAATCCATTCCGGGGACACCTGCGCCAACAACGACGATCACACCTCTCCCAACTGTAACGCCGCGCCCAACTTCTACGGTGTATGTGTTCACGCCGAAGCCTCGCCCTCCAACACGAACGCCCAAACCCACAGAACCACTCCGTCAGTATTTTACGCCGACAACTGGCCCCACGATTACCCCATATCCGACAAATATAACAGGGCATGAATTGGAAAAGATTGGGTACACCAGGGTTTACCGAGACTCATTTACAGTATCTGAGCAGGTAAGCTATATCGTGGATTTATACATTGACCCTTCTTTTCTCGGAAATCGCCTTCCCGCCTATCGGCAAACTCAAGAAACAGAAGGCTGTCGAATGGCGTTTTACCAATCCAATGAACAGGGCGATGAGTTTATCTCATCCATGCCAGCTCCCACGTTCCCCGAAGGAAGTATTTATGCTGGCTATCCAGTTAGTTGCGCTCCTTATGATTGGGATAATATAGGAAACTATTGGTGGTATAAGCCACCCGATGCTGAAACGTTCCAATTGTTGAACTTGAAAGGCGCATGGAGCGACATCAATCAAAATGGATTTCCCGAATTTGCTGTTCTGTATCAGTACTGCTCCGATGCCTGTTTGGATTATGGCGCAATTGATTTGCACTTTTATGAGTTTCAAAGTGAAACCATCGTTGTAGATATTACAGCCAATTTACCAGGCGTCATTGAACCTTTTAACCTTCTCCATTCTAAAACCCCAGTTGAATTTTACGTTTACGATCCTACGCTCTGGTATTGCTATAAATGGTGTGTTATCCATACCTGGTGGATTTATGTTTGGGATGGGGAGAAGTTCGTAGATATATCGCCCAAATATGCAAACGAATATCGAAATACTGTGACCGCCATCAAAAATAGGATCCAACAAAACAAAGGCGACTCCTTCCCTGATAAGGACATCCTCGAAATTTTGTTTGAGTATGAAAAAGTAGGCTTGAGAGACGAAGCTATCCAAACCTTTCTCGAAATAACTAACCCCAACCTTTGGGCAGATGCCTCTTCAGAAGAACTTTGCTGGTTACAGTTTGTCCGAGCACTGGCGCAGGATGATTATCAGAAGAATCAGCCCTTCCGGTTATCAGAACTTGGATTTCAATTAGCCGCTGATTTTACCTATTTGGTTCCGCGTGTTTTACAATTGCAACCGCTCGATCAGGAAAAATACGATCTGTCCGCTTGCTCTTTATTTCTCCCCACCCCTCAACCCTAACCCCTCAGTTTTCCCATGCCCACCTCTCCCCCCACCCTCCTCGCCCTCATCCCCGCCCGCGGCGGCTCCAAATCCATCCCGCGGAAAAACGTCAAACTGCTCGGTGGCTTCCCGCTGATCGCCTGGTCTATCGCCGCCGGGTTGCAGGCGGAATGTCGCCCGCGCGTCGTCGTCTCCACCGATGATGACGAAATCGCCGCAGTGGCCCGCGCATACGGTGCGGAAATTCCGTTCATGCGCCCCATCGAGTTCGCCCAAGACGCCACGCTCGACCTCCCTGTTTTCCAACACGCCCTCACTTGGTTTGGTGAAAACGAAGGCTGGTACCCCGACATTGTCATCCAACTCCGCCCCACCAGTCCCTTCCGCCCGGTCGGAATGGTAGACGAGGCCGTGCGTATCCTGCAAACCCACCTCGACGCCACCTCCGTCCGGGGCATCGTCCCCTCCGGCCAAAACCCCTACAAAATGTGGCGCGCCGACGGCCCCGGCCCCATGAAACCGCTCCTCCACACCCCCATTCTGGAAGCCTACAACCAACCCCGCCAAAAACTTCCCCCCACCTACTGGCAAACCGGCCACATAGACGCCATCCGCCCCAGCATCATCCGCCAGGGTTCTATGAGCGGCCCCGTCATTTACCCCCTCCACATTGACCCCAAATACACCGTAGATTTGGACACCCTCCTCGATTGGGATCGGGCCGAATGGCGCTTGAAAGACCCGGAACTGCAACTCATCACCCCCACGCCCGCAATACGGAATACGGAATACGGAATAAATCGTGCGTATTCCGTATTCCGTAAATCATTGCCGGAAACTATTGCATTAGTCGTCTTCGACTTCGACGGCGTGATGACAGACAACACCGCCTGGGTAGACCAAAACGGCCTCGAATCCGTTCGCATCTCCCGCAGTGATGGGATGGGGGTCGAACGCCTGCAAAAAGCCGGGGTTCCGATGATGATCTTCTCCAGCGAACCCAACCCCGTCGTTGCCGCCCGCGCCCGGAAACTGGACATCCCCGTCGTACACGGCATCGGCATCGGGGACAAAGGCACGCGACTGGCGAATCTGCTCGCTGAAAAAGGCATTGACCCGGCCCAGGTAGTGTACGTGGGCAACGATCTTAATGACCTCCCCTGTTTCCCCCTCGTAGGGTGCGCCGTTGCCGTAGCCGATTCCCACCCCGCCGCGTTAGCTCAAGCCGACCTCATCCTGACCCAAAATGGCGGGCATGGCGCAGTGCGGGAACTGTGCGAGATGATTTTGGCGAGGATTTCTTAAAGCAAAGAATACTTAAAAATCTTTGCGTCCTTTGCGTTAAAATGCCCCCATGCCAACTGTCATCATCGCCTCCACCAACCCCGTCAAAATTGACGCCGCCCGCCAGGGGTTTGAAACCATGTTTCCTTTAGATCATAGTAGCACCCTGAGCGGAGGCTTTGCGAAGTCGAAGGGCGCGGGTTTGGCGGATACCTTCCACTTCCAGGGCGTGGATGTCCCCTCGGGCGTGAGCCACCAGCCCATGACGGACGCGGAAACCCTGACCGGGGCACGTACCCGCGCGGGGAACGCGCGCACCGCGCACCCCGGGGCCGATTTCTGGGTCGGGATTGAGGGGGGCGTGGAGATAAGGGGCGAGGGAGAAGGGGAGAAAAGGAGAAAAGGTGAAGAGGAGAGGATGCACGCGTTTGCGTGGGTGGTGATCCTCGGGCGGGATTTGACGGGGGAGGCGCGGACGGGGACGTTTCAGCTTCCGCCGGAGATTTCCCGATTGGTTCGGCAGGGGGTGGAATTGGGTCACGCGGATGATCTTGTTTTCCAGCGGAGCAATTCCAAACAAAAAGATGGGGCCATCGGCATTTTGACCGATGGGCTAATTGACCGCACGGCGTATTACGTTCACGCGGTTTTGCTGGCGTTGGTGCCGTTCAAAAAACCGGAACTGTACGCCGAAAAATAAATTCAGTAGTTCACATACGGTAGTAACGATTTCAATCGTTCGGCTAAACGCTAACGACTGAAGTCGTCACTACGAAATGATGATCTGCTGAAATTCGTTTTGGATTTTAGAAATGTCTGCATTAGAAACTGTGTATATCAAATTGCTCAATGAAAGGTCAGAAGTCTGGGTGCCTGTGGAATGTGTCCCGCAGGATGGCGAGATTTTTTTGATTCCCAATGATACGAAGGTGCCTGCCTCGGAAACCTGGCAGTTTCAGCCGGGGGCGCGCATCCAGTGTGGGGTGCGGGAGCTTACCAGTAACCGTAAAATCACCGTCGCGTATTCTCTGGCCTGAAATTCTCGGCCATTCTACAGGAGTACTTTATGTCCTATCCCAAAACCCTCCGTTCCACCCTCAAACGGATTGCTGACCGCGGGCTGTATGACAAGGACGCGGTTCACGCGGTGCTCGATGCCGGGTTGATTGCCCATGTTGGGATTGCGCCAGAGGGTCAGCCGGTGGTGATTCCGGTGCTATACGCGCGGATGGGGAAAGAGATTATCTTCCACGGGGCGAAGGCGAGCCGGTTGTTGAAGTACGTGCAGGCGGGCGGTGAGGTGTGCGTGACCGTGACTCTGCTCGATGGGTTGGTGCTGGCGCGGTCGCTGTTTGAACATTCGATGAATTACCGGTCGGTGGTGGCGTTTGGGAAGGGGCGGCTGATCGAGGACGCGGCGGAGAAAATGGAGGCGTTGCGGCTCATTTCCGAGCAGATGCTCCCCGGTCGGTGGGACGATGCCCGTCAGCCTACGGAGAAGGAACTGAACGCGACCACGGTCGTGGCGGTGAAAATTGAAGAGGCCACCGCGAAAGTCCGCATGGGCGGGCCGGAAGATATTGAGGAGGATTACGCACTCCCTGTGTGGGCGGGGGAACTGCCGTTGCGGATGGTGGCCGGGGAACCGGTGCCGGATGGGAGGTTGGGGGAGGGGATTGAAGTGCCGGAATATGTACTAGATTGGGTCAAAAGTTGAAGGTTGAACTACTTCATACACTGCTAATACTAACAAAATGAATTGGATCGCCATGGAAAAGCTGAAAGCAGTGCTCAAACTATTCACTATTTGGGTTCTTGTCCTGGTTATAGGATTGGCTGTAGTTATCGCAAGTACCTATCTGTACGATCACACTTGGATCAATGCAGGGTTGGATGCTGAAAACGTTTCGCATGTTTATGGAGATTCTTGGGCAATTACACGTGATCACCGGATTTTTTATTACGAGAAATCCCGACAGGCATGGCCGCTTTACCTCGAATTGGGACAGTGGACCGAACTGGAGGGCGCTAACCGAACTGAGATGTATGGGACAGCACCGAGATATTTATTTGCTATAACGGCGACTGAATTCGTATTTCCCAGAGGGAGTATTTCTCGGCCTAACCTGACCAACCAATTATTGGCCGCTGGTGCGCCAGAAGGATGTGGTGATGGGATATTTTCCGACTATTATTATGCAATCAGCGAGGATCAAATTGCGCTTTACGATTTTTCGACAAAAAGTTGGATTAAAGCAGACCTCCCCCGAAAAATAGAACCACCAATTTCCACGGGAAATTGCCAGCTTTACTACATAGAAGATGGGCGACTGATGATTATCCATTTTCCTCTTGTAGAAAAGTCTCTCGAAGACTATTCCATTTCCTTCACCAGTGAACCCACCGTTATCGAACAACCATTACCAGAAAACGAAGACGTAGTTTCAATGGCTGCTTCGGGTTATTTCCTTTGGGTTTTAACATCATCCGGCGAGGTATATGAATTACAAGATGGCTCGGAAACCAAAAAAGTGCTCCATTCCCCTTGCAACCAATGCTCCTTGTTAGCTGGCTCGATTGGCTTTCTTTTTGGTGGAGATGGGGATATGGTGGACGTGTGGCTTGTTTCCGAGGAAATTGTTTATGTTTATGATCGCCAAATGAATGCTTGGAAACAGATGCGGACACCCCGCGGTTCGCCAATCGAGAGTATAAGTAGCCTCCTAACGGCATCCGAAACCGTCGGGTTCAGCAAAACTCGCTTGGCGGTCGTAAACGGCATTGTTTACCGCCAGCGGCCTATCAATAGTCTTACCGACTTCTGGCTAATATTCTGCGCCTTTCCGATATTGTTTCTCGTTTCATTCGTCGTTGCGCGTTTAGTCAAAGCACGATTCTCCAAAGACAAATCCTTATCGCCCTCGAAGATTACATAAGGGGTTTCCTCACCAGGAATTAAGTTCGGGTTCATGGCCGCCTAAAGTATTAAGTTGTTTGGTTTGGTTGGGGATACCTCCTCCCGGATGACGTAAATGCAGGGGTTGGTGTCCAGGAGATATTTCATACAAAGGCGTCCTCGCGGGTTTGTCCTTCCGGTTGTTCCCGATTGCCCATAAAATCATCGGACAATAGGTCCAGACTGTCAAACAGGGCGTCCCAAGAGTGGTTAGTAGGTAAGAGAACCACTGCATTTCCAACTTTTTTGATGTACACTTCCGTTCCGTCAAAGCGGAATTCTTTCGGCAGGCGCACTGCTTGACTGCGCCCATTTTGAAATAATTTTGTCTTGACCATACTTTAGCTCCTGTGGTTTATACCAGAAGTATATATTATTTACTCTCGAAGACAAGTTGAAGGTTGAAGGTTGAAAGTTTGTCTTCAACCTTCAACCTTATAACCTTCAACTAAAAAGGAAAAACACTATGCCTCGTGAAATCAAAATCGGGGATCGCCTCGTCGGAGACGGGCATCCCACCTACATCGTCGGTGAGATCGGCATCAACCATAACGGAGATGTCGAGGTTGCCAAAAAATTGATTGACGCCGCTCGCCATTCGGGGGCAGATGCGGTCAAATTCCAGAAACGGACGCCCGAGGTCTGTACCCCGCGCGACCAGTGGGACAAGATGCGGGAGACGCCGTGGGGCTACATCCGCTATCTCGATTACCGTCACAAGATCGAGTTTGGGTTGGACGAGTACCAGGAAATTGATCGGTATGCGAAAGAAGCGGGGGTGGATTGGTTCGTCTCCGTGTGGGATGAACCGTCCGTAGATTTTATGGAGCAACATTTCCAGACGGCGGCGTACAAAATTCCGTCTGCCTCGCTGACCGATCACGGCCTCCTGCGCCATACCCGCGCGACAGGCCGCCCGATGATCATCTCCACCGGGATGTCCACGATGGAGGAGATTTATGCCGCCGTGGGCGTGATCGGAACCGAAAACCTGATGATCTGCCACACGACCAGCACGTACCCCTGCCCCGTCGAAGAACTGAACCTGCGGATGGTGGAAACCCTGCGCGGGATTTTCCCGAATGTGCCGGTGGGCTACTCTGGGCACGAGGTGGGACTGGTCCCGTCCGTGATCGCCGTCTCGCTCGGGGCGTGTTTTGTCGAACGGCATATCACCCTCGACCGGGCAATGTGGGGAAGCGATCAGGCCGCCTCCGTCGAACCGGGCGGGCTGGAACGGCTGGTGAAGTACATCCGGCTGGTGAACCCCGCGTTGGGCGATGGGGTGAAACGGGTGTTTGAGAGTGAGCGGTCGTCGCGGGAGAAGTTGCGGCGGGTGAGATGAAATCCTCCATCCACCGTGCCCGCGAATACCTCCTCCGCCGCGCCGCTGACCAACGCGTCCTCGCCCTGGCGAAACAAGTCCAAACGCGATCCACCCCCGATCCGAATCAGAAACCCGTCATCTTCTTCAACGCCTCCACCCGTCTGGGCGGGATCAGCCAAAATGCCGCCTTCGCCACCCTGTCCGCGATGGCGCTCCAACTGGCGGGTGTCCCCGTGCGCTACTTCGCCTGCAAAGCTGGGCTGGAACGCTGTACCCTCGGTGTGGTCATCAACGGCGCAGACAATCCCCCCCCCTGCAAAACCTGCATCGCCCAGGCCGAAGTGCTGTTTGCCAACGCCCCCACGCAGTGGTTTGACTATCACCGCGATGCCGGGTTGACCGCCGCATTGCAAGGGAAATCGGTGGCGCAACTGGAAACGTTTGAATATGATGGGATCCCGCTCGGCGCTTTGACCCTGCCCTCCATGCGCTGGACATTGCGGATTCACCATTTGCAGGACGATGACGAAACCCGCGCCCTGTTTGGCGCATTCATCCACTCCGCCTACTCTCTCGCCGGACAATTCGCCGCCTTCCTCGACGAAACCGACCCCCAAAGTCTCATCGTCTTCAACGGCATCGCCTACCCCGAAGGCACCGCCCGCTGGGTCGCCGGACAACGCGGCCTGCGGGTGATCACCCACGAAGTCGCCCACCAACCCCTCACCGCCTTCTTCACCGACGGGCACGTCACCGCCTACCCCGTCCGCATCCCCGCCGATTTCGACCTCTCCCCCGCCCAAAACGCCCGCCTCGACGCCTATTTACAGGATCGTTTTCAAGGCAATTTCACCATGGCCGGCCTGCAATTCTGGCCCGAAATGAAAGGGCTGGACGCGGCTTTGCTCGAAAAAATCGCCGCATACAAACACATCGTCCCCATCTTCACTAACGTCATCTTCGACACCAGCCAGCTTCACGCCAACGCTATCTTCGAGCATATGTTCGCCTGGCTGGATCAGATTGCTGAAATCATCCGCGCTCACCCGGACACCCTCTTCGTCATCCGTGCCCACCCCGACGAACTCCGCCCCAACTCCCGCAAACAGGCGCGGGAAACCGTGGACGAGTGGGTGCAACGTTCGGGCGTGGCGTCCCTTCCCAATGTCGTGTACATCGCCCCCCGCGAATATCTCAGTTCCTACGCCCTCATCCAACGTGCTCATTTTGTCATGGCCTACAACTCCACCATCGGCCTTGAAGCGGTGCTGATGGGCAAACCCGTCCTCAACGGCGGCAAAGCGCGCTACACCCAATACCCCATCGTGTTCCTGCCGAACACCCCCGCCGAACATCGCCACCTCGCCGAACAATTTCTGACCGCCGAAACCGTCCCCCTCCCCCCCGAATTTGCGCGGAACGCACGCCGCTTTCAATATTACCAACTCTGGCGCACCCCCCTTCCCTTCGACGCCTTCCTCGACCCCCACCCCACGCGGGGATACGTGACCCTGAAAGATTTTCCGGTTGAGGCGTTGGAACAAGCGGAGACGATGAATGTGATTGTAGAGGGGATTTTGAGGGGAAAAGAATTTCTGATGCCGGAGACTCTTTGACGCAAAGTCGTAAAGCCGCAAAGAATTCACAAAAAACTTTGCGGTCTTTGCGAAAATCTTTGCGCCTTTGCGTTAAAAATGTTCTACAAGACCAAACACCTCCTCAAAACCCTCCGCTACCACCTCCGCCGCGCGCAAGCCGCCCGGCGATGGGGCGCAGACAACCTCCGCGCCATGCCCGCCGTCCTCGGCAACGCCATGCCTAAATCCGGCTCGCACCTGCTGATCCAGATTCTCGAAGGGCTGACCGAACTCGGCCCGTTCGTGAACCCCGGCTTCCCCCCCGTCAACCGCGCCGAAGACAATACCAAACTCCCCGACGACCAAATCCTCGCCGAACTCCGCACCATGCGTCCGGGCGACATTCGCTATGGTTATCTGCACGCCGAAGAACCCTGGCTCTCCGCCGTGACCGGATCGGGGCGCGCGACCCTGTTCGTGTCCCGCGACCCGCGCGATTGGGTCATCTCCCAAATCTTCTACGCCAAAGACATGCACGAGGGGCACATGCTCCACGCGTATTACCAATCCCTCCCCGATATGGAAACCCGCATCAACGCCGCCATCGAAGGCGTACAAACCCCGGAAGTCTCCGCCCCCTCGGTGGGGGAACGGTACAGCCATTATTTGGCCTGGTTGGATCAGTCGGGGGTGTTGTGTCTCCGTTTTGAAGACCTGATCCAAAACCGGGAAATGGCGATTGGACAAATTCTGGATTATCTCACGCATCACGCATCAGGTTTTACGCCTCCCAGAGAACAAGCGATTGCCGCCCTTACCGCCCACATCGCCCCCCGCAAATCCGGCACCTTCCGCAAAGGCCAACCGGGTAACTGGCGCGAGCATTTTACAGCGGGGAATGTGGCGAGGTTTAAGGAAGTGGCGGGAGAGTTGGTGGGGAGGTTGGGGTATGAGGAGGATGATCAATAGTCATTGTGAAAATCTTTCTCGCCTTGTTTTCTCGAGCGGGGGAGTACAGTTGAGTTAGGCGAAAATTATTCATTAATCGGGTAAAGTTTTTATATGAAAGACTACACTCGATTAATCGTTTTTGCCTTTTATATCTTTTGCGTGTTCGTTTCTTTATACTTTGCCAATCTGAAACGTGTGGCCCTGGGGTATGACGAAATAGATTACGCTTTTTATGCCCAATTTGCCGCCCGGTTCGCTGAACCTCATTTGAGTGATCAGTACACTGTCCAGCCGCAAGGATATAATTTTGTTGGGTATATGGGCACGGATGGAAAAGATACCCTCCACCAATCGGTTCACTTTGAACTCATTAAATATGGATACGTCTTTTTATACGCCCTGATCCCCTCGCTTCTGTTTCTTTCCTTTTTTATCGCCCTGGTCTATTTTCTGCCGGTGGTTTACCTGGGCCGTATTCACCCCACCCAAACTGCTCCCGAACGATGGTTTGTTTTCGTATTCGCCCTGCTGTACACTAGTATTCCATCCGTTTTTTATATGACGACCCATGATTTGCGGCCACGGATTCTGATGATCCCCAGCTTTACCCTGGCCATGTTAGCTGTCCATTACCGAAGACCACTTCTGGAAAAATGGTTCTTGTTTGGGGCGCTCTTCTTCATCCGGGAAGAGGCTCTCCTCTTCGGGCCGGTCGTTCTTGTGTACAATGTTCTTCGCGCCTCTCCAGGGCGGGAGCGAAACCTGTCCACTGCCGGGTTCGGGATTCTCTGGCTTGTGGGCTTGGGTATCATCAGCGGGTATTTTGCTTGGACTGGATACCCGATCGCGCCAGCATACAGCCCGGTGTCCCTGATCCTGTCGAACCGGCTTTTGCTTCGGTTATTGGTGGGAGGTGGGGTCTGTTTTTTCGGCGTCTTTTTCATTTGCTGGATTCAAAGGCGGAAATTTCCCTGGGTGCAAGAGGTTTTACAAATCCTGGTATACACCACCATCTTTATTCCCTTGGGCATACAATTCTCTACCATGCTGAGAGATTGGTTGTTTGCCGATGGCCCTTCCACCCGCGAAGTTCTCACCCGCTTTTTATTTTCCCCCAATACGACTTTTCCCTTAACTGCCGCAGTCATCCTTTTCGTTTTCGTCCGCAATGCGCTAAAATCCCCGAAATTATTGAAAATCGTTCAGCCTGTCTTTTTTCTTTTTGGGCTTGGTTTGTTCGGTCTCCAACTTGTCCACCTTTCCCACACGCTCACAGACTATGTCCAGCGGGCCAAACTCGCCGAAATCGTCACCCACCTTCGGGCGGAAACCGACCCTTACACCACGCACATTCTCGCCGATTACCAAACCTACCAGGCTTTTTTCGACTATGAACACGTCGCTCTCTACCAGCGGCTCCCCTGGCAATTGGCCGGAGCGGATCGTTATTACCCCGACAATCTCCCCTACCTCCAACAAATCCTGAACCGTGGGATGGATATGATTGTCATCAACCGAGAAAACGCACAGGACATCCAGGATTTACTGGCTACTATCAACCTTCGTCCCATTCGGATCGTGGAAAACGAGCAATACCAGATTCTCCAATTTGAATAACGTTTTCCCCGTCCACTCATTCTGCGCTTTTGCCGTGTTCGACCGGGGTGCTGTACCCAAACCTCCCCCCTTCTCCCATGAAAAAACAGCTTTCCAGCAGATTACCGCTCCCCCTCAAAGATTTTGCCCGCCTTTCTGTTTACCGTGCTGAGGTTCTACTTCAGCGCGCCAAATTCGCGGGCTTGAAAACGCCCTCGGACGGGTGGCCCGTGTTGATGGCAAACTCCTTCCCCAAAAGTGGCACCCATCTACTCGACCAAATCCTGTTCGGGTTCTCCAAAGTGGCTCCGTTCGCCGGGCATGTGGCCCTCCCCTTTGTCTCCTACGAGGGGGAAACCGGGAAAAAGCGCCGGGTTCAGGACGCGTTGACCTACCTCCGCGCCCTTCGCCCCCTGGATGTCACCACCACCCACCTCCTGGCCTGGCCCGAAGTCGTGGAGATGGTTTGCACTCCCAAATTCCTCCCGTACCTCATTTTTCGTGATCCGCGCGACATCGTCGTCTCGCACGTTTTCTATGTCACCGAGATGGAGAAAAACCATGCCCATTCCCGGTATTACAACGAAGTGCTGAAAAATTTCGATGAGCGTCTCGAGGTCAGCATTCTGGGGCGTCCCGATGCCGAGATTGAATTCCCGGACATTGCCCAACGGTTTGAACTTTACCGGGGATGGCTGGACCGACCACAAGTCCTCGTGTTGCATTTCGAAGATTTGATCCACTACCGCCAGCAAACCTTAGGGCACATCGTAGATCATTTTTTGCGCCGGGTGGAGACCGTGACCACCCCCCGCGCCGACATCATCACCGCCCTCGAAACCTCGATCAACCCCCATCGCTCCCCCACCTTCCGCTCTGGCAAAACTGGCGAGTGGAAAAAGTATTTTACGGACAAACACAAACAGATTTTTAAAGAAGTCTCAGGGGATTTGTTGGCGCGGTTAGGCTATGAAAAAAACGCGGATTGGTAACTAACGTCCCCCGACCCGGATCACCCGAACCGACAGCGGTTCACTCCGCCCTTTGAGTTGGAGCAAACGGGTTTCGCAATCTTCCGGGGTAAACCCGCCCATCTCACACGTATCTTTGCTGACGATAATTTCCCCCGGCGCGGCGTGGGAGGCCAATCGGGCGGCCACGTTCGCCGCATCCCCTAGCACGGTAATATCACTGACGCTATCGCCGTACCCGACCGCCCCGACGTACCCCACCCCGGTATGAATCCCGATCCCCACCTGAATCCAGGAACCGTTGGGGTCCGCGTGGCCCGTCGCCTCCAGCAGGGCGCGTGCCCCATCCACCGCCCGCCGTACGTAATCCGGCCCGGCAATGCCCGGCACGTACAGGCCAATCAGCGCATCGCCGATCAGCCGGTTGATCAGCGCATCGGTTTTGCCTAACGCTTCCACGCCCACTTTGTAATACCGGTTGATCAACTGGTGAAAACTGGATGCGCCAATCGTCTCCGCAAGAGACGTTGAGCCGCGCACGTCCGCAAACAGCATCGTCAAAGGCATCTCCAGCCCAACTTGATGTTTTTTGACAATCTTCTCGCATCGGTCGCACAAACTGGGGTTGAAACTCGACCGCCCCGCCCCAAACCCGATCAGGCTGACCAGCGCCCCGCCTATCCCTTTGAAGGGCGCATTGCACACCTTGCAACGCGGTTCCGCGGGCAGACGCCTGAATACTTGCCGGATGACCTTGACTTTGGTGTCCAGTCGGGAATAATCGCCGGTTAGATAGGCGTGCCAAAGCATAGGTAGCACTCCACTAAAGCGTGGAGGGGCAAAAAACTTGCAAAAAAGGGGGTTCACTGGCAAACTCTTGTGACTTCCAAATCACGAGAGAAAACCAATGAACCCCCAAGACCTATTTTGCCC
>WBZL01001789.1_pt1 | contig 21834 bp, 22 predicted proteins | sample 5204291 | NCBI WGS metagenome assembly WBZL01 (sample SAMN12344345, study PRJNA552823) | activated sludge metagenome | biome: Activated sludge suspended growth; feature: Nitrification reactor; material: Wastewater; isolation source: activated sludge from nitrification reactor of wastewater...
AGAGAAAAGACCTCTCATGGTCGACCGAACTTCTACACCAAGAAGGTCTTCGCGATCTTCGGCGGGTCGATCAAGGGTGATCACTATGCGAAGTTGGCGCGCTGCGCAGTACTGATCAAGGCCGATCCCGTCGAGCAGCCAGCCCTATTGCAGGTGGAGCACTTCTTCACGCCTGCCTATGTCGGGGCAGCTGGCTGGGTCGGCCTGAGTTTCCTTCCTGCAGGAAGTCCAAAACAAGTCGACTGGAGTGAGGTGGCTGAGCTCGTTGAAACTTCCTATCGCCTAACCGCACCGACTCGGTTGGTAGATCAGCTCGAAGGCTAAGCAATGACATGCCGGACAATAGCCCGGTGACAACCACAGCGGGAGAGTCCCAGGCACGCAGGATTCTGCATTTGGCGATCCCTGCCTTCTTGGCGTTGATCGCCGAGCCACTCTTCCTGCTTGCCGACTCCGCCATCGTGGGCCACTTGGGTACGCCGGCCCTGGCTGGCCTGGGCATTGCCGGCGCGGTCCTGGCGACGGTCGTGTCGATGTGCATCTTCCTGGCCTATGGCACCACCGCCTCGGTCGCCCAACTGATGGGCGCAGGGCGACCCACTGACGCGCTGCGCCAAGGTATCGACGGCATCTGGCTGGCCGTGCTGATCGGCGCGGTCAGCACTCCGCTGGTGCTCGTGTGGGCCCACCCGCTCGTGCTCATTTTCGGGGCAGACGCCGACGTTGTCGACGAGGCGTTGAGCTATCTCCACGTCGCTGGGCTCGGCATCCTGCCGCTGCTGGTGATGCTGGCCGCGACCGGCGTACTGCGCGGACTTCAAGACACCAAGACACCGCTCTATGTCGCCGTGGTCGGCAATGTAATCAACGTCATCCTCAATGTCGTCTTCGTCTATGGCCTCAACCTGGGCATCGCAGGCTCGGCAATCGGGTCGGTGGTGGCCCAAGTCTTCAGCGCTGGATGGTTGGTGTGGGCAGTTGTGGTTGCCGGGCGCCGCCAAGGGGTCATGACAACCTGGCACCCGAGCGGCACCGGTCTCAAAAGGGCCGCGCATGCTGGCACACCATTGTTGCTGCGCACCCTCAGCCTGCGTGCCTGCTTGCTGTTGATGACCTTCGGTGCCGCCTATTTGGGCACTATCGAGGTCGCCACGACCCAGTTGGCGATGACGATCTGGACCTTCTTGGCCTTCGCTCTCGATGCGATCGCGATCGCTGCCCAGGCGATCATCGGAGAGTACGTCGGTGCCCGCGACGTTGACGCTCGCCATAAGGCCACTTGGATGATGGTTCGTTGGGGATTCGGCTTCGGGGTGATCACTGGGCTCGGGCTAGCCGCCCTGTCTCCCTTCCTGGGCATCCCGTTCACCCCCGACCCTGAAGTCCGTTCGGCACTCACGGGTGTGCTGCTGATTGCAGCTATAGGGCAGCCGATCGCGGGTGTGGTTTTCGTGCTCGACGGTGTCCTGATCGGTGCGGGCGAAGGGCGTTATTTGGCCGTCGCGGGGCTCGTCGTACTCCTCGTCTTTGCGCCCTTCGTCTGGTTGGCGGTGGTCGGCGCCCAGTCTCTGATCTGGCTGTGGGTGGCCTTCGTGGTGGCCTTCATGGGCTCGCGCAGCGTCGTACTTCTGCGACGGGTGTGGCAGTGACTGCTCCACAACCGATTCAGAAGCCCAGATAGTCGGCCAGCCACTCTCGGATGGACCCAAAGGTCTCCTCGTCGATACGGCCGATATATCCATCGCAGCGCGCCCTGGAAATCGCCCTCAGTTGCTCAGTCATGGCAAATCCTGACAACCCAGGCAACCCAACGGGCACGTGGTTTGGCCAGCGGTGTTCGGTCATGGTGATCGGCACCCCAAGGGCTAGGGCGTCGACAAGCTCCAGATATTCCTCAGAGGCAACGATGACGAAGGGGCGACGGCCTGATTGCTCACGGCCCACAGTCGCGTCAGGCCGCACCCAGTAGACATCACCGGCCCGCATCCGAATCGGAGCAGGTGGATCAGTCACGAGGCTCAACCTCGAGCGTGTCAAACTCCGCAACCTCGGCCCAGTAGCCATGATCTGGCGGGTTGGCACGCATCGCCTCAGCCATGGCCTGCAAACGCTCACGACGGCGGGCTTCGCTGATCACTTGATCGAGATACTCCCCGATGGTCAGTGCGCGAGCACGCGCAGCCGAGCTGATCCGATCACGCAGCTCAGTTTCGACCTTGATCGTCGTCAGTCCCATTCATTTAGCATACTCGAACAGCATACTTAACGACATACCAAATCGGACCCACGCTGCTGATTTCCACAGGCTGCATGAGCTTGCGCATCTCACACAAGTACGTCGGTGACGGGCAGCGCTGAGTCGGCCGGCAGATCGAGTGATGAGGGAGTCCTCCCGCGGGCGACCATCTCGGCCCCAAGCGCCGCGACCATGGCGCCATTGTCGGTGCACAGGCCCGGCCGGGGCACTCTGACCCTGATGCCATGTGCTGCGGCTCGCTCCTCGGCTAGAACCCGCAGACGTGAATTTGCCGCGACCCCACCCCCGATCAGAATGTCCTCAATACCTGCGGTCACAGCGGCGTCAATGGCCTTGCGGGTCAACACATCACAAACAGCCTCTTGGAAGGATGCGGCCACATCGGCCACCGGCACTGACTCCCCTGCATCATTGCGGGCTTGCACCCAACGCGCGACTGCTGTTTTGAGTCCAGAGAAGGAGAAGTCGAAACGATGCCGCTCGAGGTCACGTCGCGAAGAGAGCCCGCGTGGGAAGTCGATCGCCACCGATGATCCTGATCTGGCCTCCTTGTCGATGTGCGGGCCACCCGGGAAGGGCAGCCCCAAGAGGCGAGCCACCTTGTCGAAGGCTTCACCAGCGGCGTCATCGATGGTGGCACCCATCGGGTCGATCACTCCGGTCACGTCATCGACCCGCAGCAGCGAAGAGTGCCCGCCGGAGACCAGCATCGCGATGCAGGGCTCAGGCAGGGCACCGTGCTCCAACTGGTCGACCGCGACGTGCGCAGCGAGGTGGTTGACGCCGTACAACGGCTTGTCAAGAGAGAGTGCCAAGGCCTTGGCCGCGGCAACCCCAACCAACAAGGCGCCAGCCAGACCTGGGCCCGAGGTGACCGCGAGCGCATCCACGTCACGCAGGGAAATCCCTGCGGTCTGACAAGCTCGCTCGATCGTGGGAACCATCGCCTCAAGGTGCGCTCGCGAGGCAACCTCGGGTACGACGCCGCCAAAGCGTGCGTGCTCCTCCACCGACGATGCCACCGCATCAGCGAGCAGGTCATGACCGGAGACGATCCCGATGCCGGTCTCGTCACAGGATGTCTCGATGCCCAACACCAAGGGTTGCTCAGCCACGTCGGCCTCCACAGCCAAGCCCCAAGGAGCGCCGCAGGATGACTGCATCGCTGCCATCGGCGTAGTAGCGCGGACGGCGATCGATCTCGACGAAGTCCTTGGCTGCATAGAAGGCCAAGGCGCCAGCATTGTCGGCGCGTACTTCGATGAGCATCCGGTCGGGGGGGCGCCTTTCGGCCATGATCGCGGTAGTGATCGCCAGATCCAACAACTTGCCCGCCACGCCCGTACGACGCACACGCTGCGTCACGCCAAGGCGCTGCAGATCTGCGATGTCACCCGCGATCGATACCACCGCATAGCCCACCACTCCGCTGGAGTCCTCGGAGACCAGGTAGTTGATCGTGGGCAGTTCACCGGACAGTCCAGGCGCGATGAGCTGCTCGCCCCAGGGGTCGGGGAAGCACTCCTGCTCCAAGGCGAGCACGGCATCAAGATCAGCCGGAGTGGCTGGTCGCTGGCTCATCAACTCACTCGTTTCGGCGGTCGGGGCGCCATTGTGTCGGGGCGCCGCAAATAGAGGGGTTCAGGATCGAGTCTGATCACCGCATCTTGGTCGACGACCCTGCAGAGTGAGGCTGCTGAGGGATGGCTTGGGGTCACCGCATTGGGGAACTGCTCTGGATACATCAGAGCTCCCTCACCGGCCACCAACTGGTCGCTGGCAGCATCGGCCGGCTTTACAACAGCGGGTCCGTCGATCCGGAGGCCATTGCGATAGCTGGCTAGATAGACCTCTTTGCGCCTGGCGTCGGTGGCCACCAAGAACTCCTCAGCCTGCACATCAGCAGCGATCACATCGAGGCTGCAGACCCCCACGACCGGCACTTGGAGGGAATATCCCATGGTGCGCGCGGTCACCAGGCCGACGCGAAGGCCGGTAAATGGCCCCGGACCGACACCAACCACGATCTCCTCCAAATCAGAGACCATCAGCCCAGCTTGGGTCAGCGTGCTGGCAATCGCTGGAGCCAAGTCTTCTCCGTGCCGCATATTGCTGGCACTGTCGAAAACTGCAAGCGGTTCGACTCCTGAGCAGATGGCCACCTGTACCAGTGACGTCGAGGTGTCAATGCCGAGTCTGATCATGGCTTCACCCACCGTCGTCCGATCCGGGTGATGGTGGCGACTCGTACGTCGTCATCGCGACGATGCAGGTCAATCTCGATGCGGTCTTCGGCTAGGGCCTCGGCCAGGCCCTCACCCCACTCGACCACTGTCACTGCTTGATCGAGGTCGGTGTCGAGGTCGAGGTCGTCCAGCTCAGCTGCGCCTCCGAGCCGGTAGGCATCCACGTGCACCAGCGCCGGCCCGGCACCCAAGGATGGGTGCACTCGAGCGATCACGAAGGTCGGCGAAGTCACCGCACCTCGTACGCCGAGCCCCTCGCCGAGCCCTTGGGTGAATGTGGTCTTGCCGGCCCCCAGGTCACCGGTGAGGATCACCAGGTCGCCGGGCTCGAGCTCCGCAGCCAACTCCAGGCCCCACCTCTTGGTGAGCTCTGCAGTTGGGAGCTCCAGTGTGACCGGGAGGAGTTTGCGCATCGTGATCTGCGGACCGACAAGGCTGGCTTCCACATAGCCCTGGCGCTGCCAGAATTCTTGAGTCTTGGGCAACTCCACTCGCGCCTGGAGTTGAAGGCCCACATGGCCGCGCGCCTGACCAACTGCCTCGGCCGTCATCGCGAGCTTGGTGGCCACTCCCTTGCCCTGGGCCGCAGCCACCACACCAACGCGTCGTAGGCCCAGCCAGTCTTCCAGGTCAGAGAAGAGCAAGGCGCCGACGGGGTGCACCCCATCGAGGGCGAGGAGTCCGCCGTAGTCGGCAAGTGCTTTGGCGATCGAGGATTCGGTCTCCTCAAGCGCCGTGGCTGGGGGGTCGAGGACAGGTCGGTTGCCGAAGGCATCTTGGATGACACCAAGCACCTCGACAGCCCGCTCTTGGTCAACGACCACAACCTCAATCACGAACCGGCCTGCTCCACCAGCCAGCTGATCGCCTCATTGACGTCATCTTGACACTCGATCATCACCATGTGACCAGCTTTGGGGCACTCCACCAGCCGCGAGCCCGGGATCAGCTCGGCCATCCGTCTGGAGTGCCTGATGTCGGTGATCCGATCAGCGGTGCCACACAAGACCACGGTCGGCTTGTCGGCAAAGGAAGCCAAGGTGTCGTATTTGTTGAGTGCGGAGAAGCTCGGGAAAAACTCTGCGAGCACTTCCATCGGAGTGCCGTCGAGCATGGCATTCAAGAACTCGATCTGCGCCGGGTTGGCGAAGTCTCCATAGCCGAAGAGATCGGAGACGATATAGCCGATATTTGAGCCAGACTTGCGCGCGGAGTCGACCAGGTCAGGTGCGCTGGCCAGGGCCTTGATCAACCGAGGAGCCACCATGGTCCCGAGCAAGTCCGGTATCCACTTGCTCAAGATCTTGTGCACCTTGAGGTCACCGGCGGTGGTCGCCACCAAGGCCGCGCCCACCACACGCTTGGCGAACACCTCTGGGTGCCGTTCAGCGAAGGCCAAGACACTCATCCCACCCATCGAGTGACCGACCAAGATCACTTTGCCCTTGCGGGCAACCCGGTTGATCACGCTGAGCATGTCATCGCCGAGTTGGTCGATATTGGCATTTTCGCGATCAGACTTGGGCGAGCGACCGTGCGAGCGCTGGTCATAGAAGACCATCCGATATTTACCGCGAAACTCCCTGCGCTGGTAGTGCCACGAGTCGAGATTGAGCGAATAGCCGTGCGCAAAGACGATTGTGATGTCATCGCGCTTGCGAGACCGGGAGCGCGCTTTGTAGGGCGCAATCTCATCGACCTCACAATGGAGCAGCAGACCGTCATCGCAGATCACCGGGATCGGTTCGGAGCGAAGGCCCCCCAGCCGCTCGACCCCAGAGCTCTCACGAGTGCGGGCCACTCGACGCTCGACGACTGCGCCGGTGGCTAGTGCTGCTGCCGCTGCGGCACCGACGCTGCCCAGCGCATATCCGATCCGACTGTTGGCGCTCATGATCCCTCCTGCACTCTCGGTGTCATGACAACGCGTTTGGCCCGCCCCCCGATGCGGGTCACGATCTCGTAATTGATGGTCTGGCACCACGCAGCCCATTCATCTGCCGTGGGCTCTCCGTGATCGCCTGGCCCAAACACGATCACGTCGTCGCCGATCTGCGCCCGAGGGGCCGCAGCCACGATTTGGTCCATGCACACAAGCCCAAGCAGGTCGGCGCGCTGGCCGTTGAGCCAAACCTGGGCTTGGTTTGAGGCATGCCTGGGGATACCTTCGGCGTAACCCATAGGCACCAGGGCCACGCGGGTCGGGTGCTCGGTCACGAAGGTGTGCCCATAGGAAACACCAGCCCCCTTGGGAAGATCCATCGCATTGACGACCGTGGCCTTGACCGTCATCGCTGGGGTGAGCCCCAGGTCACGACTCGACGCGATCTGCGGGTTTGGGCTCAAGCCATAAATGCTGATCCCACACCTGACCAGGTCGAAGCGCGCAGAGGGGCGCCACAATGTCGCTGCGGAGTTGGCGATGTGCTTGAACTCCGGCTCCAACCCGATCGCTTCTGCTTGGGCGATCGCCGTACGGAAGACCAATTCTTGTTGGTCATTGGCCGGATGGTCAGGCTCATCGGCACAAGCAAAGTGCGACCACAGACCCGTGACGATGATGCTTCCTTGATCCTGCAATGACTTGGCCAGCGCAAAGAACTCAGCCCACTGAGCCTCGGGGGCACCATTGCGCGACAGGCCGGTATTGACCTTGAGTTGGACCCGTCCGACGACATCACCAGAGCACGCATCAGCGATCTCACGCAGTTGCGAAGTACTTGAAGCTGTGACATCAACTCCCCCAGCGATCACTGGCCCAAAATCAGCACCGGGCTCAGCCAGCCAGCACAGCGCCCGTCCCGTGTCGCCCGTACGGCGCAACTCCAGCGCCTCATCGAGTGTGGCCACGCCAAGCCACTCGGCGCCCCCTGCGCGAGCGGCGCGGGCAGCCGAGGCCATGCCATGCCCGTAGCCATCAGCCTTGACCACACTCATCATGGCCACACCTGGCCCCACGGCAGAACGAAGAGTGCGGACGTTGGCAGCGATTGCCACCTCGTCCACACAGATCGTTGCGAGGTGAGCGGACCCCACTGATTTGGCGTTCATGACCCTTCAATCTTTACAAATGCGCGCGATCCGTCACACAGATCCCCCTAAATAATGAGGCTTTCGGCCCTTGCGTTGCGTGCGGCCCGCAACCGAGTCGAGTGCTTGGCGACCCAGGTCCAGGCGATTCGTTGAAGGAACAGCGCGATCGCGCCGGCCAAGATCATGCCCACAATATTGATGCCTAGTTGAGCCACGCAGGACCAAACCTCATCCCACATGCCGGCAGCGATGCAGACGGCAGCAGCACCAACGGCCGGGATGGTGGTCACCGAGATGAACACCCCCACCAGTGGTCCTGACTTGGCCGTGGTCAGCGACAAAGTGCCGGCCACGCCCGCGAAGACCGCGACCACGAGTGACCACCCATCGGGCTTGATGATGAAGTCCGTGTGCGCGCCAGAGGCCGCCTGATCAGCAGTGAAGGCGCCGAACTGGAAAGCAATGAACCAGATCGCCGTAGCGATCAGGACAGCTGCCCCAAAACCGACAAGCATGGAAACCACGGCCTGGGGGATCATCGCCAACCTAGGGCGAGACAGGGCGAAGCAGATCGCTGCAATCGGCGCAAACTCCGGCCCCACCACCATGGCGCCGACAATCAAGATGGGCTGGTCAAGGATCCGGCCTGCACCTGCGATCAAGGCGGCAAGGGTCATGAAGGCCACGAACGCGATCGACAACTGCGAATCGCGACGCAGTTTCTGCTCCACCTGCACCCAGACCACGCCATCATCAGGCGACCCGGGAGCCATGCGTTCGCTGCGCTCCGCGTCGCGAGAGAGCATCGTGTCGACAGGGTCAACTGCGATGGCGCCCTCACGCTCCAAGCCGTAATCCCGCAGCCGACCGATGACCGGAGTGGCGTTCTCACGCGCCACATCAGCGAAGACCAAGGCGCCTTGCGGGTGCATGTAGCCATCGGGCACGACACCCATATTGGTAACAGTGGGCTCTTGGGTCAGATCGTCGACGACTGTGTCGAGCAGATCAGGCGGGACGCGCAGTCGCAGATGCAGCACACGTCCAGCCTATGGCGCTCAAGGGTCACTGATACTCAGGCGCGCCAGCCACGCACAGCGTCGGCGCTCTGGGCATAGTTGGCATCTCCGGGCACCACGAAGTTGAGGCAGATCTGCCCTCTAGGCACTCGTAGCTTCTTGACCGCAACGCCGTACTTGTTGGTCTTGACCCGGCCTGCAGGGCGCCAAGCAGAAGTGCAGCTGGGGTCCTTCTGGACAGTCACAAAACGCTTGGCGTACGACGGCGAAACAGCGATCCGGATCTTTGCCGAGCCACGGAAACGAGCAGGGAATCGCAGGCCCACGGCACGGGTCACGGGGCCTTGGGCAACAGTCGAAGAGGGCGAATACTTGTACAAATTGCCAAAGCTACTCTCAGTGCCGCCCGAGTACACAACCTGATAGGTGGCATTTCGCACAGCAGGCACCGACAGCGAGAAGGTAGATCCAACAGGCGTGGAGCCGATCGTGGTCATGCCCGGCTCCCCACTCAATTGCCGCAGGACAGTCACGGTGCCGACGTCGACATAGCCCTGATCACCACCCAAGGTGCCGATGACCTGGCCCTGGATCTGCTGCGTCCCGCCCACTGGCGTTGGGGCAATGGTCTGCAGTTTTATCCAGGTCGGCACTTGAACGGTGGCAGCAGAAGCCGAGGGTGCGATCAGAACGACCGAAGTCATCGCCAAGGTCAGGCCCAGCATCCCGATCACGGTCCTGCGAAAGATTGAAAGAGTGTTCATCGTCCCCCCATAAAGAGTCTCTGGCATCGTGTTCTGAGCGCAAACTACGCTAACTGGACCTTTGAGCTGAGAGCAGGGTCGGCTACAACTTGCGCAGGCGTACCCATCGTACAGAGTGGTCTGCATCCTTGCGCAGCACAAGCGAGGCCCGCGACCTGGTGGGCAAGACATTCTGCACGAGATTGGGGCCGTTGATTGAGTCCCAGATCTGATTGGCCTGGGCCACTGCCTCGTCGTGGCTCAGGTCGGCATAGCGACTGAAATACGAAGCCGGATCGCGAAAAGCAGTGTCGACCAGCTTCAAGAAACGCTCGGTGTACCACCTACGGATATCGGTAGTGGCGGCATCGACGTACACCGTGAAGTCAAAGAAGTCGCTGATCGCAAGTCCGGCTCGACCATCGGCCCGGATGGCCGCCGGTTGGAGCACATTGAGCCCTTCGACGATCACGATGTCGGGCTTCTCGATCACCAAACGCTCTTGCATCACGTCATAGGTGAGGTGTGAATAGACCGGCGCCTCCACGCGATCGCGCCCTGACTTGATGTCAATCACAAATTTCATCAAGGCCTTGCGGTCATATGACTCCGGGAAGCCCTTGCGATTGAGGATCCCGCGGCGTTCGAGCTCTGCATTTGGATGCAGGAAGCCATCAGTGGTGACCAGGGCGACCGAAGGATGCTCGGGCCAGTGAGCCAACATTTCGCGCAGGACGCGTGCGATGGTCGACTTGCCGACCGCCACCGAGCCAGCCAGCCCGATCACGAATGGGGTCCGCGGTGGCTGTGGCCGCTGCAGGAAGTCCCACTGGCGGCGGTGCAGGGCACCGGCGGATTCGGCGTACATGCTGAGCAGGCGAGACAGCGGCAGATAGACCTCCTCAACCTCAGTCAGGTCGAGCTCATCCCCCAGACCACGCACCCTGACGATCTCTTCGTGGGAAAGCGGATTTTGAGTCTGGGCGCCCAAAGCAGCCCATGCATCGCGCTCCAACTCGACATAGGGTGAGCCATCTCCTCCACCCGGGCGCGAAAGATCTGCTTCGTGGGGAGCAGTGGCCATGCCCTCACTGTAATGAATGCCAAGCCACGGTGCCCACTAGACTCTGGCTCATGTGTGGAATCGTCGGCTACGTCGGAGAGCAATCTGCCTCCGGCATCATCATTGAAGGTCTGCGTCGGATGGAATACCGAGGCTATGACTCAGCCGGCATAGCCATGATCTCCGAGGGCTCGATCGTCTCCGACAAGAAGGCCGGCAAGCTGGCCAATCTGGTCGACTCCCTCGCCGAGAACCCCCTCCCCAAGGCACAGATCGGCATCGGCCACACCCGTTGGGCCACCCATGGCCCGCCCAATGACGTCAATGCCCACCCTCACCTTGGCCAGCAGCGCCGCGTGGCCGTGGTGCACAACGGGATCATCGAAAACTTCACCACCCTCCGCGAGGAGTTGGAGAGCGATAACGCTGATCTCATCTCCGAGACCGACACCGAGATCGCCGCGCACCTGTTGGAGCGAACTGTCGCAGAGACCGGCGACCTCACCACCGCCATGCAACAGGTGTGTCGCCGGCTGGAGGGGGCTTTCACACTCGTGGCCATCGACGCCAATGACCCTGAGCGGGTCGTTGCCGCACGCCGCAACTCGCCGCTCGTGGTCGGCCTCGGCCAGGGCGAGAACTTCCTCGGCTCCGATGTGGCCGCCTTCATCGAGCACACCCGTGATGCCCTTGAGCTCGCCCAAGACCAGGTTGTGACGATCACTCGTGACAGCGTCGAGGTCACCGACTTCGACGGCACTCCAGCCACCGGCAAGCAGTACTACGTCGATTGGGATCTGTCTGCCGCTGAGAAGGGCGGCTACGACTGGTTCATGCGCAAGGAGATCTTCGAGCAGCCAGAAGTGATCAGCGATGCGCTGCTGGGTCGCCACACACCCGAAGGCACCCTCCAGCTCGATGAGGTGCGGATCAGCGAGGGTGAGCTCCGCGACGTCGACCGGATCGTGGTGATCGGTTGCGGCACCGCCCACTACGCCGGATTGGTCGCCAAATATGCGATCGAGCACTGGACCCGGATCCCGTGTGAGGTCGAGCTGGCTCATGAGTTTCGCTATCGCGACCCGATCTTGACCCGCAACACCTTGGTGGTCGCGATCAGCCAGTCGGGTGAGACCGCAGACACTTTGATGGCGATCAGGTATGCCCGTCAACAGCGCGCCAAGGTACTGGCGATCTGCAATACCAACGGCTCCACGATCCCTCGTGAGTCCGACGCCGTGATCTACACCCATGCTGGCCCGGAGATCGCCGTGGCCTCCACCAAGGGCCTGATCACTCAGCTGATCGCCTGCTATGTGCTCGGCCTCTACTTGGCCCAGGTGCGTGGCACGCTCTACGGCGACGAGATCGCCAACACCATCTCCGCCCTGGGGCAGATGCCCGACAAGGTGCAAGCAGTGCTCGACGAGGCCGAGACCGTCTATCAACTCGCCCGTGACCACATTGATGCTTCCTCGATCCTGTTCCTAGGGCGCCATGCCGGCTATCCGGTGGCCCTTGAAGGCGCCCTGAAACTCAAGGAACTCGCCTATATCCATGCCGAAGGATTTGCCGCCGGTGAGCTCAAGCACGGGCCGATCGCGCTGATCAAGGAGGGCTTGCCGGTCTTTTGCGTCGTACCTCCCAAGGGGCGCGACCAACTGCACGACAAGATGATCTCGGCGATCCAGGAGATCCGCGCTCGTGGCGCAAAGACCATCGTCTTGGCCGAGGCGGGCGACGACAGCGTGAAGCCCTTTGCCGACGAGCTGATCGAGCTGCCCGTCGTACCAACCATCCTGCAGCCGGTGGTGGCGCTGATCCCGCTGCAGCTCTTTGCCTGCGAGCTGGCCACGCTGCTTGACAATGACGTCGATCAACCCCGCAATCTCGCCAAGTCGGTCACTGTCGAGTGATCATCGGGATCGGGGTCGATGTGGTTGCCCTCGACCGCTTCGCAGCCTCCATCGAGCGCACCCCGACGCTCCGTGATCGCTTGCTCACACCGGCCGAGGCCGAATTGCCTCTCGAGTCGATGGCGGCCAGATTCGCGGCCAAGGAGGCCCTCGCTAAAGCAATGGGAGCGCCGGGCGACTTGTCATGGCACGATGCTCAAGTGACCAGCAACGGGCAACCCCACTTCGTCCTCAGCGGCAGCGTGGCGGCTCGGGCCAGTGAGCTTGGCGTAGGCCGCACCCACCTGTCGATCTCGCATGACGCCGGAGTGGCAGTGGCCATGGTGGTCTTGGAGTCCTGATGCGCTACGCCCACACGGTCGATCAAGTACGCCGCGCAGAAGCCGCGCTGATGGCCCAGGTGCCTGAAGGCACCCTGATGCAGCGGGCTGCACGAGGGCTGGCGACAGCAATCAGTGACTTCATCGGTCACACCTACGGTGCCCGCGTCTTGTTGGTGGTCGGCTCTGGTGACAACGGTGGAGACGCGCTCTGGGCCGGCGCCATGCTCGCGCGCAGGGGCGCTGCTGTGGAGGCGATCTGTCTGTCAGATATCCCCCACCCGACGGGCATGCCAGCCTTCCTTGCTGCAGGTGGCCAGATCGTGACCCCGACCGAGGCCAAGCGCCCAGACGTCGTGGTCGATGCAGTTGTCGGCATCGGCGGCAAACCCGGACTGCGACCCGACGCCGAACAGGCCTTCGGGCTCTTCCCGGACTGTCCCGTGATCGCGGTGGATGTGCCTTCCGGCGTCGAGGTCGACACTGGTTGCCTGGATGGGGCGGCGGTCTGTGCAGACCTGACCGTCACCTTTGGCACCTACAAGGTCGCCCATCTCGTTGAGCCAGCAGCGTCTCGATGCGGCAGCGTCGAGATCATCGACATCGGGCTTGATCTCCCGACCGCAGCAGTGGAGTCATTTCAAACCAGTGATGTCGCCGAGCACATCGCACTGCCGTCCGCAAGCGACCACAAATACACCCGCGGGGTCTTGGGGATCAGAGCCGGCTCCAGCACTTATCCAGGCGCGGCAGTGCTGTGCACGGCCGCAGCAGTCCAAGGGCTGATCGGCATGGTCCGCTATGTCGGCAGCGCTGCCAGCGAAGTACTAACCGCACATCCCGAGGTCGTCGTCGGCCCGGGCAGGGTCCAGGCATGGGCCGTTGGCTCTGGTGCCGCCGAAGAAGCAGGTAGTGCTCTGGCTGCGGCATTGACCGACGACGTACCCCTGGTGATCGATGCCGACGCCCTGCAGCACGTCTCCGGGCCGCTGCCGATGCCCGTCGTACTCACCCCACATGCTGGCGAGCTCGCCATGATGCTTGCTGTCGAGCGGGCTGAGATCGAGGCAGCGCAGCTTCATTACGCGCGGCTGGCCGCGGCCCGATTCGAATGCGTCGTACTCCTCAAGGGGCACCACACCCTGATCGCCAGGCCTGACGGGAGAGCACGGGTCACCACCATCGGCTCGTCGTGGCTGGGCGTGGCTGGGGCTGGCGATGTGCTCACCGGAGTGATCGGGTCGCTACTGGCCGCGGGGCTCGAGCCCTTCGATGCGGCCAGCGTGGGGTCATGGCTTCATGGCGCAGCCGCCGGTCTGGCAGGTGGCGGCGGGCCGCTCACCCCAATGCAGGTGGCAGCGAAGCTCCCCGAGGTCGTGCGAGCACTCGTGGCTGAAGGCTGACTGAGCCGCGATGGATCCTGACCGTCGGCGCTCACTCATAATCGCGCTGTTCTATGTCGCCGCACTCGCCTATTCCACTTGGGTGATCGCCCCATGGGTCGGCTCCGAGCTCTCACCACGCACCTACTTCGTCTCGGAGTTGTACGCTGAAGGGCAACCCTTCGCACGGCTCTTCCGGCTCAGCGATGCCTTCGCCGGAGCCACTCTGCTCGCTGCAATGTGGCTTTGGCGGGCACCGGCTACGCCAGCCTGGTGGCGAGTAGGGCGCTGGTCGATCGCTGGTTTTGGCCTGTCCACCATGTTGGATGCGATCTTCCCGATGAGTTGCACCCCGACCAATGACCCGGTGTGCGAGAAGCGAGATGCGGCCTTCGCAGTGCCGCTGAGCCACAACATCCACAACATCACCTCAACCCTGGCCGGACTCTTCCTCCTGATCGCCTCGGTGGCGCTGGCGATGGCCCTGGCCCATCACGACCGACAGGTGCCAGAGACCTGGGTCACGTGGACACTGGCGATCCTGCTATTGGCCACGTCTGTCTGGACGATGTGGGAGATCGTTGCCTTCGAATATTTCGCCCTGCCCGGCCCCGACGCGCTTGGCCTGGCCCAGCGCACGCAGGTGTTCTTGGCGGTCTTGTGGCTGCTCTACGTGCCCCACCATCTGAAGTCGATCGGCAAATGACCCGCCGATGATCGCTGAGCCACACCTCCTCGCGGACTTCCCAGACCAGCCCCTCGTCGTGTGTTTGGGAGGCGCGGGCGGGCTTTGGTCAGAGTGGTTGCCGATCGCTCACCATCTCCACCAAAGGGCCCATGTTGTGGCTGTGCAACGGACCGAAGGCCTCACCTCGCTAGCCACTGCTGCGAATGGGGTGGCACAGATCATCGACCGCCAACCAAGCGACTCAGCAGTGCTCGTGGCCCACTCGATGGGTGGTTTCGTGGCTGAAGCATTGGCCCGGCTCAGGCCAGAGCTCGTCAGTGGTCTGGTGTTGGTCGATGGCAGCGTGGCCACCAGGCCCACCACGCTCAGCTCCATCACAGAGCGCGCCATCCCGCGCGAGTTCCAGCGATTCAACAACGCCTTGCAACGACTGGGAGCCCAACCGATCGTTGGGCCGGTGATCCGGCGGATGGCTGAGCCACGGGCCGTCCGCGCCGACAACGATCGAAGATCGGCGACAGATCGACTGGCTGCGTCTGCAGAGACCTGGGATTTGTTGGCCAGCGATCTAGCCAACTACGAGCCATGGCAGGAGCAGCTCCTGACCCTGCGCAAGAGTCATCCGTTGCCCCAGATCGCCGTCACGGTGATCACTGCACTGCCCTCACACAATTGGTCGAGGTCATGGGCACGTCAACAAGACGGTGTGGTGCGGGCCCTACGCCGCGAAGGCACCGCACTCCGGGTGCGGCACGTCGTACTCCGTGGTGCGCCGCACCAGGTGCAGCTGACTCATCCCTCTGAAGTGGCCGATGAGATCAGCGCCCTGCTGTGATGTGCGATTGGTCGTCGGCGCGGTCATAGCGCGAGTTGTTGCTTGACAACCTCTGCCAGTCGTTCGGCGATCGATTGAGCCTGGTCGGCGGTCTGAGCCTCGACCATCACCCGCACCAAGGACTCCGTGCCCGAGGGTCGTAGCAACACCCGACCACCATCGGCCAACTCGGCTTCGGCCTTGGCGACTGCTGCGGCCAGCACGAAGTCGTCGTCTGCGCGCGACTTGTCGACGTCAGAAACATTTATCAAGACCTGTGGGAGCCGAGTCATCACTGCAGCGAGGTCGGCCAAGGACTTGCCCGTCTGCTTCATCCGGTCGGCGATGTGCAGTGCGGTCAGGAGCCCATCACCGGTGGTGGCGTGGTCGCTCATGATCACATGCCCGGACTGCTCACCGCCCAAGGTGAAGCCGTCGATCTTCATGGCCTCCAGCACATAACGGTCGCCGACTTTGGTCTGGCGTACCCCGACTCCGGCGGCCTTCATGGCCTGCACAAAGCCCAGATTGCTCATTACCGTGGCCACCACGGTGTCGTGCGCGAGCACCCCACGATCCTTCATCGCGAGGGCCAAGATGGCCATGAGCTGGTCTCCATCGACGAGCTCACCATTGCCCGCCACGGCCAGGCATCGGTCAGCGTCACCGTCCAGCGCAAAACCAGCATCCGCGCCGTGCTCTACGACGGCTGCCTGCAAGAGCTCTAGGTGAGTCGAGCCGCAACCCTCGTTGATATTCAACCCATCTGGCTCATTGCAGATCGCGATCACTTCGGCCCCGGCATCGGCAAATGCCTTGGGGCCGACCTCGTAGGCGGCCCCATGGGCACAATCGAGTACGACGCGCAGCCCCGCCAGCGAGCCGACCGTGGATGTCAGGTGTGCGGCGTACTCCTCCACTGCGGTGTCATGGGTGATCACTCTGCCGATCTTCTCGCCAAGCGGGCGATCCCAGGGCTCTCCGAGGCGGCTCTCGATTTGGCGTTCGATCAGGTCGTCTAGCTTTTCTCCGCCGCGGGCCAAAAACTTGATGCCATTGTCAGGCATCGGGTTGTGCGAGGCAGACAGCATGACTCCCAGGTCGACACCGAGCGAGTCGGTCAGCCAAGCCACCCCTGGAGTCGGCAGCACTCCCAGGAGAAGTACGTCGACACCAGCGGAGGCCAAACCAGCCACAACTGCGGCTTCGAGGAATTGCCCCGAAATCCGGGTATCCCGCCCGACCACTGCCAGTGGCCGATGGCCCTCGAAGGTGCCGAGTTCGGCCAACACGTGGGCAGCCGAAACCGACAGATCCAGCGCCAACTCGGCGGTGAGGGTCTCGTTTGCCAGACCCCGCACCCCGTCGGTACCGAAGAGTTTCTTGCTCATCTGGTCACCACACCCCTGTCGGCCAGGATGCCCATGGCAGCGCGCAGCGCCGCCAAGATCAGCGCTTGCTGTATTGCGGAGCCTTACGGGCCTTCTTCAAGCCAGCCTTCTTGCGCTCGATGATGCGAGCATCGCGAGTCAACAAGCCAGCCTTCTTCAGCAGGGCACGGTTGGCCTCGACGTCAACAGCATTGAGCGCACGAGCCACACCCAAGCGCAAGGCGCCGGCCTGGCCGGTGATGCCGCCACCGTCGATGCGGGCGATCACGTCGAAGCGGCCTTCCATGCGCGTGGTGACGAAGGGCTCGTTGACCACTTGCTGGTGCAGCTTGTTGGGGAAGTAGTTGTCAAGGGCACGCCCGTTGACGGTCCACTGGCCGGTGCCGGGGATGATCCGGACACGAGCCACGGCCTCCTTGCGGCGACCGGTTGCGGCCGCTGGGGCCACATTGGCCACGCGGGCGGGGGTGTCAGGGGTCGGTGCGCTCTCGCTGGAGTAGGCAACGCCCTCTTCGTTGACGGTGTAGTCGTCTTCGATGTTTTCGGTCACGTCGTTGTTTTCAGCCACGTTGAATGTCCTTACTGGGAAATCTGCTTGATCTCGAAGGGCTTGGCCTTCTGGGCGGTGTGCGGGTGCTCAGGGCCTGAATAGACCTTCAACTTCTTGAGCATCTGCCGGCCGAGGCGGTTCTTGGGCAACATGCCCCAAACGGCCTTCTCGATGGCCTGGCGGGCATCCTTCTCAAGCAGGTCACCAATCGGGGTGGCGGTCAAGCCACCGGGATAGCCGGAGTGACGATAGGACATCTTCTTGGTGGCCTTCTGACCTGACAACGCCACCTTGGAGGCGTTGACGATGATCACGAAGTCACCGGTGTCGACGTGGGGCGCAAAGATGGGCTTGTGCTTGCCACGCAGGAGATTTGCGGTCTGGCTGGCTAGGCGACCAAGGACGATGTCGGTGGCATCGATGACATGCCATTCGCGCTGGATGTCGCCGGGCTTGGGGCTGTATGTGCGCACGCGCTACTGCCTTCTACTCGTTCGTAACTGGTCGGGGGTTCCCGACCAGCGGTGTTGCTGCGACGCCTGACGAACACTGCTCCCGCGACCAACGACCGGTTGACCGATGCTGGGTGGAGTCTGCCTGGCGGATCGAAATCCTCAAGGCGGCAGGAATCGCAAGGACAAACACTACCTGTGGCGAGGAGTTAGAGCCAAATCAGCGCTTCAAGAACTCAAAGTTGGCCACCACCGTCACCGGGGCTCCCCCATTCGGCACATAGATGAGCCGCACCCGGCACTTCACCCGCCCGACTCTCAGAGCGGGATTCTTCGTCGCCCTCGCCCTGCGCTTGGCCTTGGCAAAACTGCGATTCAACTTCTTGTGCCCAGCCCTGGTCAATGACAAGGTCACCGACGAGCGCCCCGCCGCGAGCGGGGATTTCACCGCTCGCACAAGTGGCCTGCGCTTTGGGCGCACCGATCGCACAGACAAGCTCCCCGGAGCAGGCGCCACCAAAGACAACTGCGCACGCGCATTGGGGCCACCGGCCTGTTGATGTACGTCGAAGATGATCGGAGTCACCGGGTGCACTGGTGACACAGGCAGCGGACCAGTACGCCACAACTCTCGGGCATGGATCCCATCAGTGGCGGCATACAACAACGCAGGCCCGAGTGCAGTCAGGCCCACGGGAAAACTGCCACCGGGCCCAGAGTTGATATCCCTGACCATGATGGTGCCTTGGTCAGAGCCGTCGCTGCGCCACAACTCCGCACCTGCTGATCCATTGTCGGCCGAGAAGTAGAGCTGCGACCCGACGGCCGTGAGCTGGATCGGGTTGCTGCTGGGTGAGCCTGGGTTGATATCCCGTACCCTCATCGTACCCAACTCGGTGCCGTCGCTACGCCACAGCTCTGAGCCAGAGTCACCGTCGTCAGCCTGGAAGAACAGGTCTACCCCGACTGCGGTGAGCTCGCTCAAGTAGGAGCTGTTTGCCTCCGGATTGATGTCCTTGACCATCCCGGTGCCCACTGATGTGCCGTCGCTACGCCACAACTCGGCGCCTTTACCCGTCCCGTCGTCGGCACGGAAAAACACCTGGTCGCCGACTGCAGTCAACATTGAGGGGCCACTAGACCCTGTCGTGTTGATGTCCTTGACCATCTGGGTGCCACTGGTGTTGCCATCACTGAGCCAAAGCTCGACACCATTGACACCGTCGTCGGCCGCGAAATAGACCACATCCCCGACCGCAGTCAATGAGGTGGCCGGGATGTCCTTCACCAACTTGGTGCCCGCCTCGGTGCCATCGCTCTTCCAGACAGACACCCCGTTGACCCCATCATTTGCCGTGAAGAAGCCGTCCCCGTCGCCGACCGTGATCGGCCCAGGATCGCTTGATTGGCTTCCAGGTCGAATGTCTTTGAGCATCGAAGTGCCAGTGAGGGTGCCGTCGCTCTGCCACAACTCCTTACCGTTTCCGGCATCAACTGCCTCGAAGAGGACTCTCGTGCCCACGACGACAAGGCGATCCGGAGAGCCAGATGCCGCCCCGACGTTGATGTCCTTGACCATCGTCGTACCCGCACTCGTGCCGTCGCTCTTCCACAGCTCGGCGCCATTGGCGCCGCTGCCGTCATCTGCTCGGAACAAGACCGTGCTGCCCAGCGCGGTCAGGGAGGTTGGCGAGCTTCCCAGTGGGCCCGAGCGGATGTCTTTGACCAAAGCAGTACCGGCGGGTGTGCCGTCTGTCTTCCACAGCTCAGCACCATGGGTGGGATCTTCAGCGACGAAGAAGGCAACCTGCCCGGCGACCACGAACTCTCTTGGACTGCTCTCCCCCAACCCCGGCGAGATGTCGCGCACCAGATCTGTTGAATCAGCCGCCGAGGCCGGGGATGCCGCGGCCCATGCAACGGCCAAGCACAGCGAGATCACCACACCCAGCATCCCCTGCACTCGTGGCCGTCTCAGCATCCCTTCAGGGTAACGCCGAACAGGCAGCGGCATGGGCGGTTCGCGGACCCACAGCCTGCCCATCCTCGTTGTCCGAACCTCGTGCTTCCGGTGGTAGACCGTGGCCCCATGTCATAGGTTGGAGGTGATCACGACCCGATCCGACGAAGGCAGCGGCACCCATCGGAGCTGAGGCCACACCAAGAAGGAGTTCGCGTGGCAACCGCCAACGACAACCAAGCCACACACAGCACCCAGCCCGATGGCTCACTGACGATCACCGACAACCGCACCGGCAAGTCCTATGAGGTGGAGATCAGCCAAGGCGCGATCAAGGCCAGCGACCTACTCCAGATCAGGACCATCGACGACGAGCCGGGCCTGACCACCTATGACCCCGGCTTCGTGAACACCGCTTCCTGCAAGAGCGCGATCACCTATATCGACGGCGAGCACGGGATCCTTGAATATCGCGGTTATCCAATCGAGCAACTCGCCGAAGGAGCAAGCTTCCTTGAGGTTGCCTATCTACTGATCAAGGGTTCACTGCCCACCAAGGCCGAGTACGAGCAGTGGGTGCATGAGATCACCTTCCACACCTACGTGCACGAGAATGTGCGCGGCTTCATGCAGGGATTCCGCTACGACGCCCACCCGATGGGCATGTTGATGGCTTCGGTCGGCGCGCTGTCGACCTTCTATCCGGAGTCCAACAACATCGACGACCCCGACAATCGACACATCCAGATCATCCGGATGATCGCCAAGATGCCGACATTGGGCGCGTGGGCCTTCAGGCATGCCCAAGGCAAGCCCTACATCTACCCCGACAACGATCTCGGCTACACCGCGAACTTCTTGTCGATGCTGTTCAAGATGAGCGAGCAGCGTTATGCCCCCGACGAGCGCCTGGTCAAAGCCCTCGACACTCTGTTCATCCTGCACGCCGACCATGAGCAAAACTGCTCCACCAATGCAGTCCGTTCGGTGGGATCAAGCCATGTTGACCCCTATTCCGCGGTAGCGGCCGGCATCGGCGCCCTCTACGGACCTCTTCATGGCGGGGCCAATGAAGCCGTTCTCCGCATGCTGCGCCGGATCGGCAAGGCCGAGAACATCCCCGACTTCATCAAGGGCGTCAAGGATGGCGACGAACGTTTGATGGGCTTTGGGCACCGGGTCTACAAAAACTACGATCCGCGCGCCAAGATCATCAAGAAGGCTTGCGATGACGTCTTTGAAGTCACCGGCACCAACCCACTGCTCGACATCGCTGTTGAGTTGGAGAAGATCGCGCTCGAAGACGAGTACTTCGTCAAGCGGCGCCTCTATCCAAATGTCGACTTCTACTCAGGGTTGATCTACGAGGCCTTGGCCTTCCCGCCAGAGATGTTCACCGTGTTGTTTGCGATCGGTCGCACCCCTGGCTGGCTGGCCCAGTGGGTTGAACTGACTGAAGACAAAGAGCAAAAGATCGCTCGCCCCAAGCAGATCTACACCGGCGATCGACGTCTCGACTTCACCCCGTCGCAGCAACGCTGGAGCTAGGGCCCACACCCCTAGGCCGGGTCAGGCCAGACTCCGTGAATGCCTCGGCCCAAAAGCCGGGCAACTCCTTGGCCATCCCAATGCCGACATGCCCACCGTTGTATACCAAGGTCTTGGGATAATCCCAGTGAGCGATCATCGGGGCCTGATGATCGGCGAAGTCAACGAGTCGGTCTACGGCCCCAGCATAAAAATAGCGGCGCTCACGCGGCAATTTGGGTTGCATCCGCAATGGGGTGGTCATCTGACCGAGCTGAGCACCCAGCTCGAAATTCTGCACCCTTAAGTCGCGGCCATGGCCGGTGCCATGGTGGCGTTCGAGCAATAACACGAGATCCATCGGAGCTACCCCGATCAGCGCGCAGGCCAGCTCAGTCTCCAGGCTCGCCACGATCGCGCTGATGTGTCCGCCCAAGGAGATGCCGTGCAAACCGATTGGCTGGCCGGGTTGC
>WBZL01001606.1_pt2 | contig 21826 bp, 19 predicted proteins | sample 5204291 | NCBI WGS metagenome assembly WBZL01 (sample SAMN12344345, study PRJNA552823) | activated sludge metagenome | biome: Activated sludge suspended growth; feature: Nitrification reactor; material: Wastewater; isolation source: activated sludge from nitrification reactor of wastewater...
TGCTGGGGGGTGTGTTTTTAGGGGTTCAAATGGGGCAGGGAAACCTGCTAGCCGCACTCCTGATTCTATTTTTGAGTATTGTCATCTTTAGTAGTTTAGGCATCCTGGCGGCAAGTTTTGTGATGGTCCTTAAACGGGGAGATCCGATTACGTGGCTGTTTAATGTATCCTTCACGCTGTTGGGAGGTGTTTACTACCCTGTCACTATCCTACCGGAGTGGATGCAAACGCTCTCGGCCTTTCTCCCGGTTACATATGGTTTACGTGCGATGCGCCTTGCCCTTTTACAAGGTGCAACTTGGGCAACCTTATTCCCTGATCTTCTCTCCCTCTTCCTATTTGGCTTGCTCTTGTTCCCGTTAAGCCTTTCTGCCTTTCGTTTCGCGGTTCACCGTGCCCGGCAAGATGGCAGTTTGACGCATTTTTAACCCGGCGGGACCTCATCAGCCAGGGCGAGATTAGCCCCCAAAAGGGTGAAAGACGGATGGATATTCTTCTTGCGCCCCTTTTTTTGGGAGCTTCCTCGCAAGCCTGAGTAGTGACCCCCGGTGGAAAGTTCTGAATTGCAAATGAAAGAAATGAACCAAAAGACTCATCTTAGCAACTATATCAGCGATATGGAAATGTCTTCTTCACCAAGCGATTTAGAGCTTATCCGTCAAATCGCTGTGAAGGACAAAAATGCCCTCGAAGAACTTTATCAACGTTATCATCTTTCGGTCTTTAATTTTCTCCTTCGTACCACGCAGGAAACTTCCAGTGGCGAAGACCTTCTCCAGGATGTTTTCCTCAGCGTTTGGGAAGGGGCGGCGCGTTTTGAAGGTCGTTCTTCTGTAAAGACGTGGTTGTTTCGTATCGCGCATTTTAAAGCCGCCGAGTGGCTCAGAAACAAGAAAATTCATGTGGAAGATTATCTGGATGAGGCGAATGAAGCCTTGCCCGAACAGGAAGCTCCTTCTGTTGAGAGTCTTGTCTTTCTCCAGTGGAACTTTTCACATATTCAACAAGCGATGAAACAACTCTCGCATCACCACGGCGAAGTCATCGAACTTACATTCACCTATGGCTTGAAAGCGACAGAAATCGCCCAAATTTTGGATTGCCCCGTCGGCACGGTTAAAAGCCGCCTTCACATTGCATTGCGTCAGCTTAATGCCATCTTGATTTCAAAAGGTATTATTTCATGATCCGAAAAACCCTTCGCGTTCTCCTCCCAACCTATGTGAACAATACGCTTCCCCTGTTTTCTCGGAGCATCGTTGACCTGTGGTTGAAATGGGACGCCCCTGCCCGCGCGGAAGTGCAAGCTCTCCAACATTTAAGGAAAGCGGTGCAAACCCAACCCGTCGCAGTTCCCTCTGGTGATGTGTGGCGGCGTATCCACGCGGAAGTACAGACTGCCAACGGGCTGTCTTCCCCCGCGCGCCTTGGGGCTGGTTTCTGGCAAATGTGGGTTGGGGGCATGAGTCTGGTGGTATTATCCCTGATCTTGCTCTGGAATTTTCTCCCCCCGGGCGTGGTTTTACAGTGGTCTGCACAAGGAGGTGCCCCGGCAACCTTTCGGGTTTATCGGTCAGTTTCTGGGCAAAATCAAGATTTTGAACTCGTGAAAGAAATTGATGCCCAAGATAACATCACATCCCTGAATGCGCGTGTGTACACTTACCGGGATTTTCTTCTGTTTCCCGGTCAGGAATATGTCTACCGAATTGAAGTGATTGATGAAAATGGCGTCTCCGCAAGCCAGATGGTTATGAGTGATGCTATGAAGGTTTTGCCGGGTCAGGTGACATTAATATTGTCACTGCTCATGGTTGTGTATGGGTTTAGCCTCGCGGTTCAAAAGCCTCGTGGGTTCCCCTTATCCGTTCTCTGAACTAAGCGTCAGTTTTAGGGGAATCTTGATCCCCCAACACATTTTTTTTATGATGGGAACTCCCCCATTCATCCTGGAAATTGATGCAATTTTTAGATTGAATTTTTGATTATTGAGGTATAATTTCTGTAAATAAAAATAGGAAAATTACTAAGAGGATAAATCATGAATCAACCCATTACCACCACCAATAACACTTCAAAATCCGAAGAAACTAAAATTATGGGGAAACGATACACTCCTCCCGCGATTCTCCACGAGTTGGAACTTGAAACTCGTGCTGGGTCGCCCATTGTCCCTGGGCCAAATAGTATTGATCCGCTTGGTTTAACGGGATTAGATGGCTAAACTTTCAAAAGATTAGTGGATCATCCTTTAAGGGGATATGAGAATCACTGTTCGTGAGGATTAAAATTCAATATAATAAAGACCTGTGGAAACACAGGTCTTTTGTTTAAAAACCGTATCTTCATAGTAGGGTAGTGTGTCTTCTCATTAAAAAAATGGGTGGAGGATATCCCTCTCCCCTTGTCGGGGAGTTTCCTCTCTATGCCTGAGCAGTTACACCTAGTCTTATTGAAGACTAGGACAGAGCCAAATAGGGTATTTTGTCTGGATAGAATAGTTACATTCGTAAATTCAGGAGATCACAATTTTATCGTGAGGACTTCCGTCGTTAGGGGCGACAAGCGATTGAAATCGTCACAACAGCCCGAATCCGTGGTCTACTGAAATGATTTGTTTTCCAAATGGCACTTTTTGTGCATAGGAGTTGAATGAAAACTCGCTTCTTTAACATCTTTATACTTTTGATTTTTCTCGGGGGATCTTTTAACTCGTTCCCTTCACCCCTGCCTCTTTCCTCGGAAAATTTGATGGCTCAACAAGAACTTCCGTTTTCCCCAGGAATTCAAGTTCTACGGACGGATGCGAGTGGCTTGACCTTGGCTCTAGATGCCCCCACGTATCAATTGGACTCAACCACCCTTTCCGAAAAAGTCTATGATGCATTAACGCTCCCGAATAGCGAACTTTGGGGAAAACCAGGGTATCCACAACTACCGATTATGAGTGGGTTAATCGGTATTCCCCCGAACGCCGAAGTTACGATGCGCATTTCGATGGCAGATAGCACCTTGGTAGATGGTTACTACACGCTTTCGGCAGGGCCACATCCTCTGCCTCTTGAAAATGACCTCGAAGCGGGTAAGCTAGGGTACGACCCGGATATGACCGTCTATTCGCAAGATCAATGGTTTCCTGACACCCCTGTCGTGTTGAGCGAAGACGCCTGGCTTCGAGATCAGCGCGTGATGCGGATCACTTTTTTCCCTTTTCAATACAATCCGGTTCAACGCACTCTTCGTTGGTATTCCCACCTGGAAGTGGAGATTTCATTCATCGGCGATGTCTCTCCCTCTCCAGTGCGTGAAAGTGCATTTGAAGATACTTTTGCTTCTACCCTTCTTAATTATGAGACCGCGCTTTCATGGCGGGTTCCTACCGCTCAGACCCCCATGCCTGATGTTCCTGATACCTTTCTTGGGCCTCGTTTTGATATGACCGTTAATCAAGATGGGATTTACCATGTGACTTATGCAGACTTGCAAACCGCAGGCATGGATGTAGACAATGTTGATCCGACCACTTTTTATATGCATAACCAGGGAGAAGAGGTCGCAATTTATGTGTTTGGCGAAGAAGATAATAGTTTTGATCCGGGAGATTATCTCGCCTTTTATGGAGAAAAATTCCGCGGTGCGCTTCTTGCAGAACGCTATGCGAGCATGATGGATCCAGGAAACGGACAGCCTGGAAATAATTGGTTTTGGTTGTGCGCCTCAGAGGCATGTGACCTGGCAGGGGCTTTTGAACAGTACACCGATGACAATATATATTCTCTGACGGAAGGGGGCACGCCTGGTCCTCGCATGGGGACCGTGAATGGTACGCCGCTGGATGGTCCGCTTGCGACTGTTTACACGACAACTGTGCGCGCCGAACAATCCAATTACTGGTGGTCTTACGAATTCGAATCGGAGGATGTGTGGTTTTGGAGTCGCATTCAACCGCCAAGCTCCTCCTTGCCTTTTACGACCACCTTTCCCGTCGAATTAACAGCCGTTGCCCCTGGCTATGAGGCCACTCTTCATGCTGAAGTCGCCTCATTCAACTTTACCTCCGGCTACCCTGATCATCACACCCAGATCCGCTTAAATGCTGGAACGCCTGTCGTAGATGATGCTTATTGGGATGGCCGAGCCCGTTACGCGTTCACCGCACAAGTTTCACCGAATAGTGTGGTGAATGGAACAAATAACCTGCTGTTGACCCTGTTGCCGGATGTTTCTCCAGGCTCCGTGTACATGTTCTTCGACTTTTTCGAGATTACGTATGCGCGCCTTTTTGTGGCCTCCGCCGACCAATTAAAGTTTACACGCTATGCCCCCGGAACCTGGAAATACGAGATCACCGGTTTCGATAGCCCTTCTGTTGAGGTTTATGATCTCACCAACCCCTTTTTGCCAGTTCGTGTCCTGAATCCCATTATTTCAGGGAATGGCCCCTATACCACCTCCTTTCAGCGCACGGATGGCGTTACCGCAAGTTATTACACCGTGGGCGGCAATAGCTATTTGACACCAGATACTATTCTCCAATACCAGCCCCCCAATTTCGCTTCCATGCCAGAGGCAGATTATCTGTTCATCACGCATGAAGATTTCATCCCCTCCCTCCAACCCCTCGCGGCTTACTACACTGCCCAGGGGCTGAGCGTTGCCATTGTGGATGTGGATGACTTGTATCGAGAGTTTAATGATGGGATTTATCACCCCATTGCCATCAAGAATTTCCTTGCCTTTACCTTCGCCAACTGGCAGACCCCACCTACTTATGTGACGTTAGTCGGCAGTGGACATTGGAACTTTAAAAATTATGGTGCGCCCACCATGCCATATATTAATCCTCCCCCTGTTTACATGCCGCCTAATCTTGCCTATATAGATCCCTGGCAGGGGCAAACCGATGCCACCAACCTTCTTGCCACCATTATTGGCGACGATACCCTCCCTGATTTACACATCGCACGCGTGCCTGTTAGCTCCTCTACCGAAATGGACGCATTTGTCCAAAAAACCCTTGCCTATCAAACCCAACCCGTTCAAGAGTGGCAGAGAAACCACATGTTCGTGGCTGATAACATTCCAGACCCTGCCGGGGATTTTATTGCCTCAGCAGAAGCGGTTATCAGCAGTTATCTAGAAGGTGATCCGTATTACCAGCCCATACGTATTTATGAGAATGACTTTGGTTGTACAACGAGTAATTCACCGCCGTGCAATGCCGTGACTTATGCCATCACAAATACTCTTAATATCACCGGGTCATTGCTCGTGAATTATTTTGGACATGGCTCCTTCAACCGCTGGAGTAATGAGCAAATCTTCATCAATGCCGATGTTGGCACTTTGGACAACCCCACCCAACTTCCCATTATCCTCTCCATGACCTGCTTGGACGGCTATTGGCTCTACCCCAATAATGACAGCTTAGCGCGCACACTTCTGATTGCCGCCGACAAAGGTGCCGTAGCCACCTTTTCTCCAACGGGTTTGGGGGTCGCCACCGGACATGATCTCCTGACACGGGGTTTCTACGAAGCCCTGTTCACACAAGGACGCTGGGAACTCGGCGCCGCCACCCTTCAGGCCAAAGTCAAACTGTTTTTAGCAGATCACAGCTATGACTTAATGCACACGTTCACAGTCTTTGGCGACCCTGCTCTGCACATTCCAACGCCATATGATGTTGAACTAACCCCTGAGGTCGATAGCAGGAGCGCATCTCCTGGTCAAACGGTCACCTACACCTTAGACATCTCCAACCCTGGCCTGGTCACAGACACCTATACGATCACTCTCGCCGGGAATGCGTGGGATACTTCACTCAGTCATCCAATCCTCGGCCCTATCGCACCTGGAGGAACCTCTACCTTTACGCTCACCGTGGATATTCCCCCCGAAGCCCTCGGGAACCAAACCGATACCATGATCGTGCGTGCCACCTCGCAACAAGCCATTGCCCAAACAGATACCAGTACCCTCAGCACCACTGCCCTCACCGAGGGATTGGAACTCTCTCCTCTTGCGCTGTCCGGGTTCGGTACACCAGATTCCCTGGTAACTTACACCTTTACCGTAACCAACACCTCTATTGTGACGGATGTCTTCACCCTCACCCTGTCAGGCAATTCCTGGCCCTCCAACCTCTCTACCCCCAGTCTTCCCGTGGCCCCCGGAGCGAGTCAGGATTTTCAGGTTGTAGTTCAAATTCCTTCTACTGCCTTAGGCTATGATCTTGATCACGCGACTGTCTTGGCGCAATCCTCAAATGACCCCGCTCACGCCGCGGTTGCCACCCTCTCTACCCAAGCGCTCACCGAGGCCTTTGTTCTAAGCCCAGCAAAGGCAAGCCAGATTGGTTTGGCTGGCTCAACGGTCACCTACGTACTTGAGATCAGCAACCTGCTCAACATCTCCAAATATTACACCGTCGCCCTCACGGGACAACAATGGGAGACCCAAGCCCCCATCACCGTTGGCCCGGCCAATCCCGGCGAGACCGTCAATTTCCTCGTCTCGGTCACCGTGCCCCTGTCCGCCACTACCGGCTTGACGGATACGGTTAACGTGAACGTGTCGATGCTGGACATGCAAGACACCCAGGGTTTCAGCGTTTTAACCACGCAAGCCGAGGCCCTCCCCCCTCCCCCACCGGATATTTTTTATATTTTCTTGCCTGTGGCCGTGCGCCCCTGACATGTCCTCTTCCTATCAAACCCTGGCCCTCACCCTGGCCTCGCAGGCTGACCGTTTGCGTTTGCGCGTCAATGGCACAAGCATGTTTCCACTTCTCCAGAATGAAGACATCATCCTCGTTCAAAACGTGCCGCTTGACACTCTTTGCCCAGGGGACTTGATCACTTTTCGCCGGGAAAAAGATATTGTGACCCATCGGTTGGTCAGTGTGACCCCTCAACAATATCTTACAATCGGTGATAATATGTTTTCTCTTGACCCCCCTGTGTCCCCGGAGATGATCTTGGGCCGGGTTGTCGCAATTGAAAAAAATGCCCACTATCAGCCTCTCTCTGAACCCAAATGGGTCACCTCCACCCTGGTGCGGCTGGGACAACAAGCGGCTGTTATCGCTCCCCCTGGCGTGACCACCGCACGCCGCATGGTTGACTGGCTTACGCGGCGGCTCATTCACACCTTTCTATTACTATGGTTAACAAAAACACGATTCCTCACCCAAACCCTGAAATAATTGCACGCGTTCTTGAGACAGAAGCTGTCCTCGTGATGCCCTTGCGTGGACAAGTCAAGGTGCTTAACGAAGTCGGTGCCCGCGTCTGGACCCTCATTGATGGCGTCCACAGCACCGATCAGATTATCTCAACCATTTGTCAAGAATATGACACCTCTGAAGATACCGCCACGCAAGATGTCTCGGAATTTTTGACTCAGCTTGCCGCGCGGGGCATTATTACGTTTGCCTAATGTAATGCCCGCCTTTCGCTCTCTTTTGTTGCGTACCCGTCGGCTGGTTCTCCTTTTGCTGTTGACCGGAGCGTTTTTTGCAATTCCCCTCAGCGTGCTTGCCAATGTAGAATTAGTGAGCTTTGTTGGTTATCAAGAGAATACTTGGGCCAGGTTAAATTGGGAGACTGCCACAGAATTAAATAACTCCGGGTTTATTATCCTCCGCAATCAAACAGGGGGAACCGATCCCACACAGTACACCCAAATCCCCATCGTCGATCTCCTGGATGGCGAGACCAAAACCTTTATCGAGGCTCGCGGCGACTCGATCCTCGGTGCGGTCTATGAAGTCTATGACGAAAACGTCTCTTCCAATACATACTACTACTTGCTTCAAGCCGTCGATGCCGACAGTAGCTCGGAATTCCACGGCCCCGTCCCCGTGACGGTGACTTTGACCGCGCCATCCGTTACCCCTGAAGTCTCCTTGACCCCCTCCACCACCCCCACGCCCTCCCCAACCGCCACGCCTTCCCCCACTCCTACCCCAACCGCCTCCGGCTCAGTGACTCCTGCCGGATCAGCGACCATCACTTCCACCCCGATTTCTACCCGTACCCCTACTCTTACCCCGACGCGGACTTCCACCACCCCGCCGACCTTCCCGCCCTTCAACACCGTCACCCCCACGCGGACAGAAACCCCAACCCCTGGCCCGTCGTCCACGCCCACCATCACCCCCACCACCACGCCCTCTCCCACCGTGACCTTGCACCCGCTGGATTTGACCCTCACCGCCGTGCTCGCTCAAGTCACGCCTTTGGCAACTTACACCCCTCTCCCCCCCACGCGCACCCCTTTCCCAACCTGGACACCGGAACCTCTGCCGACCGCCCCCTCTTTGGAACCAGGCTTTTTAGATGGGGCCAGTTCCACGGCGCTTAGGGGGCTTATCCTCTCCGGGGTTTTCCTCGTGGCGGGTGGGGGAATGTTTACCTTCATCTATTTTCTCGCCCGTAAACGTGAGAAAACGTCCCAATAACCATGCCCCAACCATCCAACCTCGTTGTTCTCCTAAAAAAATATGGGTGGCTTCTGCTCGTATTCCTTGCTCTGTTGGCGGGTGGCGTTGCCCTTGCCGTGCGCCCTCAAACCACCTCCGAATCCCCTCAACAGCCCACCCCCACCCTTCTCCCTCCGATCCCAACTGCCGTCCCCGCGAAATTTGAAGGCATCCTCCGCCTCTCTGTGCGGGAAGCCGGGATGGTCCTCCTCACCCACGATGATTTATTTGCCAATGGGCTGGAAGTTGTCAACCCCGCCGACCTTCGGTTGTTCAACCTCGGCGTCCCCCAAACCCTGTGGTATTCCGGCACCGGAGATGACCTGCAAGTCTATTTTTACGGTCATCCTCTCGACAACCCCTACACCCTCGAAAACGTGTATTTTCTCACGACAGTAGACAATACCATCCCTCAAGCGATGCAAATTTCCGACCCGTCGCTCCCCACGACCCCCTCGTCGTTCTCTTTCCCTCGCCCCCTGCGCCTCGAAGAAAATGCCCTCTACCTCCCCAAAGCCGAGCCGGAACACACCTGGTTTTGGAAAAACCTTACCGCCCCCAAAACCGAAACCTTTGAATTTACCCTCTCTGAACCCGCCGCGGGCGAAGCCACCCTGCGCGTTGCCCTGTACGCCAACACGGAAGCCGCCAACATCACGCCCGACCATCACCTCCTCATCTCCCTCAACGGCACCCTCCTCGCCGACCAAACCTGGGACGGACGTGGTTTCCAAACGTTCGAACAAACCCTTTCCACAGAGACTCTTCTCGCAGGCACCAACACCCTGACCCTCGAATTCCCCGGTGATACTGGTGCCCTGGTCGAGACGGTCATGTTAGATTGGCTTGAGATCACCTACCCACGTCCGGTGAATGAGGAAAATAGCCGCGCGGGTTTCCGCGGCACGGGCGGTGAAGTGGACCTGATAGGTTTCTCCACCCTCCCCTTTGTCTTTGACCTGTCTCTCGCGGGGGATGGGACTCCGGTCGAGATTCGCCCCTCCGACACCCTCCAGTTTCCCACGGAAACCGATCACAATTACCTCGCCGTTGTCCCCAACGCCGTTGTATCCAACGCCGTGGACGCGAATGGCTTTCTCCCTCCCCTCTCCCTTTCCGCGGTTCAACTTTCCCCGGACTTAAGAACCGCCCAAGCGAAATACCTCGCCCTTGGCCCCCCGGATTTACTTGAACCCCTCCAACCCCTGTTGGACTACCGAGAATCTCAAGGCCTGACTACCCTGTCTATTCCCCTCAACACTGTTTACGACCAGTTCGGTGGCGGCCTAGCCCACCCGGAAGCAATCCGTTATTTTCTACAGTACGCGTATGAAAATTGGGAGACGCCCCCGCAATACGTCCTTCTCGTCGGAGACAGCACGTATGATCCCCGTGGCTACCAGGCCTCCCCGCAGGCCAACCGCCTCCCCAGCTTTTTTCGTTTCACCATCTTTGGGGGCGAAACCGTCAGCGACACCGCGTTCGCCCAATTGGACGGGGATACCCTCCCCGATCTGAGCGTGGGTCGCCTCCCCGCCCGCACCCCCGAACAAATCTCGATCATCGTCGCCAAAACCCTGGCCTACGAACAAACCCCCTCGCAGACCGGAAACCGCATTCTCGCCATCGCCGACGGGCAGGAAGCCTCCTTCCAAACGGATGCCCAGACCTTTTTAAGCAAATTTTCTCAGGACTATACCCCAGTGCTCCTCACCCCTCCCAAAGGCGATACCACCGCCACCGGACAAATCAGCAAAATTCTGGACGAAGGGGTGTTGTTCATGTCGTATTTTGGGCATGGAAGCGTCACCATGTTGGGCAAAGACCGGATTTTTTCTGTCGAAGACAGCGCCGCCCTGACCAACAAAGAAAATTTGCCGATCATGCTCAATAGCACATGCCTCGCCGGATTGTTTACCCATCCCGAAGCGGAGTCCTTAACCGAATCCATGTTGTGGAACCCCGACGGGGGCGCGGTCGCCGCCCTTTCCGCCACCAGCCTGACCATCCCCACCGACCAGGCCTATTTGATGGATGCTTTTGTCGCCGCCTTCCTTGCCAACCCGGACGCCTCGCTCGGCGATCTCTTACTTCTCGCCCAGCGCCAAATTCCTGTCGAACAGGAGGGTGTTCGCGAAGTGATGGATACCTTCCTGCTCTTTGGCGACCCGGCGTTGAAATTGCCTTAATCGCGCCCATAAAATTGTCGAATAAAAAAAGCGTGGACAAACTCGTCCACGCTTTTTTTATTCACTCATATTGTGCCAGGTGCGTCGCCCCTAATCCACCGCTATTTTTTCAATCAATTCCCAAAATGAATCATCTTTGCGAAAGTGAAGGCGGAAACTTGGAATGTCGGCCAAAAGAGTCTGGCAACGGGATAACAATTCAAAAGTCTGTTGGACGTTTGTAGAAATGACGGGGACATTTGCCACGATTTCGGCGAGGGCTTGTCCGGGGGAGGTCTTTTCCAGGTACACGACTTGATCTTGAACCAGATGGAACATCGCCGTTAACGGGCCGTGACGATTTTCTTGCGGGGCGACTTGGGTCGGGTTAAAAAATGGGGAGCTGTACACCGTCCAACCGGAGGGGCCGGGCTGTAAAAAAACCAGATCATCATTCAACACATTCTCCTCCCCCGATAACCGTGAGATCGTCGTTTTCCCGGCCCCGGAGTGACCGAAAAAAGCGTACACTTTTTGGTGACGGAGAATGCCCGTGGCATGGAAAAGGAAGCCACCGGATTGGAAGGCCTCAACGGCACACACCACGCGGAGAAAATAATCAATCTCCTCCAGAATGTACCTCGATCCTGGCCGCACCCATCCTGTTCGCGTTTGAAAATCGAAGTGTCCCTCCCACCCTGGCGGGGAAAAGCTCACGCCCTTCGCGAGGAAGAGAGGGGCTTTGTTGTCTGTTTTTGGAGCTTGGGATTGGGCGGGGAGGAGGTGGATTTCAAGCGGTTGAGACGGGGGCGGCACTTCGCTCAAAAATCTGGCATACCGTTGTTGAAGAGGCAGAAACCATCCAGGCACCGTGCGGCAATCTACCCGAAGATTGAACCACCCTGTTTGAAGAAAGAGGAGGTCGGGGGAAGCGCTCATTCCTGGCGTTTCGTTTTCAGGATCAGGATCGAGCCGACGATCAGCACCCCCGCGAGGGCCGCTTCGATCAATCCCCCTCGGGTCGCCTGGGCTTCGATGGGGCCGTGGATCGCGGTTGTGCCAGAGAGGTCCACTTCCTGTAACTGGTAGTAATAGGTCACGCCCCCTTCCACGTGTTGATCTTCATACGCATACTCTCCCCCGGTCAGGGAATCGGCGGAGGGGGGGATTAAGGTGGTGTTGATTTGGGTGAAAGGGCCATCGATTTGGCTTGCCCGGAGGATATTAAACCCGGCGACATCCAGCTCACTGGCGGTAGACCATTCGATAATGATGGCGGGAGCGCGGTACAGTTGAAATGCCTGGAATAATGTTATGATTCCGGCTAACAAGGTAAGGATTGTAAAGAAACGAAGCAAACGCATAAACTTTATCGGGTAATCTCATCCCTTTTATGAATTTTCAAACTTGAGAGTTTTTGAACTTGCACCTCTATTTTTCCCGTGTTATTCTTTGGGAAGCAAAAAAGGTCTCTCTCATTGAATACAATCTCGCACATGAACCTGTTTTTTTAGGAGAACTAATGTCAAAACCAGTCATTCTCACCGTGGACGACGAACCTCAGGTGCTCAACGCGGTTAACCGTGATTTGCGCCAACATTATAAAGGAGAATACCGGATAATTCGAGCCGGATCGGGGGAAGAGGCCCTTGAAGCGGTCCGCCAATTGAAACAGCGTAATGAGATGGTGGCGCTCTTTCTCTCGGATCAACGGATGCCCGGCATGAGCGGAACGCAATTTCTGACGGAAGCCCTCAAAATCTATCCTTCGGCCCGGAAGGTTTTGTTGACGGCTTATGCCGATACCTCCGCGGCGATTGAAAGCATTAACGCGATTGGGTTGGATTATTACTTGATGAAACCCTGGGACCCCCCGGAACAGCACCTGTTCCCTGTCCTGGATGATCTGTTGAGTGATTGGTGGGCGACGGTCCCGGTGCCCTACGATGGAATTCGGGTGGTCGGCACGCAGTGGTCGGCGACCTGCCATGTGGCGAAAGATTTTCTCGCGCGCAATCGGATTCCTTATCAATGGTTGGATGTTGAACTAAGCGACGATGCCCGTCATTTGATGGCGAGTTATGCGCAGGAACATCCCATGTTGCCCATTATCTTTTTGCCTGATGGCGAAGTGCTTGAAAATCCCGATTTACCAACTTTGGCTCGAAAAGTAGGGCTAAAAACGCAGGCCAACCAGCCTTTTTATGATTTGATCATTGTCGGCGGTGGCCCTGCCGGATTGGGTGCCGCGGTGTACGGGGCCTCGGAAGGTCTGAAAACCCTCTTGATCGAAAAAGAAGCCACCGGTGGACAGGCGGGAACCAGTTCGCGGATCGAGAATTACCTGGGGTTTCCACAGGGGTTGAGCGGTGCGGACCTCGCCCAACGCGCGACGATTCAAGCGACCCGTTTGGGGGCGGAAATCCTGACCGCATTGAACGTCGTTGCGATCCGCGTGGATGATCCATACAAATATGTCATCCTGTCGAACGGGGGGGAGATCGGGTGTAAGGCGTTGATTATTGCGACGGGGGTCTCTGTGCGGATGTTGAACGTGCCTGGGATTGAACACCTGACCGGGGCCGGCGTCTATTATGGCGCGGCGCTGACCGAGGCGGCCAATTATCGTGATCAGCATGTGTTTGTGATCGGGGGCGCAAATTCTGCCGGGCAGGGGGCGATGTTCTTTTCGCGCTATGCCAAAAAGGTGACGATGCTGGTGCGTGGCCCCGCGCTCGAGTTGGGTATGTCGCAGTATCTGGTAGATCAAATTGCGGCTACCCCCAATATTGAAGTCGTCACCCGTTCGGAAGTGGTCAGCGTTCAAGGCACGAATAAATTGCAGGCGGTGATTTACAAGAATCACGAGACGGGCGAAACGCTTTGTGTCGAATCCCCCGCTATGTTCATTTTTATTGGTGCTATGCCGCATACCGAACTGGTGAAAAACGTGGTCGAGATGAATCCAACCGGATTTATTCTCACCGGGCCTGATCTGGTTCAGGAAGGGAAATATCCCAAGAATTGGAAACTGCGCCGGGACCCCTACCTGTTAGAAACGAGTGTTCCCGGGATTTTTTCCGCCGGAGACGCGCGGGCAGGGTCCACCAAACGGGTCGCCAACGCGGTCGGGGAAGGGGCTGTCTGCGTGAATTTTGTCCACCAATATTTGAAGGAAGTTTAGGTAAGATACGGAATACGCAATACGGAATACCGAGACTTCTGATATTCCGTATTGCGTATTCCGTATTTAGTGAGTGAGCTAATGTATTCTTTTCTCAAGAAAATTCCCCTGTTTGCGGATATGCCAGAGACCGATCTGGAACGGCTTTGTGAGATGGTCACGGAAGTTACCCTGCACCCCGGGCAGGTCCTCTTTTTAGAGGGCAGTCCGGGAGATCGGGCCTATATCATCCAAAATGGTCAGCTTGAAATCCTTCAGCAATACGCAGGGCGGGAAGTGCTTGTTGCGGTTCGGCAAGCGGGGGATGTGATCGGCGAGATGGCGTTGGTCGAAGATGTCCCGCGTTCGGCCACGGTTCGGGCCAAAAGTCCGACGGTATTGTTGGCGATTCATAAAGATCAATTTAACCGGCTATTGGACATCAGCCCCTCTGCCGCCCGTGCGCTGGTGACGACCGTGCTCAATCGTTGGCGGGCGACGGAAGTGGTTCGCCGCCAAAGCGACAAAATGGCCCAGTTAGGGACTTTAACCGCCGGGGTGGCCCATGAACTCAATAATCCCGCCGCGGCAGTCAAACGGGGTGCAGAACAGCTCCAGCAAACCATGGGGCGTCTTTGGGAGGCGTATGCCAACCTGGGAGATTTGGGATTGACCCCGGAACAGAAAACGACGCTCCAAGAAATCGGCGAAACCACGCAAATCGGCGCGGGACGCCCGGTTTTACTGGACGCCGTTTCCCGGAGTGATCGGGAATACGAAATCGAAAGCTGGCTGGAAGCGCGCGGGGTCCCCGAACCCTGGGAACTGGCCCCCACCCTGACCGATTTAGATATGGATGTCGGGCAGTTGGAAACCCTCGCGGCGCATTTTACCCCCGCGCAAATCCCCGTTGTGGTCAATTGGCTGAGCATCCATTACGCTTCCCACTCCCTCTTGGCGGAAATCAGCCAGGGCGCCGGGCGCATTTCCGAAATCGTCAAAGCGCTGAAGTCGTATTCCTATCTCGATCAGGCGCCGGTTCAGAACGTAGATATTCACGAAGGGTTGGATAACACCCTGCTCATTTTGCGAAATAAGTACAAACAAGGGATTAGTGTTCGGCGGCAGTACGCGCCCGATTTGCCCAAAGTTCAAGCGTTTGGCAGTGAACTCAATCAAGTTTGGACAAATATTCTCGACAACGCCGCCGACGCGTTGGAACCTCAAAAATCGCCCCCGCCCGAGGTCGTGATCCGCACATCCTGGGACAAAGATTGGGTGACGGTGGAGATCGAAGACAACGGGTCGGGGATTCCCGATGATATCCGGTCGAAGATATTTGACCCTTTCTTCACCACCAAACCGCCGGGGAAGGGGACCGGACTGGGGTTAAACATCTCGTACAACATCATTGTTCACAAACATCGCGGCGATATCAAAGTCTACTCCCAACCGGGACGCACCACGTTCATCGTGAAAATACCGCGCGTGGTCGAGGCCTCTCCGGGGTCCACCCCCCCGCCAGTGCAGTGGAATGTGAAACCGGATGATGATGAAGTGTGTGGGATTTTAGAAAACAATCGGACGATTGCCGTTGTCGGTCTTTCCAGTGACCCGGATCGCGCGTCGCAAAGTGTTCCCGCTTATCTCCAAAAACAGGGATACCGGATCATCCCCGTCAATCCGAGCCTGGATGAGGCATTGGGCGAAAAAGCGTACCCCAGCTTGTTGGAAATCCCCACGCCCGTGGACATCGTGCAAATTTTCCGCTCGAACGAAGCCGTGCCACCGATTGTGAAGGACGCGATTCAAATCGGGGCGAAGGTGATTTGGATGCAGGAAGGGATCGTGAACGATCAGGCCGCGGAAACCGCGCGACAGGCCGGGTTGCAGGTCGTGATGGATATGTGTATGCGGGCATCCCACCGGCGGTTGATCAAGTCGTAACCAAATACCCAGGTTTTTGTAAACCCTTGGTTTTCGAGAAAAAGTTAATTAAGGTGCTCCCGTTTTGGGCGGGAAAAGTGCCGAGATTTTGAAGGGATGGGAATATACATTTCCCATCCCTTCAAAATCTCGGGTTTCCTCCCAGTAACCCAGGTAGAACGCAAAAAAAATGAGCGAGGACATCGCTCATTTTTTTTTGGGAATACTGACTACGGTAAAGGACGCCATGCCATGGACAGCAGAGCGGCGACGGCAATCAGAAGCGCCCCCGCCACCGTAAACAGGAAACTGATCTCGGTCGTTTGTTCTTCAGTCAAAATGTGCGTAGGTAAATTCCGAAATACCTCTTGCAGTTCGCTGGCGCTGGTCGCGGCATAATAAATACCCCCGGATTCATCAGCGATGGTTTGAAGGGTTTCCTCATCAATCGCGCGGCTGAACCCCCGGCCCCCACCACCTCCCCCGCCAAATTGATTGCCGAAGGACGGGCCACCAAACCCCATCGCGCCCTCACAGCGTGGGCCACCAAACGCACTGTTTTCGCTCTCCGTGCCAAACCCAATCGTGTAGACCCGAATGCCTCGGTCAATCGCCAGTTGGGCGGCGTCCAAAGGCTCTGGCCCGGCATTGGCCACCCCATCCGTCAGCAGGACGATAATATGCGGAGCATAGTCTTCTGCCCGATCTGGCGTGGGTATCCCGGCCTCTGGGTTGATAGGGGCGACCTGAGAATCAAGCTCGCTGATGGCTTCAATCGAGGTCACAATGGCACTGCCTATCGCGGTTCGGCGGGCGGGGGTCAGATTGTCAATGGCATCGTACAACAGTTCCTGATCGGTCGTGGGTTCCTGAACGAGGACTGCAAACCCGGCAAAAGCCACAATCCCGATTTGCATATTGGGGTTTTGCCGTTCAATGAATAGTTTGGCCGCTTCTTTGGCCGCTTCCAGGCGATTGGGGGCAATGTCTGTGGCACACATACTCAGCGAAACATCCAACGCAAGAATCACTGCCGTTTGCCCTGCCGGAACCTGGATGGTCGCGACCGGGCGGCTCATCGCCAATACCAAACTGGACATCGCGATCATGAACAATACGAACGGCAAGTGGCGGCGTATCCAAGATTGGCGCGGAAGCACCTCCCGGATCAGCGATAAGCTGGAATACCGGATGGCGGAACGACGCCGTCGGCGCATCACCCAAAGATAGGCGGCGATGCTGAAGGGGACAAGCCCCAATAACAATAAAAACCCGGGCCAAAGTAAATCCATACACTACCTCCGACCGTACAATCTGTTCACTGGGAATTCATCACAACTTATGGAGAGAGTTCGCCGAAAAAAGGATGGATGGGGGGATGCACATCCCCCCATCCATCCTTTTTTCGGAATTTTCTGCAAAATTACATTCACTATGTTAAAACACGCGTCCAAACCAAATCATTGAGATCGCCCCGCCCAATAGTAAAAAAAGCAGACTCGCGCCTGCAAACAGCGAAGTCACCTCAATCTCCTCGGTTTTAACGATCAGTTGCGGTTTCAGATCAGCATAAATCTTTTGTAAGTCTTCCTCGCTCTGGGCGTTGTAGTACGTCCCTTGCGTGATGTCTGCGATTTGTTGCAGGGTCGCCTCGTTGAGTTGGGTGAAGACCAAAAAATCATCAATGGAGAGCGTCGTCCCTTCGGGACTGCCGATGCCAATCGTATAAATGCGAACCCCCCGACGACTGGCTTCCACCGCGGCTTCCAACGGGTCGGGGTCCATGTTATTGTCCCCATCCGTGAGGAGGATGATCACCGAGGGGATGTAAGTTCCCTGGGGAACGGCGGTTGGGGTGGGAACAGGGGTGAGATTGGGGTCGCTAAACAGCGGTTCCTCAGGCACGGGGGCGACCACATTTAGGGAGGAGAGAATGCCATTCGCCAGGGAGGTGCCGCGTTCCGGGGACAGGCGGTTGATCGCGGTGTAGAGGGCTTCTTTGTCATTTGTTGGGGGTTGGATCGAAAACCCACTATCGCTGAACGCAACCACGCCGATCAAAATACTGGAAGGTTGATTCTCCACAAACGTCCGGGCCGCGCTTTTCGCCGCTTCCATGCGGAACGGTTTGAGATCATCTGCCGCCATACTGCCGGATACGTCAAAGGCCAGGATCACCGTCCCCTCCACGCGGGGGAGGCTGACGACCGCTTGCGGGCGGGCGGACCCGATCAACAACACGACAAGGCCCGCGAGCATTAACAGCGCGGGGACATGCCGACGCATTTCCGTGGGTTGACCGACGGGAGCCTGCACGCCAAACTGGCTGAAATTTTCGAGAAATCGGCGTCGCCGCTGTTGCAGGCGGGAATACGCCCCGATCAGGATCGGGATAACCAACAGGGTGAGGAGCATGATGGGCCAGATAAAGGACATATCTATCTCCGGCGTTGTTTGCGTAAGGCGGCAAACCGCACAATCGCCCGCACCATGTCTTCGTTCGTAGAGATGGACAGCAGATCAACCCCTGCGCGTTTGAAAGTCTCTTGCAGGACCGTTTCCCGTTGTTGGGCCGCTTCGTAAAAGCGCTGGCGAAATTTTTTGTCGTGCGTGTTCACGTACATTTGCTCGCCCGTTTCGGCATCTTCCAGCCAGATAGGCCCCACGTCGGGAAGTTCATGTTCGCGGGGATCATGAATCCGAATGGCGAGGACTTCGTGCCGTTGGTTTAACAAGGCCAGGGGCCGTTCCCAGCCCGGGGTGGAGATAAAGTCCGAGAGGATGAAGATCAGGGAGCGCTTTTTCAGGCTGTGTAAACCCCCGGCCAACAAGGGGGTCAGATCGGTGACGGGAGTATGCGTCTGGTGTGGATGTTTCAGCAAATCGTTGAGGATGCGTAAGACCTGAATCCGCCCCCCCCGCGCGGGGATGGTGCGCTCGATCCGGCTTCCGTAAAAAATTGCGCCCACCCGATTCCCGTGGCGGGTCAACAATCGGGCGAAGGTGGCGACAAAATCAATCAGAATCGTGCGTTTGAGACTTTGCGCCGTGCCGAAATCCAACGAGGGACTCAAATCCAACAAAAACCACGCTGTGATCTCCCGGTCTTCGACGTACTGGCGCACATAGGGGGAGTCCATCCGCGCGGTGACGTTCCAGTCAATGTATCGGATATCGTCCTCGGGCTGGTATTCGCGCAGGTCCGCGAAATCGACGCCGTAGCCGTAAAACAGACTGCGGTAGTCGCCTTGCAACAGCCCGTCCAGCCGCCGGATCACCTGCCAGTCCAACCGCTGAAGAATGCGGTCCGGGCTGACGGGGTCAGGCGCGACCCTCTCCGGGGCCGCGGCCGGGGACGGTTTACGCGTTGACGCGAACATATTGTTCTCGGAGGGGAACGACCGGGATCGGAATCTGATTGAGAATCTTTTTCAGCAGATCATCGCCGGAGATGTTGTCGGACAGGGCTTCGTAGGTGAGGACGATCCGGTGCCGGATGACATCCAACGCGAGGTCAAGCACATCCTGTGGGAGGGCGTAGTTGCGTCCACGGACAAAGGCCAGCGCGCGGGCGGTCAGGATCAGGTTGATCGAGGCTCGGGGACTCGCCCCAAACATGATGTAGGGGGACAATTCTTTCAGCCCGAAGTCTTTGGGTTGTCGTGTCGCCGTGACCATGCGGACGGCGTATTCGATCAGCGCGGGGTCAACGTACACCTGGTCGGCCTCTTTTTGCAGATCGAGCAGTTGCTCGGTGGTGAGGACTTTTTGCACGGCCTGGAGCGCGTTGGTCATGCGTTCGACGATGACAAACTCCTCGGTGGACGTAGGATACCCGACGAGCACCTTCATCATAAATCGGTCAATTTGCGCTTCGGGCAGGGTGTAGGTTCCTTCAGTTTCGATGGGGTTTTGGGTGGCGAGCACGAGAAACGGGTTGGGCACTTTGTACGTTTCCCGGCCAATCGTGACCTGTCGCTCTTGCATCACTTCGAGCAGGGCACTTTGCACCTTCGCGGGGGCACGGTTGATTTCGTCCGCCAGGAGAAGGTTCGTAAAGACGGGGCCGAGCGAGGTGTTAAATTCGCCCGATTTTTGATTGTAGATGCGGGTTCCGACCAAATCGGCGGGGACGAGATCGGGGGTGAACTGAATGCGTTTGAACTCCCCCCCGATGGCCTCCGCCAGGGTCTTGATCGCCATCGTTTTCGCCAGCCCCGGCACCCCTTCGACGAGGATGTGCCCCCGCGCGAGCAGGGCGACGATCAAGCGCTCCAGCAGATGATCCTGCCCGACGATGATCTTTTTGACCTCGTACAGGACCCGCTCCATCGGGCGTTTGTTTAAGTTCTCGTTCCGATCCATATTTGCTCCTTTGATGATTGACTGAGATTCCCGAAAAAAAGGATGCATGGGGGAAGGTCTTCCCCCATGCATCCTTTTTTTCGGAACTACCATTGTTTTAATGGGGCGGCGAACCCCCCAACGCGGTCACCGCGACATTGATCGGGACGGCAAAGCCAATGCCAACAAAAAAACTTTCTTCCGTGGGGTTGACGATGCCGGTCACAATGCCCACCACATGCCCACTCCGATTGAGCAGTGGCCCCCCGGAATTCCCCGGATTGACCGCCGCGTCAATTTGAATTAACCCGGTCAGTTGGAGGTCACTATCCGGGACCTGAAACGTGCGCCCGAACCCGGAGATCACGCCCGCACTCATCGAACTGTACAACCCGAATGGATTGCCGACGACATACGCTTCATCGCCCACATTCATCGCGTTGGGATTCCCCAAAATCGCCGGGGGGAACGGGGGCAGGAAATCGAGGGCCTGGATCACGGCGATGTCATTTTCTGGTTGCTCCGCTACGATCTGGGCTGAAGATTGGGAACCATCTACAAAGGTGATGAGAATTTCGGTTGCACCGGCTACCACATGCAGGCTTGTCAAAATATCGCCGCTAAAATCAATGATGACCCCGGTTCCTAATCCGCCGTTGGATTCCCCATCTTCTCCGGGAGATTGCGTTTCGATGAGCACAATGGAGGGTTGAACGAGTTGGTACACCTGCATGGAAAAAGCAGGGGGCGGGGTGGCGGAGGCGAGGGCTTGTGCGATGGTGTCTTCCACTTCAACGGTGGTGAGGGGGAGAGGGGCGGGGAAAGCCTGGTTGTAAATGATCAACGCCAGGAGCGCGGCAAACACGCCCGAGGCGAAGGGAAAAGCTTTCCGCACCCAGGTGCGAAGACTTTGCAGGCGACCGCGCCAGACATCGAGGGGGGAGACCGGGACTTCTTCTACATTCATTTGGATGTATTCATGGAGAGGTTTGGGGTTGTGAACCTAATCATCCATACGCTTTTGGGGCGGGATTGGATTTCTCACGGTGCATGGTGGATGAGATGGGCATCTGGGTCCACTCGGAAGCCCAAGAAACTGATTATTCGTTTATCCCCCTAAGGATACTGCAAGTCTGTTCTTCGTTTGGTTAGATGAAGATGAAAAAATCGGAGATGGCCCTACCGTGGGGATGATCTCAACTCTCGGCGTGTTTGATGGCCCCGAATGCGGCGAAGACGCTGTTTTTGTGTAATATCTCTACGGTTTGAAACCCTACTTTTCGGAGCGTATCGATTTGAAAGAGCAAAGGGCGGGGGGTGTCTTCCTGTGCGATGTAGGCAAAAACCTGCTCCCGGTAGGCCTCGTCCCGAAATTCGCGGAGGTAATTGCCGTACCGTGCCCACATCAAAGCCTGGACGGCCTCGGTGGAATGTTCGATCAGATCTGAAATCCACATGGAGCCGCCGGGTTTCAGCGCTTGATAACACCGGGCGAAAACCGCTTCCCATTCATCTTCTGTTCGCAGGTGGTGGAAAACGGCGGCGGCCAGGATGATGTCGAATTGGGCGGGGGGGAGGGCGAGGGCGCGGATATCCGACTGGATCGGGGTGAGCGTGCCCGTGGTTTGGGGGCGAATGCGCTCGAGGGCGCGATCCAGCATGGGTTGGCTTAAATCCACGAGGGTGACGTTCAGGTTGGGGCGGGCGTGCAACATTTTGAGGGTGTAGTTGTCCATCGCC
>WBZL01001790.1_pt1 | contig 21826 bp, 15 predicted proteins | sample 5204291 | NCBI WGS metagenome assembly WBZL01 (sample SAMN12344345, study PRJNA552823) | activated sludge metagenome | biome: Activated sludge suspended growth; feature: Nitrification reactor; material: Wastewater; isolation source: activated sludge from nitrification reactor of wastewater...
GATGGCGCCGCACCGGTCAGAGAGATATTTCCATAACAAGCAGGATCATGGCAGCCCCACCGGGCTTGTCCAACAAACGATTCAGATTGTGGCTCGCTTCGCGATCACAATCTAACCTTACTCGTTGTCGTCGTTTTGGTGCGCGGAAACATCGGTCTGTGCATTTCGGTTCTCGTCAGCATTATTAATCCACTGGAATTGATAATGCATTGATTTCCTCCAGGTGCGTTATCACAAACGTCGATTCTCCAGTGTTTTTCATGCTGACCCGGTAGGATTTTCCATCGATAAAAATCGCGGGAATTTCAAGCGTTCCCGTTGACGCGTCATACTGCGCCGGTGTTGCATAGCGAGGATTGTCGGCTTGTAAGGTAATCAAGGTAAACGAGTGGTCACTCAGTCTTTGCAATTGCGCACGGTAATGCCTCCCGCCAGTATGTATGTCGTTCAGGTTTAATAGGCCTGAGGCGCGATCAAAGGTTGCCGCCACATTTAACGCTGTTGCCGGCGCTTCAACCGGAATATTGCAGAGTCTCAACGTGCACAGTGTTTTGGCCAGCAGTGCATCGGCGCGGGTAATGAGGCCGTCTCCGTCGACATCAAAGGCAGCATTGGTTGCATTGAGCATTTCGGTGTTCTGGACGGCGAGAAGAATCAATGCGACATCAATCCGGTCAACATCGCCGTCCAGGTCGACGTCGCCGGGAATCGATACTGGCAGTTCGGGTTGTTTCGGCAGTTCGTTGCTCGCCGGTTCTCCCGTCAGCGCACTCAAGGCAGCGCCAAATTCACCGGATTCAAGCCCTGCGTTCAACAACACCAGAAATGGATTCGACGGAAAAAAGCGTGCATTGGAGATCAATTGTATTTCAATCAAATAGGCGCCACTTGGGCCGCCGATCTCACCATCCGGATTTTCCAGGAAAAAACTCAGGTGTGTATGCAGGACACCGCCGGTGCTGGTGATGTCGACAACCAGCTTAGGATTGCCTTGTATGCCGGTTCCCGTAAAAATAGTGCTGCCATCAATGCCGAAACTGTTTTCGCTGAAACACAGCAATTGTCCAGCGCATTGCGCGTAATCGCTGAGTATCTCGGCACTGGCCTCGAGTCCGCCAAATAACCGGATTTGCACATGCCGCGGCGCATCGTGCCAGGCGGATAGAGCAGGATCCCAGTATTTCAGTCTGCCTAACGCACGATAACTGAGCAATTCGTTGGGCAACAGTGCGTTGCTGACAGACTGAAATCCGGGATTTCGGGTGCTGAAATCGCCGCCGGCCAGATCGCCAAGGTTGACGGGAAAAATAAGCTTGTTTGTCGTTGCTTCAATCGGTAGCGTGCCAGCCGGAAGTCCCAATGTATCCGTCAGGCCATTCAGATTGCAGCCGGTTGCGCCGGATGTGCGGCAAAATCCGGCAAACAAGGCATTGCCCTGACCCCAGACTTCGATATCCAGATGCTGTGCATGAACCAGCTGATTCGCCCATAAAGTCGTGATCAGAAGCGTGCAGAAGTAGCCGGCTTTGTAAAAAGGCATTTGAAGCTTCGATTGATCGGATTGTGCTGCGGATCGCATGACCATATTTAAAATGTGGCGCGCACGCCGAAAATGAAACTGCGGCCCGGCTCCGGTGCGAAATTGCGCAAAAACGAAACCGAGTTGCGAATTTCTTCGTTGAGCAGGTTGTAGCCTTTTGCGAATAGCCATAAATCTCCCCATTGATTTGCTTTGAGCTGATAGTCCGCCGACGCTGTCAATAAGTGATAACTATTGGTTGGTGTTTCGTTTTGACCGGGATGGCGCTGCGCTTCGGCGCGAGTGAATCGCAGTGCGGTGTTCCAGATCGAATTTCCGAATCCCAGCTCGGCGCCATAGTGCAATGGCGGCATACGGGGTACGTCGTCACGATCGCCATTGACGAAGCGGCCGCGCACATAGTCGGAGAATAACGACAGTGACAGGTTGCCGTAGGGCAATTGATAAAGCGTGGCGTCGACTCGGGATTCATAGCCGATGAATTCCGCGCTGCGCTGACCGTAGGCAAAGACCGAAACACATTCCGCCGCGCTGACGCAGCGCTGGCGTATGACTTCGTTATCTATTTCATACACCAAGCCGGTGTTGCGTAAAAAAATAAAATCATCCGTGCGGTTATAGTAACCATTAATTCGCGCGCTGAATCGTCCGGTTTTCCATTCAAAACCCAGATCAGCCATGTTTACGGTTTCATTTTTTAATTGCACGTTACCAATTTCAAAACTGCGCGTAGACAAGTGCGGACCGAATGCAAATAATTCCTGAATATCCGGCGGACGTTCGCCGTGGTTGAAAGTCAGCGTGGCTGTGACATCCTGGCGGGGATTCCAGTGCACGGCTGTGGAAACGGATACAGCCTGATAATCAACCGAACCCGGTAGCGATACCGGTGGCAGGGCGCTGCCGCGCAGCCTGAGTTCGGTTGCCGCGGGGTTGGCGCGGGCATGCTCGAACCGGATGCCGCCTTGCAGTGTCCAATTATTCCAGGTATACGCATGCGCAGTGTAAAACCCGAGTGACAGTTGTCTGGTTTTTGGCACGAACGTCTCAACGCCGAGCGCCGAGAATTTGCGATCGATCCACTGTACACCGTAGGTGCTGCTCAGATTGCGCAATAGGCTTTGTTGTATTTCCAGACGGCCTTCGCCGACGTCATTTTTAAAGCGGGTAAACGGTGATCCGCCTTCGAATTCGGTATGCCCGTAATCAATAAGCCCGTAGCGGAAACTGATGCTGTCAATGCCGCGTACCGGTTCGTACCATTCGGATTTGAAATCGTAGCGCGTTTGCCGCATATTAATGCGAACATTGGGAAACAAAGCCTGTTGACCGAAAATGTCTTCAAATCCCGTCAGATCGTCAAGCCTCGGCAGTATTGTTTCCAGGCCGTCAAGATGGTTAGGGTCGAGTTGGTGACTGCCTCGGGGTATGCCATAGCGATTGTCGGTGTGACTGACCGACATGCCCGCCATAGCCTGATCGCCCAGCCATGAAATGCCGGTAAAGCCGCCAATGGCCTTGCTGTCGGTATTCGGTATTTTACCGCTGACATTGGTTATTTCCGTCAGCCCGAGTTGCTGTGCCGCAAAGGTTTCGTCGATGGCTTTTCCGGGTATCCGGATGTCATTGCGATCGCGAAAAAAACCGCCCAGATTGAACGCAATGCTGTCTTTGCCCGTATTTAATGTAAAAGCCGAATGCGTGCCGTTTGCGTTGGTGTCATAACGGCTTTCGGCGGTGCCGCTAATGGTTTTTCTGACGCGCCGCTCCGGTATGCGGCCGTCGCTGACGTCGACAATGCCGCCGATGGCATTTCCACCGTAGCGCACGATTTCAGGGCCGCGCAGAACTTTGATTTCATGTGCAAACAAAGTGTCGATCGCTAGTGCGTGATCGGGACTCAGGCTGCTGCCATCATGCGTGCCGATACCATTTTGCAGGATGCGTACGCGAGAGCCTGTCAGTCCGCGGATAACCGGTATGCCGACACCTGGTCCGAAAGATGCATTGCTGATGCCCAATTCTTCGTTCAGCGTCTGACCTAGCGTATCGCTTTGCCGCAAATGCAGTGAGCGTCCTTCCAGTGTGCTGGAATTCGGTGTCGTTGCCGGTTCCGGCGAAGCGCCGATAATGTTGATCGGCGCAAGCTGAATTACGGTGTTGTTTATGATAGATTCCGCTGATTCTTTGCGCTGTGCCGATTCACGGTTTATGTCTTCGGCTGAAGCGTTATCAGTGATTGCCGTGATCAGCATCAGAATCAGCATGACTGCTAGTTGCGGCATAGACAGAAGTATTTTTTTTGACCTGCTGATTCCTGAAAGCAGATTGTAGTCGCTGTGGCGATTGTCACAGTGCACTGCTCAGATTCTGCTTTAAAAGCTGTCGTAGTGGTACGTCGATACATTGTTATTAGATTCAGAGTAATGTCACACTTTGCTGAAAAAAAGCGCCTCGAGATTGTCAAAGCCAGTTCCTGACTGCCTAAGGGGAAGGGGATAATTTCAGTTCAGAAACATGTTTCGAGACCTTTGCACGGTGTCATGAGCGGTGCGAGAATAAGGCAAAAATTTGCGAAAAAGCGGAGTTTACACGGAGTAAATGAGCATTTTTCGCAAATTCTTAACGCGATTATCGTACCGCGTAGTAACCGTGCAAAGGTCTCGTTTCAAAATAATGGCTTTGCTTTCCGAAACGCGATAATCTTCTAATTTTTCATGCTGAATGCGCGCCAGGATCAGGTATGAATTTCTTGCTGCCATGTCAATGGTGGAAGAAGGAACGATAAAAACACCGATCTTTAAAGACGATGTCAGCAATCAGCATAGTTAGCACAAAACAGTAAATATCAACCGATTCACGGTACAGAAATAATCACCAGGAAACATTGAATTGTTAAAATGATATGTTATATCATAGCGGAAATCAATATGAAATACAAAATTAAGCTTGAGATTAATGAATACGAATGAATACGAATGAATACGAATACTGACCAAAACAACAGTCGTCTACCGGTAACCGTGCTTTCCGGATTTCTGGGCGCAGGTAAAACAACCGTGCTGCACCACCTTCTGAAGAACCGGCAAGGGTTGCGTGTCGCTGTGATTGTTAATGATATGAGTGAAATCAATATTGATGTGGCTATCCTCGGAAAAGAAATTGCGTGGAATCGATCTGAAGAGAAGTTGATTGAATTCAGTAATGGCTGCATTTGCTGTACATTGCGTGAGGATCTGTTAATTGCGGTGCGTAAGCTGGCCAATGAAAAAAGATTTGATTATCTGATCATAGAATCAACAGGAATATCGGAACCAATGCCGATCGCGGAAACTTTCACGTTTGCTGACGAAGATGGTGCTGGTCTGTCTGAAATTGCACGTCTGGATACGATGGTCACTGTGATCGACGCAGTCAATTTTCTGCGCGATTATGATCAAGCCGACCTGCTTCAGGAAACCGGCGAAAGCCTGGGAGAAGACGATGAACGCAGCGTCGCCGATCTGCTGGTTGATCAAGTGGAGTTTAGCGATGTGATTCTGGTCAACAAAACCGATCTGATTAATGCCGAAGCGTTGGGGAAATTGCGCAGTGTTCTGCGGTGTTTGAATACGCAGGCGGAAATTATTGCAATTGAAAATGGACGTATAGATCCCTCTAAAATCCTGAACACCGGAAAATTCAGCTTCGAGCAGGCGCAGGAGGCGCCTGGCTGGTTAAAAGAAATGCGTGGTGAACATATTCCTGAAGCCGAAGAATACGGCATAGACAGTTTTGTCTATTCAGCCAGGAAACCATTTCATCCACAGCGGTTTTATGATTTTTTGCACCAACCTTGGGGAACGGAAGGAAAGCTGCTTCGCTCCAAAGGATTTTTCTGGCTGGCAACACGGCCGGATTATGCAGGACAGTGGAGTCAGGCCGGCGGTATTGCGCGTTACGGTTATGCCGGACTGTTCTGGAAAGCTGTGCCGAGAAGCGAATGGCCGCAAGAGACGAGCGATATTCAATCGATCATGGAAAAATGGCAGGAACCTTACGGCGACCGGCGGCAGGAGCTGGTTTTTATTGGACAGAACCTTAATCGGCATACTTTGTGCCAATGGCTGGATGAGTGCCTGTTGACCGATACAGAACTGGAAGCGGGTGAAGCAGGCTGGATTGAATTGCGCGATCCATTTCCTGCCTGGCAGGCGTAACAGATGCAAGTCGCATCTGTTACCAATCAAAAAGTGGTGTATCAGTCACTGTGCACGACCCCAATAAACCTATCAGGAGTAACGCAGAATACTATGTGTGTTTATAAAACTTATCAATTTTTACTACCATAAATGAAATGATGGCTGATATTGAAAAGATTATCGAAAAATCCCAAAAAACATGCGCGTCAACAGGAAACAAGCTGACCAATAAGCGCAAGAAAGTGCTGATGGTTTTGTTAAATTCCGCTTTGCCGCTTTCTGCATATGATATTGTGGAGCGCTACAAAGACCAGTTCAAGGAATCGTTACCCGTCATGTCGGTTTACCGCATGCTGGATTTTTTGGTTAAAGAAAAGCTGGTGCATAAACTTGAAACAGCAAGTCAATACATTTCATGTTCACATATTGCATGCAATCATCAACACGAGATGCCGCAATTCCTTATTTGTGATCGCTGCGGCAGCGTCAAGGAAGTGGGTATTAAAAAAGCGATCATTGAAGAACTGGAACACAGCATTCGAAATACAGGTTTTTTGCTAACGCATAAACAACTGGAATTACACGGCATCTGCAAGCGCTGCAAAATCCAGTCTGTGTGAGCAGACCAAGGGAGATTTTAAGAAATGGCGAGTGTGATGCCTCAGCGGGTTGTTGAAAATTATCTACATGCTACCACTGCGGCGTTAAAATAAAACGATAATGCCCATTTATCACGCATAAACACTACTTTTGTCGGTACAAACATCTCGCGCCTACGCGCGAACTTCAGGACTGATTTCAGCGTTTTGCTTGCGTCACCTATTTCTGTTTTACGCCAGCTGCCGCGATTAGGCTTTTCAGTCGTCTGTTAAGGACGATATCGTGTTTCTTTTTTTTGTTCATATCTGACCAGTTTTGCCAGATCGAGCATTTCTTCGGACAGAATTTCCAAAACATCATCCAGTGTTAATATTCCGACCAATTCTCCGGCGTCATCGACGATTGGCAAACGACGGACGGTTTTGCGGCGCATAAAGTCGATGGCATCATACGTGGCGGTATTTTCCTTCAAGGTAAACAATTCCTGCGTCATGATATCGCCGACGGTAATGACGGTTTCATCCAGTTCAGTGGCCAGCACTTCCACGACCAGATCGCGATCGGTGACGATACCGACCGGTATCGCGCGGCCGTTGGGTTTATCGATTACGATGAGTGCGCCGACATGATACGTGCGCATCAATCTGGCTGCTTCCAGTACGGGCTCATCACGTTGAATAACAATGACTTCACGATTGCAGATTTCGCCGACTGACATAGTCATTCCCCTTTTCTGTTGAATTGAAAAATTACAATTTGTACGCGCCCGGTTTACATGAAAGGTGCGGCTTATGTTTGGCGCATCGCGGTTATTTTCACATTACGTGATTCAATTCTGCGCTATTCCGTTTTATTTGACAATGTTGTCAGGCATCCATTCCATTTGCACAGTGAAACGGAAATATAACTATCGCGCTCCGGCATCGATAGCTATCGATCAAGTTTCAGTTGTTCCCGATCCAGCTGCGCCGTCAATGCTTGCAGGGTAGTGGAGATCGCTACCGGATAATTGTCGGTGCAATCCATGGCAATCATTGCGGCTGGCAGACTTTGATAATGCAGTAAAGTTTGTTGACGCAGCGCATGCAGTGAGGGCTTTGGATGAAGCCTTTTCCCGGCGTGCATAAACGGTTGCAATAAAGGCGCACCTTGTTGCGGATCGCCGTTTTCAAGGGCGACAGTATCACCGGACATGCAGCCGTCACGGTCAAACATACGGTAAACCTGCTTTCGGCCCGGCCATGTGGCTTTGCCTTCAGAACGTTTGCGCTTGGGTTTGCCGGCAAATTCCTGCAATTTGTACGCGCAGTCGAGCGCCGGTGCGTCGTTGGATACATCGAGTGCGGTGCCGATACCGAAACCATCGATTGGCGCGTGGGCAGTCAATAATGTTTGCAGCTTGTATTCATCCAGATTGCCGCTGGCGAAAATGGTGACGCCGTGCAGCCCGCCGTCATCCAGTATGCGACGGACGTTTCTGGCGTGTTGTGCCAGATCGCCGCTGTCGAGACGTACACCTTTGATGATGATATTGTCGGTTTTCAGTTTATTTGCCAAGGCAACGACTTTGTGCGCGGCGGCTTCGGTATCATAAGTGTCGATGAGTAACGTGGTATTGTTCGGATGTGAACGGGCGAAATGCTCGAAGGCCTGGCTTTCATCATCATGCGCCTGAATGAACGCGTGCGCCATGGTGCCGAAAATCGGAATATCGTATAGCGTTCCCGCCAATACTGTGGCTGTACCGGAAAAACCTGCGAGGTAGCTGGCGCGTGCAGCCAATAGCCCGGCTTCCGCGCCATGTGCGCGGCGCATGCCGAAGTCGACCAGCAGTTTGTCCGGTGCAATCAGCACCGAGCGCGCCGCTTTCGATGCGATCAGTGTTTCAAAATGCAGCAGATTGATTATGCGCGATTCCACCAGTTGCGCCTGTGGCATGGGCGCGGTGATGCGCAGAATCGGCTCGTTGGGGAAAAAAATCGTGCCTTCAGGCATGGCGTGTACGTCGCCCTGGAAGCGGAAATGTTCGAGATAACGAATTACATGTGGAGGAAAACGGGATGCCAGCCACTCCAGTTCTTCAGTTGAGAATGTCAGATTCTCGAGAAATTCCAGTGCCTGTTCCAATCCGGCTGCAATCAGGAAATTGCGTCCCGGCGGCAGTTTGCGCATAAATAATTCGAAAACTGCGGTTTGCTGCATATCCTGCTCCAGGTAGGTTTGCAGCATGGTGAATTGATACAAATCAGCCAATAGCGGACTGGATAGCGGATTCATGCGGCCAGCTCACAAAAATGCGCTGGTTGCGCGCCGTGCTCGATCATGTCCTGCACTGCTTGGCGACCGTCATTGGGTTGCCGGTTAAGCGCCTGTATGGCGTCTTGCAATATCACAACGGAGTAGCCGAGTTGCAGGGCGTCAATAACAGTATTGTGTACGCAGTATTCAGTGGCAATGCCACCGGCAAAAATCCGGCAGATATGTAAGGATTGCAGTAATTCAAACAGTCCGCTACCGGTAAAAGCGGAATAGGCTTCTGTTTCACGTGCGGTGGCTTTGGAGACGATATGCGTATCGGCGGGTAATGTCAGATGGGCATGGAATGCCGCGCCGATAGATCCGGCGACGCAATGCGGCGGCCACAGGCCGCCTTGGTCGATAAACGAGCAATGATCAGGCGGGTGCCAGTCGCGCGTTGCGATTACCGGCAAATGAAGTATCTGAAAACGGGCAATATAGCGGTTCAACAGGGTCATGATGACATCCGCGCCGCGGATTTCCAGGTTACCGCCGGGCAGAAAATCATTCTGCATGTCTATGATCATCAGCGCGTCGCCGGGCGCCAGTCGAATAGTCATGACGATATCAAGCGCCCTTGTCGGGTAGATGATGCTTGTTTGCGACTATAGTCCTCCAGCTGGCGCTTGGCGGCATCGAATGCATCACGCACCGCGATATGAACATCCTCATTGACCACACGATTGATCACCAATTCGCCACCCGGTACCGTCATGTCAATACGCACGTCAAATAACCGGCCTTGATGGTGATGCCTGTGTGGTAACTCAACAGTGACACGGCAATGCATAATATGCGGATAAAATTTCTCCAGCTTTGCTGCTTTCTCACGGATATGGCTTTCCAAAGCATCAGAATGAGGAATATCCCGCATGGTGATTTGCAATGTGACTTCCATAATTTTCTCCTCCTGGATTGAATGTGCGTTGCGCTCCCTATAAGTAGGAAAAACGCGTACCCTCAATTCATCGCTGCGTATTTTTATTGTAGTAGTTTTACTGGTCGGAATGTATTAATCTGAACTTTCATTGCGCTGGATCAATGGTTCGGGCTGATAGCAAACACTGTACAGTAAGAATAGAGTTATTGCGCATGCCAAAACATAATGCTGATATTGCCGTGATCTTTGAAGAAATAGCCGATTTGCTTGAGATTCAGAACACCAACCCGTTTCGTATTCGCGCGTACCGCAATGCGGCGCGCGTGATCGGTGAATTGCCGAATGAAGTGTCACATTTGCTGGAAAAAGGCATGGATCTGACACAATTACCCGGAATCGGCGACGATTTGGCCGGCAAAATTAAGGAAATTGTCACGACTGGACATTGCAGTCTGCTCGACCGCTTGCATACTGAATTGCCGTCAGCGATTACCGAACTGCTCAAGCTGCCGGGGTTGGGGCCCAAGCGGGTCAAAACGCTCTATCATGATCTCGATGTGCAAACACTGGAACAATTGCACCGCGCCGCGCGTGATGGCCGGATCCGGGCTTTACCTGGATTTGGCGAAAAAACTGAAAACAATATCCTGCAAGCGATCGAGGCGCATGCGAATCAGGCGCATCGCTTCAAATTGGCGATTGCGGCGCAATACGCCGAGGCGCTGGAAAAATACCTGATGGCCACGCCCGGGATTGTGCGCGTTACTGTCGCCGGCAGTTACCGGCGTATGCGTGAAACAGTTGGCGATCTGGATATTCTTGTGACGATTGCGACAACGGCGACTGCCGGAGAGGTGGTGCGACGGTTTACCCGCTATGATGAAGTGATCGACATTTTATCAGCGGGTGCAACACGTGCCAGCGTCATGCTTAAGTGTGGTTTGCAGGTGGACTTGCGGGTGGTCAGGGAAGAATCGTATGGCGCCGCATTGCATTATTTTACCGGCTCGAAAGCACATAATATTGCGATTCGTGTCCTGGCGCAAAAAAAAGGGTTGAAGATCAATGAATACGGTGTGTTCCGCGAGGGCGTCCGTATTGCGGGAGAATCCGAGGCGGCCGTGTACGCAGCGGTGGGTTTGGCTTACATTCCACCGGAGTTGCGAGAAAATCACGGCGAGATTGAAATTGCAAAATCAGGGAAATTACCGCAATTAATTGAACGCAGCGATCTGCGTGGTGATTTGCATGCGCACACCAAAGCGACCGACGGGCATAATACGCTGCGAGAAATGGCGCAGGCGGGTTTGGCGCAGGGTTTTGAATATCTGGCAATTACCGAGCACTCCCGGCGGTTAACAGTGGCGCATGGACTCGATACTCAGCAATTACTGAAACAATGCGATGAGATCGATCAGCTGAATGCTGAATTACAGGGAATCACGTTGCTCAAAAGTATCGAGGTCGATATTCTGGAAGATGGCAGCCTGGATTTGCCCGACAGTGTGCTGGCGCGACTCGATCTAGTCGTGGCGGCGGTGCATAGCAGTTTCAATCTGTCGCGCACCAGGCAGACCGAGCGGATTATTCATGCCATGCAGCATCCGCATTTTACGCTGTTGGCGCATCCAACCGGACGTTTGCTGCAACGTCGCGCACCGTATGATGTCGACATGCTGCGTATAATCCGTGAAGCCAGGCAGCGCGGCTGTTTTCTGGAATTGAATGCGCATCCGGAAAGACTGGATTTGCTCGATACGCATTGCCGGATGGCGAAGGAGGAGGGCGTGTTGATAAGCATTAACTCGGATGCGCATAGTATTTATGATTTTGCCAATTTGCGTTTTGGCATTGGGCAGGCGCGGCGCGGCTGGCTGGAAAAGTGTGATGTATTAAATACTCGTACGTTGCAGGAATTACGTTTGTTGATCGATCGCACCATGTAAAATACCCCTAAGATCTGATCACGGATTGAATCGCCGTTCAGCACAGCGTCAGTAACTGCCGGCTTGCAGGCAATCTGCAACAAAGCAGATGCTCGCGAATGTGGATTGTAATAGATGCACTACAATAATCTTGCAGTAATATGCCATTATTATAACGAGGAGGTTTCTCATGGTACGCAACCCGATTGATGTGGCTACTCGTGTCAGCCCGAATTTATCAGCCTTGATCGAAAATCGCATAAACCGTTCAGAACCGGGGCAAATCGTTACGCTCGAAACCATGCGTGAGTTTCTGACCGGGCTGTTATCTGATGCATTTACCGAAACCGAGCAGCTGCATCATTTTGATGTCAATGAATCATTGCTGGATGAGTTGAATGCTTTGATTGAAGAATATGGTGAAACTGCTGCGGCGATTGATTTTATTCAGAAAGTGGCGAGCGAGCCGTTGTCACGCGTGATTGAAGCGGCAATCAATCAACGGAGTCTGGACGCTCCACCAACGCTGGAGTCGGTCAGGGAGGCGATGACATCGGGGCTAGCCGCGCGTCTCGTGGGCGAAGGCGCCCTGGAAGAAGACGAGGATGATAATCTGATCACTGAAATCGATGCCTTGATTAGCCGCTATGGCAGCGATGCACTGGCCGAAGAGTTTATTCGCTATGAATAAGAGCATCGCTAACAATCCAGATTTCGTTACAATACATCGTTGTTCACAAAAAATATTTTCTTACATATCAGACATATGCTGCGTCAATATTTTTTGTTCTCGCCTCGTCTGCGCGTGTTCCATTTAAAACTCTGAATTTTTGGCGACGTCCATAAGCAAACCGTATATCGTAATTCGTGCGAGAGCTTGATTATGTTATCTGTCCAGAACTAAGAAATCATTTATAATCAATTGTAAAGATTATGTTTTTTCGCTTGCCGATATAATGAAGGAATCAGTGAATTCAGAATCGATAACCGAACACGCATGGAAAGCGTCACCCAACCCAATCAGTTTCGCCGATTTATTTGAAGCAGTGGTTGAAGCCATGATACTGGTTGACGCATCCGGTAAAATTGTCATGGCCAATGCAACCGCGCAGGAATTATGCGGATACACGCTCAATGAGCTTTGCAAGCTTGAAGTGGAGGCGCTTATTCCGCAGCGCTTCCGGGAACATCACCGGGAATATCGCGAACACTATCTGGCGCACCCACGCAAGCGTCCGATGGGAAATAACCGGAATCTTGTGTTGCTGCACCGTGACGGTCATGAAATTGGCGTTGATATCAGCCTGAGTCCAGTTACGCTTCAGCATCAAATATATGTATTGCTTGCGCTGAATACTGTTGACCGTTGCAGTCAGGCCGAATATGCATTGCACGAAAGTCAGGAGCGCTTGTGGCTGATCAAACAGATGGTCAATGTCGGCATATTCGATATCGACTGTGTTAATCGCAGAATATATTGCGATGAGCGCCTGCGCGAGCTGTGTGGCAACAGTATTGATGAAATGGATGACTTGATTGCCGTTGTACATACCGATGACCGCGCAAGATGTCAGGCTGCATACGACAAGGCGATCAACCCCCGTATGGGCGGTGAATTCCGTGTGCAATTCCGTATTGTACAAGACAGTGATCTGCAATCCGACCAGCAACAGGAACGCTGGCTAACCATATTCGGCGAGACGCAGTTTGAAATGGGAAAGGCCAAGCGGATAGTAGGCATTGCGCGGGATGTTACGCAGCGAAAGCAGCGTGAGAAAAAGCTCCAACAGTACCGGAACGAAACAGAAGCACTGTTTAAACAGCAGGTTGCCATGCTGACCGCTTCGGCGATTGCGCATGAATTGAATTCTCCGTTGACCGCAATTTCCGCTTACAGCGAAGTGGCGCTGCATGCCCTAAATGAAACACCGACAGACTGCGGTTCGATGAAAAATGCCATAAAAAGTTGTTTTGAACAAGCACAGTTGGCCGGTCACAAGTTATATGAATTACTTAATTTTTTACAGAATAATGCGGTTGAGCGTGAAACCCTGGATCTCAATCAGGTTATAGAAGATGCGCTGTTGCTGGCGCGCGGCGATGGGTACGGAGACTTCATTCTGGTGCTTGATCTGGAGTCCAAGCTTCCTGCTGTGAATGCCAACCGGTTTCAGATTCAGCGTGTTCTGGTCAATTTGATCCGGAATGCGGTGGAAGCCATGCGCAGTGCACGGGTGTCGGCATCGGAAATCCGGATTTCAGTGACAACACTTGCGCTTGAAAAGATGGCAATGGTTTCGATCATTGATAATGGCCCCGGCATTGATCCCGAAACGCTGAAGCGTATATTTAAGCCTTTTTTTACGACCAAGCCCACTGGCCTCGGCGTAGGACTTTCGATCAGCCGGGCGCTGATTGAAGCCAACGGTGGCCGGCTTTGGATGGATCCTGATTATAAACAGGGCGCCCGCTTTCACTTTACGCTGCCATTTGCATGAAGAAGTTTGGTAATTTTACTGTTTACATTATTGATGATGATGCGGCAGTGCGTCACTCACTAACACTCATGTTGACGCAGCAGGCAATGACCGTTGAGTCATTTGAAAGTGCGGAAGAATTTCTTGGACATGACTTATCGCACTGGAAAGGGTGCATCATCACGGATCTGCAGATGCCCGGTTTGGATGGGCTGCAATTGCAGGAAGCGCTGAACAAAAGAGCATGCATGCTGCCCATTATTTTTCTGACCGGTTATGGCACGATTCCACAAAGCGTCAAAGCAATCAAGGCCGGTGCTGTCGATTTTCTAACCAAGCCGGTAACCCGGGAAAAGCTGATGGTCTGTATCGCATCAGCCTTTGCAGATTATGAAAGTAAACTGAAGGCGGAAGATAATGCACAAAGAGCAAGGGATCTGTTGACAAGATTAACTGGTCGCGAAAGAGAAGTACTGACTTTTGTCGTTCAGGGATTGTCAAATAAGGAAATTGCCGCACATCTGGGTATCAGTCATCGTACAGTGGAAATTCACCGAAGCAATGTCATGCAAAAAACCGGCGCCATGCACTTGCTGGAACTGAAACAGATTGCTCTGGAAAGCAGTCAAAACAAGCTGCCGCATTGATAAATTCGCAGCATTTTCATATCCGTTTTTTTATAATCGCTGATTCAGTCTTTTTCCAGCCAGAGGAAGCGCTGGTGACAAGTTTCAAGACTGTAAACCAATCGACCGGTTAGCTTTTCACGTATGATTTAGGCGTTAATCTCGAAAAACGGCTTCTTCAGGCGAAATCATCTTCGCAGGCGATAGCGGCAAGGAATAAAATTCTGCTAAAATACCGGATTTTTATAAATAAGTGTAACGCAAGGAATCGTTTCATGGCTTATGTAGTTACTGAGAATTGTATTAAATGTAAATATACGGACTGTGTTGACGTTTGTCCGGTTGATTGTTTCCGTGAAGGTCCAAATTTTCTGGTCATTGATCCGGATGAATGTATCGATTGCACGTTGTGTGTTGCGGAGTGTCCTGTTGAGGCCATTTATGCGGAAGATGACGTGCCCGACTCTCAACTCGACTTTATCGCTTTAAATGCAGAATTATCCAAGCAGTGGCAGCCGATCATTGAAAAGAAAGAATCATTGCCCGATGCTGACGAATGGGCGAGTGTCGCCGATAAGCGGGAGCATCTGCAGCGCTGAGTCCCACAATGGTGGCATCGGCGTGGAAACGTGAGTTTTTAATCCATGCTACATGCCTCCACATCACAATTTCAATTCCTTTCACAAGAAGATCTTTTCAAGCGCCTGAACACCGGGGTAACGGCAGCGACTGTTGTTACACCTAATCGCAGACTGGCTCAGGCGCTTGTAAACGATTTTAATCAGCATCAGCTTGACCGGCATCAGGTTGTCTGGCAAACACCGGATATATTGCCGTTTGCCACTTTTCTTGAGCGGATATACCTGAATGCGCTTTATTCCGCCCAGAACATCGATATTCCCTTACTGTTGAATGCCGTGCAGGCGCATATGCTATGGGAAAAAACAATTCAATCGGACGACACGGGCGGTTTGCTGCTCAATATTACGCAGGCGGCCCGTCTTGCCTTCGAAGCCTGGCAACTGCTCCATGACTGGCAATTGTCGAGTGATTTTGAACAATATCCATTGAATGAAGATTCGATTGCTTTTCGTCGCTGGTCAGAAACCTATCGGAAGCACCTTGTCGATAATAATCAGACCGACCCAGCTTGTCTTGGTGAGCTGATCAGAATCCTGTGTGCACAAGGCCGCGTTGAAAGACCGGATGAATTGTTTTGCTTTGGTTTCGATCATTTTACTCCGCAACAAATTGCAGTATTGAAAGATCTGCAGGCATTGGGAAGTAACGTAGCATTGATCCGGTCTCCGGTGACTGATCGTGAATCTGAAAGCGATAAAGATACGCATGCCGTGAGGCATGTCTGTTATACCGATGCCGAGGATGAGATATATCATGCGGCAGTTTGGGCGCGTTCCAGACTGGAAACTGATCCTTCTGCTTCAATTGGCATTGTTGCGCCGGCATTAACACAACGGCGCAGTGCATTGCAGCGTATCTTCAGTGACGTGATGCAACCTGATGTGTGTGCGGCTTTGCCGCAGCCCTACCAACACTACGCATCGCGTCTGCCTTTTAATATTTCACTGGGCTTGCGACTGCTGGATTATCCTTTAGTTGATACTGCGCTGGCCATCCTGATGCTGGTTTCACAAACAGCGACCTATGATCGAATCAATAGTTTACTGCGCTCACCGTTTATTGGGGGGGGTGATTCGGAAATCCATGATCGGGCATTGCTGGAACAGACGTTGCGTCGATATGCCGCGCCGGATCTGACGCTTGAACAGTTCGTTTCATTATTGCAAATGTTGTCCAGTGACAAGCATCCAGATGGTCGCTCAGGAGTCGGATGTCCAGTGTTGCTGGAAAGTTTTTCGATGTTACTTGCGTTTTGCCGGCGCGACCTGCCGCAAAAGGCTCGGCATAGCGATTACGCTGAATTAATGCTGAATATACTTCAGATTATCGGATTCCCTGGAGAGCGTACGCTGGACTCCAGGGAGTATCAGACATTCCAGAAATTGCATGAAGCCGTGGCTGAGTTGGCATCCCTCGATCTTGTCATGCCGCAAACCGGTTTCGCCAGTGCGGTTCGGCGGTTAAATCATGTCGTGTCTAATACTGTGTTTCAACCACAGACACCATCAGTACCTATTCAGATACTCGGTGTTCTTGAAGCGTCAGGTCTGAAGTTTGATCACCTGTGGGTGATGGGATTGTCTGACGAGCAATGGCCCTTGCGCCCACGCACCAATCCTTTTATACCGTATGCATTGCAACAAAAATCCGGCATGCCAATGGGATCAGCAGCAGAGGCGCTTGCATTCTCACAACGAATTACCGCGCATTGGATGGACAGCGCTGACGAGGTGGTGCTGAGTCATTCAAAATTCAGCGATGGTGCTGATGCGCTGGAAATCCCGCCAAGTCCGCTGATTCGTTTAATACCGGAAAGCAGTATTGATTTGCCACGATACCAGAGCCATCGGAACTTAATCATTCAGACTGTTCATCTTGAGCATGTCGTCGATGATCGCGCGCCATCAATGGCTAAGCATGAAGTGAGTGGCGGTGTTGCAGTTATCAAGGATTATGCGGCCTGTCCATTTCGGGCATGGGCCCGGCATCGCATGGCTGTCGACGGGGGGGATGCGCCGCATGTCGGATTAAATGCCATGGAGCGGGGGATACTGGTGCATCAGGTTCTGGCTTCGGTATGGAACACGTTTAAAACCAGACAGGCGCTAGACAATATCAATCAGGAAGATCTCGATAATATTCTTTTTGCGGCAAGTCATGATGCGGTTCAGAGCATCAAACGAAAAAAGCCTTTTGCATTGTCTGATCGATTCTTGTCCATCGAATGCAAACGTTTGGTTCGCCTGATGCGTGAATGGCTTGAAGCAGAGATGGGCCGAAACGGTTTCACAGTTGAAGCGGTTGAGCAGAGTCATGTTATTCAGATCGGCGAATTGAAATTACAGGGGCGCATGGATCGGGTTGATCGTCTTGAGAATGGTATGCGGCTTATTATCGATTATAAAACCAGTCAATATGAAATTGATACGATGCTGGGTGAGCGACCTGACGAGCCACAATTGCCGTTATATCTTGTCATGGCCAGTCCACCATTGCCTGAAGTGGCGGGAATTGCATTTGCAACGATAAAGTCAGGGAATATGGTTTTTTCGGCACTGACTCAATATGATGATTTGTTGCCGGGTGTCGACGCGTTTGACAAATCGGGTAAGTGTGATGCGTTTCCAAGCTGGGCAGCGCTATTCGATCAGTGGAATGCTGTTTTTTTGCAGCTCGCCAATGGTTTTATGAGCGGCGATGCACGGGTGATGCCAAAAAAGTTTCCGGAAACCTGCCGCTATTGTGACTTTCAATCCTTCTGCCGTATTAATGAGCGCCTTCTGACGACTGAAGACAGGGATGCTGTGAATGAGTAACTTTAATGACATTCCTGATGCTGAAGCGCGCCTGCGTACTCTTGATCCAACACAATCATTTATTGTTCAGGCACCGGCGGGGTCGGGTAAAACAGGGTTGCTAATTCAGCGTTACCTGCGCTTGCTAGCTTTTGTTGACAATCCTGAAGAAATTGTAGCAGTTACTTTTACCCGCAAAGCTGCTGCAGAAATGCGCGAACGTGTGTTGAAAGCCTTGCAGTCAGCAGGCTCAGAATCATCAACGCGACCTGAAGAATTGAATGCGTTCGATCAGTTAACACATGAGCTTGCCATCAGTGCACTACAACGTGACCGAGTGAAGGCATGGAGAATTCTTGACAATCCAACGCGATTACGCATACAAACGATCGACTCGCTATGCGCGTCATTAACGCAGCAAATGCCGATATTGTCACAATTCGGTGCGCAACCGGAAACGACGGAGGACACAGCGGATCTCTATATTCGCGCTGCGCGATCAATTGTCGGGTTACTCAATGAAAACAAGGCGATAGCGGATGATCTTGAACGGTTGTTCGATCATCTGGATAACGATACCGAGTTTATCGTCAATTTGCTGGTTGAAATGCTGGGACGCCGGGATCACTGGTTGCGCCATATTCACGGCAGGACACGTGAAGAGCTGGAAGCTTCATTACAAGCTTTGCATCGCAATGCGGTATCGAATGCATCCAACGCGTTTCCCGCAGCGTTGAAAAATGATCTGGTTGACCTGATGTGCTACGCCGCTGCAAATCTGACTGCCTCGGATAAATCTTCCATGATTGCACATTGCGTAGACCTTGAGAATTTGCCGGGTACGGTTGAAGAATGGCGTGGTGTTGCCGAGTTGTTGTTGACCCGGGAAGGTACGTGGCGCGATAGAATCGATAAGAATCTGGGATTCCCGGCCGGGATGACAGCCATGGAAAAAGAGTCGGCCAAGCAATGGAAGGCGCGTATGGTGGAATTTATTCAGTCGATGAGAGATGACGAATCAGTGCGTCAGGCTTTAATTGCAATGCGCGAGCTGCCGCCACCCGCTTACAACGATACACAGTGGGAGATACTGGGCGTAATAACGCGATTGTTGCCGCATGCTGTTGCAGAATTGAAATTGATCTTTCATGCTACGGGTCAGGTCGATTTTACGGAAGTGGCGCAACGCGCTGTAAATGCGCTGGGTGAAGCTGAAATGCCGACGGACCTGGCGTTGCATCTGGATTATCGGATCAGGCATTTGTTAATTGATGAATTTCAAGATACTTCGATCAGTCAGTTTCATTTGATCGAGAAACTGATCGGCGGGTGGGAAATGCATGATGGGCGAAGCTTGTTTGCCGTTGGTGATCCCATGCAATCCATTTATCGATTCCGTGAGGCTGAAGTCGGATTGTTTTTGCAGGCGCGACAATTTGGCATTGGTGACATTAAATTGGAATCGATTACGCTAAGCAGTAATTTTCGTTCGCAGCGCGGTATTGTCAACTGGGTCAACCACGCTTTTCAGCAAATCATGCCTGCAATCGAAAATAGCGCGGTTGGGGCAGTGGCGTATACGCCTTCATTCGCTGTGCATGATGAGCAAGCAGAACGCGCTGTGACACTGCATCCGTTATTCGAGAATAGCCGTGCACAAGAAGCGCAACAGGTTATTGATGCTATTCAGCAGATCAGGCATAAGCGTCCGGATGACTTCATTGCAATTCTGGTGCGCAATCGCAATCATTTGAGGGAAATTGTACCGCTTCTAAAGACCAATAATCTCCGTTTTCGTGCTGTAGATATCGACGCACTGAATGACAAGCCGGTAATACATGATTTGTTAATGCTTACGCGTGCGCTGTTGAATCTGGCTGACCGTATCGCCTGGCTGTCGGTGCTCCGTGCGCCATGGTGTGGTTTAGAACTTGCTGATTTGCAAGCCTTGGTATTTCCCAGTCTCATTTCCGATGAAAATAACCTTCGTGGCAAATCATCAACAATCTGGAATTCAATGAATGATGAAAGTCATTTATCCGGTATTTCTGAAGATGGCTTACTACGCTTGCAGAGGGTTCGACGTGTATTTGCACAATGCATACAAAATCGTATGCGTATGTCACTGCGTCATACAGTCGAAATTACCTGGTTGGCCTTGGGCGGCCCGGGATGCATAACGGAGAATTTGAAGCAAGCAGAAGCGAGCAAGCTTAAGGATGCGCAAATTTTCTTTGAATATCTTGATCAACATGATTCTGCCGGGAATATTGCAAACTGGACTGTATTTCTCAATGGTCTGACCCGGTTATTTGCATCAGCAGACTTACAAGCAGATGATCGTTTACAGATAATGACGATTCATAAATCCAAAGGATTGGAATTTGATACGGTGCTGATACCTGGCTTGGGTTACAGTTCCAAAAAACAGTCACCACAATTACTGCAATGGATGGAATTACCACGTATTAAAGACAATATAAATTCTGAGTTAATCGTTACTGTGCATAGAGAAACGGATCTATTTCTTGCGCCTGTCCAAAGAGCGGGTGATACAGGTAATAAAATAAATCAATGGATTACATCGGTTGAGCGCGATAAAGAAAATTTCGAGTCAGATCGACTTTTATATGTTGCAGCAACACGCGCTAAAAAATTTTTGCACCTGTTCGGGCATGTTACTACAACTCGCGCTAGCGAGGAAACGAAAATTCGACTACCGCGCACGGGTAGTCTGCTGAATAGGCTTTGGCCCGTTGTCGAGAAGGACTTCAATAAAGCGTTGAGTGAAGGTTTGTGTAGAATCGAAGAGCGCAATTTTACGAACAATCAAGAAAAAAAATACAATCAATCGATCGCGCGAATAACATCAAACTGGCAGATACCGGTTGCACCGCAATCGGTTGTGTGGCAATCCAATGATGCAGTGACGAATACTCAAGAACAAATTGAATTTTTCTGGGCCAGTGAGATTGCCAGACATATTGGCAGTATTGTACATAGAACTTTGCAGCAAATGGCTGAAGACAAATTATACGAATGGAATGATTCGCGCATTCATACCATGCGAAGAATGTTTAAGCTCGGATTATTGAATAATGGATTAAGTGCAGATCACAAAACACTGGAGCGAGCCGTTGATCGCATCGTAGTCGCGTTAACAAATACGTTAGCGGACGAGCGTGGGCAGTGGTTATTAAGCGAAAAAAAAGAAGCGCAGAATGAGCTCAAATTGACGCATATAATGGGAACTAGGGCAGTTAATTATGTAATAGATCGTACTTTTTGTGATTCAAACGATGTACGTTGGATAATCGATTACAAAACAAGCAGCCACGAAGGTGCTGACATAGCATTATTCCTGGACAGAGAACTCGAACGATATCGAAACCAATTAAACAGCTATGCGCAAGTTTTTCGAGAAATTGATAGACGTAAAATTTTTCTAGGCCTCTACTTTCCTCTGCTAAATGGATGGCGGGAATGGGAGTATAAATGAAATGTACCAGAATCAAACTGAATAAATAATTTTTGAAAATAATTTTATTGATTGTAGCAATCTGTTTTATTTTCAATGAAATTGGGGAAACAATGATGCGCAGGTCAAAAATTTTTTTATCATTGGGTTAATTTTCAGTAAATTTGAATATTGAAATTGGAAATATTATCCATTAATATTCAATAATCCATACAGAGCTAGGGGTGATTATATGACAAATGACTTGACTTTGTGGGTTAAGGTCGACTAGCCTGTGGTTTGCAGCGGAGAAGCGAGGAGTAGAAGCGCCTGAAGCTGTTGTAAAAAGCAGTACTAATTAATTAGTATTAAGGAAAGAGAAGTTAGTAGGAAGTAGTATTAATT
>WBZL01001791.1_pt1 | contig 21813 bp, 14 predicted proteins | sample 5204291 | NCBI WGS metagenome assembly WBZL01 (sample SAMN12344345, study PRJNA552823) | activated sludge metagenome | biome: Activated sludge suspended growth; feature: Nitrification reactor; material: Wastewater; isolation source: activated sludge from nitrification reactor of wastewater...
GTCGAGGGCATGCCGGCTGAAATCGACGCGCTCTGGGAACAGGGCATCGCGTGGGTAAAGGATGCTGGTGCCGAAGTCGTGGACGTCTCGCTTCCCCACACGAAATATGCGCTTCCCGCCTATTACATCATCGCCCCGGCCGAAGCTTCGTCAAACCTCGCGCGCTATGACGGCGTGCGGTATGGCCTGCGTGAACTGCCGGAAGGGGCAGGCTTGCAGGATATGTATGCCGCCACGCGCGCGGCCGGGTTCGGCGCAGAGGTCAAGCGCCGCATCCTGATCGGCACTTATGTGTTGAGTGCCGGTTTCTACGATGCCTATTACACACAGGCCCAGAAGGTCCGCACGCTTATCGCTAGTGATTTTGATGCGGCCTGGGAGAAGTGCGACCTGCTGCTGACGCCGACCGCACCTTCGGCCGCATTCGCACTGGGAGAGAAATCCTCCGATCCGCTGGCCATGTACCTGAACGACGTCTTCACGGTGCCCAGCTCTCTCGCCGGGCTTCCGGCCATGTCAGTGCCAGCGGGGCTGGACGGGCAGGGGCTGCCGCTCGGCCTTCAGATCATTGGCAAGGCGCTTGATGAACAGGGCGTGCTCAATGCAGGTCTGGCGATCGAAGAACGGGCCGGATTCCATGCGCGACCGGAGGCCTGGTGGTAAGATGAGCAACTATCGCATTCAGGGCGCAACCGGCGAATGGGAGGTCGTGATCGGCCTTGAGGTCCATGCCCAGATCACGTCTAACGCCAAGCTTTTTTCGGGCGCGTCGACCGCTTTTGGGGCGGAACCCAATACCAATGTGTCGCTGGTGGATGCCGCGATGCCCGGCATGTTGCCCGTGCCCAATGTGGAATGCGTGCGGCAGGCCGTGCGCACTGGCCTTGCCATCGATGCCCAGATCCATCGCTGGAGCCGGTTCGACCGCAAGAATTATTTCTATGCCGACCTTCCGCAGGGATACCAGATATCGCAGCTTTATCATCCGATTGTCGGAGAAGGGTCGCTGACGGTCGAAACCGATGAAGGCGAAAAGACGGTCGGGGTCGAACGCATCCATATCGAGCAGGATGCCGGCAAGCTGATGCATGATCAGCATCCGACCATGTCCTATGTTGATCTCAATCGCTGCGGGGTCGCGCTGATGGAAATCGTGTCGAAGCCCGACATGCGCTCTCCGGCTGAGGCCGGGGCGTACATGAAGAAGCTCAGGGCCATCCTGCGCTATGTCGGCTCATGCGATGGCAATATGGAACAGGGTTCCATGCGGGCGGACGTGAATGTGTCTGTGCGCAAACCAGGTGCCGAGTTCGGCACGCGAACAGAGACAAAGAACGTCAATTCTGTGCGCTTCATTCAGCAGGTCGTGGAGTATGAGGCACGCCGGCAGGTCGATGTTCTCGAAGAGGGCGGCACGGTTGTTCAGGAGACCCGGCTGTTCGATCCTGACAAGGGCGTGACACGCTCCATGCGTTCAAAAGAAGATGCGCATGACTATCGCTATTTTCCTGATCCTGACTTGCTTCCGCTGGTCTTGACCGAGGACTTTGTCGACGCGTGCCGGGAGAGCCTGCCGGAGCTGCCCGATGCGAAGCGCGCCCGTTATGTCGCGTCGCTCGGCATTACCCCGTACAATGCAGACGTCATCACCGCCGATGTCGAGACAGCGCGGTGGTTTGAGGCACTGCTTGAAGCCGGTGCAGAACCCAAGGCGGGCGCGAACTGGCTTACGTCCGAATTGTTCGGGGCGCTCAACCGGCTTGGTCGGGACATCGGTGAAAGCCCGGTGAGCCCGGCGCAGGCAGCGCAACTGCTGGGCCTTGTCTCTGATGGAACACTCTCGGGCAGCCTTGCCAAGCAGGTGTTCGAAATCATGCTCGAAACCGGCGATGATCCTGCGAAGATCGTCGAGGAAAAGGGCCTGAAGCAGACAAGCGATACGGGCGCGATCGAGGCGGCCATCGCCGAAATCCTCAGCGCCAATGCGGACAAGGTCGAACAGTACAAGGCTGGCAAGGACGCGCTGTTCGGCTTCTTCGTCGGTCAGACGATGAAGGCCATGGCCGGCAAGGCCAATCCCAAGGTCGTGAATGAACTGCTGAAAAAACTACTGGGCTGAAACCGATTGCTGCCTTGCCGGTGTAATGCCGGTTGGAAGCCAGCAATAAGGGCAGCCTGATGGGGCACAAGGGGTTCACCGCCACTGCTGCGGCGGTGCTGATGATAGTCACGCCGCATGCGCAGCTGATCGCAGGCTCATCGCGAGTCAAGCAGGACAAGGAGTTTACTTTTCCCAAGGACCAGCCTGTCCGCATCCTTGTTTTTCGACCCGATGTGTCGGCCGGCTCGCTGACAACCGGCGGGGTACAGCAGCCCAATGCCGAATGGACGGAAACCGCACGCACCAATCTTGCCGCGGCGGTTCGTTCCAACATTGCAGCGGATTTGGGCGAAGCCGTGTTCCTCGGCGAGCAGGATGGTGAAAATGCCAGCTATGTCGCGCAGTATCAGTCGCTCTTCCGCGCCGTTGGCGGGGCAATCGTCACGCACAAATTTGGTGGCAGCAAGCTGCCCACCAAGAAAGGCAAGTTCGATTGGACGCTGGGGCCGGGCGCTGCCCATCTTGGCGAGATTGGCGGCGGCAATTACGGCCTGTTTCTCTACACCAAAGACAATTTCGGGACAGCCGGACGAAAGGTGTTGCAAGTCTTCGCGGCGCTCGCGCGCGTCAATGTCGCGGCTGGAATTCATCAGAGCTATGCTGCGCTCGTCGATCTCTCAAGTGGGAAGGTGGTCTGGTTCAACTCCGATCTCGAGTCGGGCGGCGATCCGCGCACCGATGAAGGCGCAACAAAGCGGGTCGGCCAATTGCTCAAGACCCTGCCTGGCCGGGAAAAGCAGAAATGAGGCGCCGGCTTGCCGCGATCGCCGCAGCGGCGCTATTGGGCGCAGCCGCGCCTGCACCGGTTGTCGTCGGGCCGGGCTACCAACCTCAGGACAAGGATGAGCGCGGCCTGTGGATGGAAGTCAATGAGCAAGAACGGCTGATCAAAACGTCCAACTTCGTCATGCGCGATCCTGGCCTCAACGCCTATGTCCGCAGTGTCCTATGCCGCACGGTGGGCGAAGCTGAATGCCGCGATATCAGAGTCTATCTGATCCGCACGCCCGAGTTCAACGCGCAGATGGCACCCAACGGCATGATGCTCGTGAACTCCGGGCTCTTCCTGCGCACTCGCAACGAGGCTCAGCTCGCCGCCGTGCTGGGCCATGAATACACCCATTATGCCCATCGCCATTCACTTCGGAGCTTTCGCGACGTCAAGAGCAAGGCCGGCATGGCGGCATTCATGTCCGCTGTGCCCATTGTCAGCTATGGCGCGGGCGCCATTGCCTCTATTGTGCAGACGGGATTGATTGGTTCCATCTACGCCTTCTCGCGCGACATGGAGCGAGAGGCGGACGCGGGATCGATCCCGCTGCTGGAACGGGCTGGCTATGATCCGGGCGCTGCATCTCGGGTCTGGGATCAGGTGCTGCGTGAATCGGATGCCACGGCGGCTGCGCGCAAGCGCCGGAAAAGCGCAGCGCGGCGTCAACTCGATTTCTATGACAGCCATCCAACCTCGCAGGAACGGCTCGACACGCTCAGGCAACTTGCCGCCAGCAAGTCGGGTGTGCTCGAACGCGATAGTTATCGCCAGGCGCTGGCTCCGTTCTGGGGCGACTTCATCGATGATCAGATCAAGCTCAACGATTTTGGCGCGAGCGATTTCCTCATCACCAGCGCAGCGAGCGAGGGGTGGAGTGGGGCGCTCTACTATGCGCGTGCCGAGCTTTTCCGCACGCGCGGCAATCCGGACGATCTCCGGCAAGCCGTGGGCTTCTACCAACAGGCGATCGCGTTGGGAGACGCGCCGGTCAATGCATGGCGCGGCCTTGGCCTGGCTCAGCTGCGCTTGGGAGACAAGGCGAACGGGCAGGCAAGCCTTAGTCATTATCTCACCTCAAGGAAGGATGCGCCCGATCGTGCGATGATCGCGGCGCTCGCTGGCGGATAAGTATGAAACGCGCACCGATGATTCTTGCGGCCCTGGCGCTGGGCTTGGCCGTGCCGGCAACGGCGGGGTACAAACTGCTGGGTCCAAATCAGCCCGTTCAAATCGCCAAAAGCCTTTTGAAGGTGACGCCGCAGAGCGAGTGGAATCGGCTTGGCAAGCGCATTGGCCGTAACGCCGAAAGCTGGACACTCGACGGACTGTCGCTCAACGATCTGAGCTTCTACGGCGGCATCGAGGCCGGGATGCCGCTGTTCCGCGAGGTAGATAAGGCCAACCGCCCATTGCCGCATTTTTCAACGACAATGCTTGCGCCCGACATCGCCCAGCTCTTCGAAGGCAGCTACCGCATTGCCAACGAAACTTCGCTGATGACGATCGATGCGATAGAACCAGCGCGCTTTGCGGGTCATGATGGCTTTCACTTCACGTACAACTTCACGTTGCAAAGCGACGAAGTGGTGCGCAAGGGCGAGGCAATCGGGGCAGTTGTCAACAACAGGCTTTACATGATCACCTTCGAAGCGCCCGAGATTTTCTATTTCGCGCGCGACGTGGAGCGTTTTCGCAGCATTGCAGCCACCGCCAAGCTTGGATGAGCAAAATGGCTTGCCGGTTCACGGATTGCAGCTTGCGGCCTTGCAGTCGTGGACAAGCGATGGCGTTGGCGTGAATGCTAACCCTTGCCCTTGCGCCTGAAGGCGTTATAGAGCCGCGCCTGAGCGGGCTCGTGCGGGCGTGGCGGAACTGGTAGACGCGCCAGATTTAGGTTCTGGTATCGCAAGGTGTGGGGGTTCGAGTCCCTTCGCCCGCACCAGAACGGGCCGCGCACCAAAGCGGGCCGTTTTACATTGGATTCAAGGACTGATTGGCTGAACATGCAGATTGTCGAGACGTTGAATGAAGGCCTGAAGCGCGGCTACACGCTGACCATCAAGGCCAAGGATATCGAAGCCCGTGTGGAGGGCGAAATCGCCAAGGTTGCGCCACAGGTGCGCATGCCCGGCTTTCGCCCTGGCAAGGTGCCCGCAAACCTTGTCCGCAAGATTCATGGGGAGGCTATTCAGGCAGACGCGCTCAATACCTCGATCCAGGAAAGCGTGCAGTCGCTCGTCGCCAAGGAAAAGCTTCGTCCGGCCATGTCTCCGTCTGTCGAACTCGCAGATGGCTATGCCCACGGCAAGGATGCCGAACTGAAGGTCGAACTCGAAATCCTGCCGGATGTGCCGGCTCCAAAGGTCGATGGCCTCAAGCTTGAACGGCTGGTGGTTGAGGCAGATGATGCCGCAATCGATGCGTCCGTCCTTCAGCTCGCCAGCCAGCAGAAGACGTATGAGGATGCACCCAAGGGCCACAAGGCTGCGCTTGGCGATCTTGTCGTTATCGATTTCGTTGGCAAGATCGACGGCGTTGAGTTTGACGGGGGCAAGGGCGAAGGCGCGGCAATCGAGCTTGGCTCCGGCCGCATGATTCCTGGCTTCGAGGACGGTATGATCGGCGTCACGGCAAACCAGGAAAAGACGATCAGCGTTACTTTCCCTGCGGACTATTCGGTCGATTACCTCAAGGGCAAGGAAGCAACCTTCGATCTGGTCATCAATGCCGTTCGGATCGCCAAGGAAGCCAAGGTCGACGATGAGTTCGCAAAGTCGCTCGGGCTGGAAGGGCTTGAACAACTCCGGGGGCTCTTCAAGGGTCAGATCGAGCAGGAACTGAACAACCTGACCCGGACGCACATGAAGCGTCGCCTGCTTGACCAGCTGGCCTCGACGCATGATTTTGACGTTCCGCCTTCCATGGTCGAAGCGGAATTCGAGCAGATCTGGAAGCAGCTGGAACACGAAGCCAGCCACGAGGCCGACCCGGAAGCCGCGCTCAAGGAAATGGAAGCCGAAAAGGAAGATTATCGCGCCATTGCCGTGCGTCGGGTTCGGCTTGGGCTGCTGCTGTCCGAAATCGGTCGCGAACACAAGGTCGAGATTTCCAGCGCCGAAATGAGCAGGTTGATCCAGCAGGCCGCGCAGCAATATGATCCAAAGGATCGCCAGCGTTTTGTCGAATGGGTCCAGCAGGACGCCATGGCATCGGCCCAGCTTCGCGCACCGCTGTATGAGGACAAGGTTGTCGATTTCCTGTTCAGCAAGGCGGAAATCACGGAGCGCACCGTGACGCGCGCCGAGCTTGAAGCGGCCATTGAGGCCGATGAGGACGAAGGCCATGTTCATGGTCCGGGCTGCGGCCATGATCATCATGATCATGCTCCCAAGGCGAAGAAGGCGGCCGCAAAGAAGCCGGCTGCGGCAAAGGCTGCAGAGCCTGCCAAGGAGGAAAAGGCCGCAAAGCCCGCTGCCAAGAAGGCCGCCGCCCCCAAGGCTTCGAAGGCAGCTGAAGACAAGCCCGCAGCAAAGAAGGCACCGGCAAAAAAGGCAAAGTGATTGGGGCTGCGGCGCAGGCAAAGGGCAAAATTAATCGAAATTTGCCATCTTTGCAGCTAGGAGTGCGGGGATGACCGATCATTCACCCCGCATTGCCGTGCTTTTGCCGTGCTATAACGAGGCTGCGGCCATTGCGCAGACCATTGCGGATTTCCGCAAGGCGCTGCCGGATGCGACGGTCTATGTCTATGACAACAACAGCAGCGATGCGACGTGCGACATCGCTGCCGCTGCGGGCGCCGTGGTCCGGACGGAAAAGATGCAGGGCAAGGGCAATGTGGTCCGACGCATGTTTGCGGACGTCGATGCCGACATCTATGTCATGGCCGATGGCGATGCGACCTATGAAGCGGCCGCAGCGCCCTCTTTGGTTCGCAAGCTGCTTGACGAAAACCTCGATATGGTCGTGGGTGCGCGCAAATCCGAAGTCGAAGCCGCCTATCGGCGCGGACACAGGCTCGGCAATGCTCTGCTGACCGGCATGCTCGCGCGGATATTTGGGCGCACGTTCACGGACATCCTCTCGGGATACCGGGTATTTTCGAGGCGGTTCGTGAAGAGCTTTCCCGTGCTGTCAGCAGGATTCGAGATTGAAACGGAAATCAGCGTGCATGCGTTAGAGCTGCGCATGCCTGTTGCTGAGCAAATTACGGCCTATGCGGCACGACCCGAGGGCTCCGAGTCAAAGCTGAATACGTGGCGTGACGGATTTCGCATCCTGAACACCATCCTGCTTCTGTTTCGCTATGAGCGGCCGTTGCAGTTTTTCGGGGCAATCGCAGCCACATTCGCAATGATGGCCATCATCCTTGCGATCCCGCTTTTCATCACGTTCATGCAAACCGGGCTCGTGCCTCGCTTTCCGACTGCGATCCTGGCAACCGGCATGATGATCCTGTCCGCCTTGAACGGGATGTGCGGTCTCATTCTGGACACAGTGGTTCGTGGACGCCTTGAAGTGCGCCGGATCGCCTATCTGGCTTATCCAGCGCCTTCGGAAGCTTGAACAGGCTGTGGCGAAAAAGGCTGTTCAGGTGGCCTGTCAGAATTTGATCTGATCGACCGTGTCGATGACCGTGCCGAGAATGCCATAGTCCTTGGCTTCGTCCGTCGACATCCAGTAGTCACGCTCGATATCCTCACGCACGCGTTCGATCTTCTGCCCGGTCTTTTCAGCGATGACTCCGGCGAGCCGCTCTCGCATCTTCACGATTTCCTGAGCCTGGATAGCAATATCGCCAGCGCGCCCCTGCGCGCCGCCCGAGGGCTGGTGAATCAGGAAGCGGGTATTGGGAAGGCAGAAACGGCGTTCCTTGGGCGCGCCCAGGAAAATATGGGTTCCTGCACTGGCGACCCATCCAGTCCCGATGACAGCTACGGGTGATTTGATGAAGGAAATCAGATCGTGGATCGTATCACCCGATTCGACATGGCCGCCCGGCGAATTGATGAAGATCCTGATGGGATCATGGCCGACATGATCAAGATAGAGCAGTTGCGCAGACACGATTTGCGCCAGCTTCTGGTCGATGCCGCCGAAGATAAGGACCGTGCGTGCTTCCAGGAACTTGCTCATCAGCAGGCCGCTGGACGCCGGCCGGTCATCCTCCTCATGGTTGCGCATCAAGCCGGGAAGGCCGGTATCCCACACTGTCATCTTGCTCTCCTGTAAACGATGTCCCCATGCGACTAACGCTGCCCAATCGCCCGCGCAAGCCGAAGGGCTTGAACATCTTGCAACAAGTCCAGATATAGGCGGTTCAATTCATCCAAGGATATTTCATGCATCCGGCAGACGCACTCATTCCCATCGTCATCGAACAGTCCAACCGCGGCGAACGCAGTTTTGACATTTATTCGCGCCTGCTGCGCGAACGCATCGTCTTTGTGACGGGCGGAATTGAGGACAACATGGCGTCTGTCATCACCGCCCAGCTGCTGTTCCTCGAATCGGAAAATCCGAAGAAGGATATCTGGATGTACATCAATTCGCCGGGTGGCGTTGTGACGGCGGGCATGGCCATCCATGACACGATGCAATACATCCGGCCGAAAGTGGGTACTGTGTGCATCGGGCAGGCGGCATCCATGGGCAGTTTTCTTCTGGCTGCGGGTGAACCCGGCATGCGGGTTGCCCTCACCAATTCGAGGATCATGATTCACCAGCCTTCGGGCGGCGCCCAGGGGCAGGCCTCGGATATTGCGCTTCAGGCGCAGGAAATCCTTCGCATCCGGGCCAGCATGAACGCCCTTTACGCGAAATATACGGGCAAGGATCTGCCCACGATCGAAAAGGCGATGGAACGCGACAATTTCATGACCTCGCAGGAAGCGAAGACCTTCGGGTTGATTGATGAGGTGTTTGACAAGCGCCCTGTGCCTGCCGACGATTCTGCTAGCTAGCCCTGGAGGGAGCAAACTGGCAAAGACTGTAAACAGCATTTAAGCCATTGCCGGTTAGGATTATCGCTGTAACATGGCTGTAATGTGCGATTTGCCGGTTTCCCGGAGAAGGTTTGAATGACGAAGCTTAGCGGTACAGATACCAAAAGCACGCTTTACTGTTCCTTTTGCGGCAAATCGCAGCATGAGGTCCGCAAGCTGATCGCAGGGCCCACAGTCTTCATTTGTGATGAATGTGTTGATCTGTGCAACGACATCATCCGTGAAGAAACCAAGTCTGCGCTGGTCAGCAAGAAGGACGGTGGCGTCCCGACACCGCAGGAAATCTGCAACGTTCTCGATGATTATGTCATCGGGCAGCGCGCGGCCAAGCGGGTGCTCTCGGTGGCCGTCCACAACCATTACAAGCGCCTGAACCATGGGGCCAAAGGCGCGGATGTTGAGCTTGCGAAGTCGAATATCCTTCTTGTCGGCCCAACCGGTTGCGGCAAGACTCTCCTCGCTCAGACCCTTGCGCGAATTCTCGACGTTCCGTTCACGATGGCCGATGCGACGACGCTTACAGAAGCGGGCTATGTGGGTGAGGATGTCGAAAACATTATCCTGAAACTGCTTCAGGCGTCGGACTATAACGTGGAACGTGCGCAGCGCGGGATCGTGTATATCGACGAAATCGACAAGATCAGCCGCAAGGCCGAAAATCCGTCAATTACCCGCGACGTTTCGGGTGAAGGCGTGCAGCAGGCTTTGCTCAAGATGATGGAAGGCACGGTTGCCAGTGTGCCGCCCCAGGGTGGACGCAAGCATCCGCAGCAGGAGTTCCTGCAAGTCGATACGACCAACATCCTGTTCATCTGCGGCGGCGCCTTTGCCGGGCTGGAAAAGATCATCTCGGATCGCCTGCAGGGCAAGTCGATCGGTTTCGGAGCCCATGTCGCGGGCACCGATGAACGGCGTACAGGCGAAATCCTGCGGCAGGGTGAACCGGAAGACCTGCTCAAATATGGTCTTATTCCAGAATTTGTGGGGCGGTTGCCCGTCATTGCGACGCTGGAAGATCTGGATGTCGAGGCTCTGGTCAAGATCCTGAAGGAGCCGAAGAACGCCCTTGTGAAGCAGTATCAGAAGCTTTTCGAGATGGAGGAAGTCAAGCTTGGCTTCACCGAGGACGCGCTGATTGCCGTGGCCAAGAAAGGCATTGAGCGCAAGACAGGTGCACGCGGCCTGAGGTCGATCCTTGAAGGCATCCTGCTTGACACGATGTTTGACCTGCCTGCCATGGACGGCGTCGATGAAGTCATGATCGACAAGGATGTGGTCGCGGGCACGAAAGAACCGATCCGGGTCTACACTCACAAGGAAAAGGAAGCCGCGGGCGACGCTGCCTGACAGGGCCTTGGTCGTGATCCCGCGAATTCTGGCGACTGGACTGGCACTTTCTCTGGCGACGCAGGCAGCCAGCCCGACGCAATCCCGGCTTCCGCGCCTTGCCAGTGATGCCCAGATCGATGCCGCCGAACGCGCACCCCTTGATGGCTTTGCACGCTCCGGCCGCTGGAATGAGCCGTTCGCGCCCTTCACGATCATTGGCAACATTCACTATGTCGGGACAGTGGGCGTCAGTGCCTTCCTGATCACGACGCCGGATGGCCATATCCTGATCGACGGTATTCTTGCGCAATCCGTTCCTCAGATCATCAGAAACATTAAGACGTTGGGTTTTGATATTCGCGACGTGAAGTTCCTGCTCAACAGCCATGCCCATATCGATCATGCGGGAGGCCTGGCAGGGCTGCAAAGGGCAAGTGGTGCCACAATGATTGCCAGTGCTGCAGATCGGCCGACCCTTGAGGCTGGCGCCATCGGTTTTGGGCCCACCAAGGACATGCCATTTCCACCCATCCGGGTTGATCGAGTCGTTGGTGATGGGGGCAGGGTGACGCTCGGCGGCATTTCGCTGACCGCCCATCTGACGCCCGGTCATACGCAAGGATGTACCTCCTGGAGCATGCCGGTCAAAGGAGCAGACGGGGCCCGGCACACAGCAATCTTTCACTGTAGCAGCACTGTGGCCGGACAATCCCTTCATCCTGAATCCTGGCCGGGGATGATCGCGGCCTATCGCAAGAGCTTTGCCAGGTTTCGCACGTTGAAGGCTGATGTGCTTCTGGCCGCGCACGGCAATTTCTTTGACCTTGAATCGAGGCGCACCAAGCAGCTGGCTGGTGACCCCAATGCCTTTGTCGACCCTGATGCGCTGCAGCGATTGAATGCCAGTATGGAACGCGCTTTCGAGGCCGAACTGAAGGACCAGACGGGAATCAGCCGCTAAAGCTGCGATTTTGGCTGACTTTTGAGGACTATCGCCCGGTGGTTCAGGCGAAAGTGGTAAACCCTGTCGTGAGCCTGTCGATTCCATACAATAACGGAAACGTGATTCGCGCTAACAAGTGGCTGCGACCCGAGGGGCTTCAGGTTTTCCTGAACACCTTCAACTTCGTCAGGACCCGGTCAGTGCGCTGGCCGGGTCCTTTCTTTTGATACATCGTCTGCGCATCACATTTGATTCTGTTGACGATGTGACGCACAAGACGCGCTCAACAAGACAAGAGACCGAGGAAGCGGACATGGCAAGCGTGCATGATTTCACTGTGAAGAAGCCCGACGGTACGGAGCAGAAGCTCTCGGACTTTGCCGGCAAGCCGATGTTGATCGTGAATACGGCGTCGAAATGCGGTTTCACGCCTCAGTATGAAGGGCTTGAAGCACTGCACCGCGAATATGGCGACAAGCTGGAAATCATAGCCTTTCCATGCAACCAGTTTGGCGCGCAGGAGCCGGGCGACGCGGAAGAAATCGCCAATTTCTGCTCTTTGACCTATGATGTCACCTTCCCGGTCATGGCGAAGATCGAAGTCAACGGAGCCAACGCCGATCCGCTCTACAAGCATCTGAAGAAGGAACGGCCCGGCCTGTTGGGGCTGCAGTCGATCAAGTGGAATTTCACCAAATTTCTGGTGGACAAGCAGGGCAAGGTCGTTTCCCGCCATGCGCCGACTGAAAAGCCTGAAAGCCTCAAAGCGGATATCGCAAAACTTCTTTAGTAGCCGGGCCGGTTATCCCCAGTTCTGTTGGCTGGTGCGGTTCACAAAGGTGGTTCTGCCGCCTAAGACTGTGCCATGCCGCATGCGCCTTTTGTCCCTTTGCGAGTCCTGTCCGCCTATTCGATGCTCGAAGGCGCGATTGAGCCCAAGGCGATTGCAAAGCGTGCAAGGGAACTCGGATTCCCTGCTGCAGCCATTACGGACCGCAATGGTCTCTATGGGGTCATGGAGTTTTCTGAGGCGTGCAAGTCGGCCGGCGTGCAGCCGATCATCGGCACGCTGCTGGCGGTTTCCCGCCCCGACCGGCCCGATGCTGTCGCGCCGGCGTACGACTGGCTTCCTCTCTATGCCCAGGATGAAGCGGGCTACGCCAATCTTTGTGCGCTGACGTCTGCGGCCCATCTTGATCGACCGCTTGATGAGCCGGCCCATGTCACCTTTGAAACTCTGGCCGGGCATACGGAGGGGTTGATTGCGCTCACGGGTGGCGCGGAAGGGGCCATGGCACGGCTGATTGCCGAAGGGCAGGATTACGCGGCCATTGGCTATGCGGATCGGCTGCTGCAGCTGTTTCCGGGCCGTGTCTATGTCGAAATTGCGCGGACCTTGAATCCCGTTGAGGGGGCAAGCGAGTCCGGTCTCATCGAGATCGCGCACCAGCTCAACCTGCCGCTTGTGGCAACGAATCCCGCCAATTTCGCAGAGGCGGATTTCCACGATGCCCATGATGCAATGCTTTGCATTGCGCACTCAAGCTATGTTGACAGTGATGACAGGATCAAGAGCTCGCCAGATGCCTGGATGAAACCTGCACGCGACATGCGGTTGCTGTTCGCGGACCTGCCGGAGGCCCTATCGAACACGCTTGTTGTGGCCCAGCGCTGTGCCGTCATGGCGCCCAAGCGCAGCCCCATCCTGCCAAGCATCGCGGGTGACAAGGACGGAGAGGCGGTCCAACTAAGGGCCGATGCCGCAGCCGGACTCGATCTGCGGCTGGCCCGAATCCCCTCTGGTGACCACCAAAGCTATCGGGACCGTCTGGCCTTCGAGCTGGATGTCATCACGTCGATGGGATTCTCGGGCTATTTCCTGATCGTTGCCGACTTTATCAAATGGGCCAAGGAACAGGGCATTCCCGTGGGCCCGGGGCGCGGCTCCGGCGCCGGTTCGGTCGTTGCCTGGTCCCTGACGATCACGGACCTTGATCCGATCAAGCTGGGGTTGCTGTTCGAACGCTTTCTCAATCCCGAGCGCGTGTCGATGCCCGATTTCGACATCGATTTCTGCGAAACCCGTCGCGAGGAGGTGATCCGCTACGTCCAGGCCAAATATGGTCGCGATCAGGTGGCCCAGATCATCACGTTCGGACGACTCAAGGCCCGAGCCGTCCTGAAGGACACCGGGCGCGTTCTGCAGATGAGCTATGGCCATGTCGACCGGCTGGCCAAACTGGTTCCCAATCATCCGACGGATCCATGGACGCTTGAGAGAGCGTTGAACGGCGTTTCGGAACTGGCTGCCGAGTATAAGTCGGATGCACAGGTCCGGCGGCTGTTTGACCTCGCGCTGAAGCTGGAAGGGCTGCCCCGCCACAGTTCGACCCATGCAGCAGGTGTCGTGATTGGTGACAGGCCATTGGCCCAGCTTGTGCCGCTCTATCGCGATCCGCGTTCGGACATGCCGGTGACGCAGTTCGACATGAAATACAGCGAGAGCGCAGGACTGGTGAAGTTCGACTTCCTTGGTCTCAAGACGCTGTCCGTCCTTCAGAAGGCGTGCGACCTCATCGAAGCGCGTAAAGGTGTCCGGCCCGATCTCGATGCCCTCTCGTGGGATGATGAGGATGTTTATGCGCTTCTCCAGCGTGGAGACACGGTGGGTGTGTTCCAGCTGGAATCCGAAGGGATGCGCCGGACGCTGGCTGCCGTCCGGCCATCGAATTTTGGAGACATCATTGCCCTCGTCTCGCTCTACCGTCCGGGTCCGATGGACAATATCGGCCTGTTCGGGGACCGGAAGAACGGCCGCGTCGCGATTGAATATCCGCATCCGCTGCTCGAAGGGATTCTTGCCGAAACCTACGGCATCTTCGTCTATCAGGAACAGGTGATGCAGGCCGCCCAGATTCTGGCCGGCTACACATTGGGCGGAGCGGATCTGCTTCGCCGCGCCATGGGCAAGAAGATCAAGTCGGAAATGGATGCCCAGCGGGCGACCTTTGTTGCGGGCAGCAGCGAGCACAACGGGATCGATGCTGCCAAGGCCAACGAGCTGTTTGACTTGATCGACAAGTTCGCCGGCTATGGCTTCAACAAGAGCCATGCCGCCGCCTATGCATTGCTCGCTTACCAGACCGCGTGGCTGAAGGCGCACTACCGGGAAGATTTCTTTGCCGCGTCCATGGCATTCGACATATCGAATACCGACAAGCTGAGCATCTTTGCCGATGACATGCGGCGCCTTGGCGTGGGGCTGCTGCCTCCGTGCATCAACCGTTCGCAGGCTGATTTCAGCGTTGAGAGAACGGATGAGGGGTTGGCTGTGCGCTATGCCCTGGGCGCACTCAAAGGCGTGGGCGAAGGCGCGATGGGCACCCTGTGCGCCGAGCGTCAGGCCAATGGCCCATTTGCGTCCATCGATGATTTTGCCGATCGCATTGGGGCACGGCTGCTCAATCGGCGGCAGCTCGAAAGCCTTGCCGGTGCCGGAGCCTTTGATGCGATCGAACCACAGCGCGCAGCTGTTTTCCAATCGGCGGAAACCATCATTGCCGTGGCGGCGCAGGCGGAATCTGCACGGGTCAGCGGACAAGGCGGCCTGTTTGGTGCGGAGGAAACCAGCGCGGCCGCAGTCCAGCTGCCAAATGGCGCGCACTGGTCACTCGCCGAACGGATGAGCCAGGAAAAGGAGGCGTTCGGCTTCTACCTGTCTGCGCACCCGGTCGATCGCTATCGGCATCTTGCCGAGGCCCATCACGCCCGCAGTTTCGGGGCGATCTGCGCACTGCCAGCGCCCGTCGATGGCTCGCGCACCGGGGCTGTGATGGCCGGGCTGGTCGAAGATGTCAGGTGGCGCACATCGGCCAGAGGCCGGCGCTATGCCATGGCCACGCTTTCGGACGCGAGCGGGCAGTTTGTCGCAAGCTGCTTTGACGATCTGGTGGCCGCAGACCTGGAGGAAGCGGGGCGGACCGGGGCCTGCGCGTTGCTGACGGTCGAACTGGATCGCAAGCCGGGGGAGGAACTGCCCAGAGTCACGCTCAAGCGCCTCCAGCCGTTTGAGGCCTTGACTGCCCAGACGCGACTGAAGGCTGAGCTGCATGTGTCTGATGCTACGTCATTCGACGGACTTGCAACTCTGGTTGCGGGGTCGCGCGGGGGGAGAGGGGAATTGCTGGCAGTTGTTCAGACAGCAACGGGATCAGCGCGGATTCGCCTTGGCCGGGATTTCGTTCTCGATGCCGAACTCGCGGCGCGTATCGAAGCGCTGCCCGGAATCAGTTCCGTTACCCTCGGGGCAGCTGAATCGCCCCGCCTTGCGCTGGTGTCCTGAAGCGGTGGAAAAGGATAGCGAATTCCTCGAACGGGCCTTTATCCAGCCACCGCAGGCAGATGGCCCGCAAGCCGGCAGGGCCCGGATGCTGATGCCGGCGCCAGTCGGCATCATGGGCACGGGGATCGACAATCCGGAGCCGGATCTGCTGGCCCGCATGGATGCCGGCCATGTCTTCATGATGGGGGATAATCCGGCGCTGCCGCCCATGCCGGCAAGACCCACACTGCTCGATTTCCTGAAGCACCGGATGCAGGGCATCACGATTCGCCATCTGCTGACGAGCGCGACCAAGGCCCTTGAGGATGGCCGCGATGAAACGATCATCATGGCCTGCCTGCTGCATGACATTTCCAATGGCTGCCTGATCCGGTCCGATCATGGCTATTGGGGTGCGCAAATGATTGCGCCCTATGTGAGCGAGGAGGTGGCCTGGGCGGTGCAATACCACCAATGCCTGCGCTATTTTGCCGATGAAGCGGCGGGCTATGCCTATCCCGAAAGCTACAACCGTTTCTTCGGGCCTGATTATGTGCCGCCGGACTATATTCGCAAGGACGCCGAGTTCGCCCGCTCGCACCGCTGGTATGGCACGTCGCGCGCCGTGACGCTGTATGACATCTATTTCTTCGACGATGGGCCAACGCCCGATCCGGATATCTTCACGGACATCATCGGCCGCAATTTCCGCAATCCCGAAGAAGGCCTTGGCTTCGACGGCTCACCCGTCGCCCATATGTGGCGGACAGCCATCTGGCCGAACAACCTGCTTTAGACAAGGGATAGCTTCCGAAAGCGGACTGTCTGCTTTCGACCCCATTGCGGACAAATGTGCAAAGTGTAGTTTGCGCGGGTGATTTCAAGTTATAAGCAAACAGGGAAATGCTTGGCTGCTGTGCGGGTATTGCTTGCAGTTGTGGCGGTATCAGGTTGTCATGCGCTCGGCCCGATCGATCACGACGACATCCGCTATTACACGAGCATAGACTTGTGCCCAAACGCCCAAATCCGCGATCTTACGACGCATGAGGAAAGGGACGGCTTCATAGGATTTTCGTTCCAAGTCGAGTTAGCACTAAATCCTTCGTGCGCACGATCTTTTGTTGCACAGCTTTCGTCGCTGTCTCCGGCAGAATGTGCCGCGCCATTGAGTAGCAACGGCTGTTGGGTACAGGACACTTTTCCGAAAACGGGAAAACACACCACCATAGTTGTTAAGCCGTTTGGCGAAGGCCGCTTTTATATGCACTTTTACATGTAACACAGACCCCCCTTAGAAGTCCGCTTTCCACCCCAAAGCAGACATTATGCAGGCGCGCACAGTCACCCAAAAGCTGACGTCGCCTCGTGCGTGTTACAGGGCGAAGGGGTGGCGGCTGGCGAAAGGCTGCACCCGCCGTCCACGCTGGTCATGGGCTGGAGGACGCTGTGGGGGCTGCGCCATGACAGGCCTCAGGGGCACAGCCTATCTGAAGACAAGACCTCCATCGCCCTCATCCACGTGCACCGTTGATCCATCCGGCACTTCGCCGCGCAGGATCTTTTCCGCGAGTGGATCCTGGAGATACTTTTGCACTGCGCGCTTCAATGGCCGTGCGCCGTAGACCGGATCATAGCCAACCCGGCCAAGCCAGGCGCGCGCCGCGTCCGTCAGGTCGAGCGTGACCTTGCGGTCAGCCAGCAACTTGCCCACGCGGCCCACCTGGATATCGACAATCGGGCCCATATGATCCTGTCCGAGCCGGTGGAACAGGATGATCTCATCCAGCCGGTTGAGGAATTCCGGGCGGAAATGCGCGCGGACGATTTCCATCACCTGCGGTTCGACCTTTTCGACATCTTCGCCTTCACCAAGGCCTGCAATGAATTGGCTGCCCAGGTTCGACGTCAGGATGATCAGCGTGTTCGTGAAATCCACGGTGCGGCCCTGGCCGTCCGTCAGCCGGCCATCGTCCAGCACTTGCAGCAGGACATTGAAGACATCGCCATGGGCCTTTTCCACTTCGTCAAACAGCACGACCTGATAGGGCCGCCTGCGTACGGCCTCAGTCAGTACGCCTCCCTCCTCATAGCCGACATAGCCGGGAGGGGCTCCAATCAGCCGCGCAACCGAATGCTTCTCCATGAATTCCGACATGTCGATGCGAACCATGGCTGCTTCGTCGTCGAACAGAAACCCGGCGAGCGCCTTGGTCAGTTCGGTCTTGCCGACGCCCGTCGGGCCGAGGAAGAGGAAACTGCCCAGCGGGCGGTTCGGGTCCTGCAAACCGGCTCGAGCACGCCGCACGGCCGTGGACACTGCCTTTACCGCGTCGGACTGCCCGATCACGCGCTTGCCGATCACGCTTTCCATCTGCAGCAATTTTTCGCGTTCGCCTTCCATCATCCGGTCAACCGGGATGCCAGTCCAGCGCGAGACTACGCCGGCAATGTCTTCCGCTGTCACTTCCTCGCGAAGCATGGCGCCGCCTGCAGCGGCCTCAGCATCCGAAAGCTGCTTTTCCAGATCCGGTATCCTGCCGTATTGCAGTTCGCCTGCCCGCGCGAGATCGCCGGCGCGCTGGGCCTGATCGAGCTCCATACGTGCCTGGTCGAGCGCTTCCTTGATCTTGGCCTCGCCCGCGATCTTTTCCTTTTCACCCTGCCAGCGCGTCGTCAGCTCTGCCGATTGCTCTTCCAGAGCGGCGAGATCATCCTCCAGCGCCTCCAGCCTGTCTTTCGACGCCTGATCAGTTTCTTTCTTGAGTGCTTCCCGCTCGATCTTCAGCTGGATGATCCTGCGGTCCAGCGTTTCGATTTCCTCAGGCTTGGATTCCACCTCCATGCGCAGGCGCGAGGCCGCTTCATCCATCAGGTCGATCGCCTTGTCGGGAAGGAATCTGTCCGAAATGTACCGGTTCGAGAGTGTCGCTGCCGAAACAAGCGCGCCGTCCGTGATCCGCACGCCATGGTGCAGTTCATATTTCTCCTTGAGGCCGCGCAGGATGGAGATGGTGTCCTCGACTGTCGGTTCGCCCACAAAGACCGGCTGGAAGCGGCGTTGCAGCGCGGCATCCTTTTCGACATGCTTTTGGTATTCGTCGAGCGTCGTCGCGCCGATGCAGTGCAGTTCGCCGCGTGCGAGAGCAGGTTTCAGCAGATTGCCTGCATCCATTGCCCCTTCAGATTTTCCCGCGCCGATCAGCGTATGCATTTCGTCGATGAAGAGAATGATATGCCCTTCGGCGCCCTTCACTTCATCGAGCACGCCCTTCAGCCGTTCTTCGAATTCGCCCCGATATTTTGCCCCGGCAATCAGGCTGCCCATATCGAGAGACATGAGCGCGCGATCCTTCAGAGTGTCAGGCACGTCACCATTTGCGATGCGCAGCGCCAGGCCTTCCGCGATTGCGGTCTTGCCGACACCCGGCTCTCCGATCAGGACGGGGTTGTTCTTCGTGCGGCGTGCAAGGATCTGGATGGTACGACGGATTTCCTCATCTCGACCGATGACGGGATCAAGCTTGCCTTCGCGCGCCGCTTCGGTGAGATCGCGGGCGAATTTCTTGAGCGCATCATAGCGGTCCTCGGCCGAAGCCGTATCCGCAGTGCGTCCGCCGCGCAGGCTGTTGATTGCGGCATTCAATGCCTCGGACTTCAGGCCAGCTGCCGCCAGCGCCTTTCCGGCAGTGGTCGTCGAGGCCAGCGTGAGAGCCAGCAGCATCCGCTCAACCGTCACATAGCTGTCACCCGACTTCTGGGCGATCTGTTCGGCCTGATCCAGGACCCGAACAAGATCATTGTCCAGGCCCGGTGCCTGCTGTGCGCCGCTCCCTGATACGGCCGGAACCTTGGCCAGTGCCGCATCGGTTTCCCGCACCGCCGTGGCTGCATCGCCTCCAGCCGCCTTGATCAGTCCGGATGCCATGCCCTGTTCGTCTTCGAGCAGCGCCTTCAGAAGATGCTCGGGCGAAATGCGCTGGTGGTTCATGCGGATTGCGACGGTCTGTGCCGATTGCAGGAATCCCTTGGCACGGTCTGTAAATTTCTCGAGGTTCATTTTGGCGGCAGCCTCCTTTACCGACGAATGTAGTGTTGCTGTTTTGCCACACAAGGGCGATCGGTATTTTCCCTTATTCGGGCCGATGGGCTTGGCCATCCAGATGCGTGACACAAGGCAGGCGGGAGGGCCTTGCAATTGTGCTGCGGTTCGGTTGATCATTGGGCCAAATCAGATCGGGAGTACGGAATGCTGCGAATTGGCAAGGGACTGTTGGGGTTGATTCTCCTCCTTCTGGTCGTTGCGATGATTTGGGAACCACTTACCGCAACGCAGTTACAGGCGCCCGCCATTCGCAAATATGACGCTCGGATCGTGAGAGATGAATTTGGCGTGCCTCATATTTTCGGCAAGACTGACGCTGATGCATCCTATGGTCTGGCCTATGCCCACGCCGAGGATGATTTCCCGACCATCGAAGAAGTCGTCGCCATGACGCGAGGGCGAGCTGGGGCCATCCTCGGGCAGGATGGCGCAAAGATCGACTATGTGCTTCACCTGCTCCGAGTTCGCGACACGGCGGAGCGCGAGTATCCGGCTATCCCGGCTGATGTCCGCGCCGTCCTCGATGGCTATGCGGCAGGGCTGAATCGGTATGCCGAAACGCACCCGAATGAAGTGCGTCTTCGGCATCTGTTTCCGGTCAATGGAACTGACATCGCCGCAGGTTTTATCCTGCGGTCGCCTTTCTTTTTCGGGCTGGACGATACGATCGGCAAACTTTCGGAGGATCGGGACCCACCCCGCGGGACCGCCGCACCCATGACCCCGGCAGGTCGCGATCCCGGCATGAATGGTTCGAATGCATTTGCGATCTCTCCGGATCGAATGGCCGATGGAAAGACCTGGCTGATCTCCAATTCTCACCAGCCATATGAAGGCGGCGTGGCCTGGTATGAGGCTGTCATGCATTCCGGCGAAGGATTGCACATGGCCGGCGCCCTGTTTCCAGGCTCTCCATTCGTGCTGCTCGGCCATAACCGCAATCTGGGCTGGACCAATACCGTCAACGGCCCCGACCTGATCGATGTTTACAAGCTTGTCCTCAATGAAGACGGCACACAGTATCGATTTGACGGGAAATGGCTGCCGCTGGAGAAAAAGTGGGTCTGGCTGCCTGTGCGCTTCGGCCCCCTCACCGTTCCTGTGCCCAAGGCCGTCTATCACGCGATCCAGGGACCCGTGATCGTCAACAGCAACGGAGCCTTTGCCATCCGCTATGCGGCCATCGATCAGGCTCGCAATCTCGAGCAATATTTCCGGATCACGAAGGCGGCCAATTGGGAGGAATGGAAGCGGGCGATGTCAATCGGCGGCATCCCGGCGACCAATTTCGTCTATGCCGACAAGACAGGGCGGATTGCCTATGTCTACAACGCCCTGTTTCCCGACAGAAGGGCCGGATTTGACTATACAGGCGTTGTGCCGGGCGACACGTCGGCCAGCCTCTGGAAAGGGTCTCTCGGCTTTGACAGGATGCCGCGGATCGAGAATCCCGAAAGCGGATATCTGGTCAATTCGAACAACACTCCGTTCATGGCCGCAGGACCCGGCTCTGAGATGAATCCTGCGGACTATTCGCCTCTGCTTGGCATAGAGCGGCGCACGACCAACCGCATCTATCGCGCGCTGGAGCTGCTGAGCGCGGAAAAGGGGCGGATCACGCCCGAGAGGCTGCTCCAGATCAAGTTCGACACCGGTTACAGCCGTCACAGCTTTGCCGGTCGATGGATGGAGAGCATCCTTGCGCTTGACCTCAAGTCGGAACCGGATCTCGCCAAGGCACAGGCGCTCCTGGCCCAATGGGACTGGAATAGCGATGGCAACGCTCCTGCCGATGCGTTGGGCGAGGCCATGATGCACATGGCGAATTCGGCGGCGTACCACGGTCGTCCTCTTCCCGATCCCCATGCCAAACTGCGCGAAGTCGTTGACAAGCTGATGGCTGGCTTTGGCCGCATTGATCCGCCTCTCGGGGAGGTCCAGCGCATGATCAGGGGCACGGTCAACCTGCCTGCAAATGGCGGAACCGATACGTTGCGCGCGGCCACGACCTGGGAGCCCCAGCCAGACGGCCGCATGCGCGTGAAGCATGGGGACAGCTTTATCATGCTTGTCACTTGGGACCCGTCGGGGCACGTGCGTTCGCAGTCGATCCAGCCTTATGGCGCTGCCACAAATCGGCCCGATTCACCTCACTACACCGATCAGATGAAGTTGTT